>Ga0075021_10002145_pt1 | contig 10246 bp, 9 predicted proteins | sample ColStrG_CSR_2012_FD_72749 | JGI IMG/M metagenome (GOLD analysis project Ga0075021, IMG submission 72749) | Freshwater sediment microbial communities in response to fracking from Pennsylvania, USA - Cold Stream Run_MetaG_CSR_2012 | ecosystem: Environmental > Aquatic > Freshwater > Creek >... | reverse complement strand
TCAGGCACCACAATACTGGACATGGGCGATAGCGCAATTCTTGCGATTGCCCGGCCAACAGGCATCGTGCGCTCATCGACTTCCAGTTCCTTTACGGTTAGGTCCAACTGTGGGTAGTAGGTTTTCCCATTAGAATCCGTGAGTTCACACCGAGCGTGCTGAATCACCGTTTTGGACATGATGATAATTCTACCGCAGCACGCGAAGGGTCAGTGCCTTCGGCGAGAGGTCACCGTTCGCTGTTAAAGCGCGTACTTTCCACAGTGTTCCCGGTTGCGTGGTCGAAATCGACCACGGTCCAGTAAGTACGACCTGACAGGCTCATGTACTGGCACTGTAGGCTTCTGCCGTTGAGGGCGGGAACGCCACCGAGGCCAGTGACGGGTTGAGTCCGAACGCTAATCGCTTGTTCTCCGCCCGCTTTGATGAAGGCAATGTCATCATCTGCCAAGCGGTCGAGACCCCGCGTCCCTGCCGCACCTCTTATCGCTGCCGACAAAATTACACCAAGTGCGGGTCCCTTCCCAACGTTTACAAGTTCCAGACCGTACGGCGAGCCTCTGACGTGGACGGCAATTGCGGGCATTATCTGAGCTTCGAGTTGCTCCTGTGACGCTCTCACCAAGGCCTGACTCTCGTTTACCTGCTTTTCTGATGCCTTCCGCATCCTCCGAGTCTCGTAGAGGTACCAGCCAATAAGAACGGCGCTGGCCAGCAGGAGTACGTCTTGCACGATAGTCGCAACGGCGGTTATGTACTGATAGTTCACGGTCTCAAAGTCTAAGGGTGACCACTCGCCCGTTGCAAGGGGGCCGGGCGTCTACATTAGCGAGGTGCCCGTCATCCGTGGGAGCCGAACTTTCCCTTGCTAGTGACGCGGTCGAGAGTTAAGTGTTGGTCACTGGGAGAAAAGGGAGGGTTCATCCGTGACGCGTATATTGGCATCTTGGCCACCGCTGCAATCTGGGGGTGCGATGCACTACTTTGTGGAAATTGTCGGGTGGGTCGGCGCGGGGCTGATCCTGGCTGCCTACGCGCTTTTGTCGCTGGGTAAGTTGCATGGCCGCTCCGCTGTCTACCAGTGGATGAATGTGGTCGGTTCCGCCGGCTTTGTCGTGAACAGCGGTTGGAACGGCGCCTATCCGTCGGCTGCCCTCAACGTCGTCTGGATGGGCATCGGAGCCTACGTGCTGCTCCAGCGCCGGCGGAGCCAAGTGAGGCGGGCCGGGCGCTAATCACCACTTGACTGATATATACAAATAATCTATCTTGTATATACGTTGAATCTGAGGAGAATCGGATGGCCGCAACTATGACATCGATCCGGTTGGACACCCGTCTGGCCGACGAAGCGAAGAAACTTCTGGGCGTGAAGTCGCGAACTGAAGCTGTCCATGTTGCCCTCCGGGAGATTGTCGCGCTGAAGCGCTTCAAAGCCTTGATGAAGAAGAACGAGGGGAAGCTCTCGTTCGCCAATCTCGGTGAGTGACCTGATCATTTTCGACACGTCGGTTCTTGTCGACGACTTGCGCACCGGTTGTTATCGGAGGCGGATGGAAACCTTGAACGGCCTTCTGCGGAACTCTGCTGTAGTTCTGGCCGAACTGTGGCGTGGCGTTGCCAGGCCGGCGGATCGGGAGTTCGTGCGGGCGCTTGGCAGGAATCATCCGATCTTGACTCCCACCGAAAAAAACTGGCTGGAGTCGGGCGAGCTACTCGGAAGAATTCAAGCTGATCGTGGGTTCACGGCAGCCAAACTGCGCGATCTGCATTTCGACGTGCTCATCGCGCTCACGGCCCGCTCGCATGGTGCCCGCCTGATCACCTCGAACCGTTCCGATTTTGAAATGATAGATAGCTACCGGAAACTCCGGCTTGAGATATGGTAGTTCCGGAAGCCCTCATTCGCAGTGTCCACCCTCGCCATCTCGCTCCCCCGTCTCGCCCGCCACAACCCGCTGGCGGCGGTGGGCGTTGTGTTGGTGGTGTTCTTTCTGGCCGCAGCACTTTTCGCTCCCTGGATTGCCCCGCAAGATCCCGCCCACATTGATCTCCCTAACCGTCTGGAGCCGCCATCAGCACAGCACCTCTGCGGCACCGACGAACTTGGGCGCGACATTCTTTCGCGGCTGATTTGGGGCGCGCGCATTTCGATGTTCGTGGGCAGCAGCGTGGTCGCGGGCTCTTTGCTCCTTGGCCTCATCGTGGGCAGCCTCGCCGGATACTACGGGGGCGGTATCGACCGCTTCGTCAACATCGTGCTGATGAATGCTTTTCTCTCGTTTCCAGGCATTCTGATCGCGATTGCTTTCGTTGCCTTCCGTGGGCCCGGCATCTTCAATCTGGTGCTGGCCCTCTCGCTCGGCGGATGGGTTGGGTATGCGCGGCTGGTCCGCGCGCAGGTGCTCGCCGTACGCGAAAGGGAGTTTGTTGAGGCCGCGCGCGCGCTCGGAGCGAGCGATCTGCGGATCCTCGTGCGGCACATTCTGCCGAATATTATTCAGCCCGTGATTGTGCAGGCGGCAATCGGCATGGCGGGCGCGGTTCTGGCCGAAGCAACCATGAGCTTCCTGGGACTAGGCGTGCCTCCGCCAACCGCCAGTTGGGGATCGATGCTGAACGACGCGCGCTCGCATCTGTTTGACGCGCCCCATCTCGTGCTCTTCCCAGCCGCTACCGTGATGCTGGCCGTGCTCGCCTTCAACTTCATCGGCGATGCGTTGCGTGATGTGCTCGATCCGCGCTCGCGCATTGAGGCTGGCCTCTAGCGAGACCTGAAACGTGCGCCTGGATAACCTTTCCCCTCCTCCCGCGTCCAATCTTTGAGCGCCGATTTCGGGAACTTTTCCCAAACCTGGCTCGTAGGAATAGATATATGGAACTGACATATCAAATCGAATGCTTGCAGGATGTGGCCGTTGTGGGCTGCTCAGGGCGCCTGGTACGCGGCGCGGCGCTCGATGAGTTTCGGCGACGGCTGGAGCGGTTGCAGCAACTACGCGTTTTGGTACTCGATCTGTCCAGCGTTGAGCAATTGGATGCCGGTGGCCTCGGTGTGTTGCTGCTGTTGAGGCGCTGGGCCTTGCAGCAAAAAGTCCAGATGAAGCTGGTGGATCCCTCTCCGTTCGTCCGGCGAGTGCTCGATGCCACGCACTTGACCTCCGTGTTTGAGATCTCTTCCCTGGAAGAGGCGCTCTGCATCCTGCGGTCGCCCGAATGCCCTCCGCGCTACGCGGTCGCTTGATCCTATGATTCGCGGACAAGAGTTTCCGCGCCACATATTTGATCCAGGGCACGATGCTTTATAATTCGCGCCCATGATCTTTTTTCCGCAGCTTCCCATCTCCATCAGCTTCCAACCCGTCCGGTCGCGATGACTGAACTCGCGCACAAGCTGAGGGTGAGCGACTATTTCTCCCTCGGCTGGGGGACGATGGTTGGCGTCGGCTGGCTGGTCGTAATGGACGACTGGCTGACGCGCGGAGGACCCCTGGGTGGGGTTCTTGGCTTCGCAATTGGTGGCATGCTGTTGCTCCCGATTGGCTATGTATACGGAAAACTCGTGACGGCGATGCCGGATGCGGCGAGCGAGATCGCCTACACCGCGCACGTCTTTTCCCAGCCCGTCAGCTTCTTCACTGGTTGGATGATGTTGCTGGCGTATTTTATTGTCTGCCCGTGGGAGGCAGTGGCTGTCGGGCGAATTGCGGGATACATTTTCCCACGGCTGGATTTGATCGAACTGTATCGGGTGGCGGGCAAGCCGGTGTACTTGCCGCATCTGGTCATTGGGATCGCTCTGACCGCGTCGCTGACGGCCTTGAACTACCGCGGCATCCGGCTGAGCGCTACGTTTCAGAACTGGACAACGTTTGGAACGCTCGCCCTGTTTGTGGTCTTCGTCGGTTTAGGCGTCGCGCGCGGATCGACGACGAACTTTCCGCCCTTGTTTACACACACTCCATTCGTCTCAATCTTGTTGGTCCTGCAAATCGTTCCTTACTACATGACGGGATACGAGTCGGTGACCAAGGCGGCCGAGGAGGCGAATCCAGAGTTTCGTGCGCGCGGATTCACTCGCGCCATCTATTCGGCGATTGTCGTCGGTTTCGTTTTCTACATCATCGTGATCGCTGCGGTCGGCTTTGTCGCGCCCTGGCGGCAATTGACGGGCGAATCGTTTATGACGGCAGTCGCGTTCGAACATGCGATTGGCTCGCGCTGGATCGTGAGCGTGATCCTAAGCGCCGCAATGCTGTCGCTGTTGAAGGTGTTCAACGGGAATTTTGTGGCGGCCACGCGTCTGCTTTTTGCCATGGGGCGGCGCGGTCTGGTGGATGGCAGGGTAGCCCGTGTTCATCCCCAGAATCAGACGCCGGCGGTGGCGGTGGTTTGGATCGGAATCGCGACCGCTCTATGCATGTTTCTCGGGAGTGCGATTCTGGTCCCCATCTCCGAGGTGGGCTCGGTTGCCTCCGCCACGGGATGGCTCGCGACTTGTGCGGCCTATCTGTGGATGCGCCCGGCCGCGCTGGATCGGATCATTGCGCTCGTGGGCGTGCTCGTCGGGCTTGCGATGCTGCTGATGAAGCTTGCCCCGTTTGTGCCCGGGCATTTCTCGGGGTGGGAGTGGCTCGCGCTCCTGCTTTGGATTGTTCTTGGCATTCTGGTGGGCCGTCCACGCGGACGAACTGATATAGCCGATTCGCAATAAGATCATCAATGACCAGAGGAATACAATGAAGGCAATTCGTCGACCGCTACTTACATTCCTGCTGATTCTCTCTTCCTATGCGTTGGCTGCCGATTCCGACTTCGATCTCGTCATCACAAACGGACATATTATCGATGGTACCGGCTCACCGTGGTATTCCGGGGACATCGGAATCCGCGATGGCCGAATCGTTGCGATTGGCAATCTTGCCAGCGCGGCTCGCAAGCGGACTATAGACGCTCGGAGCAAGGTGGTTGCACCCGGGTTCATCGATATGCTCGGCCAGTCGGAGACGACAATTTTGATCGATCCGAGACTGCCGTCGAAGATCTATCAAGGCATCACGACTGAAATTACGGGAGAAGGCGGCTCGGCGGCGCCGTTAAACGACGCCATTGTCCAGAGCGACCGCCCCGGCTACGAACATTACAAGATCAATCCAGACTGGCGTACTTTCCGCCAATACTTCGCCCGTCTCGAAAAGCAGGGCATGGGCATCAACCTCGCCAGCTACGTAGGAGCCACACAGGTCCGCCGCGTGGTTTTAGGTGATGCCGACGTGCAGCCCACTCCGGATCAACTCAACCAGATGAGAGCTCTGGTCCGCGATGCCATGCGCGATGGCGCAGCGGGCGTCTCGACTTCCCTGATGTATGCGCCTGCGCCGTACGCCAAGACCGAGGAGTTGATCGCGCTGGCCAGCGAAGCGTCGAAGTTCGGCGGGATCTACGCGACCCACATGCGCAATGAAAGCGACAGCGTCTTGGAGTCGATTGATGAGGCCGTGCGCATTGGCCGGGAAGCGCACATCCCGGTCGAAATCTGGCATTTCAAGGTCGCGGGAAAAGAGAATTGGGGCCGAATGCCGGAGCTAGTCGCCAGAGTCAACAAAGCGCGCGCCGCAGGCATGGACATTACCGCTGACACCTACGCTTACGCGGCGTGGTTTAATAGCATGTCGGCGTTTGTTCCGGCGTGGGCACACGACGGCGGCGATGCCAAGCTGATCGAGCGGTTGAAGGATCCCTCAACCCGCACGCGCATCCGGAAAGACATGGAAACTCCTTCCAAAAATTGGGACAACGAATGGCAGGAGATCGGCGGGCCACAGGACGTGATGGTGAGCGTGGTCCAGAATCCCGCGCTCAAACAGTTTCAGGGCAAGCGGCTTTCGGAAGTCGCCAAGACCTGGAATAAAGATCCGATGGACACGCTGTTCGACATTCTGATCGAAGACAAAGCATTCACCGAGTGCGCTGTGTTCGGCATGTCGGAACCGGATGTGGCGCTGGCGTTGCAGCAGCCCTGGGTGTCGGTTGACAACGACTCATCGGGAACATCTCCGGAAGGTATTCTTGGCGAGGAACATCCGCATCCGCGCGCTTACGGGACATTCCCTCGCATCCTTCGGAAGTACGTTCGTGAGGAAAAGAAGCTGACGCTGGAAGATGCCATCCGCAAATTTTCGTCACTTCCGGCACAGCGCATGCGACTCTCGGATCGTGGCGTGTTGAAACAAGGGATGTGGGCCGATGTGGTCGTGTTCGACCCTGAGACGATTCGTGACCTTGCCACATTCGATGATCCAAACCAGTTGTCGCAGGGCATGGAATATGTGCTGGTCAACGGTGTTCCGGTCATCGAGGGCGGGAAAATGACCGGAGCCCTGCCCGGCAAAGTGCTGCGCGGCGCGGGATTCGTGCCCTTATCCGGCTCGTTGACAATTGGAGTACGATAGCGCTGTTCGCCAATATGGCTTCATCCTGTCTTTCCACAGAAAGGAGGAGCTATGCGTCGATCAACTCAGATCAACCCGTCAGGGCTGTTTTGGAGGTTCATCTTTCCTGCCATCGCCCTTCTCGGTACTCTGCCCCTCGTCGCACAAAAAGCCCAGGAGGCGAGCCCGCCCAAGTACGACTTCCACACCGAGACCAAGATGAAAGGCACCGTGGAGGAAATGAAACTGCCCCCCAAAGAGAGTGAGAAAGAAGTTGTCCACTTGCTGTTGAAAACCGGGACGGAGACCGTCGACGTGTATCTCTGTCCCAAGTCCTTTCTCGACGACATGGGCATGAGTTTTAGCAAAAGGGACGAGATTTCCCTCACCGGGTCAAAGGTCAAGCAGGGCGAAGCTGACCTCGTTCTCGCCCGCGAAGTCGTGAAGGGTACCGACACTCTCGTCCTCCGTGACGAGAAAGGCAATCCCATCTGGAACTGGCACCGTTGACCTTGGTACGGCCGGTGTAATCGCTGGTTGCGCCAGTTGACCCCTGCGCGGACGTTGTAGCATAGTCCTGCTGTGATTCCAGTCCCTTTCAAAGTCGAACCTGGGTAAACAACTTGCGGTCTATTTGCGTGAGACGCGAACCGCGTCTGAGAAGGACGGCGAAGCCATTGTGGACGACGAAGAGGCCAATGCTGCCTTCTTCTACTTCTCCATGAAAACACTTCCCACGCCGCCCGGCGTAGATGCACCTGATTTCAAGCACTCGCACTCAATAACACCCGACGCACGTTTCGGATTCGATGATGAAGGTGGACTTGTTTGGGTGAGGTTCCGACCGGCAGAGGCAAACGGCAATGTCCAAGACTTTGTATCGCTCATCGAGGCTCCTGTTGAGGATACTGAAACGGGCTGACTGGCGAAACATCACAATCGCACCAGCAACTGATGGAAACCCATCACGAGACAAGTTGATAGGTTCTAGGAGGCTTGAGGTCTCTGACTGACGACGTGAACTAGGGCTGCACGGCGATTTTAGCTTCCGCTTCCGTGCGATTGATTCGTTCCAAACGCGGTTTGGCGAGCGTTCCGGTGAGATTCCAGGACTGTTCGTCGCCACGCGTAAGCAAGAATTTCAAGCCGCTGCCGCTGGAAGCCTTTCCGCTTACCTGATAGATGCCGTCGCGCGATTCCAGTTTGCCCGCCGATAACTCCCAATTGCCATTTTCTAACTGTAAGTCGCCGGTGAACCGGTGCACGGGGAAAGGCGTGGTGGTGCCTGGCGCACCGAGATGCATCAAACTCCCGTTTCTCATTGTGAATTCGAACTTGCCGCTGGCATGCGCCAGCAGGTCTGCAAAGTTTCCTCCGGCTGCGGTCCCATCGAACTTTGCATCGGCGGCGCCGGACACCCACGTGTCGTTCATTAACGCGCCCACCTGAGCGAGCGAGATGTTCTGCAACGTGCCCGCGGCTTGATACTTCAGCGGCGGGATGGACGCGTCGATTGTCCAGTTTCCCAGGTGTGTTCCCTGGAGCAGTTGCGCGCGCAGATTGGTGAGGCTGAACCTGCCGCGATCTACTGCCACTTGAGCCGCAACCTGCGTGGCGATAAGTTTCTTCAGCTGCAGGCGTCCAATGCGCAGGCTGCCTTCGGCCTGTACCGCAAGGAAGGGGAAAATGCCCGACTGCTCTGCGGAGTTGAGAAGCCGATACCAGGGCCGCTTGGCGGCGTGCGGCGCGAACCATTCGACCAGATCGGCAGAGGAAAGCTGGTCGGCGGCAAGGCCAAACTGAAAAACGCAGTTCGTTGCCCAGCATGGGCGTGGACGCGTGACCCAACCAGTCCAGTGTGCGCTCCCAGTCTGTGCCGATAGTTTTTCCATCGATACTGAGTCCGCGGTTAGGGTCAGGGTGGCGGAGGAAATCTCGATCGGCGAATTCAGTCCACGAACCTCGGCGCGCACACCGCGAAGTTGAGCTGTGCCGAGCGTAGTCGGGGACGCGAATCCCTGCCAGGGTCCGGCGACTGTGATGTCGATCTTCGCGAGTCCCTCGACGGCTGGCGCGAAGCCACTCAGGCCGAGGGTATGGGCCAGGCGAAGCACGTTGGTCACGGATGCGTCACCGCGAAGCAAGAACCGGTAGCCCGAGGTGGACAGCCATCCGCTTGTGACAAGGGGTACAGAGCCTCCCACGGAGAGCGGAACGGTGCCGAATCTCAGGTGGGGCTCAACTGGTTCCTGGCTACCGTCTTTCGAACTGGCTTTGCCGGATTTGCTTTGTGCACCGGACGCGCCCACAAGCCGAACAGGAACGTCGCCGAATGTAATCTCATTTTTCCCAGCATTGGAGAAGAGCCGGACGTTGGACGCGACGCCCTCACCATCCATTTCCACTGGCGCTGAGCCGTTGCGCACCACTTGAAACTTGGCATCGAGCACTCCAGCGGCGGACAGGTCGGCGGGGAGTTGTCTTTTGGACTGACGCAGCAAGCCAAACGCCGACGCTAACGGTACCTTCCCAAGGGTCAGTGTGACGTCATAACTTGGATCGCTCATCGTGGGGCGAAGGCGCCCCGATACTTTAATCGCGCCGCCGCCCACCGGAGACTCGCAGACAAGGTCATCGAGCAAGCCTCCGACAACGCTATAGCGGCCCGAGCAGCCAGTAGCGAGGCGCACGTTCTCACTGCTCAGAATGTCGTAGCGATGGAAGTCTTCGATGCGGACGGCGCTTTTGATCAGAAGTGCCTCCGGAGTACCGGACAGACTCGCGGTGAAGGTTACACCGCCTCGCCATCCCCGATCCTTGCCCGACAAGAGCTTCGTGATCTGTCCGAGCGGGCCTTTTTCCCACTGCATGACGATGTGGACTGGAGTCTGGCTTAAGGTAGGGGCGCGTTGCCACGTGGCGTTGAGTTCGAGCAGGCCGGTGTCGGTAAGGTTGAAATCAGTGCGCACGGGTTGGGCCTTCATGCGGGCTCCCCAGGAGTTTTCCGAATCCTGCCAGAGAGCAACGTCAGCATCGGTCAACGCATAGGATTTCTTTTCCTGCCCGATTTTGAAATTGATGCGGGCGTGCACGGCTTCGAGGTAGGGGAACGCTGGCCGTGGCTCGGAGGGCGATTTGCCGGTCGGCGCAGCTGGAATCTGCGCGTTGCGCTCCAGAAGGCTGGCCAGGTTCCATCGCCCTTGCGGGTTGCGGACCAGATTGATACTGGGCTCGGTTGCGCTGAGCGTTGCGATCTCCAGGCGGCCTCGCAGCAGGGAGCGAAAACGAATGGCGGCGGAGACATCCTGTGCGCGAATCATGGGTTCGGCGCTGAAGGCGGGGTCGTCGTCGATGACCAGGCCTTCCAGGTCGAAGCCTGGCCGGGGCAGAAGATGCACGCGCACGTTGTCGAGCGTGACTTTGCGGCCTAGAGCGGACCCAATGGAGTTTGCAATCCGGTTGCGCAGGCGGTAGACGCCGGGACGGAAAAGAAACAAGATGAGCAGGGTTGCCACCACGGCAGCCATCCCACGCTTAGAGCGCAGGAATCTCATTGGACCGCCTTGAGCGTCCGCGACCAGCGCGTCTCATCGAAGAAGTGGACGACGATGTGAGCCAGGAAGCCCAAGCGGTCGCCGACGCTGCGCAATTGGTACTGGTGGGCAGGAGTTGTGAATGACCAGTAAACAAACATCGGGCGCCCGATCACATTCTGGCGCGGGATGAAGCCCCAGTAACGGCTGTCTTTGCTGACGTCGCGATTGTCGCCCATCCCAAAATAGCCGTCGGGAGGCACCACGATGTCGTCGCCTTGC
>Ga0075021_10002143_pt1 | contig 10252 bp, 8 predicted proteins | sample ColStrG_CSR_2012_FD_72749 | JGI IMG/M metagenome (GOLD analysis project Ga0075021, IMG submission 72749) | Freshwater sediment microbial communities in response to fracking from Pennsylvania, USA - Cold Stream Run_MetaG_CSR_2012 | ecosystem: Environmental > Aquatic > Freshwater > Creek >... | reverse complement strand
CACCAGCCGCTGACGGCGCGAAGACGTTCCCGCTCGCCGATCCCAAGCCGGGCAGCGAGCCGATGTAGGCAGCCGCGCCTGCGGCCGGCGATGCGCGCTCCTCGGCGCGCTACTCGGCGCCGGAGATCTTGCCGAAGCGGTAGTTCAACCGCAGGCCGACGACACGCGGCTCATTGGTGGTCTCGCGCAGATCGAAGTTGAAAGTGTTGCTGTACACGATCGCGTTGGTATCGGCCAGGTTGGTGACGAACAGCTCCGCCAGCCAGCGGCTGTCGACCGGGTTCAGGCCAATGCGCAGGTTGGCGATGTTGTAGCCCGGCTGCAGGATGCGCGGGAAGCCGTGGGCCCCCTCGACATGCAGGTCGTTCCACATGGGCCCCTTGTGCGCCATGTCCAGCTGCGCGTAAGCCAGCATGTCGGCGCCCAGGTGCCGCTGGTAGCGCAGGTTCCAGCTCCAGTTGAAATACGGCACGAACGGCAACCGTTCACCCACATTGGCCTGGAAGGTCGGGTAAGGGCTCGATTTCAGGTGCGAGTCGGTATAGCTGCCCGAAGCCTGCATCGACCAGTGATCACTCAGCTTGTAGTCGAGGTTCGATTCGACGCCCTGGATGAGCGCATCGCCGACATTGACGTTGAAGCTGCTGGGCGCGCAGATATCGACATCGTAGATCTGCGTCTGCAACTGCTTCCATTTCATCAGGTAGGCAGCGCCGTTCCACACCAGCCGACCACCCTGACTCGTGGTCTTCCAGCCCACCTCGAAGTTGTTGAGGGTATCGGGCACGTAGCTGTGCGGCACGCCATTGTCGTAGCAGGACTGCGGATAGCCGGAGTTCGAGCCCCCATCACGGAAACCCTGACCGAAGTTCGCATAGACCATCACGCCGTGCGTCAGGTGGTAGTTGATGCCGAGCTTGCCATTCCACTTCGCCGACGAGCCCACGCTCAGGGCGGGCGAGGTATCGACGTAGGCGAATTGCCCGTAGGGTGAGTAGTAGCTGAAATCGGACTTGAAATGCACAGCGCCCGCTTCGACGCTCAGCTTGTCGGTCATGTCGAAACTGATGTTGGCAAACTCGGTGGTCTGCAGATAGTCGGAGCGCGTCTGGTAGCCATACCAGATGCCGGGCGGGAGCGAGGTGAAGCCCGGCGCCGTGCCGTTGTACGCGTTGTAGTACTGGAAGGCCGGACTGTCGGTGCGAAGCCCGGGCATGAAATAGGTGCTGCCCGAATTCTTGTCGCGGGTCTTCTCCGTGTACAGACCCACAAGCCAATGGAATTTTCCACCCGGTTTGGAAGCGAGCCGCAGCTCGTTGGACCAGCGTTCGGGGTTGGTGTGGTATTCGTAGTACTGGATCGGGACCGCGCAATCGGTGTAGGGCCCGGTGCCTAGAGGCGGGGGGGAATTGGCGCAGGTCACGCCTTCGTTGGCGCCGTTGTGGAAGTTCTCGATGTACTGTGAGTATTCGTTCTGCTGGCGGCGCGGCAGCGACCAGTAGGTGCTGGCGAACACCAGGTCGGCGATGCCCAGGTCGCCGTCCACGTGCAGATCGGCCATCCGGGCTTCAAACCTGTTGCTCTCGGGTCCAAAGCGCGAGACGGTGCGTGGCGGCAGATTCGGATCCTGATCCCAGGCGCCCACGGCATTCTGGCGCTGGAAGCTGTAGGTCAGCGTGCCGCTCCACTTGTCGTTGAGCTCGCCACGCAGCGCGATGCGGCCACCGGCCGTGTGCTCGGTGTTGTAATTGCTGCGCGCCCAGGCCGCATTGTCGGACACTGCGGTATTTTTCCAGACGCGGGTGGTCAGCAGATTGTTGATGAAACCGCCGTGCGAAACACTGTAGGCCGAGACCCGCAGGCCCAGCTTGCCCGGGATCAGTGGCGCATTGAAGAAACCCTCCAGGCTCCAGTTCTGATCACCATTGCTGATCGAGCCGCCGCTGAAGTCGACACCCGCGCCGAAGGCGTTCAGATCCGGTTTGCTGGTCACGTAGCGCACGGCACCGGCCATGGAGCCGGCGCCAAAGGTAGTGCCCTGCGGACCATTCAACACCTCGATGCGCTCGATGTCATAGAGATGCAGGTCGGGTTGCACGCCGGCCCAGCTGGTTGACATGTCATCGACAAAGAATCCGGTCGCCGAGGAATTGGAATAGGTCGGGTTGCTGCCGTCGGCGACGCCACGCATCACCAGGAACTGGGTACCGGGGCCCGTGCTGATGAAGGACACCGAGGGGATCTTCTGCGCGTAGTCATCGAAGCTCTCGATATCGAGCTGACCCAGGTCTTTCTTCGACAGCACATCGATGCTGAGCGGCACGTCCTGCAGGTTCTCGCTGCGCTTGCGGGCCGTGACGATGACGACATCGAGCGCTTCTTGTGAGGAATTGTCAGCTGCGGCCGCGAACACAGGCATGATGGGTGCGCTGAAGCCGGCGATGGCCGCGGCCACGGCCAGGCCGATCGCGGGATACATGGCGCGCGTTGGCGCGCCCGGCCCACTGAACGGCCGTTCAATCGTGGATTGCTGCTTGCGTACGCGCATCGGTGGACTCCATCGGCGCTGATTCCGGTTTGCTGGTGCCACTCAGGCTCTGAGCGTGCGCCTGCATCATCCTTTGGCCAGGCGCAATTAGTCAACATTTCACCGGCGGCGCAGCAGCGCTGCTGCGAATCGATTTCAGTCGAAGCGCCGCAGGCAATCACCAAGTGCCTGGCGCAACGGCTCCAGTTGCTTTTCGAAGTGACGCCAGTAACCGACGCCCGATGCATACAGGGGCTGGCGCACCTGCTCTGCACTCGCGGTGCGTACAGCGCGGCGCGTTTCGTGGAACGCGAGGCAAGCCGGCTCGAAGGGCAAGCGGCAATGCGCCAGCAGGCGGCGAATCTGCGTCTCGGGATCTGCAATCAGCACTTCGTAGTCGAAGCGCAGCACCTTGCCGGGCAGCACGGCGTCCCAGTGATCCATCAACGACAGATAGGCGCGATAGTAACGGCCGAGGTCCACCAGGTCGTAGCTGTAGGTCTGGCCATCGGCGAAGTGCTGCTTGTAGGCGCTGAAGCAGGCATCCATCGGATGCCGGCGCGCATCGATGAGCGTGGCATGGGGCAGCATCAGGTGGATCAGGCCCACGTGACTGAAGTTGTTGGGCAGCTTGTCGGTGAAATGCGCGCGACCACTGCGCAGCGGCGCGGTCTCGGCAAGGTAACGTGCGCCGAGCGTCGTGAACGCGCCGCTCGGCGCCGTGGCCACAGTCTCTGGATAGCCATCGCGACTTGGCACCATGTCGTCGAACTGGTGGCTGATGTTGATGATGTTGGGCAACTCCATCGTGCCCTCCACCTGCGAATGGCTGGCGAGTATCTGCTCGATGAGTGTCGAGCCGGAGCGCGGCAGGCCTACGATGAAGATCGGCGCCGCGTCCGGATCGCCACAGCCGGCGTGCCGGGCGAAAAAACCGGTGTTGAAAAACGCGCTGATGCGTCGGCAGCGCTGCTCGAAATGCCCGCTGTCGAATGGGGCATCGAGCCGTCGCAGCGCGTTGCCCAACTGGTAGTGACTGAAGGATTCAGGGTACTGGCCGCGCTGTTCGGCTGCCTTGCCGAGTGCGAACTGCAGGTGTGCTGCCGCGGCGCGTCGGGTATCGGTGCGTGCCAGCTGCGCTTCCATCGCGGCGACGTCTGCAGCGCTGAAGCTGTAGTTCTTGAGATCGGCGAGGCTCCACCAGGCCTCGGCGCAGCCAGGGTCCAAGCGCAATGCCGACTTGTAGGTGGCTTCGCACTGTGCGCGCCGCCCGAGCGTCTTCTGCACATGGCCGATGGCCATGCGCAGCTGCACTTCTCCCGGGCTGAGTTGCGCCGCGTGTTCGTAGGCTTCGAGTGCCGCCTCCTGGCGCAGCAGGCGCACAGCCACCGCGGCGAGCGTGATCCAGCTCTGCGGGTTCTCGGGCTCGATCTGCAGGAGCCTGCGTACCGCGGCGTCGGCTTCCTCGAGCTTCCCCAGCGACATCAACACCTGCCCCAGGCCGCGCCAGATCAAAGGATGGTAGGCCGACTGCCTGAGCGCATGGCGCAGCAGTCGCTCGGCATCGCGGCCACGGTCAGCGGCGAGCGAGAGCGCCGCCAGGCCGCACAGTGCCGCCACGTGGTCCGGATCGGCGTGCAGGATCTCGCGAAACAACTGCTCGGAGCCCTTGCGATCGTCGGCGAGCAGCGCCGCGGTGGCCCTGGCGACACGCGGCTGTTCGGGATCGCACAGGCGTGCACGTTCATAGGCCAGGCGTGCATCGGCGTATTGCTGCAGGTCGACGAGCGCGTCGGCGTAGGCCAGCCAGGCCAGCGCGTGGTGTGGCTCGCGTGCCAGCACCAGCCGCGAGTGCTCGCGCGACTCGGTGAACTGGCCGGCAGCGCGCAGCGCACGCGCCAGATCGACGTGTATCGCGAGCGACTCGGGCGCATGGGCCGGCGCGGTGCCGAGTGCGGCTTGCAATGCAACGATGCTCTCGGCTACGCGCTCCTGGTACAGCAGCGCCGCACCCAGCAGAGCGACGCATTCAGGCTCATCCGGACGCTGCTTGCCGAGCTCGCGTGCCAAGCGCTCGGCGGTGGCCGCCTGCCCTGCCCGCAGCGCTGCGCGAGCGCGCTGCAGTTCGGCGTTGAAAGGGCGTCCGCCGGTCAAGGGGCCGCGTGCGGCTTGACCCCGGTCCATGTCCAGCCCGTGATCTTCCAGCCGCTGGCGCCGCTGCGCAGCGCGTAGGTCATCTGCCCCTCTTCCACCATCGCCTTGCCGTGCTCTTTATAGGTGTACACCGTGGGGATCACCACGTAGGCAAAGCCACCCTCGGCTTCGACGCGGGTCGGATCCTTGTAGGAGACGTGCCCATCGGATACGCCCGTGGCGGTGGCGTGCTTGTCATAGGCCGCCGCCCATTTGTGGGCAGCATCGGGCCCCGACCAGCGATGCGGCGCGAATTCATCGATGATGATGATGTTGCCCGCCGCGTAGGCGGCATAGGCGGTCTTGGTGTCGCCGTTGTTGAAGCCATCGATGAACTGGCGGATCGGCGTCATCGGCTCGCCCGGCGCGGCGGCGGCAGCAACGGCGGACAGCAGCACTCCCGTCAACAGTAGCAATGCGCTTCTCGTCATGGCAGCACCTCGATTGATTGTTGTAATGATCATTGCGCCCGCAGACCGGGCCCCGATTTGCGCTCAGCGACGGCGCATCCTGCGCAGCTGGATCAGCGGTTCGGCCAGCAACAAGGGCACCGACCAGCAGGCGAACGCCAGCAGGGTATCCAGCTCCATGGGCGTGGTGATGTTGAGCGGCAAGAGCAGCTTTTCCACCAGGCGAAAAGTCACGAATGCAAAGGTGACCACGTAGCTGCGGAGCATCCACTCACGATGCTGTTCGAGGGCCCGCTTGCGAATCGAGTACAGCGCCATCGAAGTCGTGACGACCCACGCGCAGGCCAGACCGAACAGGCCGGCGGCATACGCAAAGTATTGACGGTCGATGGTCAACGCAAGATAGAACGCGCCGGCGCTGCCGACCACGACACCTGCGAGATAGACCCGCCCCAGGCTGCGGTGCCATGCGCCGGTGCGACCCGTGAGCCCCAGCCAGAGCTGCACCAGGCCGACGAGCGCTGCCAGCATGCCGCCGAAGATGTGCGGCACCAGCCCAAGGCGACGCGGCCAGAATTCGCCGTAGGTGGCGGCATCGTAACTGGTGTAGCGCAGCGCGTTGTGATTGATGAACCAGAGCGTGGCGCCGGCCAGCATCACGAGGACTGCAACCAGGCCTGCCAGGCTGCTGCGCGGAATCACTTCGGAGCTGCGGGTCGCCATTGTTGTTCTCCCTAGGGTCGCGACGGTATCACAGGGTGCCCTGGAACAGGCTCCACGACTGCAAGTGCTGGTACACCCAGCCTGCGAAGCGCTGCCAGAGCGCCGTGTTGCCGAACGGGCCGCGGCCCTGCTGCACGAGGACCAGGAAAGCAGTGGCCCAAAGCGTGACCGGCTGTACCTTGCGGGTCTGCCACCAGTCGTAGCCCATCAGCAGCAGCAGCACAGGATAGGTGCAGATCAGCGGCGTGACGCGATCATCCCACCACGGCATGGACACCGGCCAGCGATCGTAGGCGGCATCCATGATGGCCAGCGTGCCGATCAGCATCAGCCGCTTGTGCAGCGCTGGTTGCAGGCGATGGCGCAATGCCAGCCCGACCAGCGTGGCAAACATCAGCATGTGCGAGAGCGTCACCGCGTAGAAAGCACGGGAGCCTCTGCCCTCGGCACCGGGATGTCCGTCGTCGACCAGATACTGGGTGGCGATCAACACGCCCAGCACCACCACCAGGCAGGCGAGCACCACCCCGGCGATACCCAGGCGACGGTGCAGGTCGACCCGGCCGGCGGCCACCAGCGAGGTCTGCGTGATGAACAAGAGTATCCACAGGGTGAAGACCGCGCCGTGCACGTGCAGCAGGAGGTTGCGCAGCGGCGCCCAGAACACGCCGGCCAGAAAATAGGTATGCGCAAAGCCCACCAGCACCTCGGCCAGGATCAGCACCGCCAGCGCAGTAAAGAACCGGTGTTCGATGCGCTGACGGTCGGCTGGGCCGGGCATGGTAGGCAACGTTCAGCGTTCGCGTGCCAGCGGATTCGGCGTCGGCGCGCCAGTGCGGGTCAGCGTATTGCGATCGGTGTGATGGAACGGTGCGCTCTGGCCTTTCACCTGCAGCACGGTGTCTTCCTCGTACGACCAGGTACCGTCCTCGTTCACCCGTACCTTGATGCGGAATTCGAGCGTCGTGAAGGCGTGCTCGAGGAAGGCGGTCGAGCAGATGCCGGCTTCGGTCGAACCGCGCAGCGCGGCTACTTCGAAGCTGCGCGCATCGGCACTCGCATGACCCACTGCCAGCGCGACCTGGCCGCGCGGAATCGCCAGGGAATGCAGCACGGTGCCCGTGGCCGGCTCCCACAGCCAGTAGCCGACCTGATCGTGATAGGTCTCGACCTCGCCAGGCTTGATGATGCGGGTGTGATAGCGCAGGCCATAGAACAACTGCGGACCATTGGCCTGCGGATCGATCGGCTGCAACTCGATGTGCTCCAGGTAGGCCTGGCGGCGTGGCCCCTCGGGCTTGGGATTGACATCCAGGCCCCGCAAGCCTTCCCAGATGCCCGCCAGGCCGGTGAGCGGCCCGAGGTTTGCCAGGGTGTTGACATCCACGCCTTCCGGCTCGGTATAGATATCGCTGGGGAACTCACTCACGCTGCCTGCTCCTCCGTTGAATTGTATTCTAGCGTCTGGTCGGCGCCGCCGCGATGGCCTACCCTGTCGCAGCAACGCAGGAGAATCCATGCAAAAGCGCACACTGGGCCACAGCGGCCTCGAAGTCTCGGCTCTCGGGCTGGGCTGCATGAGCATGAGTTCTGGCTACGGACCGCCGGGCGACAAACAGCAGATGATCGAGCTGATCCGCGCCGCAGTGGCGCGCGGCGTCACATTCTTCGACACGGCCGAAGTCTATGGGCCGTACACCAACGAGGGACTCGTAGGTGAGGCGCTGGCACCGTTGCGTGCGCAGGTGGTCATCGCCACCAAGTTCGGCTTTGGCATCGTCGATGGCAAGCAGCAGGGTCTCGATAGCCGACCCGAACACATCAGGGAAGTGGCTGAAGCCTCCTTGCAGCGGCTCGGCATCGAGACAATCGACCTGTTCTACCAGCATCGCGTCGATCCCGATGTGCCGATTGAAGAAGTCGCCGGCGCCGTCAGGGATCTGATCAAGGCCGGCAAGGTACGCCACTTCGGGCTCTCGGAAGCGGGCGTGCAGACCATCCGGCGCGCTCACGCGGTGCAACCCGTCACCGCGCTGCAGAGCGAATATTCACTCTGGTGGCGGGAGCCGGAGCAAGAAATATTGCCGGCACTCGCGGAACTGGGCATCGGCTTCGTGCCCTTCAGTCCGCTGGGTCGCGGATTCCTGACCGGCAAGATCGATGAAAGCACGACCTTTGACAGCACGGACTTCCGCAACAACGTGCCGCGCTTCACGCCCGAAGCCCGGAAGGCGAACAAGGCGCTGGTCGAGCTGCTCACGCGCATCGCGGCACGCAAGCGGGCCACGCCTGCGCAAGTGGCGCTCGCCTGGCTGCTGGCACAGAAGCCCTGGATCGTGCCGATTCCGGGCACCACGAAACTGCATCGACTCGAGGAGAACATCGCTGCGGCTGCGCTCACGCTCAGCGCTGAGGACCTGCGCGAAATCAATGAGGGTGCCGCTGCAATCACCGTGCAGGGTGATCGCTATCCCGAAGCCTTGAATCGTCTCGTGGGGCGCTGAGCGCCAGGGCTTCCAGGTTGCGGGCAGCGCTCAGTTCGCCTTGGGCGCGCCTGACCCCTCGCCCAGCAGGATCGCCATGTCATGCACCAGGTCGGCCACCGGTGAATCGGCCGCGCTGACCAGGCGCAGCCGGCCCGAAGCATCGATGATCAGGGTCGCCGTCGAATGGGCGATGGTGTAATCCGCACCCTGCGGAACGCGGGTGTATTGCACCTGGAAACTGCTGGTCGCCTGATTGATCTGCGCCGTCGTGCCGGTGAGGCCGATGAAGCGCGGATCAAAGGCCCGCAGGTAGCTCTTGAGCAGCTTCGGACTGTCGTGTTGCGGATCAAGCGTGATGAACAGCACCTGCACATGGGCCGCGCGCTCGCCCAGCTGCTTCATCACCACGGTCAGCTTGTGCATCTCGGCCGAACAGAGGCCGGGGCAGCGCAGGAAGCCGAAAAACACCACCACGACCTTGCCGCGATAGTCCTGGAGGGTGCGCGGTGCACCGTCGGCATCGCGCAGCCTGAAGCTGGGCGAGTGAGCGGCCTGCGGCCAGGGCGCCAGCTTGAACGCCACTGGCGCGGCAGCTGCGCGCGACCCCTCTGGCGCCGCGAACACCATGGTCGTGGCAGCCAGGATGGCGATGACGAGCACGCGTGGCGTGGATGTGCGCATGGTGTTATGGGCAGCGGCTGCCAATGGTCTGCAGGGACGTCACGTTGATGCGATTGCCCGCCTCGATCAACACACCCTTCACAACGACTTTGTGTCCTCGTCGACTGCGCGCATCAAAGGGCCCGGTGCCCACCAGCGCGTATTTTCCGGTGCCGAGCGGCAGCGCTCTGGCATCCTGCAGTTCGGTCGATGAGCTGGCCTGGCTCCCGGTGGCCGCCGGCTTGCCCGCGCGACGCAGCTGCCAGTCATTGGCGCGGCCCGGCGCCAGGCAGCCTACGACCTGCACGGTTTTCAGTGGGCGCGGCAGCCGCATGGCCGTGGCTGCGGCCGTGGTGTCCACAGCGTATTGCGCCAGCGGGCTGAACATTTCGTCCCAGGTCTGGTTCTGCCGGCGGAAATACACCAGGTTCTCGGGCCCGCAGTTGCGCCCGGGATCATCGGCCGCGATACGCTGACGATAATTCTCCTGCGAATTGTCGTAGTGCGCTGTGACGACCAGCTTGCTGCCCGCCGGCGCCTCCAGGGGCTGCGCGAGCTCGTAGGCGAGCTGCCAATGAAAATCATAGGCCGGCACTGTCAGCAGCGTCAGCTCGCGGCCATCGGGATACACCAGGTCATAGCGAAAATCGCGCGCGCGCATGTGCGCATGCGGCTGCAGCTGGAAGATCGTCACGGCTTGCGTGAAGGCCGACATGCCGATCAGTTCGTAACTGTGGGCATAGGGGGCGATGGGCGGAATCGCGACCGGCGTGCCCTCGGCCTTGGTGCCTGGCGCATCCGTCAGCAATTCGCTGCCATTGGCGATGATGGCATTGATCGCCATCGGTGCACGGAACAGCTGTTGCCGTGGCGGGGTCGGGCGGAACCACAGCGCCAGCTGTGAACGATCGGATTCGGGCTTGCCGGTGGCGCTGTAATGGATGTTGAAGTTCAGATAGTAATTCTTGCCGCCCTTGAGCAACTTGCCGCTGTCTTCGGCGAAGACCTCGAGCGTGGAGCCCGGTGTGTACACGCCGAGCATGTCGTAGGCATTGGCATTGGCGCTGTCCACCACCGCGGGCGTGACATCGGCGACCGCGCCTTCGGGAATACCGAGATTGCGCGCCACCGCCGCGAACTGCGCGATCTCCTTCGGCCCCATGCCTTCGGGCAGCAGCACTTCGGTGATGGCCATGTGGTGCAGCAGGCGGCGATTGCCGGCGCGCAGCTGCATCGCCGCGATCCATTGATCC
>Ga0075021_10002142_pt1 | contig 10260 bp, 7 predicted proteins | sample ColStrG_CSR_2012_FD_72749 | JGI IMG/M metagenome (GOLD analysis project Ga0075021, IMG submission 72749) | Freshwater sediment microbial communities in response to fracking from Pennsylvania, USA - Cold Stream Run_MetaG_CSR_2012 | ecosystem: Environmental > Aquatic > Freshwater > Creek >... | reverse complement strand
GAAGCCGACATCGCCTTGATGATCGCCTCGACGATTTCGTTCGAGGGATGGCTGGTGCAGAGTGTCACCGGGCGGCCAGGATCAGCCCAGACGATGGTGCCCTGTTTCGCAATCACTTTGAGCGGTCGCAGCGCACCGGCATTCTTTGGAATATCAGCGTCGATCAGATAGGCAAAGGCCATCACCACCGCCGCCTGCATATTGGCATGCGAGGAATTGACAAAGCTCGTCGATTGGGGATCGGAGTCCGACAGGTCGATCTGGATATCGCTGCCGGTCTTCGTGACTTTCGCGGCGATCCTGATGTCGCTGCGGCCGTGGCCGTCGTCATCGAGGAACGCTTCTCCATGGAACACCCCATCTTTCCATGTCGCGACTACCGCGCGGGTTTGTGCCTCCGCCGCGTCAAGGATCGTCTCCACCGCTGCCTCGACGACCTGTGCGCCGAATTCCGCAAATAGCCGTGCCAGTCGACGCTCTCCCAGATGCGCCGCTCCGACCATCGCCGCAAGGTCGCCACGAAACTCGCGGGGGTTCCGAACATTCAGCGCCAGCATGTCGAGCAGATCGTCACGCAGACGCCCGGCTTCGTAAAGTTTGATCGGCGGGACGCGCAGTCCCTCCTGCCAGATTTCAGTTGCGGAGGGATTGTATCCGCCATGGGTGGCGCCTCCGATGTCGCTCTGATGTGCCCGAACAATGGTCCAGAGCAATCGCCGCTCGCCATCGAAGACAGGCACAAACGCGGTCAAGTCCGGGAGATGGCTGCCGCCATGATAGGGATCGTTCAGGAGAATGACGTCGCCCGGCCGGACATCGTGGAAGCGCTGTTCGACTGCCAACGTGGCCCACGGCAGCGCGCCGACATGCACCGGGATGTGGTCGGCCTGCGCGATCAGACGGCCCTTTGTGTCGCAAATCGCCAGCGAGAAATCGCGACTGGAGTTGAGGATTTGCGAATAAGACGTGCGAAGCATCGCTTCGCCCATTTCCTTCACGATCGAACTGAGCCGGTGCTGAACGACGGATCGCGTGATGGGGTCGATCGGGGTGGACATGCGCTCCTGCTGTCAAATTGCCGCGGTGATCGCATCGTATGTGCAGGAGCGGTTCAAGCCAACCAGCCAATGGCAGACGATTTCGGCGGCGGAAATCCGTCTAACTGCCCGGTCGACGGCGGAGGGTTCTTCTTCACGAATGTGACGGGCGTACAGGTCGACACTCCTCAAGAAGATCTCGCTCAAGGAGAGGCCCGAGCGGACGGTCTGTTCGTTTCCTTCCGCGCAAAATCCGGGCCGGCGCGCCGCACGGCTCACACCGTCCACAGCTGAAATATATTATATTTCAACCAGTTAATCTATCCATGGCGGCCCCCTGTGCCGCTGGTGCTGAAAAAAAATGAGCGCTCCACGATCAGCGGACCAACCGGGCGGCCGCCTTCCCGGCCAAACGGCCAAGGACCGTTGCGGTGAGAAGGCCATTTCCCGACAGATAGCCTGCGGCCGTCGAACCGGATACGCCGACGGCTGCGCCACCGGCCGCAAACAGATTCGGAAAGACGGTATCGTCCTTGCGCTTCACCCGGCAGGCAGCATCGATAACAAGACCGCCTTGGGTGTGAAATAGCGCGCCGGTTACCTTGACCGCGTGGAACGGTGGCGCAAGATGCTGCTCGGGCGCAAACTGCCGCCCATATCGATCTTTCCCGGCCTTTGTCTTGAGCGCTTCGATTTCGGTCCACTCGGCCGCCAAAGACTTCACCGATACATGCATGGCATCCGCGAGGGCTTGTACGCTGTCGCGCGTAACGATTGCGCCGGTTCGCTCGGCCTCACGGAAATCCTCGAACTGCCGCGCCACGGTTGCGATGCGCGCGTCGAATACGCTCCACGCGATGCCATTCGGCTGACGAAGGACCTCGGCCGCCTGTTCGGAATAGCCCTGCGACTCGTCGCAAAAGCGACGACCCTCACTGTTGACCTGAAAGCCGCCCTGCATGATCACAGCCCAACTAATCAGGATATTGTGTGGCGTCGCCACCGACCCGTGGCCCTGGTAAGCGCCAAGGTGCGCCGATTGTGCGCCGAGCGCGTCGCCCCACATGACGGCATCGCCGCGATTGCCCGGATGGCCGAAATAAAGCGCGTTGGCCATCCCTGGAATGTAGCGGCGGACGAGATCGGGATTGCCGCCATAACCATTGCAGGCCAGGATCAGCGCCTCGCAACCGATGCGCTCCTGCGCGCCGTCGCCGCGAACAGCTTCCACGCCGTTTATTCTTCCATCAGGCTCGACCAAAAGCGTCTCAACCATGCATTCAGGGACAATTGTAATGCCGCTCGTTTCGGCGGCGTTGCGCAACCGGTTGATCAGCTCCAATCCTGTGCGCGTGGGCAAGCCATGCATTCGCATGACGGAATGGCCGGGATAATTGAAATTGTCGATCACATCGAACAGCAGACCATAGCGATCGGTCAGCCATTCGATCAGTTGGCCTGCGCCATGTGAGACCGCAGCGACGACTTCCTCGTTCGCCTCGTCCTTCGCCCTGCGCTGGATATCCGCCGCGAAAAGTTGCGGACTGTCGGCGATCCCCTTGGCACGCTGAAAGCGGGTGCCAGCGGCCGGGATGAGCCCGGCCGACAAAGACGTCGATCCCTTCGGTAGTACATCACGTTCGATCACCAGCGGTTCGGCGCCCGCTTCCTTTGCCGCCAGCGCCGCGCATAACCCGGCAGCGCCGGCGCCCACAATCAGCAACGGTGCCTCCGCATCGAACGGGACGTCCGGGGCCGGTTTGATCGAACTCATACCCCTGCCAGCTCCTGCATCACCTCGCCGACGGTCGCGATCCTCGCGACTGGCCGCAGCGCCTCGATGGCGGCGCGATGCAAATCCTTTGAAAAGGCCGCACAGCCATCTTCCAGCACAGTGCAATCAAAGTCCCGAACCTGGGCGTCACGCACGGTGGATGCGACGCCGCCATTGGTGACGATTCCGGCAAAGTACAATTTCTTGATGCTTTGCATGCGCAACACCCATTCCAGCCGCGTCATGTAAAAGGCCGAATAGGCGATCTTCTCGACTGAAAAATCCGCAGGCTGCAATTCGTCAACCAGCGCCTGGCCCCAACTACCGGGTGCGAAATCACCCTTGGTCAGGAACGGCCGCAGCTTTTTCAGGTGCGGCGAAATCATCGGTTCGCCGCCCTTGCCAGGCACCAGCGTGAAGAATGTTGCACCGATCAAGATACCCTTCTTGCGCGACTGTTCAACAAGGGGCTTGAGGTTTGCAGGCAGCGCCGCGATGTCCGGGCTGCTCTGGCCGGCGCGGCCATAGGCACCGTTCGAATGCAGAAAATCGTTCTGGAGGTCGAGCAGCAGCAGAGCGGATGGCGCAATCATTCGGGGATCCGTTCAACGATAAGGTTTCCCAATTTGTCGACCCGACCCCGCAGGCCGGGTTCGATGTAGATCGTCGCGTCAGGCTGCTCCAGAATGGCGGGCGCCTCAATAATCGCGCCGATCGGCAAGTCGAGCCGCGACCATATCTGGGTGTCAAGCCAGGCGCCCTCTATCCATACCGGCCGCGTGCCCCTTCTTGCTCTTGCGACCGAAGCCTCCGGCCCGGGCGCGAAGGCCGAAAGGTCCAGTGCCGGGCGGCGGCCGATGGCCGCACTTCGCAACGACACGATTCGGATCGGCAGGCCAGACAGCAGCCGGCTGAATGATGCCGCATAAGCTTTCTCAAAAGCCGATTTTATGACGTCGGACGTAATGCCGGTGGTCCCGTCTTGTGGCGTCACCGGAATTGGCACAGCGACGGTGTGGGTCTGTCCGACATAATGCATATCGAACTCGAAGCTCAGATCGATCCGTTCGACCATGGCGCCCGCGGAGCCGACCACCGAGCGAACCTCCTCGCCCGCCGCGACCATCCGGCGGTCGAGCGCGGCGATATCCAGGCCGTCGAGCGCAAGATTAAGCGTTTGCACCTGATCATGGCGCAGATCGGCGATGACGCAGCCGAGCGCGGACGTCACTCCGGGAAACCGTGGCACCAACGCGACTTCGAGCCCGATCTCCTTGACGATCGCACCGACATGCAGCGCACCGCCACCGCCGAATGGCACGCCGACGAACTTCGCCGGATCATGACCGCGCTCGATCGATACAAGCCGGATGGCGCCGGCCATGCGGGCGTCGGCGACCCGCACCATTGCCTCCGCCGCCGTCAATACGTCGATGCCGAGCGGACGGCCGACATGGGTCATGATCGCGCGCTTGGCGGCCTCGACATCAAGACGTGCAAGTTTGCCGCCGATCGGCTTGTCGGCATTGATACGCCCAAGCACCACATGCGCATCGGTCAAGGTCGGCCGCTCATTACCCTGGCCGTAACAGGCGGGGCCCGGCACCGAGCCGGCGCTTTCCGGGCCAACCTGCAAGAGCCCACCGCGATCGACCGAAGCGATCGATCCGCCGCCAGCGCCAATGGTCGTGATTTCGATCATGGGCGTGCGAATGACGAGCCCGAAATCGATGGTGGTTTGCGCCGCCAGCGACGCCTTTCCACCGACCACGACCGAAACATCGAACGATGTGCCCCCGAGATCGCAGGTGATCGCATTGTCGTAACCGGCCTGGCGCGCGATGGTCGCGGCTGCGATCACCCCCGCCGCAGGACCGGATAGTGCGGTACGGATCGGAAAGCGCCGCGCGGTCACCGTGGACATTACACCGCCGTTCGACTGCACGATGTAGAATTGTCCCTTGAACGGCAGCGCGGCGAGGGCCTGTTCCAGCTTGCCGAGATAGCTGCCGACCACCGGCTGCAGATAGCTATTGAGAGCGGTGGTCGATGACCTCTCGAATTCGCGAATCTCCGGCAAGACTTGATGCGAGGCGGAAACATACTCATTGTCCCAAACCGCCTTCGCCGCGACCCAGGCTTTCCGCTCGTTAGCGGGATTGGCATAGGAATTGATGAAGATGATCGCCAGCGCTTCGGCACCACGATTGCGAAGTGCGACCGCTGCGGCTCGAACCGCCACTTCATCGACCTCCTGACGGATCGTGCCATCGGCCAAGGTCCGCTCATCGACCTCCATTCGTAGATCGCGATCCACGATTGGCGTGAAATCACCCCACAAGCCCCAGGTTCGTCGCCGGTCGCGCCGGCGCATCTCAAGAACGTCGCGGAAGCCGCGCGTCGTTATCACGCCGATCCTGGGCCCGCGTCGCTCCAACAGCGTATTGGTTCCGACCGTGGTTCCATGCACGATCGAGCCTATGGCGAGCCCCGAGCTGATCGCCGCAATGCCCTGCATGAAGCCCGCCGACTCGTCGCCGCGCTGCGAGGGTACTTTGGCGGTACGGAACGCCCTGGTCTGCGCGTCGAACAGCAAGAGATCGGTGAAGGTCCCGCCGACATCAACGCCGAGAACACTCGATGGCTTCATCAGCGGGCCTCACTTCGCAAGGCCGCCGTTGCTTTGGCATCGACCGCGCCGTCGTCACCAATGACTACGCCGTAATCCCTGCGCGCCGCCGCCTTCGTCACGTAACCAAACTTGACATCACGGGCAACACGGACGGGATCCCTCGTCAACGGGTCGCCATATCCGCCGCCGCCCGGCGTCTCCAGCCTGACCCTCTGGCCTCGTGCAATCCTGATATCCGTGACCTTGCTGACCAGCGGCGGCGTGTGCTCGCCGCCTTCTGACTGATAGATGAAGCGGTTGAGCGCCGCACTCTTGCCGCCGTTAACGCCAAACGGCGGGAATTTACCCCGCTCGCCAAGCAGCGAAACATCGGTTGCTCCTTCGGCAAGCGCCTCGATTTCATAGATGGCGCCGAGGCCGCCGCGATGAAGGCCGGGACCACCCGAATCGGGACGCAGCGCCCACTGCGTGAACATCACCGGATAAAGCGATTCCAGGATTTCCGCAGGCGGAATGGTGGCGGTTGAGATCGGATTATTGCCGTGGTTCAGTCCATCGGTTTCCGGATTTCCCCCCAGCCCGCCGCCAAAGAAGCAGAACATCACCCAGCGCCGGCCGTGCTCTTGCCAGCCGGAAAGCGACAGCGCATTGATCGTGGCGAACGGACTGCCGTTGGCGCGTTGTGGCGCGACCTTCGCAAATGCACCGAACACGGTGTCGATGACGCGCAGAATTGTCTCGGTATAGCCGCCGACCGGCCGCGGTGCGGAGACCCCGAGCAACGTCGTGCTCGGGATCGCAAATTCGATCGGCGCCAGGCAGCCGGCATTGGCCGGCACGTCGATAAAGATGTGCTTGAGCGCGACATAGCAGCAGGCGACCGTCGTGGAGAACGCAATATTGAGTGGGCCATCGCAAGGCGGCGACGAGCGCGAGAAGTCCAGCCGCATTGTTTCACCGGAAATCGTCAGATCCAGCGCGATCTTCAGCGGCGCATCCGTGATGCCGTCATTATCGAGAAAATCCTCACAGGAATAAGTGCCGTCTGGCAGACTTGCGATATTGGCACGCATCAATTTCTCCGCGCGCGCCGTCAGCAAATCGAGCGCCGAGACGATCAATTCTCCGCCATACTCCTTGAGCAAGGCGTGAAACCGCCGCTCGCCCAGATCAAGCGCGTTCAGCTGACCATTGAGATCGCCCCAATTCGACTGCGGCACGCGCGAATTGGCTCCGAGAATGTCGACGATGTCCTGCTGGATAACGCCAGCGCGTGCGAGCTTCACCGGCGGGATACGGAAGCCCTCTTGGAAGCTCTCGGTCGCCCTGGCGTTGAAATTACCCGGTACGTTGCCACCGACGTCGAGCCAATGACCGACCGAAGCGAGCCATGCGAACAATCGTCCGTCCCAAAACAACGGTCGCACCAGGCGAAAATCGTTGAGGTGCGTGCCCCCGTCATAGGGGTCGTTAAACAGATAGGTGTCGCCCGGTTCCAGATTTCCGTCCTGATTGGCCTTGTCGATGACGGCCTTCACCGCAAAGGCCATCGCCCCAACGAAGATCGGCAAGCCGGTCGTGCCCTGCACCAGCGTCGCGCCGGTTCGCGCATGATAAAGGCCGTGGCAGGCGTCATGGGCTTCGGCAATGATCGGATTGAACGCGGAGCGATAGAGTGTCGCGTCCATCTCGTCGGCGATCTGGACCAGTCGGCCATTGAGAACGGCAAGCAGGATTGGATCAATCGGACTCATTTTTTGAGCTCCGGCTGCTCCGCGCCGAGTCGCTTGCCGCGCTCCAACATTTCGGGCGTGCCGATCAGCGCATTCATTTCGCTGAAACCGAGCATGCGATCGCGGAAAGGCTGTGTGGTGCGGTGAGCGGCCAGCGACGCGTAGTAGTCGATCGCGGTCTTTGCCAGCGTACGTACGATCCCGCCGGGGAAGATGACCAAAGAGAAACCGAGCGCTTCGAGCTCCGGGCCGGACAAGATTGGCGTCTTGCCGCCCTCAACCATATTGGCGACCAGCGGCGCACTACCGCCGATGCGCTTGACGATGTTGGCGAGATCATCGCGCGCCTTCGGCGCCTCGACGAATAGAACATCCGCGCCAACGTCGCGATAGAGCAAGGCGCGCTCGATGGCGCGATCAAGCCCCTCGACGGCCACCGCATCGGTTCGCGCAATGATCAGCGTGTCCCGCGAGCGGCGGGTATCGACCGCCGCCTTGATCTTGCCGACCATTTCGTCCGCCGGAATCAAGGCCTTGTCGTCGAGATGGCCGCACCGTTTTGGAAAGCTCTGATCCTCGATCTGGATCGCGTGTGCGCCCGTCTTCTCGAATAGTCTGACGGTGCGTTCGACATTCAGCGCGTTACCATAACCATTGTCGGCGTCGACGATCAAATTGGCATCAACGCGATCGCTGATCAGCGCGATCGTTTCAATGACTTCGGACATGCTGACAAGTCCGATGTCCGGTCGCCCCAACCGCGTATATGCGATGGCCGCGCCGGATATATAGAGTGTGTCAAATCCGGCCCGCATCGCGACCAGGGCCGTGAGCGGATCGTACACGCCGGGGGCAATGACGATGGGAGGCTTCGAAAGCATCTCACGTAGCGTATTCTTTTGGGTCATGGTTATAATCCGAGAAAGGCCCGCTTGAGGTCGGCGTTGGAACGAATGTCGGCGGCACTGCCCGACATGACAAAGCTGCCGTGCTCGAGGACGTAAGCGCGGTGAACGATATCGAGGCTCTGCACGACGTTCTGTTCGACCAACAGCACGGCAAGGCCATTCTTGTTGAGTTGACGGATCAAATCGAACATCTCTTCGACCAGCAACGGCGAAAGACCGAGCGATGGCTCGTCGAGGATCAGCAATTTTGGATCCGCCATCAAGCCGCGCCCGATTGCGAGCATCTGCTGCTCACCGCCCGAAAGGGTGCCCGCACGTTGAGTGGCCCGTTCCCGCAGCCGTGGGAACATTGAAAATACCCGCTCGCGATTATTGCCGCGTTGCGCCGATGCTCTGCGATAGCTGCCGACATCGAGATTTTCGGTTACCGACATGTTGGGAAAGATGCGACGTCCTTCCGGAACGTGCACCAGGCCGGCCGCGACGATTTCGGCCGGGCTTGCATTTTGTATCGGACGGCCGTCGAATTCGATCGAGCCCTCGCGTGCAGGGACGATTCCGGAAATCGCGAGATTGAGCGTGGATTTTCCGGCACCGTTCGAGCCGAGCACGGCCACCATGTCCCCGGCGCCGACCGCCAGATCGATGCCGCGCAGGATTTCGACTTCGCCGTAACCGGCGCATAGTCCGAGCACGCTCAGTAACGCCCTATCGGCCATTTGCGCCCTCGACCAGTCGAGCCGCGGCACCGGCACCCAGATAGGCCTCGATCACCCTGGGGTCGGCGGCAATTTTCGTCGGCGGTCCCTGCGCGATGACGTGGCCTTCGACCAGCACGTAGATCTGTTCGGCAAGACTCATGACGGCTTGCATGACGTGCTCGATCATCAGGATGGTCACGCCGCGTTCGCGGATGGTGCGGATAACCGGCAACATGTCGCGGATTTCCGATGGATTGAGGCCGGCCAGAACTTCGTCTAGCAGCAGCAGCTTCGGTGAGGTCGCCAACGCCCGCGCAAGTTCAAGCCGTTTGCGGCCGGCGACGGTCAAGGTCGCGGCGGACTGCTGCAAAATCGTATCGAGACCGACGAGTTTGGCGACTTCGGTCGCTGCGGCAAGCGCTGCCGATCGTCCAGCGATATGCAAATGCGCGCCGACCGCGATATTTTCCAGAACTGTGAGGCCTGCAAATGGCTGGACGATCTGAAACGTGCGCGCGATGCCCCGCCGCGCCAATAGATGCGCGGCTCGGCCTGTAATGTCAGCGTCGTTGTAACGAATGTGCCCGCTGGTCGGCGTCTGAAAGCCGGTGATCAGGGCGAACAATGTCGTCTTACCCGCGCCATTCGGCCCGATCACGGCGGTGATGCGGCCACTTTCGACGGTGAATGAGGCCTCGCGCACCGCATGCAAGCCACCGAACCTCTTCGAGACGCCTTCGACCGCCAGCAAAGGTCCAGTCATGCGGCACGGCCCTCACGCGCCAACTTTTGCGGTGACGCCAGCCGAGCGCGAAACCGTGCGCCGAAGCCCACGACGCCTCGCGGCGCAACACCGACAACCAGGATGAGTACGATACCGTAAAGCACAAGATCAAGGCCCGGAACGTCGCCGGTTACAAGCTTGGCAGCCTCTCCGAGGGTCTTGACCATCAGCGCACCGAGAAGCGGCCCGAACACGGTGCCGACCCCGCCGACGATCGGCGCCAGCAAAGCCTCGACGGAGATCCAGGGGCCGTAGGCGATGGGGGCATCGATGAACAGAAAGTACTGGGCATAAAAGCAGCCGGAGGCTGCCGCCATCGCGGCCGATATGGTCATCGCGCCCAACTTGACGCGCGTTGCATCGACGCCGAGCGCACGCGCGGCATCCTCGTTTTCCCGAACAGCTACCAGCCACGCCCCGAACCGCGATTGCTCAATGAACCGGGTGATGACAAGCGCCGCCGCCACCAGCGCCAGAATGAACCAGTAGAATCCCGCCCGGCTTGGAAACTGGATGGAACGCGCTCCGAGATCGAGTTTGATCAACAGGCCGACGCCCGCGCCGGTCATCGGCGTCACACTGGCGATAATTCGCAGCACTTCGGCAAAGGCTAGCGTGACCAGCGCGAAGTAGGAGCCGCGCAACCCGGAGGGAAATGTCAGGGCGCCGATCACGGCGCCCACGCCCGCAC
>Ga0075021_10002141_pt1 | contig 10262 bp, 8 predicted proteins | sample ColStrG_CSR_2012_FD_72749 | JGI IMG/M metagenome (GOLD analysis project Ga0075021, IMG submission 72749) | Freshwater sediment microbial communities in response to fracking from Pennsylvania, USA - Cold Stream Run_MetaG_CSR_2012 | ecosystem: Environmental > Aquatic > Freshwater > Creek >... | reverse complement strand
GGTCGTCTCCGGTGGGCGCGGCCTGGGCGAAAAGGAGCAGTACGTTCTCATCGAGCAGTTGGCCGGCCTGCTGCACGGCGCTGCCGGCGCCAGCCGAGCCATCGTTGATGCCGGCTGGGTGCCTTACTCCCACCAAGTCGGCCAGACCGGCAAGACGGTGAAGCCAACCGTCTATATGGCTTGCGGGATCTCGGGTGCGACCCAGCACATGGTGGGCATGAAGAACTCGAAGAACATCGTCGCCATCAACAAGGACCAGGACGCCCCGATCTTCCAGGTGGCCGACCTCGGCATCGTCGGCGACGTGCACAAGGTCATCCCGAAGTTGATCGAGGCCCTTCAGGCCCGTAGCTGAACAGTCCTTGCCGCCCCCGAGCGGACGGCGAAAGACTCCTACGACGTGCTGAGATGAGCTGCGGTCCCGGCCGCAGCTCATCTGACATCGTGCCCCCGGATTAGCTCCGGGACGGCGACACGGCGAGGCATCTTCGGCAGTATCGTCCGGCCTCGGTAGTCGGCCGAGGTCATCACCGGGGGCCGAGGGCCCACCGGGTAGTGTCCGCTGCGGGTCGCCACCCGGCGGCTGCGGCGCCCATCCCCTGTCCGAACGACGGTCACGTGCTCTTTCCCACCATCGACTTCGCCATCTTCTTCGCCGTGGTCTTCGCGGTGCAGTGGCTGCTTGTCCCTTACGCAGGGGCCTGGAAAGCTTTCATGGTGGTGGCCAGTTACGTGTTCTACGCGTGGTGGGACTGGCGTTTCATCTTCCTTCTGGCGGCGAGCACCGGCATTGCCTATGGCGGGGGACGTCTTGTCCACCCGGCTACCGGCACGCGGCGGAAGGTGCTCCTGTGGACCACGCTCGCCCTCCTGCTCAGCTTGCTCGGTTGGTTCAAGTACTTCGGGTTCGTGGCCGTCAACATCGACAACGTCACCCACGCCCTCGGCCTCGGTCGCCCACTGCCACTGGTGACGGTCACCCTGCCCGTAGGGATCTCGTTCTTCACGTTCATGGCCATCAGCTATGTGGTGGATGTCTACCGGGGTGTCCTCCGCCCGGCCCGAGGGATCGACGTCACCGTCTACCTGGCTTTCTTCCCTCACCTGATCGCCGGCCCCATCGTGCGGGGCACGGAGCTCCTACCCCAGATCCGCTCCATGCGTGACCCGGACGACGTTCACTACGTGGAGGCCTTCTGGCTGATCTCCGCAGGCCTGGCCAAGAAGGTGGTCCTCTCGTCCTATCTGTCGGCCCATGTCGTCGATCCGGTATTCGCCAACCCTCACCAGCACTCGGCTCTCGAGGTCCTGTTGGCCATCTGGGGCTATGCCGTCCAGATCTACGCCGACTTCAGTGGCTACACCGACATTGCCATCGGTCTCGCCCTGCTGATGGGCTTCCGGTTCCCGGTCAACTTCAGGCGCCCCTATACGGCAATCGACCTTCAGGATTTCTGGCGCCGTTGGCACATCACCTTGTCGTTCTGGCTTCGTGACTATCTCTACATCCCGCTCGGCGGCAATCGGGGCTCAGAATGGCGCGTCTCGGTCAATATCCTCATCACCATGCTGTTGGGTGGGTTGTGGCACGGAGCATCGTGGACGTTCGTCATCTGGGGTGCCTATCACGGGGTCGGGCAGATCATCGGACGCCAACGCCGGTCCGCCCGCGTGGCTCGCGGTCTGCCAGCGGAGCCGACGGGAGGGGCCCGGGTGGCCTGGGCGCAGTTCGTCACCTTCCAGGTGGTCTGTCTCGGGTGGCTGTTCTTCCGCGCCGACACGGTTGGCACCGCCTTCGCCATGCTCGGTCGCCTGGTGGTCGGTTGGGGTTCGTCGCCGCTCGTCACACCACTGGCTGTAGTGGCCATCGCCGCCGGCATCGCCAGCCAGTATCTGCCCGATGATTGGCTGACCCGTGGCCTCAAGGTCTTCGCTGACCGTCGTCCGGTCGTCCAGGGGGGCATACTGGGCCTGGTGCTCCTGGCCATCACCACCCTCGGTCCCCAAGGCGTGGCTCCGTTCATCTACTACCGGTTCTGACGATGTCGACGACTCCACCTCCGAAAACGTCGAAGTCCGACGAAGGGTTCGTCCCCTACGACTGGTCTGAGCCGGAGACCTATCGTCCACCGGCACAAGCCAGAGACCCCGGCCCCGGCCCCGGCCGCTCCGGCGACCACGCTTTTTGGGAGCGCCTGCCTTTCCCAGGAGTCCCGTGGAGGCGGGTCCTGACCATCGGGATCGCCTGTTTCGGCCTGTGGTTCCTTCTGGATGCGCCGAGCCTCCAGCACTCGGCCCAGGTCTCGCCACTTGGGTCCCGACGGACCGTCGCGCTCGACGTAGTCGGTCCGATGGCGGCGTTCAGCCGCACGCTCGGGCTGGCGTCCGTGGTGGGGTCGGCCGACCGGGCGCTCGGTCGCACGCCGGGAGGGGGACCGGCACTGGCGGTCCCCACCCGAAAGCCGAAGCCGAGGCCGAAGTCGATTCCGGTTGCGGGCATCACCTCACCGACCTCGACGACGCTACCGCCGCTCGACTACCACCCGACTCCAGCCAAGCCGCTCAAGGTCCTGATCGTCGGTGACTCGGTAGGGCTCGACCTGGGCCAGCCGCTGGTCAACACCCTCGCTTCCTACGGTGATGTCTCTACCTATCTCGACGGCCGCATCGATACCGGGCTCAGCCGACCCGACTACTTCAACTGGCCGGCCGAACTCCGGATCGACCTCACCAACCAACAGCCCAACCTAGTGGTGGTGATGATCGGGGCCAACGACCCACAGGGCCTGGTGACCCCCGAGGGCAGCCGGCAATTCGGCCAGCCGGGCTGGGACGCCGCCTACTCGGCTCGGGTGGCGGCTTTCATCGCTGAGGCCAACAGCGTGGGTGCCCACGTGCTGTGGGTGGGGATGCCACCCATGCAAGACCCCGGCCTGGATGCCGAGCTGATCCACCTGAACGAATTGGTCCAGATCCAGGTGGCCCAAGTCGGAGACCATGGAGCCAGCTACCTGTCGTCGACTCCAGCACTCGGTGACAAGAAGGGTGCGTACACCGCATTCCTACCGGACGCGTCGGGGGCCGAGGTCAACGTGCGCACGCCGGACGGCATTCACCTGACCCCTGGTGGCGGCGCCCGTCTGGCGGCCGCTGTGGCCGGCGCAATGCAGACCGAACTGCACGTGCACCTGGTTCCCGGCGGTGCAGAGGCCGGCCCTCGCCCCTGAACAAACCCCCAGGCGTTCGACCGATCAGACGAGGGGCCACGGATAGGGGGGTCGGTCGCCTACCGGCTCGGGGAACGTCCCGGTGACTAACAGTCGGGCTGCCCGTTCGAGCATCGCCGCCAGTTCACTCTCCGACAGCAGTTCACCGAGTTCGGCAGTTGGACCCTTTGCCACCAGTTGTTCGAGGTCGTCCAGGATGCGGGTCGGTACTGCCTCGCCGGCAAAGTCCCAGATGACGGTGCGCAATTTGTTCAGGACATGGAAGCACAGGCCGTGGTCGATACCCCAGAGGCGCTCGTCGGACGCCACCAGGATGTGTCCGCTCTTGCGGTCGGCGTTGTTGGCTACGACGTCGAATGCGCTGAAGGCCAGCAGTTCGTCCTCCCGACCGCCGTCCTCGAACAGGGTGAAGTAGTGGCGCTCGTAGTCGGAGTCGATGAATAGCTGGACCGACCCGGTCCCGAACGGTGCGTCATCGCGCACCACGGTCGGAGGTATCAGCCCCCAGCCCAGGGCCTCGGACAAGCGGTAGGCGGCCGCCTCGCGGCGGTAGAGCCCATCGGGAAAGTCCCAGAGGGACTGCTCGCCCCGGTGTGGTTTGTAAACGGCCTGGACAGTACCGCGCCCGTCGTCCCGTCCCTCGTCCGTGTCCTCCAAGCTGACGAGGAAGGTCAGATTGGAGCTCCAGGGGAGTCGGCCCTCGACTGTCAGCTCACAGGTAGCCAGGAGGCGTGCGGCCTCGTCGAGCGATGGTCCCGACTCGGGCCGCCACCCGCTCACACGGCCGGCGGCCGGTGGCCGTTGGTGCGCGGGCATTCGTGTCCAGAGGGGTCGAGTGGCGAACCGCACAGGGGGCAGGGCGGCCGTCCGGCCTCGACGAGTCGGGTGGCCTGGATCGAGAAGGCGGCAGCTTGTTCGCGGGTGACCGACACCCGAGCGATGGCGCCAACTTCCCCCTCGGGCACCAGTTCCTCGATGACCAGCACGACGCGGTCCTCGGCCTCGTCGAAGGAGACTCCGATCGTCCCGACGGCCCAGGCCGGTTCAGTCGGCTGCTCGAGTGCCTGGTTTTCCGGAAGGTGACCCGGACGAAGTTGGTCCTTGATGACCTGGGCAAGAGTCTCGGCCATGGCCGCTACCTGCAATTTCTCCACCTTCAAGGTCAGGAGAGTCTCCCCCTCTCGTGCCTGGAGCAGGAACAAACGGCCCCCGACGGGACCGACGGTGCCGACGCATAGGCGCTCGGCGGACAGGTCGTAGGCCTGGGTCACCGGTGGTCGCTCCTCGCGGTCAGGCCCCTCATGCGATGGTAAGCGCCTGCAACGAGGCGGTCGAGTTGACGGTCAGCACGATCGGTCCGCCGCCGGTATAGGCGATGGCCGACACGGAACACGGAGCCACGGTGAGTCGCTGGAAGAGGTCGAGCGGGGTGCCGGCGGCCTGTGCCACCGCTGCCTTGATCGGGTCGGCATGGGACACGGCCACCACGGTCTGGCCCGGATGGAGGGCGGCCAGGCGGGAAAGTGCCGACGTCATTCGGGTCTGCATCTCGAGGAACGACTCACCCCCCGGGAAGCGGAATCCGCTCGGATAGCGCTGGACGGTCGACCACTCCGGCTTCTTGGCCAGGTCAGCGAGCCTGGCACCGGTCCACTCACCGAAGTCGCACTCGATGAGGCCACGATCAGATCGCACTCGAAGTCCGAGCGACTTGGCGATGGGACGGGCTGTTTCCGCAGTGCGCTCGAGCGGCGATGCATACACGGCCACGGGGCCGTTCCGCTTCCCCTCGGCCAAGGCGGCGATGCGCCCGGCCACCTCGTCGGCCTGGGTTCGCCCCTCGTCAGAAAGATGGAGTCCCTTGGCTCTACCGGGCAGTACTTGACCGGTCGTCGGCGTCCTCCCGTGGCGAACGAGCAGGACGACCGTGGGTCGTTCAGATGGTTTGGGTCGGCTGGCCACGCCCGCTCACCGTACTCGGTTCGACGGCATCCCCGACCGGCCTGCGAACCGCACCCAGGCCACCTACCGGGTCCGCTATGGGCCACTCGGGACCAGGCAGCACGGAGCCGTGGTCGCGGTCCAGTTTCGAAAGGCTCGACGACCACCAGTTCCACCGGCCGAGCAGCACGGCCACCGATGGGACCAGCAGGGTCCGGACGAAGAACGTGTCGAGCAGGATGCCGGCGGCCAGTCCGACGCCGATCTCGACGACCTGGGTGTCGCCGGTGAAAGTGAGCACTCCGAAGGTGCCGGCCAGAATGAGGCCGGCCGACGTCACTGTGGTGCCCGTCGCTTCGACGGCGTGGCCTACGGCCACCTTGATCGGGGCGAAATGTGCCTCCTCGCGGATCCGGGTCATGACCAGGATGTTGTAGTCCTGACCGAGGGCCATGATGAAGATGAACATGAAGAAGGGAAGGACGAAGTTGATCCCGTCCTGACCACCGATGACCACGAACACCAGAACGGCGAATCCGAGCGAGGCCAGATAGGAGAGGGCAACGCTGGCCACGAGGTAGAGGGGGGCGATGATGCTGCGGAGCACGACGGCCAACAGGAGCCCGAGCACCAGCATCACGATGGGGATGATCCGGAGTAGATCGTGCATGGACAGGCTCCCGATATCGGCGGCCAGGGCCGCATAGCCGTCGACGCCGGATGACGTGGCACCGACCGAGCGGGCGACCGTGGCCACTGCGTCCCGAACATCGGGTATGGCTGCCGCTGCCGCGGTGCTGGTGGACGGTCCGGCGGCCAGCGAGGTCGGGAACAACAGTGTCCGGCCGTCGGGGCTGATGAACTGGGCCGAGCCCCGATAGGCGGCGTAGGTGGCGGGGGAACCGGTGTAACCGGCCGGTGGCACGACGGGCAGGCCTGCTGGCGGCCCGGCGCCGGCCAGCTGCCGATGGGCGTTGGCCAGGTCGGACGGCGTGATCGGGACACCGTTGGCATCGAGGATCGAAGTGACCGACGAGAACTGCCCGGAGGTCCGAAGACCATTGGTTGCCGTGGCCAGGGCCTCGGGCCGGTCCCAAACCGCCGACGGAAGGGCGAAGAGCACGTCGGTAGGGTCGGAGACGGCCGCTGGAAAGTGAGCCGACAGAGTCGCCTGGCCCCTGGCAGAGTCAGATGCCGGCGGGACGGCCCGGTTGTCGAATCCGGTGGGGGAGTAGGCGACCATGACGGCCGCCAGTCCGCCCAGGATGACCAGGCCGAGCACGAGGGTCCGTACCGGGTGTCCGACGACCCGGGCGGCTATCCGTCCCCACGTCCCGCGTGTCACCTGGCCGGCCAGTGGTATCCGGGGCCAGAAGACGGCCCGGCCGCAGATGGCCAATAGGGCGGGAAGAAGTGTGAGGTTGGCCAGGAGGGCCATGGCGATCCCGATGGCCAGGGCAGGGCCGAACCCCTGATAGAGCCCGAAGGTGGCGATGACGACAGTGACCAGGGCGGCGATGACGGTCAGACCGGAGAACGTGATCGACTCGCCCACCTTGGAGAGCGAGAAGGCCACGGCATCGTGCGGAGTCATTCCGCGCCGGATCTCCTCTCGGACCCGGAAGATGAGGAACAGGCCATAGTCGGTGCCGGCCCCGAGCATGACCACCACGAGCAGTATGGGCGTGAGGTCGGAGACCTGCACGCCGAGGTGGGTGGAGGCGGCAATCAGGGGCTCGGCGGCAATCAGGGCGACGGCCGATGGCAGCAGGGCGATGAACGGGGCGAGCAGTGCCCGGAAGGTGAACAGCAGGAGGAACAAGATGAAGAGCACCGACAGGATCTCGGTGAGGTTCTGGATCTTGCCCTGCAGATTCTGCCGGTCCACGGCCTGAGCGGCGGCGCCGGTCAGGTGGAAGGTGAGGGTCGGAGGCAGGTGGGCCAGGGCGATGGTCTTGCGGATGTCGGCCACCACACGGGAGGCCGCCGGTCCGGTCGAGTCCGCAGGCACGGACAGAGACACCATCGATTGGCGGGCGCGGCCGTCAGTCGCGGAACCCCGGGGGCTCACACCGGTGACACGCGGGACGTCGGCCACCGATTCGTTGACCCGATCGATGGCGGTGATCTCTGCCGCCGAGAGTCGGCTCGACGAAGTAGCGGCAACCAGAACGGCCTCGGATGTGGACGCCGAACGGAACGGAGCGGCCAGGCGGACGGCCTGCTCACTCGGCATGCTGGCAGGAATGAACTGGGAATTGCTGTTCTTCGCCACGCTGGAGATACCGGGCAGACCGAAAGTGAGCGCCACCGTGCCGATGATCCATGCCACGACGATCAGCCAACGGAATCGGACGGTCAGGCGTCCCAGAGAAGTGAAGGAGAGCGTGCGGTGATCGGACGGCAAGTATCCACACTACGTCCGGCGACGGTGGACGACTAGGTCGCGCGGCGGGGCTACTTAACTGAAATCAGCGGGATCGGCGGCCCCGAGCGCTCAGCCGTGCCGGACAGGATCAGGTGGCGACCGGCATGCGCCGAGGCATGGGGACAGCCGTTTCCGGCCAGCGCCGGCGGCTCACCTTGGCCAACCGGTGCAGCAGGGCGATGGCGCCAGGATCGTCGTCGCCTGGACGGGTCTCGACCGACCCGTCGGCGATCATGCCGGCCAGGAGTGCCCGGCCCTTCTCCGTGCGCACGATGGTGAGCGTCCAGTCGTTGAATGCCCCGATGCCGCCGGTCGAGATGTCGGCGTGCTCGGCGGCGAAGTCGGGGCACGTTGTGCAGCCCTCACGCGTCCAGGCGTGTGCCTCCTTCAGCGGGATCTCGTGAAATTCGCCGTCCTTGGTCCAGACCTGGAAGACGCCTTTGATGTTCATCTTGGTGATGTCGGCCCGGGCGATCCCGTACTTGGCCTCGAACAGTTCGGGAAAGATGGCGTCGTCGAACGTCTTGGAACACAGCAGCCCGATGGTCAGTGACAGCCGCCGGGCGATCTTGCCGGCCTTGCGGGCCTGCATGACGGGCGGGGCCGAGGCCTGGCAGCCCATGCCCACAAGGGCGATGCGTTCGGCTCCGGCCTCGATGGCCAGGGGGTAGGCCAGAGTATTGGCCGAATACGTGTAGCGGGACCCGGCGGCGGCCAGAACCTGCTCCCGGGTGGTGGCCACGGTCGGCTTGGCCTTCCAGGTCGAACCGTCCCCTTCGAGGTCGGAAACCAGTGCGGCGTCGATGACGTCGTGCTCGAGCGCCCAGATCAACATGGCCGACACCAGGCCGCCGTCCTGGCCGGAAGTGTGCACTTCGGGGTCGGTGGCCCGGACCAGGAGGATGTCCGAGGCGATACCCGACACTTCCTCGACCGTGCGTTCGCGCCCGTGGAGGTGGGTGTCGATCTCGGTCTCCCACAGGCGGAAGCGGGGGCAGGCTCGGGTGCACATGGTGCAGCCCTTGACACCGTGGGTGCAACTATCGGGCCCACCTTCGGCGTCGATGTGGAAGGGCTTGTACCGGCCGCCGGTGTCGTCGTAGGCGAGGACGTCGTAGGGGCAGGCCACCACACAGGCAGCGCACCCGGTGCATAGGCCGGACGTCACGACTTCGGTGAGTAGTTCTGTCCAGTGCGGCTTCTCGGGCGGCATGGGGGACACCCTACCGTCCGCCCTCGGAGCGGAAGCGGGGTCCGAAGGGCCACGGGTGTGGATACCCTCGGGTCGTGCCCGAACTCGTTGAAGTGGAGCGGTACCGTGTTCTGGCAGAGCGTGTGCTTGGCCGGGTGGTGGCCTCGGTCGAATCGCCGGACCCCTGGTTCCTCAAGGGCGCGGCGACGCCACCGCTCCTGTCCGGTCTGCTGGTGGGGACCCGGATCATCGGTGCCCGCCGAATCGGCAAGCTGTTGTTGCTCGACACTGACGAGGGTCCGGTCGTCGGGGTGCGGTTCGGGATGACAGGGTCCCTTCTCGTTGACGGTTTCGACGCGGTCGGCCAACTCCTCTACTCGTCCACCCGAAGGGATCCGGCATGGGATCGTTGGACGGTCACCTTTACCGGGGGTGGTCGGCTCGTGGTGCACGACCCGCGCCGGCTCGGCGGAGTGTCTTTGGATCCTGACGTCACCGGTCTCGGTCCGGATGCTGCCACCATCGGACCAGCTTCCTTGGGGGCAGCGCTGGCTGGCTCGACCACACCACTCAAGGCCCGGCTGCTCGACCAGTCCCGGATTGCGGGCATCGGAAATCTCATCGCCGACGAGGTACTCTGGAGGGCTGGACTATCGCCGATCCGGCCGTCCGGATCGTTGTCGACAGTGGAAGTGAACCGACTCCACCGACAGCTACGCCGGACCCTCGCCGACCTGACTGAACGAGGGGGATCACATCTCGGCGACCTCATGCCGGAACGCCACCCCGGTGGGGTCTGCCCCAAAGATGGGAACTCCCTCGTGCGATCGACCGTGGGCGGTCGCACGTCGTGGTGGTGTCCGACCCATCAGGCGACGTGAGCCGTCAGTTCGGCGTCACCGGCTCCGGTGGCCAAGACGGTGCGTCGGGCCGGTCCAGCCCGAGGTCGGGTTCCTGTCCGATTGGAGGCTGGGGATTGAAGGCCCACCCGGGTTCCTCGTCGGTGGGCCCCCGCCGCTCGAGGGACCAGCCCTCGTAGGTCTTCTTCCGGTGATGGTGACTGCAGAGCAGGGCCAGGTTGTCGAGCCTGGTGTCGCCGCCCGACTCGAGGGGAACGACGTGATCGATCTCGAGTGAATAGCCAACCCCGCAGCCGGGTACCACGCAGTGCTTGTCCCGCAGTGCCAATGCGGTCCGCAGATGCTGGTTGATGGTCCTACCCAGGTGGGCCACCGCCCTGATGTCACCTGCCTCGGTGAACACGCAGGCCAAGAATGCATCGTCGATGAGGCTCTGGACCACCGGCACGGGAACTGGACCGTGGCCCTCGATCTCAGACAACTCGCCGTGTAGTGCCCGGCCGCGACGCAGGGCGGCGAGGTCGATCCGAACGATCACGGTGGCCGGTGGCGCAGCACCGATGAGATCGGTCACCTCGCCGAGGTCAGTGGGATCGGCCACCTGTGTCGTGAGA
>Ga0075021_10002139_pt1 | contig 10266 bp, 6 predicted proteins | sample ColStrG_CSR_2012_FD_72749 | JGI IMG/M metagenome (GOLD analysis project Ga0075021, IMG submission 72749) | Freshwater sediment microbial communities in response to fracking from Pennsylvania, USA - Cold Stream Run_MetaG_CSR_2012 | ecosystem: Environmental > Aquatic > Freshwater > Creek >... | reverse complement strand
ATTCCAACTCATGCCGTGTTAAACCAGCAATTGCCGAAGGGCAGAAAAGCGCAGCTGGAGGAGCAGCAAGCCGTCACCTTGAACACCGAGGAAAGCGAGGGGAAATCGTGTTTCCTTCTCCGACGGATGGGCGCCTGAATTGGCACGCGATTTGGCTGGGGGATTCGTCGGCTTTCTGGCGTTTCATTGATTCGCCTTACGCTTGCATATTGCGGAGCCTCTGTGCGTTGTCTGTTGTGCGCGACGGCAAGACGCCCAGCGCGCGCTTCTGTGAAGCCGATCGAGATGGAGCGCCGCTCTGTTAAGCCACGCTGAGTGCCGCCCTGAAAGGTCAGCCCGGGCTGGGCAGAGGGAGACATTCCGAAGATAGCGGAAGGGCCTTTATGGGTGTGGACGCGGCCTGTCAACGCCCCGGAGCGAAGCGCAGCCGCAAGGCGTTCCGCGTTCTTTGCGGAGCGGGGCTTGACGGGCCGTGATCCGCGCCCGTACCCTCGTCCCGCTTCGGAATGGCTCGGCTCATCTCAACGCGAAGCCTACCGCTGGCGCGCTTACGGTTCTTTCTTCCCGAAGTGTTTCTCGGAAAGCTTGCGAGACTGCCGCACGCCGTTCAGAGTCACCAAGACCGCCCCTTGTCCTGGTCGTATTCCATCGCGAACTTTTGATCGGAGTTTGCCGCGAGAGTAGCCGTTCGGGCCTCAATCCACTACCGTACAGACGCCGGACAAAGCCCAGACGCACACCGGACAGCAGCACACGCGGCGGCAACGGCCCCGATTCCGCATCTTCGCGCAACCCTCGACGGATCAACACGTTTACGCGCGGAGCGCCCTACTGCACCCGGCGGGAACCCATTAGCTCCCGCTGTCCTGCAACTGCTTTGTTTTCTGTGGTAACCAACAAGCTCCCAAAGGTAGCTGTGCAGTTCCCAACTGGGGATGACGTGTCAACTTCCTCCCCCATGCGAAGCATGGCCCGATTTTGATTCTCACCGTCTTCACGCCGCATTAGACCGCAATCGGCCCTTCATCGGCCCTCTATCCGCCACCATCGCATCGCATTGCATTCGCCGCGAAAACAGTCTCTCATCGGATCGCGATTCATCAGTGCTTGGTCCTCGCAGCCTTATTGCTATGGCTCGGTGTGGCGGATTGCGACATCAACTTATTCTGAAATGTCCTTTCGTATTCGGCCGCGTCCTTAGTCGCCTCCAGACTGCAATTCGCGAGATTCTCAGACAATTTGATCAAGTCATCTTCATAGCCCGCCACTGCAAGTTCGGCAGAGGAACCTGGCAGGGATCCCATCAAGGGAGCATTGATCCGACCGAGGTTGTGCTTAAGCCAACTCTCGTAGGCGTCGGCCAGTTCCTGGTATTGGGCTTTGCGCCGCGCGTAGAGAGCTGCGCGCTGCTGAAGTTCCCATGCGGCCCGTTCGCGGTCGCGAGTAACATGTTCCTGCTCCAAAGCCTCTACTTTCTTCGGATCGTGGTCCTGGCCCAGTTCGCCCATGTTAACAAGCGGGAGTCTCTCCACCTTGGCCTCGATGTCCTTGGCGATATCGCCATGGTTACCGGGAGCGGTGGTTATCTCGCGATCCTTTTGGGCAAATTCCGCGTCGATTTCGCTTGTGCGCTGAGACATCTGCTGGAGTTCTCCTCGGAGATCCATAGCCGCTCTCGTGTTGTTACCAGTCTGCAGCGCCTCGTCGGCCTGCTGCCGACCCTTTTGCTGTTCGGCGGTTGGCGGCCCGCTGCTCGCGCTTTTTCTGAACTCAGCTTCCTTTTCCTTGTCGCTCATCCTGTCAAAGCGGGCTTTGTATTCGGGATCGGTCATCAGTTTCTCCAACATGGCTTGCATGTCGGGACCACCCATGGCGCCGATATTTTGTGCGGCAGAGTGCTGTAAGGCCTGCTTCTGTTGCTCGCGGTTCATTTGTTGCAGCTTGTCTACGCCACCCGCGTCAGCCACAACTGGATTTGCATCGACCTGGTTCTTTGCCGCCGCTTTGTCGGGCGTCTGTTTCTTGCGCGCAGCGACGGCTTCATGAAGGTGATGGTGAGCGTCCTTGGCTCGTTGGAAGAAAGGGTCATACGTCGCGTTGATCTGGTCGGGATTTTGGTGCATCCGATCGGGACCGAAGGCCCTCGCCCACGCTTCGCCGGGAGTGCCCGGCATGGTGGGCGCGGCCTCGATCAAGCCATGGAGATCCGCCTTTCCCAGGATTGATGTTGATGGCTGGGCCGCGGCGGCCAGGCAAAAGAACACGGGGGTGATCAGGGCAAAGCTGAGCTTTTTCATCGTCTTACTCCCAATCGGCTACACAATCGGTCGTCATCCTACTGCGGAGCACTGGACTCCCCGCCCGCCCAGCGGGCGCGCAGAAACCTGCTCCTATTCGTTAATGTGAGAAATGAGGACGTTTCGGACCAGATCCGGAGAATATATTTTCCCAAGTAGAGGTTGGCGGCAAGAAATGTTGGGAGGAACCTGCTGCGTCGTCTCCTCAACTCCGAGCTTCCCTCTCGGTGTGGTGCGATGGGTTCTTTGGCTCACGGTTTAGCAGGCTGCTGAAAAATTGATCGGAAGCGCGGTTTTCTTTTTGTTTTTTGTCATTCGTGATGTTGAGCGTGCCGTTTTCTGATGTGGGGGAACCTTTTGGGTCTAACTTCATGCCCGACCGGACACACTTCGGCCCCGACTTACACCGCCGGAATTGCGCCCGCCAGATTCCGCATGCGCACCAGGTTGTAGGCGGCACAGGCGAAGGTAAAGATCCAGTCTACTGTGCACACTCCACGATGCCGCAGCTTCCGCAGCAGCGCGATCGTCTTCAGCCAGCCGAAGCATTTTCGATCCGCTTCCGCTGCTTTTGACTGACTCCATAGCCCGGATGCCGCGTCGTGCGGCCGTCAATCGCGCTCCCACCCCGCCGTCCCACATTCTGCGCCACCTGCGGCACCACTTGCAGATTTTCGGCACTCGGCGACAAACCCGAACGTGTCAAACCCCTTGTCTCCGCCCACCGTCACCCGCTTCGTTCCCGGAACTTGCTCCAGCATCACCAGCGCCGCATCCCGCTCGGCGGTACCGTTGGCCACGAATACTTCCGCGTCCACGATCAGTCCGTTTCGATTCTCCACCAGCAGGTTCCCGCTGTAACTCAACTTGGACTCCTTGCCCTCACTCTTACGCGCCAGCAGCGCGTCGGGATCGGTCTTCGACTCATGCGTCTGGTTCGAGCGCCGCTCGCCGCGAAAATTTACGGTGGGATTGCCCGGATCGTCGGGCGGAGGTCCCGACTTGCCCTCTTTCGGCTGAAAGCTCTTCAGACTCGCCCAGGCTTCCAGCAACGTGCCGTCCACCGTGAAGTGCTCGTCCGAAGCCAGACCATGGGCTCCGGCTTGCGCCACCACTTGCGCCAGAAACTCTTTGGCCACGTCGGCTTCCAACAATCGGTCGCGGTTCTTGGTGAAACTGGTTGGGTCCCACACCTCCTCGTCCAAGTTCAGCCCCACGAACCAGCCGAAGAGCATGCTGTAATCGATCTCTTCCATCAGCCAACGCTCGCTGCGGATCGACTACAGCATCTGCAGCAATTGCGCTCGCAGCAGCTTCTCGGGCGGAATCGACGGACGCCCCGCGCGCGCGTACATGCTGTCGAAGCGCCCCGACATCTGGGCGAGCACTTCGTCCATCATGGCCCGGATGGCGCGCAGCGGGTGGTCTTTCCGCACCCGCATCTCGGGCGACAAGTAACTGAACATGTGGCTCTGCTGATGATCGGCTCCTCGCATGCCTTCTCGTACCATAGTCGGCTGTGGATTAGGAGTAGTTTTTCAGCAGCCTGCTAGGGCTATTTGTTTTGACTACAGTAAGATCGTTTGGCTACAGGCTGTTAGCGAAGCCTATTTGTCGAGCATCGCGTGCAGTGAAAGTGGTTCGGGGCACAGCAAAACCCTATCGATTGCCGGGTGAGGGCTGGGCCTGCCCGGTCATCGCCCGACTTTTGTAGTCGCCTTGGATACTAACTACGAATTTCGGCCCCGCACTCCCCGAAGCGTTTTTCCACCTCGTGAGAATTACCCGCTGGATAGAAACTCGGGCTTAGAGAGCTAGGCTGAGGAAGGCGTTTCCAGATGTCGAGGCTCTTCTGGTAATCGGTGCAGGCTTCTTTCCGGTTTTGAGTCCGCTCGCTGCTATCTCGCGACTTGTTGGCCAGGGCCATGGCCAGGTCGCCCATGCCGGAATATGCGTCGGCCATTGGATAAAGCGCCGGTATATCTTTGCGCGCGATGGCCGAGGGGAGATCGATTTCCGCAGTTGCCTTGCGATAGGCTTCGGCCGCTTCCTGATAGCGCCCCAGTTTCACCTGCGCGTCGCCGACGCCGACGTAAGACGTAGCACGCCCGCAGCGTTTGTCATCCCATTCTGCGCCTCTAGATCCGATGGAAACTGCCTTCTCATAGGATCGAAGCGCGTCAGCATACTTTTGTTCTCCAAGTTGGGCCTTCCCCAGCCATGCGTACATGGACGAAACATCTAATAGTCCCTCGTCGCTCTGGATCTTCTCGTAATTCGTGATCCCTTCCTGCTCCCGGGCACGTCCTTCTGCGAATCGTCCCATCATCACCAGTAGCCGGCCCTGTTCGAACTCATTCCCCGCCAGGTCCAAACGCAGCACTACATTTTCCGGGTCCAATTTGGCCAGGCGCGCAACCGATTCATAGCTCTGATCGAGGCTGGTTTTTGCGGTCGAGAAGTCGCCGCTCATCATTGCGACCCACGCTTGTCGCCAACGCGAGGCGGCCAAATATCGGGTCAGGTTAGGACGCCCATCGTTCTTTGCCAGCGCCTCGTATCCGCTGACTCCTTTGTCCACCTGTCGCCGAGCCTCGCCCAAGTCTTGCACGATAGCCAACTGCCAGCCGAAGACCACGGTCGCGTGCGCAATCTCCGTGGAGATGCTTGTCTCCGAAGGATCGATGTCCTGCACCTTGCCCAACAGAGTCACAGCCTGTCGATAGGTATCTGCGGCCGGAGTGCGTTCCCCCGCCAGATTCTGGGAAAAACCCAAGCAGAGTAACTCCTTGGCACGCTCCGCCAGGATCTTGGGATCGGCTGGGTCTTTCTGCAGAAGGCGTTCGGTTATGAAAAGTGCTCTTTCGATTTCAGGCCGTCCATCCGGATAGTAGGTGTCGGAGTCACCCATGGTCCGGTGGGCCACGGCCAAGTTCATTTGGTCGCTTGCGTTGTCCGGATTTGCTTTGGCTACTGCCTCAAAGAGAGCGATCGCTTTGTGGGTACTGATGTCGGCAGCGTCAACCTCGCCAACGTTCGCTTCCGTGGCTGTGCTTCCCTGAACGGCTGCCAGGCGCTGGTAGCCCCAGGCCAACTCGCGCTGCAGGTCAGTATTGCCGTTGGAGTCTTGCGCGAGCTTATCGAGGTATTCGACGGCGCGGTCCAACAGAATCTTGCGCGCACGGGTATTGCCTGGAACGTCCGCCATGGCATCGTTGACGTCAAAGACCATGGAGTTGGAGAGCTTGCGTACATCATCGAATCGCTTGTCTGCACGTTGCCGTTCGGCCCGGGCAACACGCACTTCCCGTAGAATCAAGCCCACGCCGACGACCAATGTAACCAGTGCCAACGAGCCGACCAAAACACCTGCCCGATGGCGCCGCACAAACTTCCCTGTCCGGTAGCGCCATGATCCCCTGCTCGCCGTCACCGGCAAGCCGTTCAGATGGCGTGAGATGTCTTCCGAAAATTGTTGCACGGAGTCATAGCGCCGCTCCGGTTCCTTGCGAAGAGCTAACAACGCGATATCGTCGAGATCGCCACGCAACTGGCGGCTGAGTTTGGCTGCGGTATTGTCACCGAGGACGGTTCGGTTCGGGGTGCGACTGCTCTCTTTGACGGGGTCTTCCTCGGGTTTCAGTACCGCGGCGCTGGGACGCAGCACCTCAGTGTCGACGATCGCACGCGAGAGTTCATGCGGCGTGTCGGAGCCTGCGTGATACGGCGACCTCCCCGTGAGCAACTTGTAGAGGACAACGCCGAGCGAGTACACGTCGCTGGCGGTCGTGATCGTCTCGCCGCGAATCTGCTCCGGACTGGCATACTCCGGCGTCATCGGCCGTGCCAGCGTGGTTTCCGCGCCCGCCGCCGGATCCAAGATCTTCGCGATCCCGAAATCCAGAAGTTTCGGCACGCCTTCCTCGGTCACCAGAATGTTGCTGGGTTTAATGTCGCGATGGATCACCAGCCGCTGATGCGCGTACTGCACCGCTCCGCAGATTTGGCGGAACAGTTGGAGGCGCTCGCTGACAGTCAGTGTGTGATTCTGGCAATAGTCGTCGATGCGCTCGCCTTCGATCAACTCCATCACTAGATAAGGGATGCCGTCATCCGTGGTACCGCCATCGAGCCAACGTGCGATGTTGGGATGATCGAGCGTGGCCAGGATTAGCCGCTCCGTCCGAAAGCGCTCCAGGATGAATCGCGAATCGAAACCACCGCGCACAAACTTGACGGCCACAGGCTTGGTGTACTGGCCATCCGTGCGGGTTGCGCGATACACCTCCCCCATGCCGCCACGGCCAAGTTCCTCGACGATTTCATACACCCCTACACGGCGGCCAATGCGGGATAACGGCTCCTCTTCCGGTGGAGCCTGTACCAGATCAACGGCCGGGGTCTTCAGGAAGGCAGAGCCTGCGCGCTCTTCGTAGCTCAAGAGCGACTCTACTTCCTGGCGAAGCTCGCCATCGCTCTTGCATGTCGTGTCGAGATAGACGGCGCGCTCGGACACGCCAAGGGACACGGCATGCTCGTATACCGTCCGTATCTGTTGCCAACGCTCCGGTGTCATAGCTGCTCAGTTCGATCTAGTTCGCGGAACAACCAAACCCGCGCCGTATTCCAGTCGCGCTTGACGGTCGAGGCGGAGATTTCGAGTGATTCCGCGATCTCTTCAATGGATAGCCCGGCAAAGAACCGTAGCTCCACAACCTGGCTCTGTTGCTGGTCAATCCTGGAAAGATCGGTCAAGGCGTCATCCAGAGCAACCATATCCAGTTCGACCTGGAGGGGCTGCTCTTCAACATCTTCTACCGCCAACTTGTAGACATCGCCACCACGCTTGGACGCCTTCCGGCTGCGCGCGTACTCCACCAAAATCTGTCGCATCAGGTGCGCAGCGATTCCGAAAAAATGGGCGCGATCCTGGCACTGGGGCGGGGCATTTCCCGTCAGACGCAGGTACGCCTCATGAACCAGAGCCGTGCTTTGCAGAGTGTGACCGCTTCGTTCCCGGCGCAGGTAGTTGTGAGCCAAACGACGCAATTCGTCGTAGACCAGCGGCATCAGCGACTGGATAGCTTCGCGATCTCCAGAGCGCCAGCGAATGAGTAGCTCCGTGACCTGACTAGAAGAATTCTTCTGCAAAGGAGGCCCGCCCCGAGCGCTGAGGAAGGACGCGCGCCCTAGTTGCTCGGCAGGATACTCGTTCTTTGTTTCAGTTGTCAATCAGCTGAAAACACGGTGCTTATGTTGTTTGGGAGAACTTTTTCAACATTTTCTCTCCGCAGTGAACCAGTTGTGCTCCCGTTTCTCACATTACTAAGCAGAGGATGACGCGCCGAGTGTTAGCCACTCGCCGATTTCCCAGGAGGCCTTCGTGAACCGTTCAGTTAGGTTTTTTCTACTAATGCTTGCCATTACCACGATCAACTGCCTAACGGCTCGCGCACAAGACTGCGCTTCCTGGGCGAAGGTTACGGGATGGACGGGAAGCTACACTTTGGCGGGAAACTACAGCGGGACGATCGGGACCGGTTCGTTTTCAGTCGCCCGCAGTGGCACTGCAAACGAAAACCTTGGTGTGGGCAGCACCGTGTGTCCAGGGCCTCTGGTGTGGGGAGGCCCCGGTTCGAATGTCGTGGTCTCCATGGATGACGTTGTGACCGCCCCCTGCCCTCCTCCGGGCTCTGGAATAGGGACAATTACCTTCGCTGGAGACACGCCGACGCCGGACGCGAACGGGGCCATGTTGACGATCGATCCTACAAACAGCACATATACTTTCCACCCGTTCCCCCAGCTTTATATGACCGAAACAATCGACGGTTGCGGGGTCCATACCGTCATAGGCCCCGTGCCGTACCCGATAGAACCGTTTAGCAACTGGCCGCTGACGTTCCCACTGCCGAGCACCGTCAAGACCTTGACGCTCAACAACTTCAGTTTTGAAGCCATCGCGAACGACGGCAATCTATTAACAGGCCCCTGGGTGTTGAGCTTCACGCTTACTCCAAGTTTCACCAAGCCTAACGACAATGTGGATCACCCGTGCCCGGAGACCGGTGGCTCTACAATCGGTTGCCAGAATCAGAGCCTGGGCGAGGACGTACCGATCATTGGCACAGGGTTCTTCCTGCACTACGAATCCGATCGCGCTCCGGGCACTAGGGGTGCAAATAGTGTTGCCACGGCTGACGCCCTTTCGATGGCCGGTTGGACTCTGAATATTCACCATGCCTTCGACTCAAGCACCAACACCCTGTATCTTGGCGACGGCAGTCAGCGCAGTGCGTGGCAACTGGGCGCGCCGATACCGAACAACGGGAACATCCTGCTCACATCCGAGGATGGTGGCGAGGTCTATGTTTTCGACGTGACCACCGGGCGCCATGTGAAAACTCTGAGGTCCCTGACGGGAGCACTGGAGTATCAGTTCACCTACGATGCAGCTGGGAACCTCATCAGCGTCACCGACGCAAATGGGAATGTAACCACGATCAACCGCGATGGCGCGGAGCATCCGGCGTCAGTCGTATCGCCCTTTTCCCACACCACAACGCTGAGTGTGGATGCCAACGGGTTCCTCAATCAGGTGACTGACCCAGCTGGTAATACCGAGAAGTTTTCCTACAATGCCACCGGGTTGATGACTGCGCGCACCGATGCAAACGGCAATACTTACAACTACACCTACGACGCCAACGGCAAACTGACCAACGACGCTGACCCGGTCGGCGGATTCACGAGTCTTTCCCGTACCGATTCCGCCAGCGGGTACAGTGTCACAAAGTCGACGGCGATGGGCAGGACCACCGCGTACCAAGTTGCGACCGGCGTCTTAGGAGAACAGTTGGTCAATACCTGGCCGAACGGCCTACAGGCGTCAGTATCGAACTTGCAACAGAACGGACAACTTTCGGAAAACACCTCGCTCCCCGATGGGACCACGATGAGCCAAACGTTAACGGCGGATCCGCGCTGGGGTCTCCAGGCGGCGACGCCAACCAGTGGCACCGTGGCGCTCGGTAACTTAACGATGGCCACGACTGGCAGTCGCGTCACAAACCTGAGCACCCCGGGCGATCCGTTCAGCATGATCTCTCAGACCGATACATCAGCCTTTAATGGGCGCACCTACACCTCGGCGTTCACCACATCGAATCGTACCCAGGTCAACACGAGCCCCGTTGGACGAGTCCTGACGACGGTTCTCGATTCCCAGGAGCGGCCCGTGAGCACGAAATTCGGCACCCTGACCGCGACGACGTATACCTACGACTCTCAAGGCCGTCTGACTCGCCTTACTCAGGGAGCACGCAAGACGAATTTGAGTTATGACGCAAACGGCTTCATGGCGAGCGTTACGGACCCGGTCGGCTTGAAGACCAGATTTACCCACGACCTAGCTGGCCGGTTGCTGGCCACAACCTTGGTCGATGGCCGGATCATCAATTACGCGTATGACGCCAACGGCAATCTCACCTCCTTAACTCCACCGGGAACATCTGCTCACAACTTCTTATACACACCTGTGGATCTGCCCTCGGTCTACACACCACCAACAGTTGCCGGGACGGGCAGCACCACCTACGCGTATAACGCCGACCGCGATCTTACGACCGTGACGCGGCCCGACGGACTCACCATCAAGTACGCCTATGACAGTGCGGGGCGGCTGAGTACAGTGACTACTCCGACCCGAACAATTGCGTATACCTATGACGCAGCGACCGGCAACCTCGCGAATACCGCAGTGGGTGGAGGCGAAGCGATTCTGTACACGTACAACGGCCCGCTGCTCACGAGCGCTACCTGGTCCGGTCCAGTCGCCGGTTCCGTAAGCTTCGGCAACGACAATAACTTCTGGCTCACGTTAGAAGCCATCAACGGCGGCCACGTCGTCAATTTCACGTACGACAATGACGGTTTGCTCACCAAGGCAGGCCAGCTCGCCGTAACGCAC
>Ga0075021_10002138_pt1 | contig 10270 bp, 9 predicted proteins | sample ColStrG_CSR_2012_FD_72749 | JGI IMG/M metagenome (GOLD analysis project Ga0075021, IMG submission 72749) | Freshwater sediment microbial communities in response to fracking from Pennsylvania, USA - Cold Stream Run_MetaG_CSR_2012 | ecosystem: Environmental > Aquatic > Freshwater > Creek >... | reverse complement strand
AGGTTGTTGTGCTCAAGGCCCTTGGCAGCGTCGCGAAGCCGGTCGTCGACGGGTTTGACCATATGCGCGAACAAATCCAGGGGCGCTGTCGAGATCAGAACATCGTACGTGTCACCCGTGCCGTCCGTGAAAGAAACGCGGCGATGCGCTACGTCTACTTCTGCAAGCTGCTTGCCGGTGTGGATTTTTTCTGTGAAGTGCGCGGCGATGCGGCGGTAGATCTCGCCCGTTCCGCCATGCAGCGGGAACTTGAATTTGTTGTTGGGACCCCATCCCACATCGTCACGCTCGTAAAGAACGTTTTCCAGTAGCCGCTTGAAATCCACCACCGCAACCCGGTCGGCGATCCAGGACTTGGACATCTGCTCCAGGGGCGTGGTCCACACCTTGGAGTTGTAAGGAAACATGAAGGCTTCCGCAATGCCTTCGCCGAATGTAGCGAGTATCCAGTCGCGAAAGTTCCCGGCTTCGCGACCGCCTCCGTTGGCGGCAGCTTTGGCCGCTCCGAGCAAGCAACTGGATTGAACGTCCTTCGGAAGGTACCGCAGATTGCTCTGAAAGGGATAGGGGACCCACGAATCGCTTTTTACAATCCAGCTCTCTCGAATCCGTTCGTGAACTTCTTTGCCGAGCACCTTGTCGATTAGCTTGTCGAAATAAGGATAGTGAGAAAAAATGACGTGACCGCCCTCATCCCACACAAATCCGTGTTCATCGGTGTGCGAGGTGGAGTGGCCTCCAACGTCACCGGATTTCTCGTAAAGTACCCAGTTGTCGTAGCCCAGTTCGTGGAGCCGGTAGGCCGCACCCAATCCGGTCGGTCCAGCTCCGATGATGACAATCTTCTTGCTCGCCATAGATTCTGATCTTAGGATCGGTTATTTTCCGGACCAAAGCGTTCAACTAGTTGAAAAATATAACCTTGACCCACGTGGGCAGTGACGCCCCCAAATCGGATCGTCGACACGCCAGTACTTCAATTTCCGCATATTCCGTTTGGAGGAATGCCAAATTGTACCACCTCGTTTTTGCCATCTTTGCGTTCCGGAAGTAACTGGAGCTTCCAACCACGAAATTGCGCGCAGCCCTTCCCTGCGCGCCGCTACACTATGGAAACACGGAGCCCCAAACGAAGAACTTTGCAATTCCGCTGCCTTAAGCTCCGACGCGGCCATTCCATTCGTCGCACAATACAAGCAACTTGGCACAGAAACAGGAGCAGGCCCATGTCATTGTGCAATTCCTTGCAGTCAGCGCAGTAGGTGTGTGGGCCAAGCTGAAATTCTCTCTGCTCGGTGGGCGGGTGACCTAGATCACATCCTCGTGTTTATTTCGTCGACTAAAGTAGCGATTTCATGGGTGGATTCGCCATTCTGACAAACCGGCGGCGCGCGATAGTCGCTCTGGTGCATTCCGTCGTGTTCCTCGTGATCGCGGTGCGCCAGATGGTGGCGGCCACTCCCGCCGCCGGCATCTGGGTTCCGTCCATGGTCTCCCGTGGCACCTGGGCGGTGTGCGCTGTCTTTGTCATCGTGTCGGCGATTCTGCTCTGCCTGCTCGTGGCTTCCCGTGGGTGGATGGAGAACTTCTATTTCGGGCTTTGCACTTTCAGCGCAACCTCTGGATTGCTGCGAACCATGGCTGGCGATCAAGCATTTCACGCCGGACTCTACGTCCGAGTTGTCATGCTGCTGGGCGCGGTGATGGTAGGGCTGTTGATCGTTCGCACGCACTCGGCGTAAGCGTAACGCGGTTCCTAACAGTCTAATTCGCAGGGAGTTGTTGGACGTCCCTGCCTAACTTCGGTCCCATCGCATCCATCATCTGCCAGCACTCGGAGCCGCGCACCGTATAATTTAGGTGTGAAGCCATCGAAGGTGCGTCAAGTAGCGTCCGCGGATTTTCCCACTCGCTGGGGGCAGTTCCTAATTCACGGTTTCACCACGGACTCGGGCAACGGCTTCAGCAAGACTGAAGAAGCGGTTGCCCTGGTCATGGGCGACGTGCAGACCGGATCGCCACTGGTCCGCATTCATTCCCAATGCCTCACCGGCGACGTATTCGGCTCGTTGCGCTGCGACTGCCGCCAGCAGCTGGAAATGGCGCTCGCTATGATCGCCGAGCACGGCAACGGAATCCTGATCTACGAGCAGCAGGAAGGACGCGGCATTGGGCTTATGGCGAAATTGCAGGCCTACGCGCTCCAGGACGGTGGGCTCGACACCGTTGAAGCCAACGAGCGGCTCGGATTCAAGGCCGACCAACGCGAATTCGAAATGCCGGCCGAAATTCTCACCACTCTTGGCATCAAGCAGGTGCGGCTGCTTTCGAACAACCCTGACAAGGTTGCTGCGCTCGAACGGGCAGGAATCAAAGTCACGGAGCGCGTGCCCTGCGAGGTAGCGCCCACTGCACACACGGAAGACTACCTGAAGACCAAGCAAGTGAAGATGGGCCACCTGTTTACGAAACGATAGCGCTTCCCTGCTCGGTCATTTTTCTCAGCTCGCGTAGCCCCGGACGTCCTCGTCTGGGGAACCTCAACTCTGCAACAGCCGCCGGAGTTCCTTTCGATTCTTGGCCGGCAACCAATCCAGCGCCGCCAGCGCCAGGGCCACATACACGTCGCGCACGGGCGGCCGTTTCTTTAGCACCGCCATGTGCTTGGCGACCGTGGCCACGTCTCCTCGAATGATCGGGCCGCTGAAGGAGCGTTCCGGGCCCAGGCGCGAATAGTTCTCCAGAGTCTGGCGGATAATCGGCAAGCTCATACGCCTGGCGTCCGAGCGCGCGAGACCGGCGGCGCACGCCGCCTCTTCCAGAGTGACCAGAAACGCCAGCCATAAGGGCGAAGTGAGGGTAGCCCATGCGTGGTAAGCCGCCTTGCGTGACGCAGGCAGCTCAAAGCTCGCACCGCCTAGGTCGCGGACAATCCGCCGCGCCAACCGGGTCGCCATCGCGTCGCCTTCCAGTGCAAACGGCACTCCGGCCAGCGAAGGACGAGAATCGGGAACAAACGTCATCAGCGGATGAACGGAAGCGGTGGCGGCGCTGGCCTTGCGCAGCGACTCAAGCTCGCCGCTGAGCAGCGCTCCGCTGGAATGAAAGGCGAAGTGGAGTTTTCCTTTGGCGCGAGTAGCTAGAGATGAAGCCGCCTCCCGAATCGCGCGGTCCGGAACACAGAACCAAAGCAATTCGGCTTCTAGCACCGCAGTTTGGGCGGTCGCTCCTTGCGCACCCACCTTCGACGCGAGAGTCCGTGCACGTCGAAGCGAGCGCGGCGAACTCTGGGAGATGATCTCTGTGACGGTATAGTCGGACTCTCTGAGCGCCGGCGCCAGAAACCTCGCCAGACTCCCCGCTCCAACAATGGCCACTCGAGGCTTTCGCGTCACGCGCGCAGAATATCATTCCGCCGGGCGGCGCGCGCATTTGATCTAGGAAGCAAACTCCGCACCGCACGATATACTCGTGACGAGCATGGCCACGCCGCGCAGTTCGAAACGCAAGCAAGCCCGTGTTCTTTCCTCCCGTGTCGTATACACAGGCCCGGTGTTCCACGTTACCACCGACCACGTCGAAGAGCCCGGCAGCGTTCGCGTTCGGCGTGATGTCATCCGCCACGCGGGATCGATCGTCGTGCTGGCGGTCGAGGATCACCGGTCCGAGCCCCGCATCCTGCTCGAGCGCCAGTACCGCCACGCGGCACAAACCCTTATGTGGGAATTGCCTGCCGGTCGCATCGACCCCGGTGAGTCTGAATTGGCCGCCGCCAAGCGCGAACTGTTGGAAGAGACCGGGTACACCGCCCGCCATTGGAAGAAGGTTCTCCATTTCTTCGTAAGCCCCGGCTTCCTGGACGAGACCATGAGCATCTTCCTCGCCCGCGGTCTCGAGGCGGGGGAAGCGCAGCCCGAAGAAGACGAAAAGATCGCAACCCGTTTCTTTCCCTTATCGAAAGCCAAACGCATGGCGCTGAACGGGCGTATCCGCGACGCCAAGACCATCTCCGGCATCTTGTGGCTAGCCCAAATGCCGCGTCCGGCGCGCTAATTCCCCGCCGCGCCCGCTGCTTGGGCAGCGCTCTATTACGTCGGCATGTGACGCATATCCTTGACAGTCCATGGGCTCCGCCGCACAATGCGTACACATTTTGCGGAGTACCTGGGTTCTTTCACCTCTCAGGGCGATCTGCAAGATAAGGGGGGCATGTGGAACGTCTGAAGGGCACGGTTAAATGGTTCAACAACGCGAAAGGATACGGGTTCCTCGGGCGGGACGATGGACCCGACGTGTTCGTGCACTATAGCGCGATCACATCCGAGGGATACAAGAGCTTGCAAGAAGGCGACACGGTTGAGTTCGAGATTGTCCAAGGACAAAAAGGGCCTCAAGCGGCCAACGTGACCAAAGCTTCCTAGCCTGGATGTTCTTCATTATGGGCTGAGTTTCTCGCGTCTTTACGTTCAGCCATGCGTGTGCGCGCCTCCTCCCCCTGTTTCTTCTCCGACGATACAATCACTTCTGCCATGGACAACAAAGCCATCGCTGGAATTCTTTACGAAACGGCTGACCTACTCGAGATTGACGGTCAGGATTCCTTCCGCGTGCGCTCCTATCGCAACGCCGCGCAGGCCATTGAAGCCATGCCGCAACAGGTCGCCAACCTGATCGATGAACCCAAAAAGCTTCTCGAGGTGCCCGGCATCGGCAAAGGCATGCTCGCCAATTTGCAGCATCTTTTCAAAGAGGGCACCGTCGAGGTCCACGCCGAGCTGCTAAAAAAGTATCGCCCCTCCATGCTCGAACTGCTCAAGATTCAGGGCCTTGGGCCGAAGACCATCGCTCTGATCTGGAGCGCATACGAAGTCAGCGACCTCGACGGCGTCGAGAAGCTGGCGCGCGAGGGAAAAATCCGCACTCTGCCTCGCATGGGCGAAAAGCACGAGCAGAAGCTGCTCAAGGCGATCGAGGGTTATCGCCGGATCGGTGGACGCTTCCTGCTCGACACCGCCGAAGAACTTGCCAGGAAACTCAGTGAGCACCTACTTGCGGCGCCCGGGGTGGAACAAGTCACGCCCGCGGGCTCGCTCCGCCGCGGACGCGAAACTGTCGGGGACCTCGACATTCTCGTCACCGGCAAGGCCTGCGCACAACCTGAATCGCGCCAGAAGATCGTCGAGTACCTGCTCCGCTTTCCTGGCCTGATGGAAGTGATCGCGCAAGGCGAAAACAAAATCAGCTTCCGCCAGCGGAACGGCATGCAGGTTGATGTGCGTCTGCTCCCACCCGAATCGTTCGGGGCCGCCATGCAATACTTCACCGGGTCCAAGGCCCACAACGTCGCGCTCCGCCAGCGCGCTCTGAAAATGGGCTACACGCTCAGCGAGTACAGCCTGGCCGACCTCGAGACCGAGAAGCCGGTCGCCGGCAAGAGCGAAGAAGAAATCTATGCCAAGCTCAAGCTCGACTTTATTTCTCCCGAACTGCGCGAAAACCTGGGCGAGATCGAAGCCGCCGCCAACCACGAATTGCCAGAGTTGCTGGAACTCTCCGACATCCGCGGCGACGTGCACATGCACACGGTCGAAACCGATGGCCGCAACACCATCGAAGAAATGGCCCATGCCGCCCGCGATCGCGGCTATCAATACATGGCCATCACCGATCACTCAAAAAATCTCGCCTTCGCCAACGGATTGACCGACGAACGCGCGCTCGCTCACATAGAGAGAATTCGCGCAGTTGAAAAAAAAATCAAGGGCATCCGTATCTTTGCCGGCATTGAAGTCGATATCCTCACCGACGGCGCGCTCGATCTCTCCGACTCCGTGCTCGAACAAATGGACATCGTCATCGCCAGCGTCCACTCGCAATTCAATCAGGACCGCGCCACGATGACCGAGCGACTGCTGAAGGCAATCGCGAATCCCAACACATCGATGATCGGACACCCCACCGGACGCCTGCTCCTCCGCCGCGACGCTTATCCGTTCGATCTCGACAAAGTGCTCCAAGCCGCTGCCACACACAGAGTCGCAATGGAACTGAACGCTTATCCTGACCGACTTGACCTGTGCGACGTTCACCTGCGCGCCGCCAAGCAACATGGCGTCAAGGTCGTCATCAACACCGATTCCCACCACACGTCCCACTTGGAGAAACTACACTACGGAGTGACTCAGGCCCGCCGCGCTTGGTTGACCAAGAACGATGTGCTCAACACTCTGCCCCCGCAACAATTCGCCAAAGCGATGAAGCACCGTTGGTAGCGCCGACGAGAATCCACGCGAACTCGCACTGCCCGACTGGATGTTGCACGTGCTCGCAGGTACCGTCTAAAATCCAAAGACTCAGTAGTGGCCAGACACCATAGGCGGACGCTTTACCCCCGCCTGCACAAATTGGGAGCCGGACCTGGCACGATGACTGGTTTCCTTCGTCGGCAGGACCTGAATATTGCATTCTTTTTCACTTCAAACGGTTCGACTTAGGCCAGCCGGGCTCATTCTTTCGATCCGAATATTGTTTTCAATGATTTACAATCAAATTGGGATGGCCATACGGAACCGGAATTGCACATTCACAGGGTTAAACTGGTTTCAGAGAACCTTGCTATGAACCTAATAGAGTGAGTCGACCTCGCAGTGTGTCCCGCAGCCCGCGGGATCCAGCGTAACGAGGACTCTCGGGTTGAACCCAACGTCGTTGGCATCACGCACAAAATTTGAAGTGAAATATACCGGAGGATTAAGGACTTGACCGCTTCGAGCAGCCATCTGATTACCCCACACGGGGGAGAGCTTATTCAACTGCAGGTATCGGCAGAACGCACATTGGAATTGAAGTCCCATTCAAAAGAGTGGCCGTCGTGGGACCTGAGCGCGCGCCAAATCTGCGATTTGGAACTCCTGCTGAGCGGCGGCTTCTCGCCTCTGCGCGGGTTCATGAGCCGCGCCGACTACGAAGGCGTCTGCCACACCATGCGACTGGCCAACGGTATGCTTTGGCCAATGCCGATTACGCTCGATGTCACCGAGGACTTCGCCAAAAAACTGACTCCAGGTAGCAGCAAAATTGCCCTGCGTGATCCTGAGGGCGTGATGCTTGCCGTCCTCGACGTGGAAGACGTCTACCAGCCAGACCGGAAAGCCGAAGCCGAATCTGTGTTCAATTCCACAAGCAACGCTCATCCGGGGGCCGACTTCGCCATCAATAAGTCCAACCCCTGGTACGTCGGGGGCAAGCTTGAAGGAGCCCAACCGCCGTCACACTACGATTTCCGCGCGCTGCGCCTTGATCCGGCAGAATTGCGGGCAGAGTTTGTGCGCCTCGGGTGGACCAAGATCGTAGCCTTCCAGACCCGCAATCCCATGCACCGCGCCCACGTTGAACTGACCATGCGCGCCGCCAAGCAAGTCGAGGCCAATCTGCTGATTCATCCTTCCGTCGGCATGACTAAGCCCGGCGACGTGGATTACTTTGTCCGCACGCGCTGCTATCAACTGCTGCTCCCCAAGTACCCGCACGGCACGGTCGCGCTCTCGATGTTGCCGCTGGCCATGCGCATGGGCGGTCCGCGCGAAGCGATTTGGCACGGCCTGATCCGCAAGAACTACGGTTGTACTCACCTCATCGTTGGCCGCGATCACGCCGGCCCTGGGAAAGACAACGATGGCAAGCCTTTCTACGGGCCTTACGATGCCCAGGAACTATTCAAAAAACACGAAGCCGAAATGGGCGTCAAAATGGTGCCCTTTCAGATGATGGTCTACCTCCAGAACGAGGACCGCTACGTCCCCGCCGACGAGATCCCGCAGGGCGCCAAGGTGCTCGATATTTCCGGCACGGAACTGCGCCAGCGCCTCAACGAGGGCCGCGACATCCCGTCATGGTTCACGTACCCGGAGGTGGTAAAAGAACTGCGCCGCAGCTATCCACCCCGCGACAAACAAGGGGTAACCATCTTCTTCACGGGACTCTCGGGTTCGGGCAAGTCGACCATCGCCAATGCTCTGATCACAAAGTTCCTCGAGATGGGCGGCCGTCCGGTCACTCTGCTCGATGGCGACCTGGTCCGCAAGCACTTGTCGTCGGAATTGGGCTTCTCCAAGGAGCATCGCGACACTAACATTCGCCGCATCGGCTATGTCGCCTCAGAGATCACCAAGAACGGCGGCATCGCCATCTGTGCTCCCATTGCACCGTATGAAGCGACGCGCAAAGCGGTTCGCCAGATGATCGAACCGTTCGGCGGCTTCATCCTGGTGCACGTGGCAACTTCGATCGACGTCTGCGAACAACGGGACCGCAAGGGCCTCTACGCCAAGGCGCGCGCGGGCATCGTCAAGGAGTTCACGGGCATCTCGGATCCGTACGAGGCGCCAACCCAGTCTGAAGTCGTCATTGACACCGCCACACTCAGCCCCGAAGAGGCAGCGCAGACCATCATCCTGCACCTCGAACGCGAAGGCTTCGTCGGCGCCAACGGCAACAGCTAGTCAAACAGGGCAGGCGCGGTGGCCTGCCCTCCGGAATCGCGGCAATGGAACTCTTGTTGGCAAAAGTCCTGATCGGCTTCGCAGTTGGAACGTTGATCGGGCTTACCGGACTGGGCGGCGGCGTGTTGCTGCTGCCCATGCTCATCTTTGGCTTGCGCATTCCTGCCATCATCGCCGTCGGTTCCGATGCACTGTTCAATTTTTGCACCAAGATTCCCGCCAGCATTCTTCACCTCCGCAAAGGCACGGTGCGGCGGAAAGTGGTTCTTGCCATGGCCGTCGGCAGCATGCCTGGTTCCTTCCTGGGCGTGTCACTGCTACAGCACTTGCGAACGCTTTACGGCACGGGAGTCAACGATTTCATTAAGTCCGCAGTCGGGTTGTTGCTGGTCTGCATTCCAACTCTGCTGCTGTTTCAGGGGCGGATTGAAGAGCACCTGGCAAAGCGCAATCCGACCTTGAAATCATTTATTGGGATGGGCTTCATTGGCCTAGTCGGCGGCTTCTTGGTCGGCATGACTTCGGTCGGCTCCGGCAGCATCATCATGATGATGCTGTTGTTGTTTTATTCCTACCCACCGAAAGTCATGGTAGGCACCGACATCGTGCACGCCGTCATTCTGACCGGCGTGACCAGCTTGATGCACTGGAAACTCGGCAACGTCGATTTCAACCTCGTCGGTTCGTTATTGATCGGCTCAATCCCCGGCGGAATGCTTGGGTCGCACCTCAGCACGCGTGTCCCGGTGCTTTGGCTGCGGAGAATCCTATGCACGGTGTTGCTGATGACCGGAGCAAGAATGTTGTGGGCTTGACAGAGCAGGTGGCCGGTCTCAGACGGCATCTGGCAACTGGGGCGCGAGACCCGCACAGTGCAACCTGAGACCTGACGACTGAGACCTGACTTATTCACGGAGTGCCAATGACCCCGTACTCATCCACCGAAACTCTGGAGCGCATTCACGCCGCCCTTGAAGCGGCCCGTGAAGTCCTGAACCGCTTCACTCCCGGAGCCATCGAAGCGGAATACAAAGCCGGACACGATCCAGTCACCGAGGCTGACCGCGCTGTCGACGCCGTCTTGCGCCAGACCCTGCTGCGCAAGGGCGAGGGCTGGCTCTCCGAAGAGAGCGTTGACGACTTCACGCGTCTCGACAAAGAGCGCGTTTGGGTGGTCGATCCACTCGACGGCACCCGTGAATTCGTCCAGGGTATTCCGGAGTTCTGCGTCTCGATCGCCATGGTCGAGAACGACATTGCCGTGGCGGGCGGAATCTGCAACCCGGCCACCAACGAACTGATCCTAGGGTCGCGCGAGACGGGCGTCACCTACAACGGCAAGCCTGTGCAACCCAGCCAGCGCCGGGATCTCCGCGGCGCGCTGGTTCTTGCCAGCCGCAGCGAAGTCAAGCGCGGCGAATGGAAACAGTTTGAGTCCGCCGAATTCAACGTTCGCCCGATGGGTTCGGTCGCCTACAAGCTCGGCCTAGTCTCCGCCGGCCTGGCCGACCTCACCTTTACTCTGGTTCCCAAAAATGAATGGGACGTCGCCGCGGGAGCCGCTCTGGTCGAAAGCGCCGGCGGCTGGACCCTGAAGCTCGACCACTCTCCTCTCCGCTGCAACCAGAAGAACCCACTGATCTCAGGTCTGCTCGCCGGGCCGCCGTTTCTAAAGGATCTTCTACTCGCCATGCTCGACCAGCATGCGCAGTCGGTCGGGACCGACAAGCAAAGCTGAGCCGTTCAGAGCGCGTCTTCCCGGCGGCTAC
>Ga0075021_10002137_pt1 | contig 10270 bp, 9 predicted proteins | sample ColStrG_CSR_2012_FD_72749 | JGI IMG/M metagenome (GOLD analysis project Ga0075021, IMG submission 72749) | Freshwater sediment microbial communities in response to fracking from Pennsylvania, USA - Cold Stream Run_MetaG_CSR_2012 | ecosystem: Environmental > Aquatic > Freshwater > Creek >... | reverse complement strand
CCCGTCGCAGTTTATCCGAAGTGACCGCACTCACCCCAGCCCGCTGGGCCGCCTCCCGAATCTAACCTGGGTTGGCCGGACGGATACGGTCTAGGACGATATGGGACGTTTTAGCCCCGTCGATGTTCGCGTATTGTTCGCGCAATACGAGCCTGAAGTCTCGGATGTCACAGCGACGTATGAAACCGAATAGCATCGCGGGCTTTTACTCGTCCGCCACTTCACAAAAAACCTTGATGGCGCCCTTTGCATCCAGTAACAGCTGAAATAATTGCTCGTAATTCTCCAGGCCTTTCACCGGATGGGTGAGCAACTGCTCAAGCCATCCAGGATATTCGGCCTCGGCTTTGGCCATATCCCGGACGCCCTCCTCAAAGTGTTCGCGTGCCGCATTTACGGTGCCCACCATCACTTTGTTACCCAGCACGAAATCAAGGTTGATCCGGTCTGCCGGGATTTCTATCTTGCGGTCTCCTCCCGTAATACTGGAAAGCACCAGGACACCGTTTTTCGCTAGTGCTTGCATGCTCTCGAAAACCACGGGAGAAGATCCCGTAGCTTCAAGGATCAGATCGAATGGACCGCCCGATCCTGTCTTGTCAAGGATCGACGTATCCTGTGTGGAAACGTATTTTGCGCCGGTTTGTTCAATCAATTCGGCGTTGCGGCTGGGCTTGCGGCTGCGACTGAAGACGGTAACGTCCAGGCCGCGCAAGCGGAGTGCCAGCGCGGCCAGCAAACCGATCGTTCCTGCGCCCATCACCGCCGCCTTCCTCGGACGCCACACCTTCATGCGGCGCTGGATTTCGTGGGCTTGCGCGATGCCTTTCTCCACCACCGTCATCGGTTCAAGTAGCACCGCCACGTGTTTCAAGCCGCGGGGGATCTTGATGAGATAGTCGGGGTGGTCCACATAATATTCGGCCAGGTATCCGTGGCGAAGATTGATGCCCCGCTCGAAGTACGAGTCGTCGGTGGTCATGTCCTGTAGTCCGATCTGGTCGTAAATGCTGAAACCAGGTCTGCGTACCGTTGCCACCACGTAGTCGCCGGGCGAGAACTCGGTCACTCCCGCGCCTACTTCTTCTATCCGCCCGAAACTTTCGTGGCCGATGACCAGGAAATCGAAGCCCTCCGGCGCCGCGCCGTACTCCGCCGCATTGATTTCTTTGTCAGTGCCATCCACTCCCACGCGCAGCACCTTCACCAGAACGCCGCGTGTTTCGGCAACCTCGTTGAGCGAAGGTTTCTTCATTTGCGTCAAGTGAACGCTATTGGGGCGTCCGGGAAATACCGCCAACGCTTTCATCATCGTCGGTTCCATCATCTTTGGCTCCATCATGGGCGGTTCCATTATGTCGGCTCCTTGGGAATTGTTGCTGCCATGAGATGCCAGCGAACGAGCGAAGTATTCCCTCCGGATGAATCAATGAAATTTAAGGACCACACCGCCTCCCGCAACCAGATTGTGCTGGCCACCGCGAATGGAACTGGTGTTGTAAGAAGGTCCGCCGGCGTAAAAATCCCGTACCTCGGCGCGGAGGGCGAAGAATCGCCAAAATTTGTAATCCACCCCGCCGCCGCAGTCAATTGCGCCGTGACTGACGGTCCGCGGGGCGGAATTCTGCCGGCCGGCGAGCGTCGTGGTGCTCTGCTCATAGTCGGCCCAGCCGGCGCCCAGGATTGCATACGGTGCCAGCCGTCGATCCGGGAGGAACTTCACCCGGATTCCAGGAGTGACAAAAAGCGTCGCTACGTTTCGGGTCAAGTTCTGGTCGGACGAGGTGACGTCACGAAGCGGGCTGGCAAGAAGATGAACCTCCGCGTAGACCGCCGCCCTACTGGCTGCGAAAACACGGTAGCCGTAATTCGCTTGCAGGGCGGTGCCGGAACCCACAGTGAGCTGCGTTGCGCTGCCGCTCCGCTCGCCGCTAACAAGTCCGCCGACGGTAAGACCAATTTCGTGTTTGGGAACCTGCGCTTGCGCGTGAGCAAGCGACCGGCTCCCCAGCAGGACAAAGAGGATTGAAAGAGAATTCTTCACCTTTGAGTGATGCTGCCGGACGTGGCGATTATTCCCGGATGATCGGCGGGTTCGCCGGACGCGTGCCGAATTTCGTGGCCCGGGAATAAATATCCGCGCTCCTGGATTTCCCCAAGGCACGAAGACAGATGAGGATGGCCGTTTTGCAACTGGAATCATCAAACGCAATAATGGTTTTTTAGGCGTTGGAATCTCTGTCATTACTCGAACATCAAAGGGACGCGACAAGCAATAGCAATGCAACTTAGAGATAAAGTGGTCCTGATCACCGGAGCCAGCGGCGGCTTGGGCACGTCGGTGACCGGCGCGTTTCTTGACGCCGGCGCCCGCGTGATTGGTGTTTCGCGTGCCGTTTCAGCTTCAGATATTCCACGCGAAGTATATTTCGCGCTTGCGGCGGAGCTTTCCAGCAGCGAACAAGCACGTGCAATGGTGGAAACCGCTGCGTCGAAGTGGGGCCGCCTGGACGCGCTGGTGCATTTGGTGGGCGGCTTCGCCGGCGGCCACGCGGTGTCGGAGATCGACGACGCAACTTTCGACAAGATGCTCGATCTGAATCTTCGCTCCGCGTTCCTCGTCATTCGTTCCGTGCTTCCCCGCATGCGTGCTCAGCAAGCGGGACGGATCATAGCCATCGCAAGCAAAGCAGCCGCGGGGCCTTCACCCATGGCCGGCATCTACGGCGCCTCAAAGGCCGCGCTGGTTTCTTTGATCCAAACCGTGTCGCGCGAAAATAGCGGCATGGGCATCACCGCAAACGTGATCCTGCCGGGAACCATGGACACCCCGGCCAATCGTACAGCGGACCCCAGGGCCGACCCTGCCAAGTGGATTCAACCGCGAAGTGTGGCGGATCTGCTGGTATATTTGGTGTCCGACGCGGGCGCGCAAATCAGCGGCACTGCCATTCCGGTGGACGGCGGACAGGCCTAATGAGGGAGCTATGCAGGCGGTTGACTTGATTGTGACGCTACTAAGCATATATGTACTGCTCGGTGTGCTGTTCGCCGTCCCGTTCGTGAGCAAAGGCGTGGGCCGCGTCGATCCCATTGCCCGAGAATCGACCATAGGGCTTCGGCTGATCGCCGTTCCCGGTGCCGTGGCACTTTGGCCCTTTTTACTGCTGAAATGGATTCGGGCGCACTGATGATTCAACCGCTTCGCCGTCAACACCTAAGAGTCTGGATGGCGCTCATTGTTTGTGTGGCAGTTTTGCTGGTCGCGGGTCTGGCCGTACGCAGATCCACCATGCCCGACAATCCAGGCACCCATTGGGGGCAGTACAAGTGAGCCTCCGCTATCAGGCAGTCGGTTGGAACCGGCAGAAGCGGATTTACGATTCGGTTCTGGCCGGCGGCGCGCTCTTGTATCTGGCAATATTCGTCGGTGCGGGAGCCCTGCTTTATCCTGCCGCCACTGCCGAGACATTGATGATCCGCGGCTTTGCAACGCTGGCTCTGTTGCTGTTGCACTTGATCCTTTGCATTGGACCCTTGTGCCGGCTGAACCCCCGCTTTCTTCCCTTGCTCTACAACCGGCGGCACCTGGGCGTGGCGACGTTCCTGATTGCGCTGGTCCATGGAGCATTTTCCATCGTCCAGTTTCATGCCCTGGGCGACGTATCTCCCTTGGTGAGCCTGTTTGCAAGCAACACGCGTTATGCAAGCCTGGCAAGCTTTCCCTTCGAAACACTGGGATTCCTTGCGCTGCTGATTTTCTTCGTGATGGCCGCCACCAGTCACGATTTTTGGCTGCACAATCTTTCCGCACCTGTCTGGAAAACCATTCACATGCTGGTTTACCTCGCCTACGGGCTGCTGGTGGCGCACGTAATCCTCGGTGCGCTGCAAGCCGACCGGAGCCTTGTTCTGGCGGTGGCACTGGGCGTAGGGTTTGTTCTGGTCGCTTCGCTGCATCTGATGGCAGGAGTGAAGGAACGCCAGGTGGATCGCGCGGTCGCAACAGCGGTGGAGGAAGGTTTCATCGAAGTCTCCGCGGTGAAGGCGATTCCAGATCAGCGCGCCAAGGTGATCTCGGCCGGTGGCGAACGAATCGCCATTTTCCGTTATGACGGAAAGATCTCGGCGGTTTCCAATGTTTGCCGGCATCAAAACGGTCCCCTTGGCGAAGGCCGAATCATAGACGGATGCATCACCTGCCCTTGGCATGGCTATCAATACCTGCCCGCATCCGGCACTTCACCGGCGCCATTTACCGACAAAGTGCCCACGTTTCAAACCAAGGTGATTGGCGGCAAAGTGCTGGTCCATCCTCGCGCGTTTCCCGCCGGCACCACCGTGAGTCCCGCTCTGTGCGGGCCGGACGGGGGCCAGGCAGGGAACCAGGATGAATTCTACGTCGGCTATTTTCCGAAGCCACCGCCGCTACTGGGGCGCTGGCTTACGCGCGCGGTGGCCGGGATCGTTGCCGCTGCGCTGGCCATTGGCGCGGTTCTCATTTTCCATCAGCCTCCCTTCGCGGACAGCAAATTTGAATATGGAATGGTGCGCGATTACTCAGGAACGATCGAAGATTGGCCGGCTCCGATTCTGCGCACGCCTGACATCAGCTTCTTGCTGGTCGCCCCCGGCAAACACGGACTATCGTCAGCCATCAGCGGGCTCGCCGGTAAGAGCGTCCGTCTAAAAGGAACGCTCATAGAGCGCGCCAACAGACAGCAAGGCCCGGACCGGATGCTGGAAGTTCTTCCGGAATCGATTCAGATGACGGGTACCGCGGCTCTTCCGAACGGAGCGGCGTCGGCCGATCTTGGCCCGGTGCGCTTGCGTGGAGAAATTGTGGACAGCAAGTGCTACCTTGGCGTGATGAATCCTGGTAATGGAAAAGTGCATCGGGATTGCGCGGTGCGCTGCATCAGCGGAGGCGCACCGCCCGCATTTGTCGCTCACGACGCGGTCGGCGGTACCCGGGTTCTGCTGCTCACCGGCTCCGACGGACGCCCGCTGAACAGGGAAGTTTTGCCTTTGGTCGCCGAACCGCTGGAAATCGCGGGCCGGCTGGTTCGCTCCGGAGCTTATCTGGTGCTGAAGGCCGAACCGGATCAATTCGTCCGCAACCCGGAATAAATTCTTTAAGCTCTTGCATTAAAGGCTCAATGAGCCTGACGTCAATCCTGGACGGATTCTTCGCCGTGCCGGAGCCCATTCGTGGTCTACTCGCGCGAGCGCTGGGGCTCGCGCAAATCGACGCGCTCATTGAAGGTGGACCCCTCCATTCCGGAAGCAGCGCCCAGGCTCTGCCCGAACGTCTGTTGCAGCGCCTTGCGGTCACCTATCGCGCCGCCGAACAGGACCTGCGCCACATTCCACGCAGCGGGCCGGTGGTGATCGTGGCCAATCATCCTTTCGGGATTCTGGAAGGCGCCGTACTCGCAACACTGCTGACCAGACTACGCACCGACGTTCGTTTTCTGGCCAACGATTTTCTTTCCCGTGTTCCCGAAATTCGCGACCTATTGATTCCGGTGGACCCCATTTCAGGAAGTTCCGCCACGCGGCGAAACATGCCGGGCATGAGACAGGCGATGGAGTTTCTGAGCGGTGGCGGTTGCCTGGTGGTGTTTCCCGCCGGGGAAGTCTCGCATTTCCAGCTCCGCCAAAGGGCCATCGCTGATTCGCAGTGGCATCTCTCCGTGGCACGATTGATCCACATGCTGGCGCGCCAAAACACGGCGGCTTCGGTGGTGCCGGCATACATAAAAGGATCGAACAGCATTTTGTTTCAGGCCCTGGGCCTGCTTCATGGAAGACTGCGCACGTTGTTACTGGCCAGAGAGTTGCTGAACAAGCGGAATCGTTCGGTGGAGGTCCGGATTGGCAGCCCCATCCCCGCGCGTAAGCTGCTGGAAATTCCCAACGCCAGAGAGCGAACGGACTATTTGCGCTGGCGCACTCATCTGCTCGCCGAGCGGCCCGATTTCAAACCGAAGACGTCGTTGCCGCTGCGTGAATCGGGGCCGGCAGGTTCGGCGCGAAAACGTTTCACCCCAGTGGAAGCAGCCGGGGACCCTGCGCTGCTCGCGCGCGAAATTGCAGAGCTGAGCGCGGATCATCGTTTGATCAAATCCAACAACTTGGAAGTGTTTGCCGCACCGGCAACGGCGATCCCGCGATCGCTGCGCGAAATCGCGCGCTTGCGTGAGGTGTCTTTTCGATCCGCCGGCGAGGGCACCTGCAAGACACTGGATACAGACCGTTTCGACCAGCATTACTTGCACCTGTTCGCCTGGACGCCGGGCACCAATGAAGTTGTCGGGGCCTATCGTCTGGCCGGCACCGATGTCACTTCCCAGCTCTATACCAGAACTTTGTTCCACTATCCGGATTCATTCCTGGAGCGGATTGGCCCCGCGCTCGAGTTGGGGCGTTCCTTCGTGCGCCCGGAATATCAGAAATCCTTCAGCCCGTTGCTCGCATTGTGGAAAGGCATCGGCGTCTACATCGCCCGCAACCCGCGCTACAAAATCCTGTTCGGGCCAGTGAGTATCAGCAACCGCTATCAAGCGGTATCGCGTGAATTGATGGTCACATTTCTCCAAGGCCACGCGACGGTTGGGAGAATAGCGCGGGAGTGGAGCAGCCTGATTTCGGTGCGCGATCCATTGCGGCGCCGCTCACGGATGCAGGCGCCCTTAATTGCCAGTCTGGACCTGGATGACCTGTCCGATATCGTTTCCGATCTGGAGCCCACCCGTAGTGGCATCCCTGTGCTGCTGCGTCAATACCTGAAGCTGGGCGGCACACTGCTTGGCTTCAGCGTGGATCCGGAATTTTCGGACGCTCTGGATGGATTAATTCTCGTCGATCTCACAGGCACGGATCCAAAATTATTGGAGCGCTACCTAGGCAAATCGGAAGCAGCGCAATTTCTCCACCATCAGAAAGGAAAACAGCACCACAATGGAACATAGCAAGGCATTCCTCATCGCAAGTTGGCTTCTGCGAGCCATTGCGGCCATTATTCTTCTGCAGACTTTGTTTTTCAAATTCACTGGAGCTAAGGAGTCGGTCTACATTTTCACTACCGTTGGCATGGAGCCGTGGGGACGCATTGGCAGCGGCATGGTGGAATTGATCGCCGCTGTTCTTCTTCTGCTGCCGTCGACGGTGGCCGTCGGCGCGGTTCTTTCGCTGGGCGTCATCAGTGGAGCGATCTTTTTTCACGTGACCAGGCTCGGCATCGCATTGCCGGCGGTGGGCGATCACGGCGAATTGTTTGCCTTGGCGGTGACCGTCTTTGTGTGTTCGTTCGTCGTGCTGGTAATGCACCGCCAGGAACTGCCCATCATCGGCCCTTTGTTATTCCCCATTTAGACGGTATGCGGCAATGCCAAAATGGCTGCGAGCTTTGGCGCAAATCCTGGCACGTCAGTCACATGAAGTTTTGCGAAAAAAGCCCGTCAAGCATCGCGCAGAAACGCGCGCCAAGGGCCTCTGAAGGCGTGAACATACCTGACGTGCCCGCTGCGTAAATATGGGTTTGCCGGCGCAGAAACGCGCCAGGACGAATCGACGCCCTGGAAAGCGCGGGGTCTTTGGATGCCGTCTTATCCACATGCCCGTCTCAGTGCCCGCATCACGCCGATACGTGCCTGTCACACCCACAAAAGTGGTTAGCCGGAATGTTGGTTGCGCCGTGGAAGGGTCCAGCTAGCTGCTTGCACCTGCTGGCACGGGGCAGCGGGGCTGTATAACAATTCCGTGGATTGCGCGGTGGCGGTGATTTGACTGAAGCTCACCGTTTCCGCATCTGGCCGGTGCATGCAAGTGGAGTAAGCGCTTCGCGACGGGACGTGACTTGCATGAAATTGTAGAAACGCCGCCTGATCCGGAGTAGGTGAAGAATCGGGGGTGCGTACAGCAATGATCCGTGCGAATTCCGTTTGGCGGGTTTGGCACACGGCTTCTGTCTGAAATGACGAGGACGTGAGCATAAAACAGCTTTGCTCCATCACGTTTGAAACCCGCTGCCTGCCATCCCACTCGATTGCCACCGCAGCAGCGCCCAGTCCCATACCAACCAGAGTGAGCGGCGCGTAATAAGCAAAATCGGTGCGCTGGAGGCGGTCGTACACGTCGCTTATGTTGGCCGAGGAAATCAACTCCGGCAGAAGCAGCCCAAGGCTGCGCGCGGCAGTTGGCGGTGGTCCGCTGGAACCGGTCAGGTTCGCGCCGTTGAGCAGGCAGAGCGAAATGCCGAATTCGTTGGTGGAAATCCAGGTTCCGCCGAAATCGCCGTCGACTGGGGCGAGAAAACGGACTCCGTCGCGCGAAAGCAGGCGAGGCGGCAGCGCCTGCAACCGCGTGCGCCTCTCGTCACGATTGAAGAACAGTTGATAGTCATCCGCGCCGCGAATCCAACTGACGGTACACATAATCACGGATGGTTCTCTCCCACCTAATTCACGAAGTCTACCGCAACGGGCCGCGGGACATCCGGTTCGCCCATGGCCTGGGGATGGACGCTCCACTGGCGCCGTCGCTTTCGGTCCGCATGGCGGCTACTTTACGATAAGATTTGCGGAAGTTCATTCTAGTACTGGTGCTGGTTGCCGCAGCGGCCTTTTTTCTCATGCGGAAGATGGACGCGGTTGACGGCCAGGCTGATCGCAATATCGCCCAGTTGGTGGAGAGCGTGCGCGCGGCGTCCTATCCGCAGTTGAAGGACGAACAAATCACGCTGGGCGAAATGCACAGCGACTACATCTATTTCGAAAGCCGGTTCCAGTTTTCAAGCTTCTTTTCCCACAAGCTCCGCTATCTGATCCTCTTCAATCCGCTGGCGGCGGCGCGGCAGGTTCCCCGCGAGGGTTTGCGTGCCATCGCCGCGCACGAGCTTGCGCACATCGACTACTACTACGGTCAAAGTAGAATGGGTCTGGTCGGGTTGGTTCGTTTAGTTTCGGCTCCCTTCGCGGCGCGTTTTGAACGAGGGGCCGATCTGGAAGCGATCGCTCTGGGATATGGACCCGGCCTAGCTTCCTATCGGACCTGGTTGTATCAAAACGTACCGCCCAGCCGGATGGAGGAGAAGAAGCGGGATTACTTTTCGCCCGAGGAAATCGCCGCGATTTTGCACGCGGCCGAGCGGAATCCGCAAGTCATGCGCAAGTTCGCCGCGTGTGTTCCACGCAACCTGGCGGAAATCATGGCGCAATCGCATGCGCCGGAAGCGCCGTGCTCTAACTGAGTAACCTCTTGATTTTTGATGGGCTAGGTGTGCGAAGCGGGAGTTTCGGGACTTGGCATAATTTGGCCTGGTAGTCGTTAGGTTTAGTCGCTAACGGGATACGCGGCTGCCTGCTTTCGGTAGAGCGTCCAGTTGTTCCATAGGGTTTTGAGCGGCGTAGGTTGCAGCCCTCGCTTGCGGTTTTCATCGCCTATGGCGAAGATGAAATTCCACTGCTCGAATAGCGTGCGGTAGGCGGAGCGCAAGGAATTGGCCGGATCGTAGATACTGGTGGCTTCCGAGGAAGCTCCGTTCAGCTCGATGATCTGAAAATCGCTCCCTTCGTGGAAAGCCTCCTCGGAGGCATAGCGTACGTCGTAGCGCCCGATGTAGAAGCCCTGAATCGCTTGCGAAATCTGGTCGATTCTTCGCTCCAGGGCTTCCGAACGAAGACGGGCGCCGTCAAGGAAGATTGCTCCCTGGCAGTGGTTGCCGGCTTCCACCAGTTTAAGCGACTCGCCCTCGGCAAGAACCCACGTTTTTTCGCCCGCGAAGCGCTGGAGATAGGTGCCGGCGAGGATGGATGCACGCGGGTCGCGGTGGACCAAGACTTCGAGCGTGCTGTGGCCATCTCCCGTGATGGTGGGAAACACTTTCTCGGTAATGGCGAAGATCCTGCCCTTCGGCTCATGCGGAAACCGATAGTAGAAGATCCCGGCTTCGAAGGGGCCAGGGACATACTCTTGGACCAGAAGATCGCGCGAGAAACGGGCCAGATAGGTAAGCGCTTCGCCGTCGGAACGGATCACTTTGAACCCGTCGCCACGCTGGCCAACATCCGGTTTGAACACGACCGGATAGTTCAGGTGACGATCGGTCCGAATTCGAGTCACCTCTGCCATCTGCTGCGCGGTGGATGTAAAACGAACCAGATGTGTTTCGGCAGTGAAGCCCGGACTGGTGCGAGCCAGGTCAACCAAGGTTTCAAACTTCGATTCACCGATGAGGCCGCCCGTGTGCATGCCCGGGTTGGCGAGT
>Ga0075021_10002136_pt1 | contig 10273 bp, 11 predicted proteins | sample ColStrG_CSR_2012_FD_72749 | JGI IMG/M metagenome (GOLD analysis project Ga0075021, IMG submission 72749) | Freshwater sediment microbial communities in response to fracking from Pennsylvania, USA - Cold Stream Run_MetaG_CSR_2012 | ecosystem: Environmental > Aquatic > Freshwater > Creek >... | reverse complement strand
CTGGACTTTAGCCAAAATTAGAAGGGGTGGGCACAACTCTTGTAAGATGAGATTACCAAAAAACATCTGAAACAGGAGAAAGAAATGCTCATCCCTTCAAACGAGATTGTAACGGTGTTGGCGATATTTGCGACGGCGATGACGGTCCCGACCTTTGCCAAAGCCAGCGTATTAGTTATGGGTGTGATCCTGACCCCGGGAGCGCGTTGGCCCCTAGAACGGCCACTTACGGTGTGTGCGGCGCTGCGGGTGATGGGATTGGGAGACTTGGAAGGATTTGGGAAGTATCACCGGGTGTTGAGTCGAGACAGTTGGTCACCGTGGGTGATGAGCCAGTTGTTGTTGCAATTGTTGATGGCCCCGCAGCGGGCCACTTTCAACACATTTACCCTCGGCGGCCGAGAGTTTGTTACAGGGAATACGCCGCTGGTGTTGCTGATGGCCCCTCGGAAGGGCCACTTTCGATGAAACGCTTGAACGTCGTCGAGGTGAGCGGATCAAATACAAAGGCTTGTTTCGCGACGGGGTGCGCTCCAGCGCCAAGCATGTGGTGAAAAGCATGGGTGTGCGCTGGGCGTGTATGGCGATATTGGTTAAAGTGCCCTGGTGTCAGCGTGATGGCCCCGCAGCGGGCCACTTATGGGCCTTGCCGTTCATGATCGTACCGGTGTTATCTCCTAGGACAAGCCAGCGCTTGCACAAGCGTCATCGCACCAGCGTGGATTGGGCGCGTATCATGATGGCCCCTCGAAGCCGTGCGGCCCGTTCTAGGGGCTGGGCCACTTTTGAGAAGGTGAGACGCTGGCAGCCGACCCGTGAGTTGATTGTAGTGGGCGATGGCGCGTATGCCGCCACCACCTTAGTGCAATACTGTCATGGCCCCTCGAACGGGCCACTTGCGTCAGCATGTCCCGGTCACGTTAGTCACCCGCCTGCGTATAGACGCAGCTTTGTATGACGAACCCATCGCCCCGCCCAAAGGCAAGCGTGGCCCAAAGCCCAAGCAAGGCACACGGCAACTGCCCATGAAAGCGCGCTTGGCGGACTCACACACTCCGTGGTGCGTCCAGCCTGTGCCCTGGTACGACGCGCAGACTCGTACGCTGCATGTCCTAACAGGCACGGCCATTTGGCATCCCAAAGGGGAACCGCTCTCTCGCAAAGTGGCCCTTCGAGGGGCCATTACCTGGACCCTACTCAATGATCCCAACGACAAAGACTTCGAACCCGTGCTACTGAAAGTGGCCCTTCTAGGGGCCATGTGCTCTAACCTGCAGGCCTCTCATCTGAACATGATCACCTGGTTTGTCGGCCGTTGGAATATCGAGGTCACGTTTGAAGAGTCCCGTGCTCATCTCGGGATTGAATCTCAACGGCAATGGTCTGAAAGTGGCCCGCTGCGGGGCCATCGTGCCGTTGAGCGTAGTACCCCTTGTCTGTAAGTGGCCGTTCTAGGGGCCATCGGTGTCTTTAGCTTCGTCGTCGTCATCGCTCACCGTCTGTTTCCAACGGCGCTGCCCTTTCGCTCTGATGCCTGGTATCAAAAATCTGCCCCCACCTACGCCGATGTCTTAGCCGCCGTCCGCAATCACTTATGGCAGCATTTCAAATCCAGCACCTCGCCCGATTCACCCGAAATGCGCCTATTTCCTGCGTCCCTCCTTGATCGCCTGCAATCCATTGCTGCTTATGCCTGATTTTTGGCTAAAGTCCAGATGAGATGATATCCGATGTTGTGTGTGGCACTTCTTGACTTAGCGTATCTGCTTTCTGTCATTAGCTATATGCTACAATAACTAATATCAATTGTCGAGCTTCAATTTCTACTTTGCCGCTGAAACGGCTTCCGCCGCCGCCTTATATCCCTGCTCTACAGAGGCGGGGTTTTACGGCGCATCTGCATAAATCATACCAAAAACAGCGTATCACCCGCCATTCGCTCAAGGCACTGGATATAGCACAGATTCGTGGATAAGGTTTTCGACCTGCGCCGAAAGACGGACTTTTGCCTCGCCGGCTGCACCCAGCGTCACGAAGTTACCCACAATGTTGAGTTACACCCAACGGACGCGAAAATGAAGAAATCTGACCACAACTCCGGTATAATCGGCAGGCTTAGCCAATAGAAATCAGGCCAGCGCGGAGCGGTTTGCGCGCGCTTTGGCAAATGCATAGAAATCAGAAAGAGGATTAAGACAAATGTCGAAGCGAACGTATCAACCCAAGAAGCGCCGCCGCGTGCGAGTGCATGGCTTTCGGGCGCGCATGGCGACCAAAGGCGGCCGCAAGGTGTTGGCCCGCCGCCGCGCCGATGGCCGCAAACGCCTGACCGTGACCGGCAACAATCACGTCAAGCAGCATGACTGGAACGAGACCTACTCACCAGCGCGCAGCAAGCAAGGCACGGATGGGGCGAAGTAAGCGGCCAAAAGCAAGAAGTGATTAAGAGCAAGTGAGAAGCAGACAGTGAGAAGTGGCGGATGACCTCGCTTCTTACGTTTTGCTTCTCACTTCTTTATTTCACTTCCCATGTTTGGACGACTGACAAAGGGCGCAGATTTTCAGCGCGTGCGTGACCAGGGCCGGCGCTGGCGGGGCCGGTTTTGCGCCTTGAATGCGGCCCGGATGCCGGCAGTCTCAGATTCCAATACACCGCAAACGCGCATCGGCTATATTGCATCAAAGTCGCTCGGCAAAGCAGTGCAGCGGAACCGTGCACGCCGGTTGATGCGCGCGGCCGCGCGTGCGCTGAGTGATGTGATCCCGGATGGCTGGGATATTGTGCTGATTGCGCATGGCAAAATCATCGAAGACAAAGCGCGCATGCAGCAAGTGCGAGACGATCTTTTGTGGCTGTTAAACAAATCGAACATCGGCACGAACGCGGCGGCCAAGCAGGGCCCGCCCTGCTAGACGCCGCCAGCCACCCACCGTCCCTCGCTGATAGGCTCCTCATGGGTCTGATCCGCGTCTATCAGATGACGCTCTCGCGCCAGTTTCCGCCTTCCTGCCGCTTTTACCCATCTTGCAGCGAATACACCCTGCAAGCGATCGGCAAATACGGCTCGCTCAAAGGCACGTGGCTTGGTATCAAGCGCCTTTCACGCTGTCACCCCTTTCACCCGGGCGGATACGATCCGGTCCCATAACGCCCATTAACAGCTCTATAGCGTTTTATAACGTTTCACAACTTATGAAGAATGCAGTTCGAGTTTCGTTTCTAATCGCCGCGTGTGCCTTAGGGCTCGCGGCGTGTGGCGGCGGTGGCGAGCCTGCGCCGACCTCGTTCCCAGGGATCGCGGTTGACGGGGCCAATAGCTATCTCGTCAGTAACCTGCGCGTCTACAAGTTTGATGCCGCTAGCGGCAAAGAAGCCTGGCACTTCCCCGCCACCACGGACAACAGCAACCCACGTGGCCCCTTCGGTGGCCCGCCGGTGAAAGTGGGCAACCTCATCATCGTGGGTGGCACCATCGGCAATGCCGGCGCCGTGGATAAGCATATCTACGGGATCAATGATGCGGACGGGGCGCAAAAATGGGCTTGGGAGGCACCCGTCGCCACATCGATCCACCGCGAGTTCGTGGACGGTGTCACGGCTGATGGCAACACGATTTACGCCGCCAGCGGCGACGGCAATCTGTATGCGCTCGATGTGTCTGGCGCGCTGCCACAACTGAAGTGGACTTTTGCCACGCAGAACAAACTGTGGGCTAGGCCAGCCGTCGCAGACGGCAAGGTGTATCTGCCGGCGCTGGACCACACGCTTTACATCATCGACGCGGGCACGGGCAAGGAAGCGGGTCGCTTTACCGCGAGCGCATCGCTGGCATCGACGCCCGCCCTGAGTGGTAGTGTGTTGTTCTTTGGCTCGTTCGACCAGAAGGTGTATGCGATCAACGCCAATAGCGGTCAAAAGCTGTGGGAAACCGCGCGATTGAACGCCTGGTTCTGGTGTCAGCCCCTCGTAGTAAACAACACCGTGTATATCGGTGACGTAAAGGGCAAGTTCTATGCGCTGGATGCAAAAACCGGCCAGGTGAAATGGACATCGGTGCTTGGCGGTGCGATCCGGGCCGCGCCGGTGGCCAATGGCAATAAGTTATACGTCGCGTCGTTTGATAGCTATCTGTACAGTTTTGACCTGAATCCAACGCCCGACAGTAGCCTGAACGTGGCTCCAACCCGTGTGCAAGAGAACGGCCTCGGCCGACGGCTGCTCAGCACACCCGCTTTGAGCAAAGGCACACTGCTCGTGCCGCTGTTCGACGGCGACATAAAAGTCACGGCCCTCAATCTGGAAAACAACACCAAGGTGTACGAATATCCGCCAAAGGCCGCCAGTTAGCCGGTGTGAGCCGGCGGGTGTAAGAATCCTCGGACAGCCGGGTTGACCACCCACACAAGAGTGTCTCACTCAGAAAACATGCAGCGCCGGCCGATGGTAAAGTTCAGCTAGTCTCGAAAGTAGCGTTAATTCCTTTGTCTCGATGGGCAATATTTTTGACCTCCTCATTGTCAACCCGTTGATGAACGCGCTCATGCTGTTGTATGGCTTGTTCGGCAACAGCTACGTGCTCGCCATCCTGGCGTTGACGGTGATCATCCGTTTGATTACGCTGCCACTGACCCTGCGGCAACAGATCGGCAGCTACAAGATGCAAGCCATGCAGCCCAAGATGAAGGAGCTGCAGGAGAAATATAAGAATGACCCGCAGACGCTCTCAGTCGAGATGCGCAAGCTTGGCTTCAATCCGCTGAGCGGGTGTTTGCCGCTGGTCATTCAGTTCCCAATCTTGATTGGCTTGTATCAAGCCATCACGCGCACCCTGGCGCTCACACCACTCAGCCTGATGGAGCTGGGCAGCCATGTCTATAGCTTCCTGCCCAATATTTCATCGCTGGTGCCGATCAACAGCAACCTGTTCGGTTTGTTTGACCTGGGTCAGCCCGACAAGCTGTTTATCATCCCAGTCCTGGTCGTCATCTCGACCTACTTTAGCAACAAGCTGATGACGCCGCCGTCGACCGATCCACAGATGCGGCAGACAAACCAGATGATGCAGATGATGATGCCGCTGATGTTTGGCTTCTTTATGCTCAGCACGCCGGTCGGTCTGGGTATTTACTGGATCGTGTCGAACCTCATCGGCGTGGCCCAGTATTACCTGACCAAGCCGCAACTGGACAAGGCCAAGGCGCTGCATGCGGGCGAGGCAAATGGCGGCAGTTCATCACCCGGGGGATCACCACCTGCTGGTGACCCAAGCAAACCGCTGTTCGAGCCGCCCAAAAGCAAGGTGAGGGTCAAGTCCACTGGCCGTGTAAACCAATCGGCCACGCAAAGTAAGAACGGTGCACTTGCAAATGGCAAGAGCAACGGTAATACTAGTCCGGGCAGCGATAGGAAGAACGGCAGCGCACCTCAGAAGACGAAGGAAGGCTCAAAATAATCTCCGATGGCAGCCATTGAATTCTCCGCGGTTGATGTTGAAACTGCAATTGCGCAAGGTTTGAAGCAGCTCAATTTGTTGCGGGCCGAAGCAAAAATCGAGGTGTTAGACGATGGCAGCCGGGGTGTGCTCGGCATTGGCGCAAGGCAAGCCCGCGTTCGCCTGACACCCTTTGCCGAGACTGAAGACGCGGCAACGGGTCTGACCGCGGCACCCGTAGACGTGGCTACACCGCGAGCGCAGCCCGTGCAGCCGACGTCACCCCCATCCCCTAGGCCTTCCGAAGGAAGTGCACGGGATATTCATACCAAGCGCCTTGATGAACACGCACTTGTGACCAAGCCCGACGCCTTCAACGCCAAGGCTATAGGTGCGCCAGGGGATATGGATGAAACAGGACATCCAGGTCAAGCCAGCAATCCAGCTAGCCTGGCGAAAACCAACCCTGGTCACACATCGGCTGGGGAGGCAACACGCGCTGACGCGACGAGCGCGTCGGATGCGCCCGGCACGGATCTAGACCCGGCCGCCCAGAAGATTGAAGGCGAAGATTTAGCCTTCACGCTGGTGCGCGGCATCCTTGACCGCATGGGCCTAGCCGATGCCAAGGTAAACGCGCGGAGCGTCTTCCCCGCTGATAGCGACGATGAGCCCTCGATCTGGATCGATATTGACTTAGACGAAGAGGAGTTGTTCCTCGGTTACCAGCACGAAGGCCTAAACGCATTGCAAACGATCGTGCAGACGATGTGGTCGCATCAAGTCAAGAGCAGCTTGCGGGTCAACTTGGATGTCAACGGCTTCCGCGCTCGCCGCGAACAACAGTTGCAAAACATGGCCCGCCGCATGGCCGAGCGCGTGCTGGAAAACGGCAAACCCATTACGCTCGAACCCATGCCAGCCAGTGAGCGCCGCATCGTGCACATGACACTACGTGAGATGGAAGGTGTCATGACCGAAAGCTCGGGCGAAGGGCCGTCGCGCAAGGTTCAGATCAAACCAAAGAAGTGACCATCGACTACCTCGCCATCGGACATGTCACCGAAGACGTGTGGCGTGATGGTCACATCACCTCCGGCGGCACCGCTTGGTTTTCGTCGCTTGCGGCCCGGCGCCTCGTTAGGCATGTGTCGGTGCTGACGGCAGCTGCACCGACTTTCGACGCGGCCCACATTTTGCCCGATATCGATGCGCATGTCGTGCCTTCACCGGTGACGACCCAGTTTGAAAATATCTATACCCCGCAAGGCCGCACGCAAGTGACCCGCCCTAGCCCGATTTACCTCACGCCCGGACTGCTCTCGACAGATCTACGACGGGCCAAAATCATGCACCTCGCACCGGTGTGCAACGAGGTCAGCCCAAGTTTTGTGCGTGAAGCCGACGACCAGGTATTTATCGGTGTGACCCCGCAAGGCTGGCTGCGGCGCTGGGATGAAAAGGGGCATGTATCTGCCAAGCCATGGGATAGCGCCGAGGCGATCCTGGCGCGGGCCAATGCCACCGTGATCAGCATCGACGACGTGGCCGGCGATTGGCGTGTTGCCCTCCGCTGGGCGGCCATGGCCAAGCGCGTATTTGTCGTCACCCAGAGCGTTGACGGCTGCACGCTATTCCTAAACGGCAAACCGGTGCCTGTGCCGACACCAACAGTGACCGAGGTAGAGCCGACCGGTGCAGGCGATATTTTTGCAGCGTCCCTCTACATCGCATTGCAGCGCGGTGATGACCCGGTTGAAGCGTGTGCCTTTGCCAACTGTCTGGCGGCGCAATCAGTCACACGCCGTGGTTTGGATAGCTTGCCCACACAAGCCGATATTGATCGCTGTGCTCAGGCAGTAGGGCAGTAAAATTCCTGCGTCGTGGTTAACCACACTTCGCCCACACTGTCCATAAATTCTTTGAAAGCTAAGAACGTCAGGGTATTTGGAGATCCGCAAATCAACGCGACGGCGGGATGAAGACGCGGGATGAAATTGGGGTTCGCTTATGTCGGCGACAGCGTGACGTGAAAGGGACGAGACGACAAACACCCTAAGCAGTGGGGCCAGCGCTGTAACGGGGGTAAATGGATGTGAACCATGACAAAATCGCCTTTCCCAGCAAGCGCTTGAGTCAGCCGTGCGACCGAGAGATCAAATGACCACCCACATCTACGCCATTGCCAACCAGAAAGGCGGCGTCGGTAAGACGACGACCGCCGTGAATCTCAGCGCATACCTGGCGCTGAATGGTAAGCGTGTGTTGTTGCTTGACCTCGACCCGCAGTGCAATGCTTCCAGCAGCCTCGGCATTGACAAGAGCAAGACCGGCATCTCTAGCTACGATGTGCTGCTTGGCAACGTCACCCCGCAAAAGGCGCAACTCAAAAACAGCAAGCTCAACCTCGCCATCGTGCCAGCGTCACCAAACTTGGCCGCGGCCGAGATCGAATTGGTGGGCGAACTAGCCCGCGAATATCGCTTACGTCAGGCGCTGGCGACCGAAATCGACAAACACGATTACATTGTGATCGACTGCCCGCCCTCACTGGGGCTATTAACGGTCAATGCCCTCACCGCTGCACAGGGTGTGCTCATCCCCGTCCAGTGTGAATATCTCGCGCTTGAAGGATTATCGCAACTGACGCGCACGGTGCAACTGGTCAAGCAGCGTCTAAATCCACAACTCGATATCCGCGGTTTGGTGATGACGATGTATGACACCCGCACCGCACTGGCCCAGCAAGTGGTGGCCGAGGTCGAGAAATTCTTCGCCGGCAAGGTGTTCAAGACGCGCATCCCACGCAATGTGCGCCTGAGCGAGGCCCCCAGTCACGGCGTGCCGATCGTGGCCTATGCCCCCACGTCCCCCGGCGGCGCAGCGTATAAGATGCTGGCCCAGGAGTTGATCGAGCAGGATGATGGACCCCGTTATGACCACACCTCAGCGGCAACTGCGCCCACGAGTGTGGAAGCAAATCACCCGTCGCCTGAGATGGCAGGGCCCTCGGGGCCAGACGAAGCGACCGCAGCGACATCAGCCGCGAGCACCGTTCAACCCGCAGCAGCACCCGCAGCAGCACAATCAAGGTCAGACTCGAGGCCTCAGGGTTAGCCGGTTCGTAGGCACCACAAATGCCAGTGACGACACGCATACGCCTCTCCAAAAAGAAGACACCATGCCATACAAAACTGGACTCGGTCGCGGGTTAGACGCGCTGATCCCGAGCACAATCGAGGCCATGCCGAGTGCAAGTGCCGAGTTCAACACAATCAAGACCGGCATCATAGAGTTGGCCGTCGACCAAATCCGGCCAAACCCGCGCCAGCCGCGCCTAGTGCGAGGACAAGAACAGCTACAACTCGAAGACCTGGCCACCAGCATCCGCGAGCACGGCATTATCCAGCCGCTGATCGTGACCCGCACCCAAGGCCCGGGCCTGCCCTATACCCTCATCGCCGGCGAACGCCGCTGGCGCGCATCAAAACTGGCTGGCCTGTCGCATGTGCCGGTCATCATCAAAGACGCCACCCCGCAAGAGATGCTCGAGGTCGCGCTGATCGAGAACATCCAGCGCAACGACCTCAGCCCGCTCGAAGAGGCGGCCGCCTATCAGCAACTGATGGACGACTTTGGCCTGACCCAGGAAGATGTCGCCCAACGCGTGGGCAAGAGCCGCGAGGTCGTTGCAAACACGGTGCGGCTGAACAAGCTACCGGGCAAGGTGCAGGTTGAGTTGATGCAAGGGCAGATCACCGCCGGCCATGCGCGGGCCTTGCTCACCAAAGGCATGACGGCCGATATGCAAATCGTCGCCCTGGACGAAATCATCAAACGGGCTTTGAATGTGCGCCAGACCGAGGAGCTGGTGCGGCGCATGCTCACCCCGCAACCGCAGCCGCCAGCGCAACCGAAGCAGGAGCGTTGGGAGCGTCAGCGCGAATATGAAAGCAAGTTGCGCAATTCGCTCGGGACCCGGGTGCAACTCCAGCGCGGCCGCAAAGGGGGCAAGATCGTGATCGAGTTCTACTCGGAAGAAGAGTTTGGCACGCTCTATGAGCGCTTGGTGGGGAAGGAAGAATAGGCGTCCAGCCGCATAACGCTGTTTCCGCGTGGCCAATAATCAACGCATCTCCATCACCTCAGCAAGCCAGCGGCTCCTACAGGGCGATAACGTCGCGCTGCTTCGGCAGCATATCAACGACGCGTCGATCGACCTGATCTACGCCGACCCGCCCTTCAACAGCGGCCATGCCTACTATGCCACCGGCAAGCGCCACGAAGGCCCGCGCTTTAAGGATGCCTGGAAGTTTGATCCCGCGCCGTATCAAGCCGCGCTCGAACAATCACATCCCCAGCTACGTAGCGCGCTTGGCGCGCTCCGGACCATTATTGGCGAATGTGATGTGCTGGCTTACTGCGCTGCGCTTGGGTCATGCCTGAGCGAGCTATATCGGGTGTTAAAGCAGTCCGGCAGCATCTATCTTCACTGCGACGCAAAGATGAGCGCCTATCTCCGGCTGATGCTTGACGCGTTGTTTGGGCGTGAGCACTTTCGAAACGAGATCATCTGGGCCTACCGGACGGGGGGCGCGGGCAAGCGCGGATTCGCGCGCAAGCACGACACGATCCTGTTCTACTCAAAGTCGGCCAGCTACACCTTTCATCCCCAGATCGAGCGGGTGCGCTATGGCAAGCGCTTCTTTGGCGCGCAGAAAGATGAGCACGGCTTCTACGCCGACGTGCTCATGCGCGATGTGTGGGACATCCCGGCCGTCATTAACGTCAGTGCCGAGCGGACGGGCTACCCGACGCAAAAGCCACTGACGCTCCTCGAA
>Ga0075021_10002134_pt1 | contig 10282 bp, 9 predicted proteins | sample ColStrG_CSR_2012_FD_72749 | JGI IMG/M metagenome (GOLD analysis project Ga0075021, IMG submission 72749) | Freshwater sediment microbial communities in response to fracking from Pennsylvania, USA - Cold Stream Run_MetaG_CSR_2012 | ecosystem: Environmental > Aquatic > Freshwater > Creek >... | reverse complement strand
GTGCGCGACGACGCTCGCCGGTTCGAGAGCTGGGAGCACAGCGTGGCCAACCGGCTCGGCCTGGGCGCGGCCGTCGACTACGCGCGCGCGTGCGGAGCCGGCGCCATCGCCGGGCGGGTGACCGCGCTCGCCGCGTCGCTGCGCGAGCAGCTGGCCCAGGTTCCGGGGCTGACGTTGCACGATCGCGGCATCGAGCAGTGCGGCATCGTGACCTTCACCGTCGACGGCGTCGACGTCTTCGAGCTCGCGGCGCGCCTGCGCACCGAGGCGATCAACATCGGGGTGTCGACCATCGACTTCGCCCGCTACGACCTCGAAGCGCGCGGACTCGAAGCGATCGCGCGTGCGTCGGTGCACTACTACAACACCGACGACGAGTTGGAGCGACTGGTCGACGCGATCAGTGCGTCACCGCGCGCGTGACGTCCCAGAAGTGGTGGAGCGCGTCGTGGGCAGGCCCCCGGACGATCTCGGCCGCGGTCAGCTCACCGCGCTCGGGGTGCTGGTACAGGGTGGGTCGTATCAGCGCGGCTCGACTCGCCTGCACCCATACGGCCGCGGCAGTGCGCAGCGACCACAGCGCCGACGGCAACGACATCGCCTCGTAGTCGCGCGCTGCGGCCAACTGGTTCTCGTCGTACGGGGCGATCGCGGTCGACCCTCCGGCGGCGACACCTTCGAGCCGTTCGGCGAAGATCCGGAGATTGTCGGCCACATGAAACACGTACGCCTTGGCCGACCACGTCGCGCCGGGGCCCAGCTCCTCGCCTGATCGATCGGCGAGTTGGGTTGCGAACTGGTCGGGGAGCGCTTCGACCGCCGCGATTGCGGCCTCCGGAGACATCGCCCACCCGAACCCACACGCCCGGCACGGGTCCCCGTACTCCGCGACCCACCACGCGTTCTCGACCACGCGTCAGCTCCGGACGCGGCGACGGCGCCGTCGGAGCACCACCGCCGCACCGCTGACCACGACCACTGAGCCCACTCCCGCGACGATCACCGGCGTCGTGGCCCGGGGTGGGAGCGCGGCAAGTGCCTCGGTGATCGCCTCGGTGTTCGAGTGCTCGGGGGTCCAACCCACGGCGCGCAGGCGATCGTTCGCGATCACCCAGGGGTGGGCGAGGTAGGGCACGACTCCGGGGGGAACGTCACCCACACCGAGATCCCATGCCCGCTGCAACAGCCGTTCGAGCAACTCGGCCGGGAGCGCCGGCGCGCTCGCGCGCGGCAGCAGCTCGCGCGCGGCGGTCGCGTCGAGCCAGCCGTCGGCCGCGACGTTGAACACGCCGGGAACGTCGGTCGTCGCCACCAGCGCGAGCGCCGCGGCCAGGTCGTCGACGTGGACCACCTGCACGGGCGCGTCGGCGCCGCGCACGCGCAACGGCGGACGACCCAGCAGAATGCGCGCCGGGAGCCGTTCCGCGCCGGGGCCGACCACCGGCGCCGACCGCAACGTGGTGACCGTCACCCCGAGATGGCTCGATCGCCACTCCGCGATCAGGCGCTCCACCTCCGCGCCCTGCACCGCGGGCGAGAAATGCGGATTGGGGCGCAACGGCGCGTCCTCGGTGAGCGGCACCGGGTTGTTGGGCCACGCGCCGTACACGGTCGCACTGGAGATGCGCACGAACCGGCGCGCGCCGACGGCGGCCGCAGCGTCGAGCACCCGGCGCGTACCCTCCACGTTCACCCGGGCCATCAGCGCCTCGTCCGGAACGGGATCGACCACACCCGCCAGGTGCACGACGACATCGATGCCCTCGAGGAGCGGCTTGAGCTCGGTGCCGGCGATGTCGACCCGCGCGAACTCGACGGTGCGCGGACGCCGGTCGGGCTCGCGCACGTCGAGGCCGAGCACGCGCTCGACGGCGGGATGCGCGGCCAGCAACGGGAGCAGCTGACGCCCCACGAGGCCGGATGCGCCGGTGACGGCGACGGAATGCACCCCCATACACTGACCGCGTGGCCGACCCGTCTCAACCTGGAGACCCGGAAGAGCCGGAATCGTCTCCGGTGCCGGGGATCCCGGGCTTCCTGTTCGGCGCTCCGGGGGGCGGTCAATTCGACCCGTCGACCTTCGATCTGTCGCAGATCGACCTCAGCCAGGTCATGCGCATGTTGCAGTCGAGCGGCCCGGTCAACTGGGAGGTCGCCCGCCAGACCGCCGAGTGGGTCGCCCTCGAGGGCAAGACCGACACCCTGGTGTCGGCAGCCGACCACACGCAGTTCGAGGAGCTCGCGCACGCCGCGCAGACGCTGGTCGTCGGCGAAACGGGTCTGACCGCGACCTTCGCCACCGCGCTCACGACCGTCGGCCCCCAGGGCTGGGTCGACCTGCACCTCGTCGCGCTGCGGCCCGTCCTCGAAGCACTGGCGTCGACGTTGAACGACGCCATGCAGCAGGACGACGACGATCCCGACGCCGAGATGCCGGCGATGGCGATGCCCGGATTCGAAGGCACGCCGTTCGCGGGCATGGCCGGCATGGCCGGGCTCGGGAACATGATGGGGCTCCTGGCACCTGCGCTGCTCGGCGTGCAGGCCGGTTCCATGATCGGCTACCTCGCGCAGCACGCGCTCGGCCGCTACGACCTGCCGTTGCCCACCGGGAGCGCGCCGGTCGGCGACACCGCGGGCGGCGACGCGCCGACCCTGTGCTTCGTCGTCTCCAACATCGACGCGTTCGAAGCCGCGTGGTCGTTGCCGCGCGACGACCTCCGCTTCTACGTCGCGTTGCACGAAACGGTGCACGCGGCGACGCGGTCGGTCCCATGGGTGCGCGGCAAGCTCGTAGAGCTCGCGATCGACTACGTGTCGAACTACGAGATCGATCCCGCTGCCTTCGAGGCGGAGTTCGGCATGATCGACCCACAAGATCCCGAGTCGATGCAGCGACTCACCGAGAGCCCCGAGCGCGTCCTCGGCGCGATGCAGTCGCCGCGGCAGATCGCGCCGCGCGACGAGTTGCAGCGGCTCACCGCGGTCGTCGAGGGCTACGCCGACCACATCCTGAGCCAGGTGGGCCGCCGATTGATCCCCACCTTCGGGCAGATCCACGAGGCGATGCAGCGCCACCGAGTGGAGCGGGGTGAGGCTGAGCGCTTCATCGAGGGACTGCTCGGACTCAAGCTCGAGCGGGCGCACTACGAGCGCGGGCAGGCCTTCGTCGACGGCGTCGTCGAGCGGGCCGGCATCGAGGGCCTCAACCGCCTGTGGGACGATCCCGTCATGCTGCCCACGCCGAACGAGCTCGACGCCCCCGGCCTCTGGCTGGCCCGCATCGACCTGCCGAACGCAGACTGAGCGTGAACCGCGATTCATTGTCCCTTGAGTGTCGCAGAGCGGGAGTCATGGGACAGTGAATCGTGATGGCACGAGGAGGATGCGGTGAAGATCGGCGTGCTGGGTGCAGGGGTCATGGGCGCGGGGATCGCGCAGGTGACGGCCACCGCGGGGTACGAGACCGTGTGTTACGACGTCGACGCCGGCGCGCTCGAGCGCGGACTCGAGCACGTGACGACGGGTCGCTACGGCTTCGAACGCGGCGTCGAGCGCGGGAAGCTCACGCGCGAAGAGGCCGATGCCGCGCGCGGTCGGCTGTCGTTCACGTCGTCGTTCGCCGACGCCGCGAACGTCGACTTGGTGGTCGAGGCGGTGCCCGAGAAGTTGGAACTGAAGCAGCAGGTGTTCCGCGACCTCGACGCCGCCGCGCCGCCCGACACGATCCTGGCGTCGAACACGTCGGGATTCCCGATCGGTCAGATCGCGGCGGTGACGACGCGTCCCGAACTCGTGATCGGGTGGCATTGGGCGTCGCCGCCGGCGGTGATGCGCCTGGCCGAGATCGTTCGCACGGCCGACACCAGCGACGCCGCCGTGCAGACCGTCGTCGACGTCGCCACCGCGTGTGGAAAGAACCCCGTCGTGATCACCGACGCGCCGAGCGGCACCTGGGGATTCGTCGCCAACCGGGTGTACATGGCGATGATCGCGGAAGCGAACCGCTGTGTCGACGAGGGAATCGCCACCCGCGAGCAGGTCGACCTGCTGATGGTCGACTGCTTCCGGTGGCCGGTCGGTCCGTTCGGCATGGTGCAGGGCGCGACCACCGGCTGGGGGCAGTAGCGCCGCTTCGGCTCAGGGGTCGCCGGAGGGTGGGTCGCCCGCGGGTTTGCGGAAGCGTCGCTTCACCTTGTCGACGGCCTGTTCGCGCGAGCGCGCGATGGTGCGGTCGACCGCTTCCGGCAACAGCTTGGTCCGCATGACGCGTCCGCGCGCGGCGCGCAATGCCGCGACGTAGGACACCGCCGCGAACCCGAGCACCACCGCGAGGAGGAACAAGCCCATCTGCTTCGCGAACGGGATGATCGCGACCAGCCCACCGATCACCCACGTCAGTTGGAAGCGGGTCTCGAACTTCGCGAAGGCGCGCCCACGCACAGCATCCGGGCCGTCGCGCTGCAGGAGGCTGTCAAACCCGAGCCGCCCGGCCGCGGCGCCGATCCCCAACGTGAACGCGGCGAGTACGAAGCCGGCCGCGCCGGCGACCAGGGCACCGAGCAGACAAAAGGTCGCGGGGAGCACCAGCGACGACGCCAGGATCACCTCCTCGCGCACGGAGCGCCGCAGCGCCGGGGCGACCAGCACGCCGAGGAAGTTGCCCATGTACGCGGCGGCGACGGCCACACCCAACGCAACGAGATCGTGCTTGAGCGAGAACGCGGCGAAGAACGCCAAGAAACCGACGCTCGCTCGCAGCACGGCCATCGCGCTCGATCCGAGCAGGATGCTCGGCGTGTGCATCTCCTCGCGCTCCAACTGCTGCAGGTGCTCGTCGGTCGGTGGGCGCAGTCGCGTCCGCGGAATGAGTGTCGCGAGGATCGTCGCGATGACGAACACGACCGCGGCGAAGCGCAGCGACCAGTCGGCGCCGAAGAGCTTGTAGACCGCGAACGCGGGAGCCGCACCCACGAACGCGCCGATCGCGGTGATGAGCGCGAGGCGCGAGTTGGCGGTGACGAGCTCGGCGTCGTCCTTCACCAACGCGGGAACGAGCGCGCTCTTGGCGATCGTGCTCCCCTTCTGGAGGACGAGCACACCGAACGCGAGCGGGTACACCAGCAGGCCCGCGGGCGCGGGCTTGCTGATGTACATCGCGAGGGCCAGGCACAGCACGACCCGACCGGCGGCCGAGAAGATCAGGAAGAGGCGACGCCCGCCCTTCATGCGGTCCAGCGCGGGGCCGAGCACCGGGGCGATGATCACGAACGGCGTCATCGTGATCAGGAGGAACAACAGCACCTTGCCCCGCGCCGCGCTGGTCGGGCTCGAGAAGAAGATCGAGCCCGCCATCGACACGAGGATGGACGCGTCGCCACACGCGCCGGCCGCCTGCGCGTACACGAGCCGTGCGAAGGGCGTCGGCTCGGCGAAGCGGGGGTCGGTGCTCATGTCCCTCCCTGACGTTACCCGGCAACCCCGAGAGATCGGCCCAAGTCACGCCCGGATACCGCGGAGTAGCATTGCCCGGTGGCCGGGCTGGACATCGCCTTCGATGCGGGCGAAACGGGCGCCGAGGGGGTGCCTCCGGTTCCGGCGCGCCTGGCCCACCCGGCCGGACGCTTCCTCAACCGCGAGCTCTCGTGGCTCGACTTCAACGCCCGGGTCCTCGCCCTCGCCGAGGACGGTCAGCTTCCGCTGCTCGAACGGGCCAAGTTCCTGGCCATCTTCACCCAGAACCTCGACGAGTTCTTCGAGGTCCGCGTCTCGGGCCTGATGGAACAGCTCGACGCCGGCCTGCGCACGACCACCGCCGACGGCCTCGACCTCGTCGACCAGCTCCGATCGATCCGCCGCAGCGTCGCCGGTCTGGTCGCCCGGGCGGCCGCGGTCTTTGCCAACGAGGTCACCCCCGCGCTCGACGATGCGGGCATCCACTTCGCCAATTGGGATGAGCTGGCCGACGACGACCGGGCGCAGCTCGACGAGCTCTTCGCCGACTCGATCTTCCCGGTGCTCACGCCCCTCGCCGTCGACCCCGCGCACCCCTTTCCCTACATCTCGAACCTCTCACTCAACCTGGCGGTCACGGTGCGCGACCCGTCGAGCGGCGACGAGCGATTCGCGCGCGTCAAGGTGCCGCCGCTGCTCCCGCGTTTCGTCGCACTGGCCGACGGCGTGCGTTTCGTGCTCCTCGAACAGGTCATCGCCGCGAAGCTCGAGGCGCTCTTTCCCGGGATGGAGGTGCTCGCGCACCACCCGTTCCGGGTGACGCGCGATGCCGACTTCGAGCTCGAAGACGAAGCCGAGGACCTCCTCGAAGCGATCGAGTCGGTGTTGCGCCGGCGCAGCAAGTTCGGACGCGTCGTGCGCCTCGAGGTCGACACCAAGATGACCGGCGAGGTACTCGAGCTGCTGTGCCGCGAGCTCGAGCTGTCCGACACCGACGTCAACGTGGTCGACGGACCCCTCGACCTCGGCGGCTTGTGGTCGCTGTACGCGCTCGACCGGCCCGAGCTCAAGGACGAGCCGTGGGTGCCCCAGACTCCGGTGCTGCTGCAGGGCACCGACCCCCCGCCCGATTTCTTCCGCCTGCTGCGCACCACCGACGTGCTGGTGCACCATCCCTACGACTCCTTCTCCACCTCGGTGGAGCAGTTCGTCGAGCAGGCCGCGTCCGATCCCCACGTGTTGGCGATCAAGCAGACCATATACCGCACCGCGGGTGCGGAAAGCGCGCTGGTCGCCTCGTTGGTGAAGGCCGCCGAGCAGGGGAAGCAGGTCGTCGCGCTCGTCGAGCTCAAAGCGCGCTTCGACGAGCGGGCCAACATCGCCCGTGCCCGCGTCCTCGAAGAAGCGGGTGTGCACGTGGTCTACGGCCTGGTCGGCTTGAAGACGCACGCCAAGGTGCTGCTCGTGGTGCGCCAGGAGGCCGACGGCATCCGCCGCTACTGCCATGTCGGCACCGGCAACTACAACCCGAAGACGGCCGACCTCTACGAAGATCTCGGCCTGCTCTCGGCCGATCCCGATCTCGGCGCCGACCTCACCGACCTGTTCAACCACCTCACCGGTTACAGCCACCAGGGCAACTACCGGAAGCTGCTCGTCGCGCCGTCGCACCTGCGCAACGAGCTCGCCGATCGCATCGAACAGCAAGCCGAGCTGGGCGAGGCCGGGCGCATCACGATGAAGATGAACAGCCTGGTCGACCCCGCGCTCATCGACACGCTCTACGACGCGTCGCAGCGCGGCACCCGCATCGACCTGATCGTGCGCGGAATTTGCTGCCTGCGTCCGCAGGTCGCGGGGCTGTCCGACAACATCCGCGTGCGGTCCCTCCTCGGGAGGTTCCTCGAACATTCCCGGGTGTACCGCTTCGGCGCAGACGCCGAGACCGCCGAGTATCTCATCGGCTCAGCCGACCTCATGCCCCGCAACCTCGACCACCGGGTGGAGGCGCTGGTGCCGGTCACCGCTCCCCGGCTGCGCGCCCGGCTCACCGAGATGCTCGATCTCGACCTCGCCGACGACACGCTCGCCTGGGAGCTCCGCGCCGATGGCACCTGGCACAAGCTTCCGACCACCGCCGGCATCTCGACCCATCGGGTCCTGCAGGAGCTCGCCGTCGGCCGGGCCCGCGCCAGCTGACGGGCGGAGCGTTGAACCCGTCGGCACCGTCGCAGCCGGAACGCGAGCTGAAGTTCACGCCGGCACCCACGTTCCGGCTCCCCGACTTCACGGAGATCGACGCCGGCGTGAGCGTCGCCGAGCCCGACACGATCCGGCTCCAGGCGTCGTACTTCGACACCGACGATCTCCGTCTCGCGCGCGCCGGGGCCAGCCTGCGATACCGCAGCGACGACGGCTGGACGGTGAAGCTCCGCCTCTCCTCGGACGTCGTGCTGGTCCGCTCGGAGCTGCACGTGGCCGGTGGCGAGGGCGATCCGCCGCTCGCGGCCGTCGACCTCGTGCACGCGCTCGCCCGCCGCGCGCCGCTGGTGCTCGTCGGCCACTTGCACACCGTGCGTCGCCGCGCCGCGCTGCGCGATCACACGGGCGAAGCACTCGCCGAGATCGTCGACGACGAGGTGTCGGTGCTCGACGGCACGCGCCTCGCGGCGCGCTTTCGCGAGCTCGAGGTCGAGTTCGCCGAGCGGGTCGACGCCGGCCTCATCGCCGCGATCGCATTCCGCTTGCGCGCCGCGGGCGCGGGTGAGCCCGACCCGACGCCGAAGATCGTGCGCGCGCTCGGACCCCGCGCCCTCGACCCGCCCGATCTCCCGGCGCCGGCTGTGCTCGACTTCGCGTGCACGCCACTCGAGGTGTTGCGGGCCGCGATCGCACGATCGACCGCGCGTCTGATCGCGCACGATCCCGGTGTGCGCCTCGGCGACGACCCCGAAGACGTGCATCAGGCGCGGGTCGCAACCCGGCGCATGCGGTCCGATCTCGGCACCTTCGGGGTGGTCGTCGACCGCGAATGGGATCGCGCGCTGCGGCGCGAGCTGCAGTGGCTCGGACGCCTGCTCGGCGCGGTACGCGACACCGACGTGCTCGTCGAACGGCTCGAGCACCGGATCGCCACGCTGGCGCCCGGCGATCACGAGCCGGGCAAGCACCTGCTCGACGGCCTCCGCGACCACCGCGACCGCGCCCGCGACGAGTTGCTCGCGGGTATGCGTTCCGACCGCTACCTCGCGCTGCTCGACACGTTGGTCGCGGCCGCGCACACGGTGCCGTCGTCGGACGACGGCGCGAACCTCGACCTCGACCTCGGCGACCTCGTCGCCAAGCCGTGGAAGCAGCTCCGGCGGGCGGTCGAAGCCTTGGGGAGCAACCCGCCCGACGCCGCCCTGCACGCAGTGCGGATCCGGGCCAAGCGGTGTCGCTACGCGGCGGAAGCGATCGCGCCCGCGCTCGGCAAGCCGGCGAAGCAGTTCGCGGTCGCCGTCGCCGGTCTGCAAGACGTGCTCGGCGACCACCAGGATGCCGTCGTGGCCGCCGAGTGGCTGCGAACGCACGCTGCCGATGGTGGTGGTCGCCTGGAACGCGCCTTCGTTTCGGGTGAGCTCGCGGCGCTGGAAGACGTCGCCGCGCGTGAATCGCGTGCGGCATGGCCGGCCGCATGGAAGAACGCTCGGCGCGGCTCGTTGCGACGGTGGATGTGAGCTCGACGCCCACTGTCCGCGCCGCGGGCGGCATCGTGCACCGACTGGGAGACAACGGCGAGTTCCTGGTGCTGCTCGTCCACCGGCCGCGCTATGACGACTGGAGTCTGCCCAAGGGCAAGGCCGATCCCGGCGAACGCGACGAGGACACGGCGCGCCGCGAGGTCGAGGAGGAGACGGGCCTACGCTGCATCCTCGGGGAACCCGCGGGCCAGACCCGCTACCGCGACTCCAAGGGGCGAGACAAGGTCGTGCGGTACTGGTTGATGGAACGGGAATCGATGGCGACCGCCGGCGACGGTGAGTTCGTCCCCAACGACGAGGTCGACCAGATCCAGTGGTGCAGCGTGGCCGACGCGGTCGGACGTTTGTCGTACGCGCACGACCGCAAGCTGCTGCTGAAGCTGCAGGTGCCGGCGTGACCATCTACCTCGTCCGCCACGCCCGCGCCGGTTCGCGACAGCGTTGGAAGAAGGACGACGCGCTGCGGCCGCTCTCCAAGGTGGGGCGGGCCCAGGCCGTCGGCATCGCCCGCACCCTCGGGCGCCGCCGCGTCGATCGGGTCATCTCCAGCCCGCACCTGCGCTGTTGTCAGACGGTCGAACTCGTGGCGACGAAGCGCGAGACGCCAATGGAGCTCTCGGACGCCCTCGCGGAGGGCGCCCCGTTGGCCGAAGCGCTGCGGCTCGTCGAGAAGCACCTGGGCGAGCACACCGTGCTGTGCACCCACGGCGACGTGATGCGCGATCTGCTCGACCACTTCGCCCGTCACGGCGTCAAGCTGCGCGACCACCGCATGGAGAAAGGGTGCATCTGGGTGCTCGAGGTCGAGGACGGCGACGTCGCCTCCGCGCGCTACCTCCCACCACCGAAGACGACCTGAGCTCCGCGCGGTACCCGGAGTACACCTCGTCTTCACCTGCTGTTGGGTGAGCGCGATCTACCGTTCGCGTCGTGACGACCCACATCCACCTCTTTCGCAACGACAGCCATGCCGTGGTGGTGCCGGCCGGCACCGCGCTGTTCCGAGAGGGCGAAGCCGGCGACGTCATGTACGGCGTCATTGCCGGCGAGATCGCGATCGTGAAGGCGGGCACCATCCTCGAGAC
>Ga0075021_10002133_pt1 | contig 10283 bp, 10 predicted proteins | sample ColStrG_CSR_2012_FD_72749 | JGI IMG/M metagenome (GOLD analysis project Ga0075021, IMG submission 72749) | Freshwater sediment microbial communities in response to fracking from Pennsylvania, USA - Cold Stream Run_MetaG_CSR_2012 | ecosystem: Environmental > Aquatic > Freshwater > Creek >... | reverse complement strand
ACTGCTGCGTGATCTCCGACGGTGGTTGCTGCATCATTCTCACCACCGAGGAGCGAGCGCGAGATCTCGCGCACCGCCCGGTGTTCGTGCGCGGTGCGGCCGGCGGCACGACGCACCACTCGATCCAGGCGATGGCCGACATGACGCGCACCGCGGCCGCGGTGAGCGGGCCGAAGGCGTTCGCCGAGGCCGGGATCACACCGGCCGACGTCGACATGTTCGCGATGTACGACTCGTTTACTTACACGGTGCTCGTCGTGCTCGAAGACCTCGGCTTCGCTCCGAAGGGCGAAGGCGGCGCGTTCGTGACCGACGGCGGCGGAAATCTCCGGCTCGGCGGGGCGTTGCCCACCAACACCGACGGCGGCGGCTTGTCGGCGACCCACCCCGGAATGCGCGGGCTGTTCCTGCTGTGCGAAGCAACTCGTCAGCTGCGCGGTGAGGCCGCGGAGTCGCAGGTTCCGGGGGCCGAGATCGCCGTCGCGCACGGAAGCGGCGGATGGTTGTCGACCCAGGCCACGGTCGTGCTCGGCACGACCCCGAAGGAGTAGTGGTGAATCAATTCATCCCGGCGCAGATCCGGAGGGCCGGTTGTTCCGCCCGATCGTGCACCGACGTTCGAGGCCCGGAGGTCGAAGCCGCATGACGATCGCGCACAACGGCGTCTCCTGGGAGGAGAGCCCGAAGTATCTCTGGCCCCGGGCCAATCACGAAGACCGGGAGTTCTGGGAAGGCGCGCGACGCGGCGAGCTCCGGATCCAGCACTGCACCACCTGCGACAAGTACCAGCACTACCCCCGTTTCCTCTGCACCCATTGCGGGCAATCCACACTCGAGTGGGCGACCGCGAGCGGCCTGGCAACCATCTACTCGTACACCGTGGTGCGCCAGAACGGTGTCCCCCCGTTCAACGAACGCGTGCCGTTCGTGGTCGCGGTCGTCGAGCTCGACGAGCCCGGCGCGCGCATGATCGCTGCGCTCCCGAAGCTCGCGCCCGAGCAGGCCCGGATCGGCATGCGTGTGCGCGCCGACTTCCGACCGGCGAACGACGAGTCGGCGTACGTCGACTTCGCGCCGATCGTCGAATGAATCCGGGGTAGCCGGCATGGATCCCGCAGTCGCGCTCGACGGCCGTGCGTTGGGCCGGCGGGGCGCCCAGACGCGACGCCGGCTGCTCGACGCGACGGCCGAGATGTTGGAGACGCACGGGATCCGCGATCTACGGGTCGTCGATATCGCGCGTTCCGTCGGATCGTCGCCGGCGACCTTCTACCAGTACTTCCGCGACGTCGAGGAAGCAGTGTTGGCGCTCGCCGAAGAGGTGGGCGGCGAGATTGCACCGCTGGTCGCGCGGCTCGAAACGCCGTGGGAGGGGGAGCGGGGACTCGACGACGCGCGGGCGGTCGTCGACGGCTTCGTCGACTACTGGGACCGCCACCGAGCCGTGTTGCGTACGCGCAATCTTGCCGCGCAAGAAGGCGACGAGCGGTTCCGCGACGTCAGGAACCGAACCCTGACGCCGTTCATGGCCACGCTGACCGCCAAGATCGACGACGCCCGTCGGGGCGGACACGTCGTCGACGAGCTCTCGCCCCTCGCCGCGAGCGCGGCGCTCGTCGCGATGATCGAGCGCATGGCTGCGTTCCATCGTGAGCTCGAACCGATCGGCATCTCCCGCGCCCAGCTCGTCGAGACCACCGCGCGGATCATTCACCAGACGGTCGTGGGCGCCGGTTGACGCGTTGACCGGCGTGCGGGCTAACCGGCGTTCGGGGCGACGATCGACACTGCGAGCTTCGCGACCAGCGACTCGATCTGCGCGGGAGTGCGCGAGGGCGAATAGCGAAGCCGCTCGTAGGTGGGAAACGACGTCAGCAGTGCGAGTGCGTCGACCGCGTCGTCAGGCGACCAGCGCGGGCGCAGGTGTCCGGCCGAAGCGAGCCCGGCAACCACGCCGCGTAGATAGTCGTGGTCGACCGCGTCCGTCGGTGGTTCGGCCCCGGTGACGGCCGCGAGCCTGCGCAGCTCGCGAACGGAGTCTTCGCGTTCGTGCCAGTGGCGGCAGACCGCGCCGAGCATGTCGCGAAGTGCCGTGAGCGGATCGCCGATGTGGGGGGCGTGATGCTCGAGCGTGAGCGCGCGCGATGCGGACGACGCCAGCTCGTCGAGCAGCGCGCGCTTCGACCGGAAGTGTTCGTACACCGTCGCGCGCGCGACGCCCGCCTCTGTGGCGAGCACGTCCATGCTGAATCCACTCGGGCCGTGCTCACGCGCGAGTCGAGCGGCGGCGTCGAGGATGCGAACGCGTGTCGCCTTGACCAGCTCGCGGCGCGTCGGACTCATGTGACGGCCGTTACTGATGCGCGGTTCGAAGCCGTGAATTTCCCCAAGATGATGGGATTATCGCACCGTGCGCGCCGTCCGCAACTGATCATCGAAGCAATGTTGACGCAACGGGTATTGCGCCGTGCCGACCGAGGACGGCCGACGATCACACGCGTGATGTATCTGCATCAGTTCGCGGGTTGCGACGTCCGGCGGGGCACCGTTGCTTCGAGCTCGCGTTCGTAGATCTTCTCGAACAGGTCGCGCCGTCGGCGTACGCCCCAGAGCTCCAACTCGGCGTCGTCGTGCGTGTGCAGGCGCAGGACCACCAGATCCGCGCCGATCTCGACGTCGACACCCTCGATGACGCCGCGCCGGCCGCGGTCGAGGCCGTCGGCCAGTCGCAGGAGGGCCGCGAGCTTGCGCAGGCGATCACGCGCGCCCTTGTCGAGCGCCGCGGCACGAGGCTCTGACGACTTGATGTCTCCGCGTCGGTGGTGGCGCACGAGTGCGGCCAGGAACTCGATCTCGTCGGGTACGAAGCCGCGCAGTTGGGCGTGATCGACGAGGTACGCGGCATGGCGATGGTGGCCCTTGCGCGACACGTGCTGGCCGATGTCGTGCAACATCGCCGCGTACTCGAGCATCTCGCGGTCGGTGTCGCCGAGTTGGTGCAACGAGCGGGTCTGATCGAAGATGCTCAATGCCAGGCGCGTGACCTGTTGTGAATGCTCGACGTCGGAGCCGCACCGGCGTGCGAGGCCCGCAACCGCGGCGCGGCGCAACGCGAGCGCGTCGTCCGACCAGTCGTTGGGATCGTGCACGCGCACCGCGTCGAGGACGATTCCTTCGCGCAGGGCCCAGTCGCTGGTGACCATCTCGTCGATCTCGAACACGTCGAAGATCGTGGCGAGCAACGTGACGCCGGCGGGCAACAGATCGGCGCGCTTGTCCTCGATGCCCGGCAGGCGCCGCCGATCCGCGGCAGGCATCCGGACGATGCGGTGCTGCAACGCCTGGATCCGGTCGGCGTGGATACGCAGACCGTTGGCGCTCGCCGGGATGTCGCCGTCGTCGTTCTCGGCCGCCAATCGAGCGAGGTCGTTGATCGTTCCGCTCGTACCGACCGACATCTTGGGCACCCGCGCGCGCACGTCGTCGACGAACGGTGCCAGCTCGTCGCGGATGCGCGCTTCGAGCGCGGTCCGGTCCGATCGCGAAGGCGGATCGGACCGTATGAGGTCGGCCGTCAGCCGACCGACGCCGAGGGGGACGCTGGTGGCCCACCGCAGGCCGGCCCCGTCTCCGATCGAGATCTCCACGCTTCCGCCACCGATGTCGACGCACAAGGCCGGCGCCGGCTCGAGCACGAGGCTGGCCCGCACGGCCGCGAAGATCAGGCGGGCCTCCTCGAGGCCGCTGATCACCTCGACGTCCACACCCGTTTCGGCCTCGATGCGGTCGACCAGCTCGCTCCCGTTCACCGCGCTTCGGATCGCGCTCGTGGCCTTGGCGATGACCTCCTGGGCGCCCGATGCGTCGGCGAGCTGCTTGAGCCGGCGCACACTGGCGACGGCCCGATCGGCCGACGAGCCGGAGATGCGGCCGTCGCGTGCCACTTCGTCACCGAGCCGGAGCATCTCCTTCTCGCGCGTGATTGCCTCGAAGGGTCCATCGGGATGCACGTCGGCGACGAGCAGGTGGAAGGAGTTCGATCCGAGGTCGAGCGCCGCGATGCGCATGCTGGCATCGAGCGTACCGATCCCCCCTGCCCGCGACTGACACCCACGTCAGGTCGTGGGTAGCCTGCGACCGGCGTCTCGAGGGGAGCACACGCACATGACGATGACTTACGAGCCGAGGATGTTGATCGACGGGAAGCTCACTGAGGCTTCCGGCGGCGCGACCTACGACAACATCAACCCGGCCACCGAGGAAGTGATCGGTCCGGTCGCCGACGGGAGCGTCGCCGACATGGATCGCGCGATCACTGCGGCGCGCCAGGCCTTCGACGAGACCACGTGGTCGACCGACAAGGCATTCCGCAAGGCCTGCCTCTTCCAGCTCAAGGACGCGCTCGCCAACCACCGCGAAGATCTTCGCCCGCAGATCGTCGCGGAGGTCGGCGCGCCGATCGGGCTGACGTACGCGATTCAGCAGGACAGCTGCATCGACGACATGCAGTGGGACATCGACCTGCTCGACCGCTACGAGTTCGAGCACGAGCTCGGGCCGCACGAGTTCTTCGGGATGTCGTCGAACCGGCTCGTCGTGCGCGAGCCGATCGGCGTGGTCGGCGCGATCACCCCGTGGAACTTCCCGTTCATGCTGAACCTCTCCAAGCTCGCGCCCGCGCTCGCCGCCGGTTGCACGGTCATCCTCAAGCCCGCGCCCGACACGCCGTACTCGGCCACGTGGATCGGCAAGCTGGTCGCCGAGGAAACCGACATTCCGCCCGGCGTCTTCAACGTCGTGACCTCGGCCGACCCCGCCGCGGTCGGCGACGTGCTCACCGGCGACCCGCGCGTCGACATGATCTCGTTCACCGGTTCCACCGCGGTCGGCAAGCACATCGCGGCGCGCGGTTCCGGCTCGATGAAGCGGGTGTTCCTCGAGCTGGGCGGCAAGTCGGCCAATGTCGTGCTCGACGATGCCGACTTCCCGTCGACGCTCGCCTCGGCCGGCATGGTGTGCATGCACTCCGGCCAGGGTTGCGCGATCACCACCCGTCTGCTGTTGCCGCGTTCGCGTTACGACGAAGGCGTCGAGATCGTGCGGCAGGCCTTCGAGTCGTTCCCCTACGGCGATCCCAACGACATGGGCAACATGGCCGGCCCGCTGATCAACGCGCGCCAACGTGAGCGCGTGCTCGGCTACATCGAGAAGGGCAAGGCCGAGGGCGCGCGTGCGATCGTCGGCGGCGGTCGTGCGACCCAGTTCGAGAAGGGCTACTTCGTGCAGCCGACGCTGTTCGTGGATGTCGACCCCGACTCCACGATCGCGCAGGAGGAGATCTTCGGCCCCGTGCTCTCGGTCATCGCCTTCGAGGACGACGACGACGCGGTACGCATCGCCAACAACTCGCGCTACGGCCTCTCGGGCGGCGTCACGAGCGCGTCGCTCGACCGCGCGCTCGCGGTCGCCCGCCGGATCCGCACCGGCACGATCTCGGTGAACGGCGGCATGTGGTTCGGCCCCGACTCGCCGTTCGGCGGTTACAAGGAGAGCGGCCAGGGCCGCGAGCACGGCATCCCCGGCTTCGAGGAGTACCTGGAGACCAAAACCATCGGCCTCCCCGGCTAACGACCCGAACCGGCGTCACAGAGTCCGATGTGACCCGACTGCGTGACGCCGGTTCGATCTCTTCGGTAGGGCTAGGCGGGTTGGTTTCTCACGAAGGCGATGGTGCCGTTGAGGAAGGCTTCTACGTCCTTGTACTTGCCTTCGTAGACGCCGTTGAACCATTCGGGGACCGAGACCTCGAACTTGCCCGTCTCGATCGCGCCGAGCACGGGCTCGACCATCGCGCTGACGGGAAGCATCTCCACTCCGGTCGCGGGGAGCGGGTCGTTGCCGGGGAGGTGGAACAGCTCGGTGTCGATCACGCCGGGGTACACCACGTGGATCTCCACGTCGGTGTCGCGCAGGTCGACCTTCATGCATTCGGCCCACGCGGAGATAGCCGCCTTCGTCGCCGCGTACGACGCTTCCGCGGGCGGGGAGAGCCGGGCGGCGACCGATGACACGAACACGATGCGGCCGCCGCGCTCGACGAGCCCGGGTAGCAAGGCCAGCGTGAGGTGCACCGGCGACAGATAGTTGATCAGCATGAGCTCGTCGACGATCGCGGGCGTCAGGGCCTGCACCGGCTTGCGCTTGGGGATGCCGGCATTGTTCACGAGCACGTCGATCCCGCCGAGCTCGTCGGCGGCCTGCCGGGCGAACCCGTCGAGCGCGGCGAGATCGGAGAGGTCGACGGTCCAGGCGCGGGAGTCGGGCGAGTGCTCACGCAAGCGGGCGACCACCGCGTCGAGCCGGTCGGTTCGCCGTGCGCAGATGCCGACGGTCGCGCCGCGCGCCGCGAACCCCTCGGCCAGCGCCGCGCCGATGCCGCCCGACGCGCCGGTGACCAACACGTTCTTGCCGTTCAAGTCATAGGTCATACGTTCGACGCTAGCCTCCGCGCCTCATGCCGATCACGCCCGAATCCCTGCTCCTCACCGGACGGCGCGCCGTCGTGACCGGCGCCGCCCAGGGCATCGGCGCGGCGATCGCGACCACGTTCGCCCGCTTCGGCGCCGACGTCGCGATCTGCGACCGCGATGCCGACGGCCTGGGTCGTACGGCGGGGGAGATCGCCGGCGAGGGCCGGCACGCGCACGCCGAGTTGCTCGACGTCCGCGACGCGGAAGCCGTGCGCGCGTGGATCGCGCCGCTCGACCGCGTCGACGTGCTCGTCAACAACGCCGGTGGCGGATTCGCCGCGGCATTCCTCGATGTGAACGAGAAGGGCCAGGACGCGCTCGTCCGCGAAAACTTCTCGAGCGTCACCCATTGCATCCGTACGTGCGTCGCGAAGATGCCGGCGGCGGGCGGTTCGATCGTGAACATCACGTCGATCGAGGCGCACCGCGCCGCGCCCGGCTATGCCGTGTACAGCGCGATGAAGGCCGCGTTGGTGAACCTCTCGCTCACGCTCGCGCTCGAGCTGGGCGACCGCCGCATTCGCGTCAACTGCATCGCGCCCGATGTGATCCCGACGCCGGGGATCGGCGGTGACCTGCCGGTGAAGACGCCGTTGCCCTACGCGGGTCATGTCGACGATGTCGCCGCCGCGGCGCTCTATCTCGCATCCGACTGGTCGCGCTTCGTCACCGGCTCCACCATCCATGTCGACGGCGGCAACCTGGCGGCCGGCGGTTGGGGCCGCGGTCCTGGAGGCACGTGGGTGACCGCCGGCGAACCGATCGCGTAGCGAGGTGACGACGTGAAGTTCGGCGTCGCGCTCGGCGCGCTCAACCCGCGCGTGCACGAGGAGGCCACCCTCGTTGCCGAACGCCTCGGCTACGAGTCCGTGTGGCTGCCGGAACATCTCGTGTTCACGCGCGCGATGAGCCGCTCGCCGCACCCGGGGGAGGAGCACCCGCCGGTGCCGCCCGACACGCCGATCTACGACGCCTTCGCCTACCTCGCGTACCTCGCGGCGCGAACCGAGCGCGTGCGCATCGGCACGCACGTGTTCAATATCGGGCTGCGTCACCCGTTCACGACGGCGCGCGGTGTGCAAACGGTCGATCTGCTCTCACGAGGGCGGTTCGAGTTCGGCGTCGGTGCGTCGTGGCTCGAAGAGGAGTGGCGCGCCACCCAGCTCGACTTCGCGACCCGAGGCCGCAGAGTCGACGAGGCCATCGAGGTGTGCAAGCGGCTCTGGACCGAGCCCACCGTCACGCATCACGGCGAGTTCTTCTCCTTCGACGACGTCGTGTTCGAACCGAAGCCGGTGCAGCAACCGCGCCCGCCGATCCTCGTGGGCGGCGAGTCGAAGGCCGCGCTCCGACGCGCGGCGCGACTCGGTGACGGCTGGCTGGGCATGGGTCACACGTTTGATTCCGCGGCTGCGCAGATCGACACGTTGCGCCGCCTGCTCGCGCAATACGACCGGCCGGGCGCCGGCGATCCCGCGTTCCAGATCGTGCTCGGCGGCGCGGTGGAGTCGCGGGCCGACGTGACCCGTTGGGAAGATCTCGGTGTGACCCGCCTGCTCGTATCGCCGTGGAAGCGATCGAGCGAGGCGATCGCCGGACTCAACCGTTTCGCGGAGCGCGCGTTCGCTTGACGATGCGGCTACGACTTCCGGCCCGAGGTCAGGGGCGCGGCCGCTTCGTTGAACGGGCCTCCGGATCTGCGCCCGGCTAGATGTGTTCGCAGTCGTGCTCGTGCGCCCCGTCGATGTCGACGGTGTACACGCGTGCACCGTCGGCCGCCGTGATCACTCGTGACAGTGCGCCGTTCACGAGGTGCAGCGCCGTGCCGTCGTCGAGCGCCCAGCCGGGCGCCAATGATCCGTCCCGAATGACCGCCGCGTACGCGTCGAGCCGCCCCGGTTGTTGCGCGTGCGGGCAGAAACTGCCGGCAAACCAGCTGAGACCGTCGTGCAGCGGGGTGAGCGGCCCGAACGACATGGTGAACCCGGCATCGAACCAGCACATCCCACCCGCGCTCGCGCCCCCGACTACGAAGTCGCGCGCGGCCGCCCGCTCCGCGAGCACGCGATCGAGACCGTGCGCGCGCCATACCGCGAGCATGCTCGCGGTGTTGCCTCCGGCGACGTACACGACATCGGTGACGTCGAAGAACGCGTCGAGATCCTCGACGTCCCGATCGTGGAACAGTGAGAGATGCGTAGGAATGCACGGAAGCACTTCGCAGATCGCGTAGAAGCGCGCGATGAAGTCGGGTGCGTCGCCCGACGCCGTCGCCAGGAAGCAAACGCGCGGTTTCGGCACGCCCGCCGCTTCGAACAGGTAACGCTCGAGGGCCGACGGCGGCCCGGACGGACCGGCGATCTCGTAGCCGCCCATCGCGATCACTTGCACGGTCACGGTCTCAGTCTGACAGGAGGCGATCCGGGGTGCGGGCGAAATCGCGAATCGACCCGACATGCCTGAACGCGACCGCGACGACGCCGGGCTGCATCGTGTGACAAATTCCACCCATCGTCTTCGGGAGCTGCTCCGCGACCGGAATCGCGTCGAGGTCCATGCCGCGGCCCATCCCGATGTCGCACGCGCGCCGGAGTGCGATCGCGCACTCGGCGTCGTCTTCGGGCAGTGTCGTGTCGGCCCAGCGCATGAACCCGCCGCGCCAAGGTGCGGCATCGAACGGCGGCTCCGGGTCGTCGATGCCCGACCAGTTGATCTTCCACTCCAGGCGCGTGGCGCCGTCGACCCAGAGCCGCACGTTGGTTTCGCCCGATTCGGGTTCGCGTCGCGGGATCTCGAGGTCGTACACGCGCGAGCTGCGGCCCGCCGCGGCGTGCGTGATCGCATGACACGCGGTGTCGAACTGGTGCGTGCAGTTCTGCTTCGGATCGGTCCAGGTGCCGGCCGCGGTGAAGCGGCGCGACAGCGGCATTCCCGCGAGCTTCCGCAACGGCTCGGCGGCATCGGGACAGGTGGACCACGGCCAGCGGTGCGACACGTTGTCGCACGCCACCACGCGCTCGCCGTCGTGACGCAGCGTGACGACGAAGTGATGGAAGTCGTCCTCGAGCTCCGACACCACGACGCCCGGCTCGGAGGTGTGCACGCGGATGCGGCGACGGTACGCGTCGACGTCCAGATCGAAATGCGCCCCGCTCGCGCCCGTAGATGACATCGGCGTCAGGTTATGTGACGATGGCGTTCGTGGCGCCCGTGATCGACTCCGACCAGCACCTGTACGAAACGCGCACGACCTGGCTCGACCACATCGATCCGGGCCATCGTGACGACGCGTTGCGCATCGTCGATGACGACCTCGGCTACTCGTGGCTGAGTTGGGGAGCCGATCGCAAGCTCGGCCCGGTCGACGTGCAGCACCCTGGGCTGACGAGTGAGCTCGGCGATCGCCGGGAGCGCATCCGGGCCGGATTGCCGGCCGAGTCGCGCTACGACGACGACCTTCCGCGCGACTATTGGGATGCTGCCGCCCGCGCCGATCGACTCACCGCGATGGGTGTCGACGAGGCGGTGGTGTTCCCGAACTTCGGACTGCTCTGGGAACGCACGCTCGACGCGGATCTCGGTTCGCTGACCGCGAACATGACGGCGTGGAACCGCTGGTGCGCGTCGGTGGTGACCGACGGTCACGGTCGGGTCCACCCGGTCGCGCACCTCACCCTGCGCGACCGCGCCTGGTTGGACCGCGAGCTCGTTGATCTCGAACGCGCGGGCGTGCACCTCGCGATGATCGCTCCC
>Ga0075021_10002131_pt1 | contig 10283 bp, 8 predicted proteins | sample ColStrG_CSR_2012_FD_72749 | JGI IMG/M metagenome (GOLD analysis project Ga0075021, IMG submission 72749) | Freshwater sediment microbial communities in response to fracking from Pennsylvania, USA - Cold Stream Run_MetaG_CSR_2012 | ecosystem: Environmental > Aquatic > Freshwater > Creek >... | reverse complement strand
CCCGTCGCGGCGCAGTCGAGCAACTACGGCCTGCTCGTAGCCGCCGCTTGCTTCGATGCCGACCCGCTTGACGCGGTACCGCTGCAGCCAGACGGACAATTCCCCATGGCCGTCAGCGCTATTGGCGACCTGCAGCCGATCATTGCTTCCGTTCAATGCCACGTCGAGTTTTCGTTTGCCGGTATCGATGCCACCGCAAGCTATGCTATGCTTCTTCATCTTCCTCGATCCTTCCTTGAATGCGAACCCTAGGTTCCTTCAACCATACGGGACTCGATGAAGAGCCGATCGCGATCTTGCTACGAAGGACAGCTCAACGTGCTTCGATGGGTTACGATCCGACGATCGGCGACCCGGCCTGGGAGGCCTCCCGGGCCGGGTCGTTCCTTGCGGAACACATCGATCGTAGCAGAGAGTGCTGATACAAGGATGGGTTGAGCTCTTGCGAAGCCCATCGAGAAGCTTTCCGTTTGGTGTAGGCTGTGATGGGTTTCGCTTCGCTCTACCCATCCTACGGTGATCCACCACGGAGCAACACCATGGGCACGCTCGGTGACACGCGCCGATCTGGCATTTTGTTCTTAGCCACCGCTCTGCTGATGAGCACACCCGCCCACGCGGCCGACATCAGCGGCGAGCTGATCGCCAAGGCCAAGCAGGAGGGCGAGGTCGTCTACTACACGGATCTGATCGTGGACCAGATCGTACGGCCGCTCGCGGGCGCGTTCGAGGCCAAATACGGAATCAAGGTCAGCTACGCGCGCGCCGACAGCCAGGTCAACATTCTCAAGATGCTGAACGAGCTCAAGGCCGGCCGTGTGATGTCGGACATTTTCGGCCTCAATACCGGGCTCGAGGTTCTGATCGCGGCCGGCGCTGCGCGGCAGTTCACCACCCTCAACGGCGAGGAGCTGCCGGCGCGCTACCGCGATCCCGATCACTATTGGGTCTCATCCCATCTCTTCGTCATCACGCCGGCGCTCAACACCGATCTGGTGCCGGCCGCCCAGCGCCCGCACGGCTACGACGACCTGCTGGCGCCGTACTGGAAGGACAAGATGGTGTGGAAGCCCAATGATCTGACCGGTGCGCCGGGCTTCATCGGCAATGTGCTGATCAGCATGGGGGAGGAGCGCGGCATGGACTACCTGCGCCGGCTGAGCCGGCAGAACATCAAGCCGGTCAATGCCAGCGCCCGCGCGGTGCTCGATCAGGTCATCGCCGGCGAATATGCGCTGAGCCTGCAGATTCTCAATCATCATGCCGCGATCAGCGCCCGCAAGGGCGCGCCGGTGGATTGGGTGCGGCTCAACCCGGTCACGGTCTCGCCCGGGCTGGTGGGCATGACCAAGGGCGGCCCGCATCCCAATGCCGGGCTGTTGCTCGTCGAGTTCATGACCTCGAAGGAGGGCCAGCAGATCTTCCAGAAGGCCGACTACCTGCCGGCGCGCCCCGATGTGCCGCCGCTCGTCCCCGACCTGATCCCGGAAACCGGCGGCTTCACCGGCAACGTGATCACGCCCGCGATCACCGCCAAGGGGTATGAGCACTGGAACGACGTGTATCGGGATTTGTTTCGATAGCCGACTTGTCCCGGCCACCAGCGCGTTTGCACGCATCTTCGAAGTGTTCGAGCCGGGACAGCGCACTGTCCATACGGTAGGCAGAGACCGCCAACGATCCGAGTCAATTGAGCTAGGTCAAAACCGCCTTCGGCGATCCGAGCTACATGCTCGGCATGATGCGTGCACCAGCAATCTTTGGTTTCGTGGCCGCGTTGACGCTGACGTTCGGCGGCTATGCGTATTGGAATCATGCGATGACGGCGCGCACGCCCGACGGGCTCGCGACCGCCAATGGCCGCATCGAGGTGGAGCGCGTCGACATCGCCGCCAAGCTTCCCGGCCGCGTGGCCGAAATCCGCGTCAAGGAAGGCGATTTCGTCCAGGCCGGCGAGATCATTGCTCGGCTCGATACCGCCGAGCTGCAGGCCCAGCTGGCCGGCGCCAAAGCCAGCGTGCAACGGGCGGTTGCCACCATCGACCGCGCGCACGCCGACATCGCGATCCGTGAAGCCGAGCAACACTTGGCGGAGATCGAGATGCAGCGCTCCGCGGAGCTGGAGCGGCGCGCCGCCGGAACCAAAGCCGATCTCGATCAGCGCACCGCGCAGCATCTGGTAGCGGATGCGCAGATCAAGGGCTCGCACGCTGCGCTGGCCGAGGCGAAGGCCGCGCAGCAGGCGGCGGAGGCCCAAGTCGCTCAAATCGAGGCGACGCTCGAAGACTCCGCTTTGCGAACACCGGTATCGGGCCGGGTCGAGTACAAGCTGGTCCAGCCCGGCGAGGTCGTCGCCGCCGGCGGCCGGCTGGTCACGATCCTCGACCTGATGGAAGTCTACATGACGATTTTCCTGCCGACCGGCGAGGCCGGCCGCGTCGCGCTCGGATCGGAGGCGCGTCTCGTGCTCGATGCCGTCCCGAACGCGGTGTTTCCGGCGACGGTGTCCTTTGTGGCGGCGGAAGCGCAATTCACGCCCAAGACGGTCGAGACCGCCAACGAGCGCGAGAAGCTGATGTATCGCGTCAAGCTCGCCGTCGATCCCAAGCTCTTGGAAACCTATCGCGACTACGTCAAGGCCGGCCTTACCGGGAACGCCTATGTGCGGGTCGCCGTCGGCGCGGTCTGGCCGCAGCAGCTCGCCGTGCGGTTGCCCGATGTCGGTCGCTGAGCCCGCTGCCGTCGAGGTGGAAGGGGTTACGCAGCGCTACGGCAAGACCACCGCGCTCGACGGCGTCAGCCTCTCGTTTCAGTCCAGCTCCGCGACCGCGCTCGTGGGTCCCGACGGCGTCGGAAAATCGACCCTGCTCGGCCTCATCGCCGGCGTCCGCCGCCTGCAAACCGGAACCATCCGCACGCTCGGGGGCGACATCGCTTCCGGGGCGCACCGCGAGCGCATCTTGTCGCGCATCGCCTATATGCCGCAGGGCCTGGGCCGCAATCTCTATCCGAGCCTGTCGGTGGTGGAGAACATCGACTATTTCGGGCGCTTGTTCGGGCAGTCGGCCCGCGAGCGGCGCGCCCGCATCGAACGCCTGTTGCACGCGACCGGCCTGCATCCTTTTCCCGACCGGCCCGCCGGCAAGCTGTCCGGCGGCATGAAGCAGAAGCTCTCGTTGTGCTGCGCCCTGATCCATGATCCCGATCTTCTGATCCTGGACGAGCCGACGACGGGCATCGATCCGCTGTCGCGCCGGCAATTCTGGCGCCTCATCGAGGACATCAAGACCGATCGGCCGGGGCTCACTGTGCTGGTCGCCACCGCCTACATGGAAGAGGCCGAGCGCTTCGATCGGGTCGTGGCCATCGATGCCGGGCGCGTGCTGGCGGCAGGGACGACCGCCGAAATCCTGGCGCACACCGGCGCCCCTTCGTTCGAAGAAGCCTACATCGCGTTGCACGGAGGCGCGCGGGCGCCACCGATCTCCATTGCGCCGCTGCAGGTTGCTCCCGGTGAGCCACCCGCCATCACGGCGGAAGGGCTGACGCGCAAATTCGGCGACTTTACCGCGGTCGACCATGTGAGCTTCAGCATCCGGCGCGGCGAAATCTTCGGATTTCTCGGCTCGAACGGCTGCGGCAAGACCACCACGATGAAGATGCTCACCGGCCTTCTGAGCATCACCGAGGGGCAAGCCGAGCTGTTGGGGCAGCCGGTGGACGTCAACCTCCCCGAAACGCGGATGCGGGTCGGCTACATGTCGCAATCCTTCTCGCTGTACGAGGAATTGACGGTCAGGGCCAACCTCGACCTGCACGCCCACCTCTATCGGATACCGAAAGCGGAAATGAAGCAGCGCGTCGAGGATGCGCTGGATCATTTCGGCCTCAGGGAAACTGCCGACCAGAAGCCGTCGGTTCTTCCGCTCGGAATGCGCCAGCGGCTGCAGCTGGCCGCGGCTTGCCTGCACCGGCCGGAAGTGCTGATTCTCGACGAGCCGACATCGGGTGTCGATCCGGCGGCCCGCAACGGATTTTGGGGCCTGCTGGGCGAGCTGTCGCGGCGCGACGCCGTCACGATTTTCGTCTCCACCCATTTCATGAACGAGGCCGAGCGTTGCGACCGTATTTCATTGATGCATGCCGGCAAGGTCCTGGCGGTGGGGACACCGGAAGAGCTGCGCCGTGCCAAGAATGCAGCGAATCTGGAGGGTGCATTCCTGGGTTATCTCGAGGCGGCCGACCCCGACGCGAGAGCCGCTCACGTCGACGGCAAGACACTGGGCGATGAGGCCCGCGCCAAGCCCCGACATGACGGCTTGCGGGCATCACTGCGGCGGGTCTGGGCCTTCGCCTACCGCGAGATGCGCGAGCTGACGCGCGATCGGGTCCGCATCGCCTTTGCGCTGCTCGGTCCGCTCATTCTTCTTGTGACCTTCGGCTACGGCATCACGTTCGACGTCGAGAATCTGTCGTTCGCGGTCCTCGATCGCGATCAGAGCGCCGACAGCCGGCAACTGATCGAGAGCTTTTCCGGATCGCGCTATTTCCGCGAGCAGCCGGCGCTGCGCATCGAGGCGGATATCGACCAGCGCTTGCGCGCCGGCGAGCTTCGCTTGGCAATCAACATCCCGCCCGGCTTCGGACGCAATCTCCTGACCGGTCACAAGCCGGAAGTCGCGTTTTTCCTGGACGGGGCGACCCCGTTCCGCGCCGAGACGACGCGCAACTACGCCGAGGGAATCGTACTGTCCTACGTGCAGGATCTGGCGCGCCGAACCTATGGAAACGTGCCGGCGCTCACGGCCGCGACCGTCGAGCCGCGTTTTCGCTACAACCAGGACTTCCGCAGCGTATTCGCCCTGACGCCCGGCTTGATCATGATCTTCATGGTCATGTTCTCGGCCATGCTTGCCGCGATCGGCGTGGTGCGCGAGCGGGAGATAGGATCAATCAGCAACCTCTACGCATCCCCGGCCTCGGTGGGCGAGTTCGTGATCGGCAAGCAGATTCCCTACATCGTTGTCGCATTCGTGAGCTTTCTCACGCTCATCGTGCTGGCTGGGCTCATGTTCGGCGTGACCGTGAAGGGATCGATGGCTGCGCTTGGGCTGGGCGCCGCGCTGTACGCCTTTGCGACCACCGCGCTCGGCATCCTGGTTTCCACCTTTGTCCGCACCCAGGTCGCCGCCATCATCGTGACCGCCATCGTCACGACCGTGCCGGCGGTGAATTTCTCGGGCTACCTCTATCCGGCGGCGGCGCTCGAAGGCGCGGGGCGGTTCATCGGCATGGGTTTCCCGTCGTTGTGGTTCCAGGACATCAGTCTCGGCACCATCACCAAGGCACGCGACTTTGCCGCGTTCTATCCCGAGTATCTGGCTCTGTTCGCGTTCGGGTGCGCATACCTCGTGGCGGCAAGCCTGTTGCTGCGCAAGCAGGAGGCGTGAGGTGCGGCGCTGGATCGCAAATGTGTTCCGTCTCGGCGTGAAGGAGCTCTCGAGCCTCGTCAGCGACAAGGTGCTGTTCGCCTTCATCATCTATTCGTTCTCGTTCAGCATCTACAGCGAGGCCACCGGAATAAAGACGGAGGTAGCCAACGCCCCGATCGCCATTGTGGATTCCGATCGCTCGCTGCTCTCCGGGCGCATCTACGACGGCCTGCTCGAGCCGTATTTCCGCCGTCCCGTCCTCATCGATCGCTCCGCTGTGGATCAGGCGATGGATGTGGGCACCTACGCATTTGTGCTCGATATTCCACCGCGCCTCGAAGCGGACGCACTGCGTGGACGGAATCCGACGCTGCAGCTCAACATCGACGCGACCGCCATGACGCAGGCCGGGGTCGGCGAAGGCTACATTGCTTCGATCGTGCAGCAGGAAACAACAAACTACCTCCAGTCGCGCGGAATCGAGAGCCAGCTGCCGGTGACGATCGTCAGCCGCGCGTTCTTCAATCCGAACCTGGAAGGCGTGTGGTTCCATGCGATCGACTCGATCCTGGAGAATGTGACCATGCTGTCCATTCTCCTGGTCGGTGCAGCGGTGATCCGCGAGCGCGAACGCGGCACCATCGAGCATCTCCTGGTCATGCCGGTCCGGGCCAGCGAGATTGCGGCGGCAAAAATCTGGGCCAACGGCCTCGTGGTCATGTTGGCGGCGCTGCTGTCGCTTCTGGTCGTGGTGGAGCAAATCCTCAAGGTGCCGATCGCCGGATCGGTGCCGCTGTTCCTCGCCGGGATCGCGATCTATCTCTTCGCCATCACGTCGCTGGGGATCCTGCTGGCGACGATCGCAAACACCATGCCGCAGTTCGGCCTGCTCTGCATTCCGGTGTTTCTGACGCTCAATATGCTGTCGGGCGGGCCGTCGCCGCTCGAAAGCATGCCCGATGCGCTGCAGGCGGCCGTGCAGATCTCGCCCGCGATGCACTTCGTGAAGTTCTCTCAATCGGTCTTGAGCCGGGGTTCCGGCTTGGACGTGGTCTGGCCGCAACTGGCCATCCTCGGCGTGCTGGGAGCAGTCTTCCTGGCGCTGGCGCTGGCGCGATTCCGCTCGATGCTCGCGCGCTCGCAATAAGAGCGCGCCTTACCGGTCCAGCACCCCGGCCATCTTGTTGCCCAGCCCCTTCATGAAGCGGTTGCGCACCAGCGCCGGGTCGCGCGGCGGCTGGATGTCGCCGGGCTTGTCATCGAGCTTGGCGGCGAGCAGGGTCGGGCCGCCTTGCTCGAAACCGCGGCTGATCAGTTGCTCGAAATGGGCCTCGTCGCGCACCCATTCGCTGTTGGGGATGCCGGCGCCGCGCGCCACCGCCACGATGTCGGTCGCGTGACTGGTCGCGGTCGGCTGCTTGCCGGTGATCTGATAGATGCCGTTGTCCCACACGATGATGGTCAGGTTGCGTGGCGCGACCGTCGCGACGGTGGCGAGGCAGCCGAGCGACATCAACAACGAGCCGTCGCCCTCGAGCGCGATCACGCCGCGTTCGGGCTGCGCCAGCGCCACGCCGAGCGCGATCGGGCACGCCAGACCCATGCTGCCCAACATGTAGAAATTCTGCGCCCGATGGCCGGCCGCGTAGAGATCGAAATTGGCGTTGCCGATGCCGGCCACGACCGCCTGGTCGCGGAGCTTGGCGACCAAGCGCCGGGTCAGGTCGGCGCGGTTCATCACTTTGAGGTTGCCGGGTGTGGCCATGATTGTTGCTTCTCTCTGCGGATCGATGCTGGCTTGCGCGCGGTGTTATTTCGGGCCGGCCGGATTCCCGCCGGTCAAGAGCGGCGAGAGGATGAAGACGACCGGGCTTTGGGTCAGCATGGCCTGCTTGATCGAGCGGTCGACCACGAACCGCAAGGTGGACTCCTCGGTCAGAGTGTGGTGCTGGACCGCGAGCGCGTCGAGCACCGGCCGCATCGTGCGGGCGACCAGCACCTGCCCGATATTGAACTCTCCGATGGTACCGCGCTCCGACACCACCATGATGGCCGGGATTTGATACGGCACGACCAGCGAGGCGAGTGCATTGGCGATAAGCGCGAAGCCGCTGGTCTGCATCATCACGATGCCGCGCATGCCGCCCATGAAGGCGCCCACCACCGTGCCGATCGCTTCGTCCTCGCGCGTGGCATTGACCGGCAAGAAGTAGTTGTCGGCCGTGACCCCCTTGATGAGCGGCGTGAGCACGTTGTCGGGGACGTAGCTGACGAGGCGAATGTCATTGTCCTTCAAGGCGGCGAGAAAGGTTTCGGACCAGGGCATTGGGGCGGCGGCTCCTTTTGGGGGCGGTAGCTCTAGCATGTCGGCTGTGGGTGGGTCACCACCGACGCACACTCTCGGAGTCATGGCCGGACTTGTTCCGGCCACCTACGCCTTTCTTCGCTGCAAGACGTGGGTGGCCGTGACATCAGGGCGTTCACGCCCGTCTTCGCGGGATTTGCACCGCCGTGACTCAGGGGATGGGAGGGGCCGGTCAGAACTGCACCGCATCTTGCCGCTGGCGCCGAGACCGCGGATTAGGTAAGCGAACGGACGAACCAGGAGGAAAAAGCCTTGCCTTGGAAGGAAGCGAACGGCGTCAGCATTCACTATCGGCGGGCCGGGGAACGCGGCCCGGTGGTGGTGCTGCTGCATGAGCTGGGCGGCACGCTCGACAGCTGGGACGGCGTGGCGCCGGGCCTCGCCGAACGATTTCGGGTGTTGCGCTACGACCAGCGCGGCCAGGGCCTGACCGAGAAGGTGCGCCAGCCATTCAGCAACGACGATGCGGTCGGCGATCTCGAAGCCATGCTCAAGGGCCTCGACCTACCGCCGCCCTATCACCTGGTGGCGGTGGCGGCGGCCAGCACGCAGGTGCTGCGCTTCATGGAACGCCACCCCGGCGATGTGCGCTCGATCGTGCTCTGCAACCCGGCGCCCGGCGTCGATCCGAGCCGTGCCGGCGTGCTCAACGAGCGCGCCGACCTCGCCGAGCGTGACGGCATGCGCGGCGTCATGTCGATCACGCTCGACAAATCCTATCCGCCGGAGCTATCCGACCGCGCCACCTACGAGAATTATCGGGGGCGGTATCTGGCCAACGATCCAGTCGGCTTCGCGCTCGGGCACCGCATGCTGGCGCGCACCAACATGGTGCACCTGCTGGCCCAGATCAAATGCCCCACCATGGTGGTGGCCGGCCGCCACGACACGGTGCGGCCGCCTGCGGGCACGCAGGAGCTGGCAAGCAAGATTCCCGGCGCCCGTTTCGAGCTGATCGAGACCGCAGGCCACTTCATGCCCACCACCGCGCCGGCCGCGCTGCTCGCGCTGCTCATGGATTTCTTCAAGGCCTGACCGGGTCAGGTCTCATCGGATCAAGTCGAAAGGGGTAGGCGATGCAAAGCACGGTGAATGGCCTCAGCATCAATTTCGAGATCGAGGGCCCGGACAACGCCCCGTGGCTCGTCCTCTCCAATTCATTGCTGACCAACCTTTCCATGTGGGACGACCAGGTTGCGGCCCTCAAATCGTCGTATCGCATCCTGCGCTACGACCAGCGCGGCCATGGCGGCACGCAGGCACCCAGGGGCGCCTACAGCTTCGATCTCCTGGTCGCCGATGTCATCGCCCTCCTCGATATGCTCGGCATCGGGCGCGCCCACTTCTGCGGCCTCTCGATGGGCGGCATGACGGCTCTGTTCCTGGCGCAGCGCCATCCGGACCGCTTCGATCGCATCATTGCGTGCGATTGCGGGCCGGCCTCGACGCCGGCCTCGGCCCAGCAGTGGAAGGAGCGCATCGAGATCGCCGCCAAGGATGGGATCGAGGCTTTGGTCGAGCCCACCATCGGGCGCTGGTTTCCGCCCGATTTCGTGGCCGCCAAGCCGCCGGTGCTGGACAAGATCCGCCAGATGATCCGCAGCACCCCGATCGCGGGGTTCCGCGGCTGCGCCCAGGCCCTGTCGGACTACGATCTGCGGCCCGGGCTCGCCGGCATCGACCGGCGCACGCTCCTGATCGTGGGGACCAAGGACGCGACCCTCGCGGGCATCCGGCAGATCAAGGAGACGGTCCCGGGCGCCGCGCTGGTGGAGCTCGAGGGCGCCGGCCACATTTCCAATGTGGAGCAGCCCGCCGCCTTTACGGGGGCCATCCGGGACTTCTTGTCGCGGCCATAGCGGGTCAAAGACCCGCGTAAACGCGCATATGGCCCCGAACCCTTCCCAAGTCCGGCGTTTGGAACGGTCCCGGCTCAAGGCCGGGACAAGATTGCGCGTACCGGCCCAGCGTTCGGCGCGCGGGTGCCTTGTCGCGCCGTCATTGCAAAGCTTTCCGGACGGATATACCTCATAGGGCAAGGCCGCCGAGGCCCGACTTCATCAATGGCCGCTTTTAGCGCCGCGTGGGCCCAGGTTTTGTACTTGAACGGCCCTGTCGACAGGAGGAGATCATGACGGTTGCAACAAAAGAACCCGCGGCACGTCCGGCGCTTTCCAGCAAGGCGCGCGAGATGATGGAGGAGCTCAACACCGATGCCGCCAAGTCCTTCGTCTGGGTGCGCACCCAGATGAACTCGCCGGCCCAGCGCCCCTGGTTCACCGACAGTGGCGGCGTCAGCGGCGCCGGCCAGATGGCGAGCGGCCGCGTGGCGGCCAATCAGCTCAAGACCGCGGCCCATCGCTGGCGCTGGAAGGAATACAACGGCTACCTGGAGCGCATCGCCGGCATCGCCGCCAAGGCGGACGTGTCGCCGATCGAGTTCGCCGACCGGCAGAGCATCCTGTTGACCAATCCGGGCCTCAACG
>Ga0075021_10002130_pt1 | contig 10286 bp, 11 predicted proteins | sample ColStrG_CSR_2012_FD_72749 | JGI IMG/M metagenome (GOLD analysis project Ga0075021, IMG submission 72749) | Freshwater sediment microbial communities in response to fracking from Pennsylvania, USA - Cold Stream Run_MetaG_CSR_2012 | ecosystem: Environmental > Aquatic > Freshwater > Creek >... | reverse complement strand
CTGCGACTCCGTGTTCAGCGCCTCGTGGACAGGCGCTTCAACCGCGCTCATTACGACGCCGAGGCAACGGTTACCGCGTTCAGGCTGCGGCTACGCGACACCGCCGACCTGGAAACTGTGCATCGGGAGCTCCTGCGTGCTGTCGACAGTGCGGTCGAGCCCGCCCACATCTCGCTCTGGATCCGGCCGCCCGGGACAAGCTCCCGACCGTAAGCGCCCTACCACCTACCGGGGAGAGGCGCCCCATACAGCGAGTTGGGCATCGCTATTTGGCCGACGCGGCTCGAGCATTAACCCGCCCAGCTTTCACGAACCGGAGGCGGCACCGAAAGACGTGCGGGAGCGCGATAGTCGTGCGATAGTTTTCACCGCTCTCCAGCGGTCTTGAGCGGACTTGAACGGAAGATCGTGCTCGCTCGGACGAGTACTCGAACCAGCCGCGATCTGCTTGAACACGCCAGAAACGGCTTAACGGAGCGGCGCCGGAGTCGAACCGACCGAGCGTGGGGTTACCACACCGCACAGGTTTTGAAGACCCGCTGGGCCACCGGGCCCATGCCACTCCGCAGGGAGAGTAGCGGTGAAGCAGGTGAGGTAGATGGGAGCCCGGTGGGAATCCACGTTCGTGTGCAAGACCGGCGCCCCTCCGCCGGGTGTAGCCGATAAGCCGTGTCGATCTTGGATAGTGAGTTGGGCTAGGCTCGCGAGCCTAGCGTCCTACTTCGCACTCGCGCCAGCCCCTCACAGCGCCACGTGTGAGCTTCCAGCCGACAATCGCGGCGAGCGCCCCCACGATCCACCAGACGTAGGCGATAACGAACAGGGCGGCTGTGCAAACAAGAAGGCCGAGCAAGAGGAGGAGTAATCGCGGCACTCGCCGGAGGAATTCGATCGATCCGAGAACGATCGCGAGCGTGAGCGCCAGATTCGCCTTGTGCGCGAGACGCTGAGTTTGTCGGACAGTCAGCGTTGTCATCAGCCCGATGCTCCTTTGACCTGTTGCGGTATGTCGTTTGGGTGGTGCGCGATGGCGTACCGCCACTCACCGTAGCTTCCATCCGCGTTGAGGCCCGAACCCATCGCTCAGCCGCCTCCACCTTGAACTCTTCGAGCGGGTCATGGCCTTTCGTTTCGAGGATGAGGTGCACGCCGTTAGTGAGTCGGACTATGAAGTCCGGGATGTCGTCGGTTGTCAGGGGTAGCCCAGGCTGACATTCTGGGCTAGCGTCGGGCTTAGCGGATTCCGGTGTCGATTGTGAAGAGGATCTTGTCCAAATGGGCGATGCGAACACGGACTCTCGCCGGGCGCGGTGTCTGCCCGAACGTGGTGGAGTTCGTGCGCACCGAATAGATCCCGGGAGGAAGCCCGATCCGGTAGCCTCCCTGCTGATCCGTTCGAGTCTTCCTGACAAGGCCCGTGCGCGAGAACGTGAGAATGACGTTGCGGACTGGGGCGTCGCAGGCGACACCTACTCTGCAGACGGGTGTGAGCGGCCCGCGTCTCACTGATCCGTAGAGTCCGCTGCGCGGCAGAGCCGCTGACGCGTCTACGACGGCGGCGAGACTGACAGCGATCAGAGCAAGCGCGCGCATTGGCCTCATCTCTTGCACATCATGCTCGCTACACAAACGGAACGTGAAGCTCGCTGACCAAACCGTGTGACTTAGCCCAAGGTGGAACGCGTGGAGGGAGGCCCGCCGAACAGCTCGGGCCGCCCTCCACATCTGGCCCAGTCGCAACCGATGCCGCGGTCAGAGAATCGGGCGAGCGACAGCCGCTCTGCCCAGTAAGCCGACGCACTCTCGCACTTCGCACAAGGACGGTATGCCGAAAACGGCCTCGGGCCAGAGGACACCCCCGCCCCGACCCACCTCGGCCGTTCCCTGCGCGCCCTCCGCTCCGCTGGGGGTGGCGCGGCCGGGATTGCCAAAAGGGCTCTCGGGCTGCCATTGTGGGCGAGCGCGGTCTGGGAGGCCACTATTCAGGCCGTCGGGAGCCATCGCAAGCCACCAATCAACCTGGGAGAAGGGTGAGAAGATATGAAGAAAGGAAATAACGACCCTTCGCAGGGAGGCGAGTCACCATCCCAGCTGATAGACGCGAGGATCAAGGAGTTGGGCGATTGGCGGGGTGAGACGCTCTCCCGGATCCGCTTGCTGATCAAACAGGCCGACCCAGGGGTTACCGAAGAATGGAAATGGAGAGGCGTTCCGGTGTGGTATCACGACGGAATGATCTGCACGGGCGAGAGCTACAAGAACGTGGTCAAAGTGACATTCGCCAAGGGTGCCCAGCTGGAAGATCCTTCGAGGCTCTTCAACTCCAGCCTCGAAGGCAACGTCAGGCGTGCCATCGACCTGCACGAAGGAGACAGAGTTGACGCCGCCGCCTTCAAGGCTCTCATCAGCAACGCAGTGGCGCTGAACAACTCGACGAACCGCCGCTAGCAGGCTGCGGCGGCCGATCGAGGACGAACTGGGTCAGCTCTCGACGGGCGCCAGGGTGGTATTGAGGTGGATACCGTCGAGACTCGCCGGCTCAAGCTGTCGGGGTTCGACATCATCTCGAAGAAGACGTCCAGGTCGGGAACTTCGGCGAGCACGCCGACGCCTCATCATGGAGGTATTGGATCAGACGCATGATCCTGATCCCCGCGCTCACCGTTGTTCTCTCGACGATGCTGGTCTACCCGCTGGTTGCTGCAGCGGCGCTCGACCGCAGCTAGGCACGAGGCTCGTTCGCGCCGTGCCGCCGCAGCGAACTCGACAAGCGCCTCCTCCAGGCTCTTCACGATCTCCTGCGCGATCAGCTCTAGCGCCGCCGTCGCCTGCCCGGATGCCTTGAGGAGCAGCGAACATAGAAATCCGAGGAGCACCGTGAATCAGACCCGAGACGGCAGAATGCGGCTGCGCCCCGGTCGCTCGCCGCGAACGAGCCCTGCCGGGGTAGACGCGCGCGAGAAGGCGCGCTTGGGCTGACCAAATGCCGCGACGGAGCTGCAAGCGGAGAAGAAGCCGTCTTGGTCTGTCGCGCGAGTTGTATTACGAGCGCGGTTGTGCGAGAACGCACGCAACCAACCCATCGGAAGGAGCCTGTCATGGCCGGTCTCGAGATCAAGCCGCTTTCGAGTCCCGACGAGGTGCGTCCGTTCAAGGACGACAAGGGGGCAGCCCATATCGTGACCCTTGAGCCGGGGCCGGTCGGCCGCGGTGTGTTCGAGCCGGGTTGGCGCTGGTCGGACCACGTCAAACCGATCGCTGGGACCGACAGCTGCCAGACGGCGCACCTCGGCTACGTCGTTTCCGGCCGGATGTACATCGTTATGGACGACGGCAGCGAAGGCGAGTGCGGCCCGGGCGACGCAGTTCACATCGAACCCGGCCACGACGCCTGGACAGTTGGTGACGAACCGTGCGTGATGATCGACTTCGGCCAGATCCAGAACTACGCCAAGCCGCATTAGCCTCGACGAGACAACAGCGCTATTCGGCGTCCCTCAACCGTGTTATCACACGACGGTCGGGGATCGCCGATAGGGACCCCATCGAATCCACTGCTCTAAGGGGGTTTCTATGCAGATCGACCACAACGGAGGTCGAGCACGGCTCGGGCTTGCGACGGTACTCGCGGTTGGCGTCGGGCTTGCCGGCGTCACGAGCGCGTCGGCGGCACCGGGCGACAACTTCAGGAACGCACGCCAGTGCCTGCACGGCGGCTGGCAGACGTTCCAGACGGCGGCCGGGCTGCGGTTCCGTGGCCCGTTCGGCTGTTTCTTCTACGCGTGGAGAGGCGGGACGCTCGTGCCGATCAGCACCACGCCGGGTACGCCGCCGCCTCAGACACAGACACCACCTCCACCGGCCGGTCAGTAGCACCCGGCGAGCACCGAGGTTAACAAGGTCAGCGGGGGTTTGGCCAGGAGCCAGGCCTCCGCTGCGCCAACGCGCCAGAGCATCGCTTCGAGGACGGGCAGGGCGACGCCACCCGTACGAGCGGCCCTCGATCGGGGGAACCCCGCTTCCTTGATGCAAGTTTTCCGTGCCGATGTGCTCCCACCAGGTGAGAGCCATCCCTCCGAAAGGACTCCCAAATGAGACGTCTTGTTCCGTTCGCCGCCCTCATCGCTGCCATCCTCGTCCCTGCCGCCGTAGCCGCACCGAAGGCGACGCAAACCCTCCGCGGCACCGTCGTCGCGAAAGACAGCGAACACCACGGTCTCGTCATCGCACTCCCGGGGGGCTCCGTGCAGACGTTCGTCGCGCCCTCCATGTTCGAGCGAACCGACGTCGGGCGCACCCTCGTTGTCCGCTTTGCTACTGTCGCCGGCACGCTCCCGGTCGCCGTCTCGGTCCGGCTTACGGGCCATGCCTCTCGCGCCGTCGTTCGCGGCACGATAGTCCGCATCGTCAAGCACTACGCGATCATCAACGCCGGCAGCAACGCTCTCCGCGTGACATTGCGCGCGCCAAAGGGGAAGCGCGTCCTTGCGTTGGCGAACGGCAGCCCTCAGGTTGGTGACAGCGTCACCGCCGACGTCGCCATTGCCGACAACGGCACGCTTGATGCAACGTCGGTCGTCGTCGCACCGACTCCGACGGTGCCGCAAGCCGGCCCCGACGGCGAGATGGAAGTGCGCGGCACCGTGAAATCCAATCTCCCCCCGACCATCGTCGTCACAACCGGCTCGGGCGTCGATGTCCCCTGCACAATCCCGGACGGCGTCACGTTGAACGTGAAGACGGGAGACCTGATCGAGCTCAAGTGCGACCTGATCGGCACGGTCTGGACAGTTCGCGTCGCCCACGGCGAGAGCGACCAGGGAGATGGCGACAACTCTCAGGGCGGCTCGATCGTATCCAACGAAACCTCAGCCGGACCATCATCTGGCGATGACGGATTCGGCGACAGCAACGGCTCTGGCGAAAGCGATAACGGCAATCAGGGTGGCTCGACCGGCCCTGGATCGAACGGCGACACGGGAACCTTCGGCGGCGGTCACGAGAGTCCGTAGGTGGCCGTCGACCGTTGAGTCTGGCCGGAGAGCCGCTCGCAGAGGCCGGCGGCCGGCGGATCACAGAGCTGGGCCTGCGCTCACGTCAGGCTCCTCGGATCTGCCCACCGAAATTCCCCACGATCCGGTTGGTCGCCCTGCTTGGTAGCTGAGCCGTAGGCGAGGCGGAGAATCAGGGCGACCAACCCGGTGTCCGCTGCCCCGGGTCATCCGCCCTTGGACGCGACTGTGTTGCTGCGCGAGTTGCGCGAGCTCGGCTTCGATCGCTCTACCCGACTTTGACGCGGGAGCTGCGTCGGCCGGGGCTGCGCCCGGTCTGCCCGGCTTGTAGGCGTGGCGGGCAGGCGTTGACGGTCGAGTTGGAGCACGCGCCGGGCGAGGAGCTGCAGCTGGACTCGCTGGAACTGGTCGAGACGCCGTGGAGGGAGCCGGCTCACGTGCTCGTGCGACCACTGTCGCGCTCGGGGCGGATCTGCGCGGTGGTCAGCGACGGCGAGAGCTTTCCCGAACTGGCCGCTGCCCTGAACGGGTGCTGCGTCAGTTTGGCGGCCCGGCCGGCTGCTGGCGCACCGACCGGATGGGCACGATCGTCGCACCCGGCTCGGGCCGGCTTCGGGCAGGGGCGGGCAGAGCGTCTACCAGCAACTCCGCTCCCACCTCGCCTACCTGCGCCTCGGCGCGCTCGCCGAGCATTCGCCGAGAACGGCGTTGCCACGATTGGTGACGGCGGCACGAGATAGTCTCGATTGGCACCCGTGGCCAGCTTCGGCCGCGGCACCATCAGGCTCTGGGTCCGGTGACAGGGGGGAAGCAATCACAGACCTCGCTCGACCGTGCAAAGAACGAGATCTTCCTCACCGAAAGTGGGTCAAAGGACTCCTTGAGCACCGGCGAACGAGATTCAGCAGCAGGGTCTACCACGTCGCCGAGCGGCGGCTCCGGCTCCGGAAGCTCAGACGCTCGGGTGACGCCTTCGGTGACTCGTCTCCGGAGTCGGGCACCGCCGACAGCAGTTCAGGGTTCGCCGACGTCAGCTCCTGACCCGGGCGGGAAGGGTCGGTACGCTCGTTCCATGGGCGACGAGCACGGGCACGGCGGCCACTTCCACCCGCACGGCCACCCCCACGGGACGGTCGACCGATCGATCACGAGCTCGCGCGAAGGCATCTGGACGGTGCTTATTAGCCTCGCCGTGCTTGCCGTGGCCGCGGTCGCACAGACGCTGATCTTTATCGCGTCCGGCTCGGTCGCGCTGCTCGCCGACCTGATCCACAACTTCGGCGACGCGCTTACCGCGATCCCGCTCGGGATTGCTTTCTACCTGCGCTCGTTCCGCGCTGAGAAGATCGCCGGGATGTTCGTCGTGCTTACCATATTCGTGTCTGCCTGCGTGGCCCTCTACGAGACGATTCAGCGGCTCATCCATCCTCAGTCGCTCACCCATCTCTGGGCGCTCGCCGCGGCTGGGGCGATCGGTTTCGCCGGCAACGAGATCGCGGCTCAGGTGCGGCTGCGCGGCGCGCGTCGGCTGCACAGCCCCGCGCTCACCGCCGACGGCAACCACGCCCGCACCGACGGGTTCGTTTCCCTCAGTGTGATTGCAAGCGCCGTGCTCGTCGCCTTCGGTCTCGACCGCGCCGACCCGATCATCGGCCTCGTGATCACGGTCGTCATCCTCAAGATCACGTGGGACTCGTGGAAAGTGATCACGACAACCGAGCCGACCGAGCCGGACTCGACCTAGCGACCCGAAGGTGCCTTACGTCGTAGCAGCCGCCGGCCCCTTGTAGGTGTCACTGCCGAACCCGAGGATGAGTCCGAAGATGGGACTGAGAAAGGCCAGTCCGATGCCGAAGCCCGTGCCCCGGCCGAAGCTCTTGGCCAGTTCGAGCGAAACGATGATCCAGATGACGAAACCGACGATCGGGATCAGCAGCAGAATCACCCACCACCAGTCGCGGCCGACGATCTTCAAGATCACGATAAAGCTGTAGATCGGGATGATCGACTTCCAGCCGGCCTCGCCTGCTTTGGTGAAGATCATCCACCAGGCTGCAATGACCGCAACGAAGGCCGCGATGTACAGAAGCAAGACGATGCCGCTCATGAGATGCCTCCTGCCGAAGAATGGATGCCACCACAGTGACGATCCGCGCGGACGGACTGCAGTCGCTCGGCTCGCAGCCGCGTCGCGTTCCGGCCCGTCATACTCGTGTCATGCAATTGCCCGTCAAGGTGGCGTGCGTCCAGGCCGAGCCGGTCATCCTCGATCGGAGCGCGACGATCGCGAAGCTCGCCGACCTGACCGCCGAGGCCGCCGCGGCGGGCGCGCAGCTCGTCGTCTTTCCCGAGACGTTCATTCCGGTGTATCCGTCGTCCGCTTGGGCGAAGGCGTTTGCGGGTTGGGCCGATCCGCGCGCGAAGGCGGCATTTGCGTTGCTCGCGCGCGAGTCGGTTGCCGTGCCCGGCCCCGACTGCGATCGCCTCGGCGAGATCGCGAGAGAGAACGGCGTCTGGCTCGTCACCGGCGTCAACGAGTTCAATCCGGCACGGCCCGGCACGCTCTACAACTCTCTCCTCTATCACGCTCCAAACGGCTCGCTTGCTCAGCACCACCGCAAGCTCGTACCGACGAACCATGAGCGCCTGATCTGGGGCCAGGGCGACGGCGGCGGGCTCGAGGCCATCGACACACCTGTGGGCCGGCTCGGCGGGCTGATCTGCTGGGAGAACTACATGCCGCTGGCGCGGTTCTCGCTCTATGCCTCGGGGGTGGAGGTCTACATCGCCTCGACCGCCGACGACGGAGACGCGTGGCAGGCGACGCTCGTCCACATCGCCCGCGAGTCACGCGCGTTCATCGTCGCACCCTCCCACTTCCAACGGGCCTCGTCGTATCCCGCCGACTTTCCACTCGCCGACGAGATCGCCGGGATGGATGTGATCGGCCGCGGCGGCAGCGCCATCCTCGGACCAGAAGGCGGGTACCTGGCCGGGCCACTGTACGACGAGGAGGGGATCCTCTACGCCGAGCTCGACCCGGCCCGGATCGCAGCGGAACGGCAGCGCTTCGACCCCGTCGGCCACTACCACCGGCCGGACGTGCTGCAGCTGACCGTCACGCCTCGGCCGCAGGTGTAGGAACCGCGAGCCAGGCTGAAGCCTGACGCGAGCCGCGCCGGTCGCCGGCTCTAGCCGCTCTCCAGGGTTACGCGGTCCCTTCGCGTCCGGCCCGGCGCAATACGCGGCGGTCGCCGATTCGGCGTGTGACGCCGTTCTGGTCGAGCCGCTCCAGTAGGAGTTGCGCATCACGGCGCCCTACACCTGCAAGGTCGCGGTATCGCGCAAGAACGATTTCGCCGGACGCCCGGCACTCCTCGATCACGAGCTTGCGCGCCTTCTCGTAGGCAGCACTCGAGATGGCGAAACCGTTGCCGAGCCGCACCAGCCGACCTTCGGATTCGAGATAGCGAGCGAGCTCCGCGTCATCGACCTTCACCGCGACCGGGCCGGCTGCCTCAAGCTCTGCGCACAACGCCTCGGCCGCCTCCGCGCGGCCACCGAGCGATGCAGCCACACCCGGGAGATATGCCATCCCGCCACGCCGCTCGACCGGCAGCAACGGCAGGATCGCCGCCGCCCACGGCTCGTCCGGCAACAGCTCCGCAACGGCGAGGCCCGGTTCGAGAGGCGACTCCTCGGCCCTCACGCGTAGCCGCTCTACCACGGCTCGCTCCGTTTCTTCGAGCCACGCGTGCGAGAAGACCCAACCGCCCGCACGCTGCACCGTCGCGAGCCCCTCCTCGAGCTCTGCGGGCGAGAGCAGCGCGCGGGAGGCGAGCGCATCAACAGGCACCGGGCTGCTGATCGTGGCGGCGACGATCGAGGCTGGATCGCCCAGCTCGAGCAGGTCGAGTCGCTCCTGTTCGAGTCGCCGCGGCGGAGCCGGATCGAGCACCGTTGCACCTCCGAGGGTCGACTCACCCCTCAGCACGAGGTGGTCGCCGCGGGCCGAGACGACGGGAGCTGCGAGCCGCAGCTGTGCTGTGTGCTCGCCAACCCGAGCCAGGCGAGCTGCGATCCGTGAGGTGCCGTGGTGCACCGAAATACGCGCACCGTTCCCCAACTCCGTCAGCTCCTCGAGTTGGACATCGAGCCGATAGGAGACAGGAAAGGCGCCCCGTGTGACCAGGGCATCGCCGCGCCGAAGCTCATGCCGTTCGATCCCCGGCAGGCTGAGCGCCACGCGCTCACCGGCGGTCGCACTCGGCACGGCAGTGTCGTGCACCTGCACTGTTCGCACGCGAACCTCGCCACCGCGCGGGGCGACATGCAACGTGTCGCCTTCAGCGATCGTCCCCGACCAAAGGGTCCCGGTGACGACCGTGCCGATCCCGCGCAGCGTGAAGACACGGTCGAGGTACATCCGAGCAGGGCCGTTCGCGTCGCGTGGCCGCACGGTGTCGGCTGCACGCGCGAGAGCTGCACGCAGCTCGTCGAGCCCCGTTCCCTCTTTGGCACTGACGGCGACAACTTCCGCGCCGGGAACCAGCTCGTGCGCCTCCTCGATTGCGAACTCGAGCGTCTCCTCGTCGACGGTGTCGGCCTTGGTGACGGCAACAACGCCCGCTTCGATATCGAGCAGCCGCAGGATCGCGAGATGCTCGACGGTCTGAGGCCGGGCGCCCTCGGCCGCATCGATGACGAGGAGAAAGAGGTCGATCCCGGTCGCGCCGGCCACCATCGTACGCACGAACCGTTCATGCCCGGGAACATCGATCAGCGAAAGCCTTCGCCCATCGGACAGCTCGAGCGGGGCGTAGCCGAGGTCGATCGAGATCCCGCGCCGCTGCTCCTCCGGCAGCCGGTCGGTGTCCTTGGCCGTGAGCGCGCGCACGAGCCACGTCTTGCCGTGGTCGATGTGGCCGGCGGTTCCGACCGTCAGCGGCACTAGATGGACGAACGCGCCGCTGCGACAGCGCCAGCGGCCTCGTCGATTTCGCCGTCTGTGAGCGCCCGCACGTCGAGCAGCAGCCGGCCGTCTCGGACAATCCCCACAACCGGAGGCTCACCGGCGCGGAGCGGATCGAACAGCTCCTCTTCGATCGCACACGCGAAGCTCGGCAGCTCGGTCAGAGGTAGCGCACCGCCGCCGACTCGCGCCACCGTTTCCTCCACCTCGCCACCGACGAGGCCCGCGAGCCTTGCGGCCCGCTGTTGGACGACGGCAACCGGCTCCGCGAGCAGCCGCAGCACCGGGATCTCGCCGCGGGC
>Ga0075021_10002129_pt1 | contig 10287 bp, 7 predicted proteins | sample ColStrG_CSR_2012_FD_72749 | JGI IMG/M metagenome (GOLD analysis project Ga0075021, IMG submission 72749) | Freshwater sediment microbial communities in response to fracking from Pennsylvania, USA - Cold Stream Run_MetaG_CSR_2012 | ecosystem: Environmental > Aquatic > Freshwater > Creek >... | reverse complement strand
AAGGCCCTGGCCATGGGGTGTGACCGCGCAGTTCACATTCAAGACGACGAGTACTACCTAAAGGACTCTTGGCAGATCGCGTCGATCATCGCCGCCTACGCGAAAGACCTGAACTTCGACCTGATCTTCACCGGGATGCAGTCCCAGGACCGGGGCTCGGCCCAGGTAGGGGTCACCGTAGCGGAACTCCTCGGTTTTTCCTGCGCCACCACCCTGGTCGGCTTTGCCTACGGCGGCAACGTCATCACTGCCAAGCGGGAACTGGAGGGGGGCTTGAAGTCCGTTATCAAACTCCGTTTGCCGGCAGTGGTCACTTGTCAGCTCGGTCTCAACACTCCGCGCTATCCCACGCTTCCCAACATCATGAAGGCGAAGAAAAAAGAGATGCTCACTCATCCTGTCGCCGATTTTCTGAAGGAGGGGGCGCATTCCGCCACGGAGAGATTTTATCTCCCGGCGAAGAAGGGCGGAGGGATTCTCCTTGAGGGGGATGTGAACGATATGGTTGACCGGCTCGTCGAAATTTTGAAAGAAAAAAACGCGGTTGTAAGATAGGAGGCGGATATGAAAGCATTACTCGTTTCCGAATACCGGGAAGGGAAACTGCTTGACGCGAGTTATGAGTTGTTGGCGTTTGCCGACAAGCTCGGCGCGGAAAAGACCATGGTTCTTATCGGCAGTGAAGCCGCAGCCCCGCGGTTCAACGGGAAAGTATATTTGGCTGATGCCGCGAAATATGGGGAGTACAACCCCGACGTCCACAAAAAAATCGTGCTGGAGGCTGCGCAGCGCGAAAATTCTGACTGTGTCGTTTTTCTTCATTCCTCCTATGGCTGGGACCTGGCCCCCCGCGTGGCAACGGCTTTGAAGGCAGCCCAGATTTCCGAAGTGGTCTCGATCGTAGACGGCAAATTCGAGGCGACCTGCTGCAACGGCAAGATGCGCAGAATGGTTTCCTTGAAAACGGTAAAGACAGTCGTCACCATCCAGGCCGGGGCCTTCAGCTTTTCGGGAGAGCCCCAGGGAACGCCTCATCTGGAAAGGCTCGATCCGGCAGAAATCGCTTCTTGTCTTGAGTTCGTAGGCTACGAGGCTGCGGAAGCGAAAGCTGTGGACCTGACCCGGGCCGAGGTGATCGTCAGCGCTGGCCGTGGAGTCGGCAAGAAGGACAACGTGCAGGCCATCGCGGCCCTGGCCAAGGCGCTCGGCGGCGAACTGGGCGCGAGCAGGCCGGTCGTCGATGCGGGGTGGGTTGACCACAGCCACCAGGTCGGGACCACCGGCCAGACCGTTTCTCCGAAGCTCTACGTGGCGTGCGGCATCTCCGGGGCGATCCAGCACCTGGCAGGAATGAAGAAGTCGGACTTCGTGGTGGCGATCAACAAGGACAAGCACGCCCCCATCGGCGAAGTGGCGGACGTTCTGGTAGTGGCCGACGTCTTGCAATTCGTCCCCGCTCTTACGGCAAGACTGCTAAAGTAAGGTGATTGCATAATGCGCCGCCGCTTCGTGAAGCGGCGGCCCCTTTCCGACTAGATCGAGGCAGTCGATTGCTCGTTTTCCACTTTCAAGTTGATGCCGAATCTTCACTAGAGATGGCATGAGGATTACGAGCAACCTTCCCGAGACTTTCAGGCTATACAATGTTCATCAATATATCGTTACCGAAGCTGACGCCTATTTCTACGCGAACTTATCATAATTATTGTAAGGGGGATAAAAATTCCCGCCACCTCTCCCCAGTGGGGGAGAGGTGGCGGGTGAGGTGAGGGAGGAGGAATGCTAGAATTTATATCCGACGTTCACTGCAACGACATGCACGTCGGCTTTGTACGTGCCGTTCAGTGCATTCGTGTTTGTCATTCCGGTATCGTCTGCCGTGCTGTCGGCGATGTGTCTGGTGCTGATGTATAAATATAAGTATGCAAGATCGACAGTGAGATTCCCGACGGTATATCCCGTGCCCACGGAAACGCCATATCTGTCCGAATCAGGAACTCTTGTTTCGAAGTGAGCATCCGGCACGGGGTTCTGATCATACTGTAATCCGGCGCGCAGCTTCCATTCGTCGCTCAGCTTGTACTGGCCGCCGATGCGAACGTTCCAAACGTCCTTCCACTCCTTATCATATGTTTTCTGATCAAATGTGGCATTGTTGGATGAAATAACAATCTTATCGTAAGTTGACCACCACGTATAGCCAAGATCGACGTTTAAAGTAAGTTTGTCCGAAGCTTTATACGAGACGCCCAACTGCGCCAGGTCCGGAAGAGTAAGCTTTGTTGATGCGGGACCGCTCGTTACTCCCGCAATCTCCGCAGTGCCGTCAACTTTAATATGAACGCGACTTCTGTAGGAAAGACCAGTGCTTAAGGAGTCGGATATTTTATACAGAGCGGCAACATTGCCTCCCCACCCATTTCCGGATCCGCTCAACCGAGAATCAAAAAAGGTATTGGGACCGGGAACGAATTGCATATTCTTCAGTGACGCATCCAGACTTACGAAGGCTATCCCTGCCGCCACCGAAAACCGGTCATTTACTTTGACGGCAACATTCGGGTTGAATTCGGTTGCTTTGATGTCGGACAGCGTGGCAACCTCCTTCGTTTCACTAGTCTTACTCCAGTTTGTTGAAAGGCCGAAAGGATTGTTGATGGCGAAACCGAATGAGAACCTGTCGTTCAACTTGTGCGTGGCGTAAAAATCCATGGGGTAATGCCACCCACGTTCACCGACATCGGTGGTGCCGTCAACGTTTTCGTGAGTGAAGGTCGGATAAATGGCGACCAAGCCGCCGGATATCCTGGTCCCGTCGAGCTGGGTAATGCCCGCGGGATTATACCACACGGCCGAGGCATCATCGGCCTGTCCGGTGAACGCGCTTGACATGCCCATGGCTGAAGCGCTCTGTTCGGGCAAAGCGAACCCTGCTGCATAAACAGTTGACCAAAACATCAGGAGACTGACTGCTGATAATGCTAATACGCACAAAAGCTTTTTCATATTTATTCCTCCTTAAAGTAGGAAATTTTAAAATAAGTGTACATAACCTTAACGTACATGTCAAGTAAATGTTTTATTATTATTGTTTATGGAATGGATGCTAAGTAAGGTTAATAAATTCAGTTAGTTGCAGAACACGCCCTTGGCCTTTTCTTATAGTCAGATTAAATCCGTTTTGTTATAATGGCAGATCAGTATTAATATGAACCTGAATGACCGGAACTCTCTTAACGCCGTGCATGTCGCGGCGAACGAGGTCTCCGCAGTTGCATGGTTAGCGGAGGAAGAACGCAGGAACTATGGCCAAGATAAAATTTTATGCAGTCGCACAAGGCCGCAAGCCGGGCATCTACACAGAATGGTTCGGCGCCCAGGGCGCGGAAGTTCAGGTAAAGGGATTTGCCGGAGCTGTTTATAAAAGCGTTGCTGTTCGAGAAGAAGCTGACGCATGGTTCAACAAGCGTGTTGCCGGGACTTCGGCAGCGCGGCAACATGCGCCCCTTATGTCCGCTGAAGAAAAGGTCACTCATAAAAAAGCGCCTCGCCAATCGAAGCAGAGTATTAGTGAATCGTCAGTGCCTCAGGCCGTAATGTCCGAAGAGAGCTCGGCTATCTACACAGACGGAGGGTGCAGCAAGAACCCGGGCCCGGGCGGATACGGCGTGGTACTGCTGTTAGGCGGGCAACGGCGGGAATTATCAGGCGGCTACGCGTTCACGACCAACAACCGTATGGAATTGATGGCCTGTATTAAGGGACTGGAAGCGCTCGATGGGCCAAGCGCGGTCGCGGTTTACAGCGATTCTCAGTACATGGTGAATGGCATCACGAAGGGCTGGGCCAAACGCTGGAAGCTTAACAACTGGATGCGGAATCCAAAAGAGCCGGCTGAGAACAGCGACCTCTGGACCCTGCTTCTCGACCTCTGCGAAAAGCATGATGTGAAGTTTCAATGGGTGCGTGGGCACAATGGGAACCAGGAGAATGAATGCTGCGACAGACTGGCAGTAGAGATGACGCAACGCTGTGATCTCCCCCCTGATCTTGGTTATAAGAAAAAGTAAGGCAGGCCCGTCTCGCGTAACATCGCTTCGTCACCACTACGTTTTTAAAAAAATCCACGAGATGCCTGCACAGGACCCGGTTTTATGACCTCGGCTGACGGTGATGCAAAAGAGCGAATTCTTGCGGCCCTCCGCGCCTACCACGGCGGGAAGATCTACCTCATGGGTACTCCGAAATTGGTCACCGCTGGTTTCGATTTGTACCATGAACATGCGGTGGCTTCCATCGAATGGGCCAAAAACTTTTCCTGTCTTCACGTCCGGATCGGCCAGGCAGGCCGCGTGGTCGTGAATGTCCTGCTCAAGGAAGACCAGCCCGCGTTCTCCTGCACCTGTTCTCGTGGAAGCAGGGGCATGGGCTGCGAGCACGAGGTCTGCGCAATCCTGACACTCAAAAATCTCCTGCTCCCCGACGTGTTCAAACCCAAAAAGCCGAAGCCTGCCTACCGGAAAGCCCTGCTTGCCGGCCTGACCGGGATAGTGCCGAAAGCGGGCCTTGCCGGATTCGCTGTTGTGCTGGAGGTGCAAACTCGCGGGGGACTTGACATATTTGTTGCCGGGAACGGCGAACGAATAACAAAGCTCGCGGAACTCCTGCATACCCCGCTCACTGATTTTGCGGCCCCGGATTTATCCGTTCATCAAAAGCTCGACATGCTCCCCAGTTTTTTGAAGCTGTACGGCAACAAATATCCGATCCTGGTCAGCATGGCGGGAAGCGACGAAGAAGCGGAATTCGATCCCGCGCTGTTTCCCGAAGCCTTCACCGAACTTGCGTTGAATGGTGAAGAGGTATCTGTCATCAAAGGCCTGCGCGACCTGGACCTGCGCAGGCTGCAGTTCGTCCTTTTTAGCGAGCTCGCGTTTTTCCCGGAGCTGGGAAAACTGGCAATGATGGAAAACACAAGGGGTTGGGAAGCATGGCGGGCATTCGACCGCGAAATGAAAACGGCCGGACACGTTGGAGACGAATCCGAGCCTTGGCGAGCTATCCGTTTTTCCATACCTCTAACCCGGTTCGAAACAATGCAGTACGCTTGTCTCGCCGGAGTAAGCGCAAGAGGAAACAAAGACATCCTCTTCACGTTGAACGGGAAAAAAGCGCGGCCCGTCCCGGTTGCGCTTGAGCCGCGCATGACCATCGTGCTGCCGGAGACGAACGGCACCGCAGCGTTCCTGCGCGCTGAGTGCGCGCACGACGCCATCACCGGACCAATCGATTTTCGGCGCTTCCGGTTTTTTGAGGACCTCAACCTGCTGTTTTTCCGTTATACGCACACGAAAAAAAGCAAAGAAGCGCTGGTGTGCGCTTTTTTTGAACTGATGGATGCGAAGACTGACGCGCAGACCGAGAGAATCATCAGGAACGCCCTTGACGAGGGCGGTATCGTAAAACGCGAAATGCGGAACGCCTGCCGTAAGCTCCTGCAGCCGCACCGAAGCGGACAGAAAACGCCCTCTGAGCAGGTGTTCGCTCAGGCCGGCGAATGGCGCATTGCCCGACACGACAGCGAGCGAGAGGCGCGCCTGTACAAGACCCTGTACGAAGTGTTCGGCTGGGAGCTCTTCGATAATGCAACAACCGCCGATACCCTTCGTGTTTCGGCCGCTCTTCTCCAAGACAGGCTCCCCCTGTTATGCGAACGTTTCTCGAACCACAATATCGGGCTTTTTCTGAAGGGAAAGCCGGTGCAACAGGCGAGTTGGGAATTTACCATGAACGCCTCGCGAAAAGCGGGCATAGACTGGTTCGAGATCAAGCCGGAAATACGGTGCAACGGCAGGCTGCTGGACGATATTTCTTTGGACGCATTTTTTGGCGGTCGCAGCTTCGTGGAAAAGGATGATTTTATCCAGATCCTCGACGTGAACGCGCATAAAATCCTTGAGCGGATAGCGGCTGCGTACCGGGCTTCCGAAGCGCGGGTCGGAAACGATCGCGAACCCGTTCGCGTACCCAGGCTCCGGATTCTCGACTGGGTAGCGCTCCGGAACAGCGGCGTCACGATTCAACTCCCGCCCGAGGATGAGCAGCTTGTCGAGCGTCTGTTGAATTTCAAAAAGATAGATGACAAGACGGTCCCCGCGGGGCTTCAGGCCGTGCTTCGTCCGTATCAACAAGAGGGTTACTCCTGGCTTGCCTTTCTGTACGAACACCGTCTTGGCGCCTGCCTTGCCGATGACATGGGGCTCGGTAAAACCGTGCAGGCGATCAGTCTCCTGGGAGGCCTCCATGAAGGAATCATTGAATCGCAGAGCGGGGCCGGAGAGTTTCCCCATCTGATCGTGGTGCCGCCCAGCCTGGTATTCAACTGGGAGCAGGAGTTGAACAGGTTCTATCCCCGCCTCAAGGTCCATATCTACACCGGCAGCGAGCGAAGCGACGACTTTGAGAACTCCGATGTGGTGCTGACGACCTATGGAACAGCCCGGCGGGACATTGAAAAGCTCAAAGATCAACAGTTTCATACGATCATCTTCGACGAAGCCCAGACCATCAAAAACCTCTATGCTGATACGACCAACGCGATACGCCGACTCCAGGGTTTTTTCAAACTCACGATGACCGGCACGCCCGTGGAAAATCATCTGGGCGAATACTACTCTATCGTGGACCTGGCCGTGCCGGGCCTGCTCGGAGACTATGACCGGTTCAGGCCCCTCATCAAGTCCGGCACTGCCGCGGACCTTGAGGTCATTATCAGGAGGACCCGGCCCTTTGTCCTCAGGCGCACCAAGGAAGCGGTGCTCACCGATCTCCCGCCCAAAACAGAAACCGATATCTACCTTGATATGACGGAGGAGCAGAAGCTGCTCTATCAAAAAACAGTGGAGCAGACACGGAAGACCGTGGACGAGGCATACCGGACGACAAACACCTCCCAGGCCAGGATCATCGCACTCACGGCCATCCTGAAGCTCCGGCAGATCTGCATCTCTCCCTTGCTCGCTGATAGGGCGCTCACGGCTGCATCTCCGAAAATGGACTTCCTGATCGAGCAGCTTCAGGAGCTCATGGACGAGAACCACAGCACCCTGGTGTTCTCGCAGTTTACTTCCGTTCTCGACATCCTCGGCAACGTGCTGGACACGGCCGGGATCGGCTATCTTCGCCTTGATGGGTCCACACCGGTTGCAAAGCGAAAAACCCTCGTGAAACAGTTCCAGACAAGCGAAGGCCCGTCGGTCTTTCTTCTCAGCCTCAAGGCGGGCGGGCAGGGGCTAAACCTGACGCGGGCCTCGTATGTCTTCCACCTTGATCCCTGGTGGAATCCCGCGGTGGAGAGCCAGGCTTCGGACCGCGCGCACCGCATCGGTCAGAAGAACAATGTGATGATTACGAGAATTCTTATGCGGCATACCATTGAGGAAAAGATGATGGAGCTGAAGCAAAGAAAGCGGGCGCTCTACGAAGCACTTCTCAGCGACGGAGCAGTGAGCAACAAAGGCGTTGCAATTACCCGCGACGATTTTACTTTTCTGCTTGATTCGGCTGAAAATACGGAAGGCCAAGACCGGCGATAGTTCTAGGTGCTGAGCCGATAAGACAACAGGAGAACTTATTTCACTGTCATTAATGGTGCGTGAGTTTAACAAGAAGTGCTTGAGATTGAGGAAAAACCCGCGGGTAACTCGACGCAAGGCGCGTCGCTGTCGAGGCGCTGGTTAGTCTGTTTTATCTTTTCAATTTTCGATCTATAGACACAAGAACTTCATGCGCGATCTGCCTCATGCTGTATAATTCTACTGCTCCCAGTGGCCTTTGTCCCTGTGAGGATGAAAAAACCCATCCAATGCTATTTTGCCGTGATAATTGTGCATATGCTAAGTTGAGCTCTGGGTCGACGTGCGCTCCACCATCCGTGTTTGCCAACGACAATATAATATCCCTTCTTCTAAATACATTTTTGTTTCTATCAACAATTACTATTTTGTTCCACCAATCCGCAAACAATATGAATTTATTCGGTCTACCATCTAGTGTAAGCGGGACAAGATATGAACTTTTAGCCGGATTTTCCAAGCTAACCTGCAAGCCAACCAATCCATGATGATTCATCAGATTGTCTGGCTTATAATCATAAGCAGTATCGATAAAAGACATGTTCGTTTTATATTTGAGCAGGCCCAGCAATGATTTTGAATTTGGCGTGTCATGAGCTAAAACGCGTACAGTAACAGCCATCCTCTTTGCTTCACCAAGATGACCTTTATCGAACGCGGCGGCGGATAACTGTAAGAACTGCACACTGTCTGATAAATGGGACAATAACTCTTGTTTTGTTTGTTTGATTTTCATGATCGATGACAAGCGGCCCATACCGCCAGAGGATGCTAAAGAATGACTCCGAAGATCTGATCGAATGATTCCAGCCGAGCCTCTGAAAGTAAACGTGGGCTTTGGTTAACCTTGTAATCGCCATCATGGCCTAGTGTCCACTCCCCAGATTCGATCCTGTCGATTACCTGGTGTTCGCATAATACGTGAGCAGAGTTGGGCATGCGAGCGAGGAGGACCAGATGCCACCGATACCCGGACTCTCGCAGTTTGCGAACCCGATTAGCGGTAACGCCCCAAAATCCGCGTTCACTTCCGCGCTCCTTAACGTAGAGAATGAAAGGTTCGCGTGCTTTGATGAGGACGAGATTAGGTTTGATTGGGCTGATGTCGGTCCAAGTCTCGCAGACAATTCCTGCTGCTTTGCATTGTCGGTCCAGTTCGAATCGAAATTGTTCAAGAATTGACGACGCCATGACAACCGCTCCCTTCGGGCTATCGGACTAATGCCGACGTGAGGAACGCGGTTCTCAGCGTTTCTCTCGACGGAGTTGTTATAACTGGCACATCTTATTTACATATTCCCTTTAACATTAACTTCTTTACTATATTCGATGGCTGTCCTAAAGAGATCGGTTAAAAGGGATTTGGTTTCTAAAAAAAGCGATTCTGAATATTGAGAGATATCTTTTTTCTGCTCCTGCTTAACATATGGACCTATTTCTTTAATTTGATCATCCTCTCCCCACTTGTCACTTTCTAGACCATATACCACGAACTCCTTCGTATGCCATTCCGACCAACGACCCTCAATTCTTATCTTATGTTGAATGTTAGGTCGATCATCCAAGGATGCGGTTGTTATGATTTCGTCGGTTACAACCGTAATTATAATTTTTGTCTCGTTATTCCTTGTGACCTGTAAAGGTTTTGCCCTTAAACAATGAAAATGTACAATGCGGTCGCGAAGAGATTGGTTTTCAAAGAAATCTGACAAAGGACCATTCTTAGCAGTTTCTAACTTTGATGAAATCTTATTAAAACAATTAATAAAGCTTGGGTCTGTACCTTTTTTTAAGTGACTCTCCAGCACTTTTATCAATTTCCGGAAGCTACAAGTGTTGCCTATTCCTAGTGTCTTTACAATGCCGGATGCTGCAATTTCCAATACTGAATAGATTTGCTGAAGCTGTGCTTCGAATTCAAACCGAAGTAAGGGTGTTGGTTCACCGGAAAGCACTAGCCAACCTTTTTCCAAACTCTTACTTTTATTTACTAAATCTTTAAGCTGGAGATTTTGAAGGATTTGAACATTCTTCAAATGGTGGTGAATGGCCTGAAGTTTCCACATGCAATCAGATAATTCCTGTTTTGCATGTGTGCAGCCTGAAGTCAGAAGAGCACCAAACTCATCGTACACGCTCTTACTGTAGTTAAAAGTTATCGCATTCGCATCAACATTCACTGTTTCATACCCTCTTCGAAATTTATCTTTCTTAAAAAGACATGTTTTAGTAACTTTTGCAACTCGCTGCCCGCGTAGCGGGCGTCGATGTTGGTTGCCTGGTTCCTACGGTGCGTCTTTCGCTTGCGTCGATGAACGGCATCGAAGCCGCGCAATCCGTATGCGCAGCCAATACAGTCTGCTGCTCTAGTCGCGCACTACCGCGGCTTCCTGCTCTCTCAACTGTCCGCATGCCGCCGAGATGTCCGTGCCGCGCGAATCGCGCACCGGCGCTATGAAGTGATGGTCCAGCAGAATCTTTTGAAAGCCACGGACCGTTGCATTGGTCGGGCGTTTAAATTCGCTTCCGGGAAAGGGGTTAAAGGGGATGAGATTCACCTTACACTGAATACCCCTTAACAACTTCGTAAGCCTCAGGGCATCATTTGTCGAGTCATTCACGTCCTTTAACATCACATATTCAAACGTGATCC
>Ga0075021_10002127_pt1 | contig 10291 bp, 6 predicted proteins | sample ColStrG_CSR_2012_FD_72749 | JGI IMG/M metagenome (GOLD analysis project Ga0075021, IMG submission 72749) | Freshwater sediment microbial communities in response to fracking from Pennsylvania, USA - Cold Stream Run_MetaG_CSR_2012 | ecosystem: Environmental > Aquatic > Freshwater > Creek >... | reverse complement strand
GCAGTCGATGCTGCTGCCGGTCGCCTACGTCCGTGCGGTGCAGCGCGCAGGCGCACTGGCGGTGATGATCCCGCCCGACCCGGAGCTGCCCTCGCACCCCGACGAAGTGCTTGACCTGCTCGACGGGCTGCTGCTCGCCGGCGGCAGTGACGTCGATCCGGCCGGCTACGGGCAGCTGCCGCACCCCAAGACGAAGGGCTTCACGCCGCCGCGAGACGAGATCGAGTTAGCGCTCACCCGCCGTGCGATCGAGCGGGACATGCCCGTGCTCGGCATCTGTCGAGGGATGCAGCTGCTCAACGTGGCCTGTGGCGGGACGCTCGTGCAACACCTGCCCGATCTGGTCGGTCACGGCGAGCATCGCCGCAACCCCGGCAGCTTCGACGGCTCGGAGCACGACGTCCGGCTCGAGCCGGGGTCGCTGGCGGCGCGGGCCTGTGGCGAGCTGGATCACGTGACTCGCTCCCACCACCACCAGGGGGTCGACCAGATCGGCGACGGGCTCGCCGTGACCGGCCACTCGACGCTGGACGACCTGCCGGAGGCGATCGAGGCGCCCGACCGGACCTATGTTCTCGGAGTCCAGTGGCATCCGGAGGTGGACGAGTCAAGCCCCGTGGTCGCGTCGCTGGTGGCACAGGCGCGCGCTTACCGCGATCGCGTCCGCTCGCACGCGCTGGTCCGGTAGCGCGAGCCGGTCAAGTCTGTGTTGTGAGCCGGTCACGCCTGTCTTTGGTCTGGGGCGTGATCCCGGACCTGCGTGATCCCGGACCTGCGTGGTCCCGGACCTGCGTGGTCCCGGACCTGCGTGGTCCCGGACCTGCTTGAACGCGCAAACGTCGGCTCGGAGGGCCGGTTTGTCCGCTCGAACAGGAAAACCTGCTTGAGTGAGCAAACGGCGGTTTGGGGGGCCGGTTTGTCCGCTCGAACAGGAACAAGACCTGCTTGAGTGAGCAAACGGCGATTCGGCGCAGCGATTTGTTCGCTCAAACAGGTGCCCGATGGCCTAGCGGGTCGACGCGCGGGTCCGGCGGCCGGGCGGCCCGCAGGGCTATGCGTCCGGCAGCGCGATCACCGCATCGATCTCCACCTGCGCGCCTCGCGGCAGTGCGGCCACGCCGATCGCGACACGCGCGGGCGGGTCGGTCTCGAAGAACGATGCGTACACGTCGTTGACTGCGGCAAAGGCGGACATGTCCGTGAGGTAGACGGTCAGCCTAACCGCGTCACCCAGGCTCGCGCCCGCCGCATCGCAGACGGCGGCCAGGTTCTCAAGGCAACGCCCCGTCTGCTCGGCCGGCGTGGAGCCGACGAGTTGGCCGTTCATCGGGTCAAGCGGGATCTGCCCTGAGCAGAACAGCAGCCCTCCGACCCGTACCGCGTGAACGTAGGGGCCGACGGCCTCCGGGGCGCTGGGCGCGTGCACTGGCTGGCGGGTCGCTGACACTTGGCCTCCTCCTGGGTCGACGGACCGCCGTAGCCTATTGCCCTCGCTGTCGCGAGGGTAGGCTGCCTCGTGATGGCCAACCGGCTGGCGAACGAAACCTCTCCGTATCTGCTCCAGCACGCCGAGAACCCGGTCGACTGGTTCCCGTGGGGCGAGGAGGCGCTCGCGCTGGCGCGCGAGCGCCAGCGGCCGCTGCTGGTCTCGATCGGCTACTCGGCCTGTCACTGGTGCCACGTGATGGAGCGCGAGTCGTTCGAGGATCCGGACGTCGCCGCGGTGATGAACGAGCGGTTCGTGTGCGTGAAGGTCGACCGGGAGGAGCGCCCGGATGTCGACGCGATCTGCATGGAGGCTTGCCAGACGATGACCGGCCAGGGGGGCTGGCCGCTGAATGCGTTCCTGACTCCCGAGCAGGTGCCGTTCTTCGCCGGCACGTACTTTCCGCCGAGCCCGCGGCCCGGCATCCCCAGCTGGCAGATGGTGCTCGACGCGATCGACGACGCCTGGCGCAACCGCCGCGAGGAGATCGCCGCCCAGACACCGGCAGTCGTTCGCGCGCTCGGCGCCAGCGCCCGGATCGAGCCCTCGCAGGCGCTGCCGATGCCGGAAGAGTTGGTCGCCGCCGGCGGCGGGCTGCTCGATTCCTTCGACGCCGCCGGCGGCGGTTGGGGGAGTGCCCCGAAGTTCCCGCAGGCGAGCGCCATCGAGTTCCTGCTCGCCCGGGGCGAGCGCGACGCGTCGCTCGCGACGCTGCGGGCGATGGCGGCTGGCGGGATCTTCGATCAGGTGGGGGGCGGGTTCGCCCGTTACTCGGTCGACGGGACCTGGACGGTCCCCCACTTCGAGAAGATGCTCTACGACAACGCGCTGCTGGCACGCGCTTATCTGCACGGCTGGCAGGTCAGCGGCGAGCAGCGGCTGGCGGACGTGTGCACCGAGACGCTCGACTGGGCGCTGCGCGAACTGCGGGGCCCCGAGGGCGGTTTCTGCTCGGCGCTCGACGCCGATTCCGAGGGGGTCGAGGGTAGGTTCTACGTGTGGAGCGTGGACGAACTGCGCCGTGTGCTCGGGCCCCTCGCCGAAGAGGCGATCGCCCACTTCGGCGCCAGTCAGGTGGGCAACTTCGAGGGCGGCGAGAACGTGTTGCAGGCCCGCGGCCCCGTGCCGGGCGCGCTGCCCGAGATTCGCCGCAGCCTGTTGGATGCCCGCGCCAGCCGCGTGCGTCCGGGGCTCGATGACAAGCGCCTGACGGGCTGGAACGCGCTGATCCTCGCCGCGCTCGCGGACGCGGGAGCGGCGCTGCCGCGCGAGGACTACGTCGCCGCGGCGCGCGAATGCGCGGTGTTCCTGCTCGGTGGGCTGCGAGACGCCGACGGGCGCCTGCTGCGCACGTGGAAGGAGGGCCGTGGAAGGGTTGAGGCCTACCTGGACGACCACGCGTACCTGCTCGATGCGCTGCTGACGCTGTATGAGGCGAGCTTCGAACCGCGCTGGTACGTCGAGGCGGTGACGCTCGCGGACACGATGATCGAGCGCTTCGCCGACCCGGAGCGCGGCGGCTTCTTCACGACCGCCGCCAACCGCGAGCCGCTGGTCGCGCGCCGCAAGGACCTCGACGACACGCCGATCCCGTCAGGCAACTCGGCGGCGGCGCTGGCGCTGCTGCGGCTGTTTCGCCTCTCCGGTGAGCGGCGCTTCGAAACCGCGGCCCTCGGCGTGCTCCGGCTGCTGGGCGCGATCGCGGTCGAGCACCCGCTCGCGTTCGCACACCTGCTTCGCGCGCTCGACTTCCATCTCGCGAGCGTGCGTGAGGTCGCGATCGTCGGCGCCGAGCGCGACGGTGCCGAGCCGCTGATCCGCGCCGTCCGGGAGGGCTATCGCCCCCACCTGGTGCTGGCGGGGGCGAGTCGGCCCTCATCGCCGGCCTCGACGCACGGGGAGGTGCCGCTGTTGGTGGGGCGCGGCCTGCTCGACGGCCGGGCGGCGGCGTACGTCTGCGAGCACTTCGCGTGCCAGGCGCCGGTCACGGATGTGGAGTCGCTGAGGCGGCTGCTCGACGCCTGACAGGTATCGAGGAGTCGGGCGGTCTTCAGAGCACCGGTAGGTAGCGCTCGAGCTCCCAGGGGGTGACCTGGATCCGGTACTCCTCCCACTCGCGGCGCTTGATCTCGATGTAGCGGTTGAACATGTGCTCGCCCAGCGTGCGGAGCACGATCTCCGACTCCGCGGTCAACTCGATCGCCTCGCCGAGCGTTTCCGGCAGCTGCTCGATCCCCAGCCGTCGCCGCTCGTCACTGGACAGCCGGTAGAGGTTCTTCTCCATGGGGTCCGGCAGCTCGTAGCCGTGCTCGATTCCCTCGAGCCCGGAGTGGAGTAGCACCGCGAACGTCAGGTACGGGTTGCAGGCCGGATCAGGGCAGCGAAGCTCCGTGCGCATCGCGCGCTCCCTGCCCGGGTGGTACAACGGCACCCGCACGAGTGCGCTGCGGTTGCGCCGCGACCACGCGACGTACACGGGCGCTTCGAATCCGGGCACAAGTCGCTTGTAGGAGTTCACCCACTGGGCGTAGATCGCGCATGTCTCGCGAGCGTGACGAAGCTGCCCGGCGATGAACGCCTTTCCGACGTCGGACAGGAAGTTGGGATCGTTGGCGTCGAAGAACGCATTGCGCTCGCCCCGGAACAGGGACTGGTGCGTGTGCATGCCCGAGCCGTTCTTGCCGAACAGCGGCTTGGGCATGAAGGTCGCGTGGTAGCCGTACTTGAGTGCATATTCCTTGACTGTGATCCGGTAGGTCATGCAGTCGTCGGCCATCTTCAGGGCGTCGGCGTAGCGCATGTCGATCTCGTGCTGGCTCGGGCCCACCTCGTGGTGGGTGTACTCCGTGTGGATTCCGAGCTGCTCGAGGGCGAGCACCGTCTCCCGGCGCAGGTCCGAGCCGGCGTCGAGCGTCGTGAGGTCGAAATAGCCGCCCTCGTCGAGAACCTCGGTCGATTTTGAGTCCCTGAAATAGAAGTACTCGAGCTCCGGCCCCACGTAGTAGTGGTCGAAGCCCATCGACTCGGCGCGCTGCAGCGCGCGGCGCAGCACGTGGCGAGGGTCGCCCTCGTATGGCGTGCGCTCAGGCGTGAGCACGTCGCAGAACATCCGCGCGACGCCCGCCTCCTGCGGCCTCCAGGGAAGCACCGCGAACGTCGTCGGGTCCGGCATCGCGATCATGTCGGACTCCTCGATCGCGTTGAAGCCGGTGATCGACGAGCCGTCGAAGCCCATCCCGCCCTCGAATGCGTCGGCCAGCTCTGTGGCGTTGATCGAGAACGCCTTGAGCTGGCCGGTGATGTCCGTGAACCACAACCGGATGAACCGGATTTCCCGTTCCGCGACGATCGAGATCACGTCCTCCGCGCTCAGCGAGCTGGCGGCTGTCATGCGCGCGTACCTTACCGTCGCGGCGGCGTGCCCCCCGCCCCGGCCGTTGAGCGCTCAGATGGGCTCCACCACGTTCTGAGTGGGTCACACCCCCACGAATCGTGGAGGAGCCCTCAGATGCCGGTGGGTCGGCGTTCAGACGCCGGCGGAGACCGGAATGGCGGCGACGTGCGGCTGCGGGGATTCGCTGAGCGGGGATTCGCTGAGCGCCCCCGGCGTGGGCTCGCCGTCGGGCGCCTGCGGCTTCAGCCACTCGTTGGCCCAACGATGCAGCTCGCTCAGGGCCGGCTCGAGGTCGCGGCCCATCGTCGAAAGGCTGTACTGCACCCGCACCGGGGGGCCGGGTATCACGGTGCGCTGGACGATCCCTCGGCCCTCGAGCTCCTTCATACGCTCGGACAGCAGGCGGTCGGACAGCTCCGGCACCGACTGGCCAACCTCGGAGAACCGGAGCGGCCCGTCCATAAGGACGCGCAAAATCGCTCCGGTCCACCGTCGGCCGACCAGCTCGACCGCCTCGTGGTAGTGAGGGCAGCAGCTGTTCACTCGTGGTGAGCTCGCGCTTCCCCCGGCCTGCTCGTAGGACATGGCTCGGTCCTATGCCGCCTGGAGCACGCGCGATTGCTCGCTGGAGCCGTCCACGGGGACCTCGCCGGCGATGTTGACCATCGCGACGAAGCTCTCGATTGCGACCGCCGCGATCGCCTCGAGCAGCTGCTCGTCCTCCCAGCCCGCCTCACGCGCCTCCTCGTGCAGGTAGATCGGCGGCTGTCCCTGCTCGACCAACGCCTGGAGGTAGCGCAGCAGCGCGGCCTCCCGCGGGTCCTTGGAGGTGAACTGCCGCGCGCCCGCCACCTCGTCAAGACCGAGGCCGGCGGCCCGCGCCGCCCGCGAGTGCGTCATGATCCCCTGCTCGGATCCATAGTGCTCGGCGACCGCGAGTGCGATCCGCTCAAGCGTCGCGAGCGAGAGCGTGCCGTGGCGAAGCTCCGAACGGAACCTGGCGTACGCACGCAACGCCGCCGGCGAACCCGCCAGCACCCCGAGAAAATTCGGTAGCTGGCCGCCGCCCGACACCGCGCCTCGCAACACCGGCGCTGAACGGTCGGGCGCCGTCAGTTCATCGTGTATCTGGAATCTGCTCATTGAAATAGTCATGGCCCACCACTGGACTTGTTTGAACCTGCATAAGCCCGTCTCTTTACTTTTGAGACTTGCTTACTGTTGATAAGTGTACCGATCCGCGAGGCTTCTCGCAACCCGGCCTTCGAGCGATTTGCGACCACCGGGGCGATCGCGTCAATTGCCCTCTACCTCTTATACGCGTGCGCCTAAACGTCCGATCATCCACTGTTCGCAAGCGAATAAGAGGATTCGAAGGTGCTCCGAAGGCCGGGTTGCCGGGTTGGGTGGCCGACGCAGTACGCGCTCGCACGACGCTGCGGGGCAGCGGACCTCTCGGCGAGGTGCGCGTGGCGCCGCGGTCAGTGGCCGATCGCGCGCGCGAAATGCGAGACGACCGCGGCATGCGAGCTGGTCGCCGCACCGATCGCGAGCGCGAGGCCGAGTAGGACGGCCCACATGGCGACGCGGTCTGGGCGACGGCCCGCCAGTCGGCGCGGCCGCCTCCGCGCCGGAAGGCGCCCAGCGCCGCTCGGCTCCCACCTCAGCGATCCCCGGCCAGTGATCGTCACCGTCCGACGTTCGCTCGGGGTGTGCTCGCGAGCGCTGTCGCGGCGCTGGTCGTCCTCGTCACCCCGGTCAGCCGCCTCGGAAGGGACCGGTCGGTGGTGCTGGGCTTCCAGCTCGATCTCGTCAAGCCATGAGCTGCGCTGCGGCTGGGGTTCTGCGTGTGGCACGTCGATCCTCTGTCCGATCCTGCGGGGTTGGCTGACGGGCTCGCACTGACCAGCGGCGCTACGCGCAGTCGCGCGATTGGCCCAAACACCTGGCTCCCACGCTCCGGCGCGTTGCTCCGCGCCCGCGCTGGATCGAGGGTGTGCTTCAGCGGTCGGCCACGTTACCAGCGACGGCAGCGGAAGGTCGTGCCGGACGGTTAAGCGGCGCTACGGGACCTGCCCGGCGACTGCGGACACGAACGCCGCCACCTGCTCGGCCTGCTGTCCCGCCACCAGGGCGGCGGGCATCGTCCCGTAGCCCAGGCAGGTCTGGGGCGAGCCGGTGACGAGCGGCTTCTGCACACAACCGTGGACGATCGTGTGCAGCACCAGCGTCTCGGCCGGATGCAAGGTGTCCAGGTTCGGTCCGACCTTGCCGATTGCGTTGGCGGCGGCGAGCGTGTGGCACACGGCGCAGTGCTCGGCGAACAGCTGTAGCCCCGCCTTCTCGTTGGCGGTCAGCCGTACGCCGCCGACCGTGGCGCTAGAGCGGTTGTGGTTGCCGACAAGCAGCACCGCCGGCAGCACGAGGCCGAACCCGACGTAGACGACCACGAGCGCCGTGTTTGCGACCGGATGGCGCTTGCGCGTGCGCTTTGCGCGTCGTGTACGTGCTTCGCCCAACCCGCCGCGGTTGGCGAGGAGGAACAGCACTCCGGCCACCACCACCCAGAACGCGATGAACAGCGCTACGGCCAGCATCCCGGGGCACCTTATCGTGTGCGCGCGAGCACCGACGTGGTCGGCGCCTCCGAGCGGCGTCTGAGCACACTGCCGGACAGGCCGTCGGCAATTTCGGCCGGTGGCCTGAGCTCATCATCGCCGCCGGCCGGCGCCGAAGCTCATCACGGCGGGAGCGACCGCGCGGAACTCGTCGGCCTGCGCCTGCTCGGCGAGGCCGATCCTGACCTGCTCGTCGAGCAGCGAGAAGTCCTTGACCTGGGCGACTAGACGGTCGGGAGCGGCGATCTGGGCGACCTTGTCGACGAGCACGTTGATCGCACCGCCGGCAGCCGCGAACCGCTCGAGCTTGCCCTCCACCACGAGCAGCGGCTCGGTCCGCACCAGAAGCCGATGGCGCTCGTAGACAGATGCGGGGATGATCAGGTTGATCGTCCCGTGCTCGTCCTCCAGCAGGACGAACACGATCCCGCCCGCCGTGCCCGGGCGCTGGCGGGCGACGACGAGTCCGCCGACGCGAACCCGGCTCCCGTGAGTGAGCGGCTCGAGCTCGTGACTGCCAACGCAGCCCGAGGGCAGACGCTTGCGCAGCAGCGCCATCGGGTGCGCGGCCACGGTCAGCCCGGTCGTGCCGTAGTCGGCGAGCATCGATTCCCATGCGGACAGCTGCCGGAGCGCGGGCGGCGCGGGAAGATCGAGCGCGAGCGCGAGCTGTACGCCCCCTGGAACCCTGTGTCCCGGGGTGCAAACCCCCAGCTGCCACAGGGCCAGACGCCTGGCCGAGCCCTCGCGAACGAGCGAGTCGCATGCCCCAGACCAGGCGAGCAGCTCGAGCGCGGGCGTGCCTGCTCCGGCTCGCGAGGCGAGGTCGGAGAGGCTCCGGAACGGGCCACCGTTCTGCCTGGCGGCGACCAGCGCGCGCGCGTCCTCGCCGCGCACCCCGCGGACGTATCCCAGCCCGATCCGCACCTGGCAGCGCGCGGCATCGCCCGTGATCCGGCACTCGGCATCGCTCTCGTTGACGTCGGGCGCCAGCACCTCGATCCCCCGTCGCTGGGCCTCGTGGACGAGCGCGTCGGGCGGGTAGAAGCCCATCGGCTGCTCGTTCATCAGCGAGCAGAGGAACTCGGGCCCATGATGGACCCGAAGCCAGGTCGACTGGTAGGCGAGCAAGCCGAATGCAGCCCCGTGCGCCTTCGGGAACCCGAAGCCGGAGAAGCCCTGGACCTTGGCGAACACGCGCTCGGCGGTTTCCTCGTCGACCCCATGCAGTCGCTGGGCACCGCTGACGAAGCGCCGGTGATACGCCTCGATCGCCGCCTCCGAGCGCTTGCGGCTCATCGCCCTTCGCAGCCCCTCGGCCTCGCCTGCGGAGAAGCCGGCAAACGCGATCGCGACTTCGAGCACCTGGTCCTGAAAGATGATCGTTCCGAGCGTCTCGTGCAGAACCCCCTCCAGCGACGGGTGCTCGTACGGGATCCGATAAGACGGATCGGCCCGCAGCCGCTGCCGGCGCTCGATGTATGGATTGACCGCCCCGCCCTGGATCGGGCCCGGCCGGACGATCGCCACCTGAATCGTGAGGTCCTTCAGGTTCTCCGGCCTGGTGCGGCGCAAGGACTGCATCTGCGCCCGGCTCTCGATCTGGAAGACCCCCGTTGTGTCGGCATTCTGGATGCACTCGTATGTCGCCGGATCGTCGTAGGGGATCCGGCCGAGGTCGATCCGCTCGTTGCGGGTTCGCGCGATCAGCTCGACGCAGCGCTCGACCGCTGAGAGCATCCCGAGACCCAGCAGGTCGATCTTCAGAAACCCGGCGTCCGAGCAGGAGTCCTTGTCCCACTGGACGATCTGACGCCCCTCCATCGCGGCGGGCACGATCGGACAGCAGTCGATCAGCGGACGGGTCGCCACGATCATCCCGCCCGAGTGCTGGGACAGGTGTCGCGGCAGGCCGTGGGCCTCGGCCGCCAGCCGCGCAAGCCATCGCCACCGCTCGCCTGCCCGCCGACCGACCGCCCCCGTCAGCGAGAGCCCGAACGTGCTCTCGATGTCCGCACCGACCTTGCGCGAATCCCATCCCTCGCTGCCGCGGGCGAGCCGCTCGATCTCTCCGGCGGGCAGCCCGAGCGCCTTGCCAAGCTCGCGAATCGCTCCCCGGGCCCGGTAGGTCGGAAACGCCGCCACCAGGGCCGAGCGCTCGCGGCCGTATCGCTCGTGCACCCGCGGAATCAGCGCCTCGCGGATGTCCCGCGGGAAGTCGAGGTCGATGTCCGGCAGCGAGGTCAGACCCTCATTGAGGAAGCGGCCGATCATCAGTTCGTTGGCGATCGGATCGATGTGCGAGAGGCCGGTCAGGTAGCAGACGATCGAGGAGACGCTCGAGCCCCGGCCGCGGCCGGGGGGCAGCAACGCTCGTGGCGTGTTGGCGCCGGCGGCGCCCCGGACCTCTACGGCCACCTCGCGGGCGAGCTCGAGCATGTCGTGGTGCAGCAGGAAGAACCCGGCGAGACCGAGCTTCTCGATGATCCGCAGCTCCTCTCCCAGCCGCGCCGCGGCGAGCTCGTGCCGGCGGCGCTCGCTGGGGTAGCGCTCGTGCCGGGCGCGCTCGCCGGGGTAGCGCTCGTGCAGCCGTGCGTCGCACAGGCGGGCCAACTTTGCCATCGCTCGGAGGTCCTCGGCGCCCGGGTAGCGGTATCCGAGGTCGCTACAGAGGTCGAATCGCAGCCGTTCCGCCAGGCGCCCGGTCTCCGCAACGGCATCCGGGTACTCCGGGAAGCGCGCGGCGATCGCCGCCGGCGAGGCGAGCACGTGGCTGAAGTTCCCGCGTCTGAC
>Ga0075021_10002126_pt1 | contig 10291 bp, 9 predicted proteins | sample ColStrG_CSR_2012_FD_72749 | JGI IMG/M metagenome (GOLD analysis project Ga0075021, IMG submission 72749) | Freshwater sediment microbial communities in response to fracking from Pennsylvania, USA - Cold Stream Run_MetaG_CSR_2012 | ecosystem: Environmental > Aquatic > Freshwater > Creek >... | reverse complement strand
CGCGGTGGGTCGCCACGCCCTCCTCGAGCACCAGGCAGGCCTCGAGCAGGGTCTTCAACGAGAGCATCTCGACGAGCTCCTCGACGTCCGGCTCGGCGTCGCCTGAGATGTTGGCCTGGCCCTGTGGGTCGTAGAAGCCGTCGCCGCCCGTCTTGGCGCCGAGTTTGCCGTCGGCGACCAGCTTCTGCATGCCCTTTGGGACGTAGAAGCGTTCCTCGCCGTAGGACTGCACGAGGTGCTCGGCGACGTGCAGCACCGTGTCGAGGCCGAGCAGGTTGACGAGGTGGTAGGGGCCGACGGGCACGACGCCTGCCGCGCCGACGCCCTCGTCGATCGCCTTGATCGACAGGCCCTTCTGCTCCTGCTCGCGCCACACCTCCGAGATGCCCGAGTTGAGGATCCGGTTGACGACGAAGCCGGGCACCTCGGCGCACGTGATCGGCTGCTTGCGGATCGCCTGCGCGAACGTGATCGTCGCCGCGACCGTCTCCGCCGAGGTCTCCTCGCCCTCGACGATCTCGATCAGCGGCATCACCGACGCCGGGTAGAAGTAGTGGAAGCCGATCACCTTCTCCGGGCGCAGCGTCGCGTCGGCCATCTCCGAGATCGACAGCGACGACGTGTTCGACGCGAGGATCGCGTGACCGGGCGTGCACGCGTCGAGCTCGGCGAACACGCTCTGCTTGATGTCCATCCGCTCCGGCACGGCCTCGACGACGAAGTCGACGTCGCCGAAGCCCTCGTAGGTCGTCGTGCCGTGGATGCGCCCGACGATCTCCTCGATCTGCGCCTCGGCCTGCTCGGCCGTGATGCGGCCCTTCTCGGCGAGTTTGCCGACCTGCCCGCTCGTCACGCTGCGCGCCTCCTCGAGCCCCGCCCGCACGAGCTTCTCGTCGATGTCCTTGAGCAGGACCGGGATGCCGGCTGCGGCGATGGTCTGGGCGATCTGCCCGCCCATCGTCCCGGCTCCCACGACGGCGGCTTTGAACACGAACATGCTGGTCGGTCTCCTCTGGCTGGGGGTGGGTCAGCGTAGCGCCGCCGGCGTGAGACCGCACCCCGGGGCGTTCTTGCGGGTTGGCGGGGAAGAGCGTACGCCAAACCCCGTGCATTGGAGGCAGACATGAGCGCATACCATCGACTTCGCAGGCAGCGCGCCGAGCGCGCCCCGAGCGCCGCCCGCCGCATCCTCGCCGCGCCCGCGATCGCGCTGCTCGCGGCTCTCGCGCTGGCCGCACCCGCCGCTGCCGGAATCCCCTCGGTCTACACCGGCGCAGCGACGAACGTGAGCTACGCCTCCGCCACCGTCACGGGCGCGCTCAACCCGAACGGCAGCAACACCTCCTACTACTTCCAGTACGGGCAGACGAATCGCTACGGCGGGCAGAGCGCGATCGCCAACGCCGGCGCGGGCATACACACGTTCGACGTGAGCCTGGCGCTGAGCGGGCTGCAGCCCCTGACCGTCTACCACTACCGGCTCGTGACCGTCAACGGCGCCGGGCCCGCGATCGGCTTCGACCGAACCTTCATCACGACGAAGGTCCCGCTCTCGCTGGCGATTCTCGCTGCGCCCGACCCGATCGCCTACGGCTCGAGCATCGTCGTGCAGGGCACGCTCTCCGGCACCGAAAACGGCGGGCGCGAGGTGGTCCTGCAGGCCAACGCGTTCCCCTTCACGAGCGGCTTCCAGAACCTCGGCAACCCCGAGCTGACGACCGCCACGGGCGGCTTCTCCTTCCCCGTGCTCGGCCTCACGACCGTCACCCAGTTCCGCGTCGCCACTACGACGAAGCCGGCAATCGTCAGCCCCGTCGCCGTCGCCGCCGTCGCCGTGCGCGTCGCCAGCCACGTCGCGCGCACCCACCGCCCGCACCGTGCGCGCATCTTCGGCACCGTCTCGCCCGCCGAGGACGGCATGCAGATCGCGATCCTGCGGATCACGCATGGTCGCGGCGTGCTCGTCGGCGGCACCGTCCTGCGTCACCTCGACGCGACCAGCTCCAGCTTCAGCCGGGTCGTGCCCGTGCGCGCGGGCATCTACCGCGTGCTCGTGCGCGTCACCAACGGCGCGCAGGTCTCGAGCTACGGCCAGCCGCTCGCGATCCGCTAGCCGCTACGCCGGAACGGCCGTCGGCTCCTCGACGCGCCGCGGCAGCAGCGTTTCGCGCGCGATCACGAGGCGCTGGATCTGCGAGGTGCCCTCGTAGAGCTGCATGATCTTCGCGTCGCGGAAGAGCTTCTCCACGGGGTACTCCTTGATGAAGCCGTAGCCGCCGTAGACCTGCACCGCGTCGGTCGCGATTTTCATCGCCGCGTCGGCCGCGAAGCGCTTTGCGTGCGAGGAGATCAGCGTGTTTCGTTCGCCGTTGTCGAGCATCACGGCCGACTTCCACGTCAACAGGCGGGCCGCCTCGATTTCGGTCGTCATGTCCGCGATCATGAACTGGATCGCCTGGTGCATCGCGATCGGCACGCCGAACTGGACGCGTTCGCGCGAGTAGTCCACGGCGAACTCCATCGCGGCGCGCCCGATACCGGTGGCCATCGCCGCCACACCGGGGCGGGTGCGGTCGAGCGTCATCATCGCCAGCTTGAAGCCCTGGTTTTCCTCGCCCAGCAGGTTGCCCGCGGGAACCTCGACGTCGTTGAACGAGATCGTGGCCGTGTTCGACGCGCGCTGCCCGAGCTTGTCCTCCTTCTTGTCCACCACCACGCCCCAGTCGCGCTCGACGACGAACGCCGAGATGCCGCGGTGCCCGGCGTCCTTGTCGGTCTTCGCGTAGACCGTGTAGTAGTCGGCGTAGCCGCCGTTGGTGATGAAGCACTTGGAGCCGTTGATGACGTACTTGTCGCCCTTCTTGACCGCCGTCGTGCGCATCCCGGACACATCCGAGCCGGCATCCGGCTCGGTCAGGCAGAACGACGCCAGCTTCGGCGCTTCGGTGAGCATGCCGAGGTACTTCTTCTTGACCTCCTCCGAGCCGCCGAGCGCGATCGGCGCCGTCGCCAGGCCGTTGCAGCCGAGCGACGTCTGGATGCCGGAGCAGCCCCACGACAGCTCCTCCTCGATCAGGCAGCCGTCGAGGTAACCCGCGCCGGCGCCGCCGTAGGCCTCCTCGATGTGGGAGTTCATCAGGCCGACCTCCCACGCCTTCTGGATCAGCTCCTGGGGCCACGTGCCGTCCTTGTCGTACTCCCATGCGACGGGGCGGATCTCCTTGACCGCAAAGTCGTGCGCCATCTCGCGCAGGTTCTTCTGCTCGTCTGTGAGCGTGAAATCGACCATTCTCGGATCTCCTTACGGGCTGGCGCTCGAACATAGATTGACTGGTCAGTCAATCTCGATCAGGGAGGGTAGCGAAGACCACGGCGATCGGCAACAATCCAGGCGTGCACGCTGCGCTTGCGACCGTGGCACTCGACATCGGCGAGAACGGCCTCAGCTTCGTCGTGTTCGGCACCGTCGCCTTCTCGATCGTCATGTCGGTGCTGTTCGTCGTCACGCGCGGCAGCGACAGCATGTACGACCAGATCGGCCACGGCGGGCTCAGCTCCGAAGGCGAATCGCGCCCGGGGACGCTCACCGGCGGCGACTCGCCGGCCGCGAGCGTCGAGCGCGAGGAGGAGATCCGCCAGATGCTCGGCGCGCGCAGCGAGCGCCTCGTGCGCCGCGGCGAGGCTCCGCTGGACATCGACGCCGAGCTCGCGCGCCTCCTCGAGCCGCCAGGCGGCGTGCGCGCCCACGACGAGGGGCTCGTCGAAGAGGTCCGCCAGCTGGTGCTCGCGCGCAACGAACGGCGCGAGCGCAAGGGCCTCGAGCCGCTCGACGTGGAGGCACAGGTGGCCGCGACGCTGGCGGAGCTAGATCCGTGAACACCGCCGCTTCGGTGTGGGGTATAAACGCGCGATGACCAACGCGCGGCGCTTCAGCCTCGACGAGCTCACGCTCCGGCCCGGGACCTACTTCAACCCGCAGACCGAGATCATGATCGTCGTCGACGACTCGCCCGAGGTAGACCACGAGCTGTTCGAGGCCGAAGAGTTCGAGAGCGACGAGTGGGTGCTGATCTCCGAGGAGGTCGCCGTTGACGAACCGAAGCGCGACGACCTCGTCGAGCGCTTCCAGCAGACATACAAGGGCGGCGGCGGCCTGCTGTCCGACGACGACGTCGAGGACGACCCCGACGAGCTCGACCCCGACGAGGACGAGGACGACGAGCTCGACGGCGTCGACGACCTCGAACTCGACCGCGACTGAGCGGGCCTCGCCCGCGCGCCGCAACTGCGGCACCGCCCCGGGTGTTCGGGTGGACGTGGCCTGCAAGCGCATGAAAGCCCGTGCAACCCGACGTGCAAAGGCCGCGCGCCGCGCGCATAGGATCGCGGCCGTGCGCGTCAAGCGACTCGCCGCGCTCTCCCTCGGCCTGGTCGCCGTCGCCGGCGCGATCGCCCCCACGGCCCTCGGCGGCTCCGCCACCGCGACAACCGCCGCCTCCGCCTCCGCCACGGCCCGCGCCGCATCGGCAACAGCGCTCGCGCCTGCGCGCGGCGTCCGCGCGCAGGCCGCCGCCAGGCGCGGGCCGAGCGTCTCGGCGGCGCTCGCCGGCCTGCTGCGAACGGGCGCGATCAGCGAAGCGAGCTACCGCCAGTACTACGTGGCCTACACCGACGCGAAACGCTCGCTGGGGCGCGTGTCCGGCACCCGCAGCGTCGAGCTCGGGGCCGTGCTCGCCAACGTCCGGGCGATCGCCGCCGCCGGCGGCTTCACACCGTCGCGCCTGCCCGCGCTGTTCCTCACACTCGAACGCAACCGGCACTGGTGGACGACCGAACCGCTGCTCTCCGGCGGCGAGCGCGTCACTTTCCCTCCAAGCAAGCTGATCTGGGAGTACTACGCCGGCCAGGGCCTCGAGATCCAGTGGCTCGCGACGTTCGGCGAGGGCAACGGCTTCTACCTCTCCGGTCACGAAAACGCCAACCTGCGGCAGCTCGTGGGCGAAGTGATCCCGCTCGCGACCCGCCGTGCCGGCGGCATCGCGTGGGAGTACCTGTTCAACTTCGACGGCGGCCGCCCTCCGTGGACGAGCGGGCTCTCACAGGGCACCGGCCTGGAGGTGCTCGCGCGCGCCTACCGTCGCTTCAAAGAACCGGCCGACCTCGCCGCCGCCCAGCAGGCGCTCGGCGTCTTCCGCACGGCCCCGCCGCTGGGGGTCAGGGTGCGCACGGCCGCCGGCGCCACCTACGCCGAGTACACCTACGCGCCGAGCGACCGCATCCTCAACGGCTTCATCCAGTCGCTCGTCGGCCTCTACGAATACACCGCGATCACCAAGGACCCGCTCGGCCTGCAGCTGTTCGAAGCCGGCGACGCCGAGGCCCGCGTCGAGGTCCCCCACTACGACACCGGCGGCTGGTCGCTGTATGACCAGTACGGCGAATCGAACCTCAACTACCACGAACTGCTCACCGAATTCCTCCACCACCTCTGCGAACGCACGCGCAAAGGCGCGCCGATCGCGCTTGCGCCCGTCCCCGCCCCGGTCCCGGCGCCGCCGACGAGCACGACGACAGCGCCCACGACCACGCCCGCCGGCCCGCCCGCGACGGGCGGGACCACCACGAGCGCCGCGGCGCCATCCCAGCCCGCCGTCCCGATCGCCGCCGATGAGATCTACTGCGCGACCGCGCAGCGCTTCACCGCCGACCTGACCACGCCGCCCGCGATCTCGTTGTTGACGCACAGCCTGCGCGGCGGTTCCCGCGCCGGCGTGCGGATGTCGCTGTCGAAGGTCTCGACCGTCACGCTGACCGTCCGCCAGGGCTCGCGCGTCGTCTGGAGCAACCGCGCGAGTGTCGAACACGGCCGGCCGCGGCTGCTGTGGGTCACGCCGTCCGGCGGCGGCACGTTCAACGTCACGCTCACCGCGACCGACCTCGCCGGCAACTTCGCGACGGCCAACGGGACGATCGTCGTCAGCCACCGCTGAGCGCGGCGGCGCCGTGACCCCCGCTCCTAGACTTAGGCGCGAGTGACGCCGATGATCCCGACCCGGCCTGCCGGCAGGCGCAGATGACGAGGCTTGCGCACGCGTGGCGCGGGATGGCGCCCGAGCAGCGACTCGCCGCCGCCGCCGCGATCGGACTGCTCGTGACGATGTTCCTGCCTTGGTACGGGCTGCAGAGCCTGAATCCGAGGACGCGCGCGATCTACTCGCACGACATCAGCGCGTTCGGCGACGTCTCGTTCGTCGAGGCCGCGATCTTTCTCGTCGCCGTCGGCGTCGGCGTGCTCCTGTTCGCGCGCGCAGAGGGCCGCGAGTTCCAGCTCCCCGGCGGCGACGGCACGGTCGTGCTCGTCGCCGGCGCGTGGGCGGCCGTGCTGATCTTCTACCGCGTCTTCAGCCGCCCCGCCGGCAACGGCTACCCGGTCGGGATCCAGTGGGGCTTCTTCCTCGCCTTCGTCGCCGCCGGCACGCTCGCGTTCGCGGGCTGGCGGATGCGCGCCGGCGAACGCCCCGGCCCACCGCTCTCGCGCGGGCGCCGAGAGCGCGCCGGCGCCGCCGCGCCGCCGGCGCCCGTCAACGTGCCCGCCACCGGCCCACCCCGCGACCACGCTCCGACGCCCGTGCCGAGCGGGCGCGAGGCCCGCGGCGAGGACCCCACCGAAGCCCGGCGGCCGGCACCGCAGCCCGCCGCCGCGCCGCGCGCGCGAGCGCCGCGTACGCACGACGCGCCCACCGAGCCGCTCGACGCGCCCGAGCAGCTTTCCTTCGAGGATCCGCCGACGCGGCCCGGGTAGGTGCCTCGCGCGCCGGATCGCCGGTCGCGCGCCGGGCACCTATCATGCGCTCCAGCATGAACGCCGCCCAAACGTCCTCGGCGCCCGAATCCGTAGCAGAGGTGGCCGCGGGGCTGCGCTCGGTCGGCTACCTGCCCGGCGAGTCGACGGCGCTCGTCTCCTACCTCGCGACCAAGCTCGGCAAGCCGGTGCTCGTCGAGGGGCCGGCAGGCGTCGGCAAGACGGAGCTCGCGAAGGCGCTCGCCGCCCATCTCGGCCGCGAGCTCGTTCGCCTGCAGTGCTACGAGGGCCTCGACGAGGCCAAGGCGCTGTACGAGTGGAACTACCGCAAGCAGCTGCTGCGGATCCAGGCCGAGGCGGCCGACACCGGCTGGAACGCCGTGCAGGAGGACATCTTCGGCGAGGAGTTCCTGCTGGCGAGGCCGCTGATGACGGCGATCTCCTCCGAGCAGCCGGTCGTGCTGCTGATCGACGAGATCGACAAGACCGACCAGGAGTTCGAGGCGATGCTGCTGGAGGTCCTCTCGGACTTCCAGATCTCGATCCCGGAGCTCGGGCTGGTGCGGGCACGCACGCACCCGGTCGTGCTGCTGACGTCGAACAACTCGCGCGAGCTGACCGAGGCGCTCAAGCGCCGCTGCCTGTACCTGTGGCTCGACTACCCCACGCTCGAGCACGAGCTCGAAATCGTGCGTCTGCACGCGCCAGATCTCTCCGAGACGGTCGCGCGGCGGCTCGTCGAGGTGATCGGGATGGTGCGTGAGCTGGACCTCAAGAAGCCCCCCTCGATCGCCGAGTCGATCGACTGGGCGCGCGCGCTGCTGCTGCTCGGCGTGAAGGACATCGACGGCGACACGTTCATGGAAACGATGTCCGTGATCGTCAAGCACCGCACCGACATGGACGTCGTGGCCGACCGGGTCGGGCTGAAGCTCTCGGCGCCCGCCGATGTCGCCTGAGCCTCCTGCGGCGTCCGGCGAGGAGACGCTCGAGGGCCTGCCCGCGCGCATCCTCGAGCTCGGCGAGGAGCTGCGGCGCGAAGGCGTCGCCGTCGGCACCTCGGAGCTGCTCGACGCGTTCGCGGTGCTGCGCGAGATCAGCTGGACCTCGCAGGAGGACTTCCGCGAGGCACTTGCGGCGACGCTCGCCAAGAGCCAGGAGGACCGCCGCGTGTTCGAGCTGGTGTTCGAGCGCTTCTTCTTCCGCGCCGTCGAGATCGCAGCTGCTCGCGAGGGCATCCGCGAGGACGACATGGCCTCGCTCGGCGAGCTCAGCGACGCTGAGCTCGAGGAGCTCCGCGCGCAGATAGCCGCCGCGATGCGCGACGGCTCGGAGGGGGCGATGCGCGACCTCGCACGGATGGCGATCGCGGCCTTCGCGCGCCGGCAGGAGGGCTCCGGCGTGATCGGCGTCGACGTGCAGAGGATCCGCCGCGCGCTCGGCCTGCGCGCCGAGCCCCAGCCGGAGCTGCCCGAGGACGACCCGCGCCGCGACGGCCTGCCGCGCGATGCGCTGCGGCGCTTCGAGGCGCTGCTGCGCCGCGAGCTGGAGCGCTCGCAGATCGAGCGCACCGGGAACCTGCCTCCGTCGCGGCCGCTCGGCGAGCTCGATCGTGCGCTGCCGTCGGGCCCGCTCGCCGATCTGGCGGCCGTGCATCGCGTGGTCGCCCAGCTGCGCCGACGGCTGGCGACGCAGGGGATGCAGAATCGCGGTCACCGCCGCCACGCCCACGTCGACGTGCGGCGCACGATGCGCGCGTCGCTCGAGACCGGCGGCGTGCCCGTCGTCCTGAAGTACCGCCCGCGACGTCCCAAACGCCCCGAGATCTACGTGCTGTGCGACGTCTCCACGAGCGTCACCTCGGCGTCCGTGTTCTTCCTGTCGGTGCTGCACGCGCTGCACGACACGTTCCGCAAGATGCGCTCCTACGTGTTCATCGAGCGGATCTCCGAGGTCACCGACATCTTCGAGCACGAGCGCAACTTCAAGGCCGTCAGCGAGCGGATCGCCAGCGACGCGGGCGTCGCCGACATCTCCGGCTACACCGACTACGGACGCGTGTGGTCGGAGTTCCTGGTGCAGGTCGAGGACGACCTGCACCCGCGCGCGACCGTGATCGTGCTCGGCGACGCGCGCACCAACGGGCGCGACCCGCGGGCCGACATCTTCGCCCAGATCGCCGCGCGCGCCGGGCGGACGTTCTGGCTGAACCCGGAGCCGCGCCTGTACTGGAACTACGGCGACTCCGTGATCGCCGCCTACGAGGAGCACTGCACGGCGTTCGAGTGCTGGACGACGGCGCAGCTGGAGGACTTCGTGCGCGCGCTGACGCGCCCCGTGATAAGCGCCTGAGCGGCGCCCGAGCGCTAGCATCGGCGCCGGAGCTGACACCAGGGGGGCTGGCGGGAAGGCCGGCTGAGATGGCGCACCGGAAGCGATTCCCCCGGCGCCGACCCTTCGAACCTGTGGGGTAATGCCCGCGAAGGGAGCGAGGTGCACACCGAACTGCAGTCCCGCTTGGAACCGCCGCCCGCCCGGCGAGGGTCCGCTGCCGAGCGCATCGCGCTCGAGGGCGTGCGCTTCAGCCATCGCACCGGCGACGCCGAGCTGCCGGTGCTGGCCGGCGTGTCGCTGACGCTGGAGGCCGGCGAGCTGCTCGCCGTGGTCGGGCCGAGCGGCTGCGGCAAGAGCACGCTGCTCGAGCTGCTGTGCGGGCTGCTGCGCGCCGACGACGGCACGATCGAGTGCCCGCCGGCCGTGCTGATGCCCCAGCGCGACCTGCTGCTGCCGTGGCTGAACGCGCTCGACAACGCGGCGCTCGCGCTGCGGATCGCCGGCGTCGGTCGCGCGCGGGCGCGGGGGCGCGCCGCGGAGCTGTTCGCCGAGCTCGGCCTCGACGGCTTCCAGGAGGCGCGCCCGCGCGAGCTCTCCGGCGGCATGCGCCAGCGCGTCGCATTCCTGCGCACACTGCTCTCGGGCAAGGCGCTGCTGTGCCTCGATGAGCCGTTCGGCGCGCTCGACGCGATCACGCGCGGCGAGATGCAGGACTGGCTCGTGGCCACGCTCGCGCGCGAGCCGCGGACGGTCGTGCTCGTCACCCACGACGTCGAGGAGGCGGTGCTCCTGGCCGACCGGGTGGTCGTGCTCTCGGCCCGACCCGCGCACGTCGTCGCCACGCTCGAGGTCGACATCGAGCGCCCGCGCCGGCGCACCGGCGATCGCGAGATCGCGCTGCGCGAGCGCGCGCTCGACGCGCTCGCCGCCGGCTCGGGCGCGAGCAGCGAGGGCCCGTCGTGAGCGCTCGCCTCCGCCGCGCCCTGCCGGCGCTCGTGCTCGCCGCGGCGCTGCTCGGCGCGTGGGAGCTGTATGTCGCGCTGGCCGGCGTCGAAGAAGCAGTGCTGCCGGCGCCGCACGCGATCGCGCAGGCCCTGTGGCAGAACGCCGGCCTGCTGTGGCGGAACCTCGCCGTCACCGCCGAGGAGGTCGTGC
>Ga0075021_10002125_pt1 | contig 10294 bp, 10 predicted proteins | sample ColStrG_CSR_2012_FD_72749 | JGI IMG/M metagenome (GOLD analysis project Ga0075021, IMG submission 72749) | Freshwater sediment microbial communities in response to fracking from Pennsylvania, USA - Cold Stream Run_MetaG_CSR_2012 | ecosystem: Environmental > Aquatic > Freshwater > Creek >... | reverse complement strand
TCGAGAAAGCGCAACAGCAATTCGACCAGGTAGAAGCGGAGAAAGCGGCCGAGAAAATGCTGACCACCGGCTTTGATCTTGAGGACTTTCTCAGCCAGATGCGTCAGATCAAGAAGATGGGCCCGCTCGGTGATCTCTTGGGCATGATTCCTGGCATGAAAGACGTGGTCAAACAAATGCCGGCCGACATGACGGAGAAGCAATTCGCGCGGGTCGAGGCGATCATTAGCAGCATGACCCTGGAAGAGCGGCGCACGCCCGACATTTTGAACGCATCGCGCAAACGACGCGTCGCCAAAGGTAGCGGCACGACCGTGCCGGAGTTGAATCAACTGTTGACGCAATTCCGGGAAGGGCAAAAGTTCATGAAGCAGCTATCCACCAACCCGCGCATGCGCTCCATGATGGGTCTGATGAAGAAAGGGAACCGGAGATAGTAAACGCCAAGCGACGAGCGGCGAGCGGTATCGGCTGATTCAAACGCAGTCGGCTGGTTCACCGCAAGTGAGCCGCTGGCAGGCGCTCTGCACTTTCCTCAACACGTGCTACACACAATTACCAAGCAAGTTGATCAACTTTTAAGGAGTAAGAATGGTTCGAATTCGTCTACGCCGCACAGGCAGCAAGAAGCAACCAACGTATCGTATCGTCGTGGCCGACAAGGAGTCGCCGCGCGATGGCGCCTTCATCGAAGTCATTGGCAGTTACAACCCGCGCACCGAGCCAGAGACAGTCAAGGTGCAAGAGGACCGCGCGTTGTATTGGATGAAGGTCGGCGCGAAACCCAGCGAAAGTGTGGAGCAACTGTTCCGCAAAACCGGCACTACGACGCGTTATCAGCGCTTGATGAAGGGTGAAGCCCCCGATACGCTGCTAGCCGAAGCGGCAGCAGCGGTTGCCGCCGCACCGGCGATTGACCCAAAGACGCGCATCGGCCGCAAAGCTGCACCAAAACCAAAGACCGAAAAGAAAGAGCAGCCAGCCGAAGCGAGCGCGTAGCTGGCTTCAGACGGCATCAGCCGGGAGCGCTGCCTGAACGCCAAAAACAGGGAGCGTCAACGCAAACCATCGGCAGACTAGTTGGACCGATGACAACGCGGCCCGGCTATGCATTTAACCTGTAACTGACAAGGCGTTCTCCGGCACTCCCGGTGCAGGTTGCATAGCATCAACCGCAATCGGATCAAACCCGTCCAAAGAGTCACAGCTAGACTGGACGCTACAATGGACGTGGAAAAGTAAGGTTGAGATGGGTGCGCAGGCACACGCATCTTGAGTTTTAGACATATGGGCAGAGACCGATTTAGCCGCTCGCGCGATGACCGGGGCAGCCGCGGTGATCGCTACGGCAACCGTAGTGATCGCGGTGGGCGAAGTGACCGCCAGGACCGTTATGATCGCGATGACCAAGGCTCGAATATACCCGCGCCACCGATGAAGGATTTGGTCGAGTTCATCGCGAAGGGGATGGTCGATGAAGCGAGCGACGTGACTGTCAACGAGTCCGTCGAGCGCAATAATATCTTTGTCGAGCTGCGGGTGGCTCCGGGAGAGGTGGGGCGCGTCATCGGCCGTGAGGGCAAGCTCGCAAATGCGATCCGCACTGTGCTGCGTGTGGCAGCCAGCCGTAGCCGTAAGCGGGTCATGCTCGATATTGGCGATTAGATGTGACCCAGAGGGCCTGTCACCTCGCTGGACGTGAGCTGGACCTGTTCGGCCGTATGCGATTACCGTAATTGATGCCCACTGAACGTTTACACATCGGCAGTGTGTCGCGCCCACATGGCATCTTGGGCGAGATAAAGGTGCATCTGGCACCCGAATATGTGGGTGCGTTGGAAGGCGTCCAGCTCGTGTATGTCAACGATGAGGCCGCTCCAAAGCGTGTTCGCCACTACCGCGAGCATCAAGGCGCAGCGCTGCTAAAGCTAGCTGGTGTGAATGACCGCAATGCGGCCGAATTGCTCCGTGGCGCGAGAATTGCCATCGTTGTTGATGACCTGCCTGGGCTGCCTGAGGGCGAATACTATGCCCATCAACTCGTCGGTCTACAGGTGCGGCGTGAGACAGGTGAAGCGTTGGGCACGCTGACCGAGGTGCTTGCCACCGGCAGTAACGACGTGTATATCGTCAAGACCCAGACGGGTGAATTGCTCTTACCCGCCATCGAAAGCGTGATCAAGACGGTTGATTTTGGCGCTGGCATAATGACGGTGGCTGTGCCGGAAGGGTTAGAGTAAGTGGGCCTACGGCTTGCCGACTGCCGGATCGGCATCGCCGTTCAAGCGTCAGTTGGCTGTTCCGGGCAGGTCACCCATTCTCGTTTGGCAAGATCATTGGCAATATCGCCCCACACGCTAGGATTTGGCAACGTAACACACCATCAATCAATGTCATACAAAGAGATCTAACCTAAACCATGTTTCACGCACTCATTATGGCTGGCGGCAGCGGAACACGCTTGTGGCCGCTGAGCCGCAAAGACCGACCCAAGCAATCGCTGTCACTGATTGAAGAGCGCACGATGTTCCAGGCCACCGTCAACCGCCTGCAGCCGTTGATTCCCGTCGAACGGGTGCACGTGGTCACGAACGCACAGATGGCCGAAATCTTCAAAGAGCAAGTGCCCGCTTTGTCAGACACGAGTTACGTCATCGAACCCAGCGCGAAGGACAATGGCCCCGCCGTCGGTCTTGCGCTGGCTCACATTCACCACGCGGACCCCGACGCGACCATTGCCATTCTGACTGCCGATCACCATATTGGCAAAGTGGCTGAGTTCCAGCGCACGCTGCGTGCCGCTAGTGCCGTCGCGCAGGATGGTTACATCGTCACGCTTGGCATCCAGCCGTCGTTCGCAGCTACTGGCTTTGGCTATATCGAGCGTGGCGAGAAGCTGGCGACACGGGAAGGACTGGATGTGTTTGTTGCCAAGCGTTTTACCGAAAAGCCAAAGCAGACCGTCGCCCAGCAGTATGTCGACGGCCGTATGCACTCGTGGAACAGCGGCATGTTCATCATGCGCACCGAGGTGGGCTTGGGTGAATTTGAGCGGCAACAAGCGCCCTTCGCCGCCTCTCTGAGGGCGCTCATGCCAACTATCGGCACTGCAGACTATGCCTCGGCTTTGGCGACGGCCTGGGATATTGCGCCAAAGAAGTCCATCGACTACGCCATCATGGAGGGTGCGCAAAAGGTGGCCGTGATCCCGGTCGATATTGACTGGAGCGACATCGGCAGTTGGGCATCGTTACTCGATATCCTGCCAAAAGATGAGCGCGGCAACGTCGTCTTCGGTGATCAAGTGGTCACGATCGATACCGAGAATACGCTGGTGCGGGGCAACAGCCGCATGATCGCGACGATGGGTGTCAAGGATATCGTCATCGTCGATACGCCCGATGCGCTCTTGGTCTGTGCGCTCGACCGCGTGGCCGACATGAAGCAGATTGTTGATAAGCTGCGCGAGCGCGAGATGCACCAGCTTCTTTAGCCTTGGCTGGCAAATCGGCCAAACGCCCGGGCCCACGCGGACACAGGCGAAATCAAGTAGATGAGGCACAGGTGGGGGCCAAGCATCGAGACATAGCAGGGCTAAAGTCGGGCGAATAAGGCCGCATTCGTTCAAGATACGGGCCGTGGGCGGCGTTGACGCTATCTGCCAGCGCCGCCCAGGGGGGCTTGTGTGGTGCGCCTGAGTTTTAGTCCTTTCAGCTCCTATTTCAAGCACCCAATTCAATGTTGATTGACTACGCGCGTATCCTGCTGAGGCGCTGGTGGCTTGTCTTGTTGCCGGCGGTCGTTGTGCTCGCTGTGACGCTCGTGTCAAGCCGGCCAGCGCCGGTGACTTATCAGATCACGCTGTCGTTCGCCGTTGGACTGCCACCAGAGCCATTGCGCGCAGCTGCTTACAACTTTGACCGTCATTATGACTGGCTGGCGTCGGAATACACCACGCAGGGCTTCTCACTCATCGTGAGCAAAGGGGCCTTCGCTGACGGTGTGACCAAGCAACTTGCCAAGCGCAAGGTCACGTTGGCCGGACCAGTCACGGGCAGCATCCGCAGCGAATACCGGTCGAGCGTGCTGGTGATCTATGTGACTTGGCCGACAGCGGAGGGTGCAGCCAGCATCGCACAGGGCGTGGTGGATGAGCTCAATGAGAACTACGAGGCTTACTGGCCGCAGCTGGCGGGCGCGGGTGTCTCGCCTGTGCGACAGATGGATGCAATCGTGCCGGTGCCCATCGCCCCACCGCTGCGTGATCGGTTTGACATCCCCGTGCGTGTATTGCTTGGCCTGATCGCGGGCATAGCCTTAGCGCTCGTGTGGCATGCACTTGATCCGGCACTGCGCAGCCGCCGGGAGCTCGAGCGTATGGGTCTAAATGTCGTGGCGGAAATCCCGGAGCGATAATTTGGCAATGTAGAGCCTGTGCTCGCTTGATCTAGCGAGTGGCGGGTAGGTGTCTGAACTCGACCATATGGAATTACAAGACCTTGTGCCCATCATCAAGCGCCGCTGGTGGATCGTGGTGCTGGTGGCGCTGGTGGCCGCACTGAGTGCGTTTGGGGTCAGCAAGCTGCAAAAACCGGTCTACAAATCGACGATGCAGCTCACGATTCAGCCCGCCCGCACCGATTTTGGACTGACGCAATCGGCCAAAACCCTGTTGTCGTCCTACATCAGCATCATCTATACCGAGCGCAACGCCGCCGAAGTAGGCAACCGGCTGAACCTTGATTATGCTCCGAGCTACATCTATGGGCAGACCAAAATGGCCGATGATGCCGCGAACTTTGGCATCCAAATCGAAGTGAGCGACTACAATGGCGAGACGGCCAAGCGCATCGCGCACACCTGGGCGCAGCTATTCATCGAAGATCGTAACGCTAAGAATGCTACGATGCAGCGCGTCGATCGCGTGGATGCGATCATGGGCGACGATCCGCGCTATGCGCTGGACTACCCGCGCACCGGGGTGAACACCGTCGCCGGGCTGCTGGTTGGTGCGCTCGCGGGTGCGCTGATCGTAGCGTTTCTGGAATGGCGCGACGCGGCCTTTTTGCACACCGCCAAAGATATTGAGCGCAAACTCAAATTGCCCATCGCCGGCGCCATTCCCCAATGATTAACCTCGTCACACTCGCCCAGCCAGCGTCGGCCGCCGCCGAGGCCTACCGCACGCTGCGCACCAACGTGCTGTTTAGCGCGCTGGACGCGCCGCTCAAAACGGTGCTGGTTGCGTCGCCCGATGATGCCCTTGATGCTGCAACCACGCTCGCGAATCTGGCCGTCATGCTGGCTCAGAGTCAGCGCAAGGTGCTGGCCGTGGATGCCAACCTGCGTGACCCAATGCTGCATACCCTGTTTGAGCTAGCGAATAACGCAGGGCTGGCCGAAGTGCTCACCCAAACGACTCTCGCCGCAGCGCAGGCCGCGATCCGGCCGACGGGTGTTGCCGGCTTGAGTGTGTTGCCCGGCGGCCCAGCGAGCACGAGCGCGGCGGATTTGCTCAGTTCGAGTCAGATGGACGCGGTGCTGGCGCAGCTGGCGGGTATGTGCGATATGGTGCTGGTATGCGCGCCGCCGCTTCGGGGTTATAGCGATGCGGCTGTGCTCGCGGCCAAAGTCGATGGCACATTGCTTGCGATGCGTTCCGGCAAGACGCGCCGCGATGACGCTGAGCGTGCAAAAGAGATGCTCACCCGCGCGCACGCGCGTCTACTCGGAGCGGTGTTGCTGGATGCGTAGCTAGTAGCAGGCGGTTTCCCGCTGCCCAGTGGCTGCATTCATGCGCATGCGTTCTGGCCTGACTCACTCGCTCGAAACCTGAGAAAATAGGCGGTCTGTTTCGCATAGTCAGGCCTGAAGGGGCCAAGCGGATAGGCCCGCAGCCTGTGCGCTACTGTGCTGCTTGACGGGCCTTACGAGCCTCGTATAATCCGGCGCTGTTGATTAGACCGGGTGTCACCAGGACGTGGCGCTTCTCTTATGCAAGAGCAAGCGTCGCGTTTTTGTTTTTCCTGCACCACCCAATTCTGTGACAAGGAGCAACTGAACTCAACATGGCTACCGAATTGCGCAACTTCCTGGAGCTTCCCTACGGCGAACTGGAAGAGATGAACCTCGCGGCCAAAAAACAACGCCTGGACCGCGTCGCCATCCACAAAATACAGGAAGAGCGCCTGAAGTATCTGACTGACGAGAAGCGCATCAAGGCCGTAACCGTCTTGTTTAGCGACCTGGAGGGCCGCCTCCACATGCTGGACTACGACAAGAAATTCTTGTTGAAGAGCTGGGATAACTTGACCTTCGACGGCTCGTCTATCCGCGGCTTCACAGCCCAACGCGAGAGCGACCTGCGCCTCGGCATCGACTGGGGCGCGTTCTATTGGGCCCCGGCCGACTTCTTTGGTCACGGCAAAGTGCTGGTCTTTGGCGAAGTGATCGACAAGGACGGCAGCCCCTACAGCGCCGACATTCGCGGCGTGCTCAAGTCGTTTGCAGAAAAGCAACATGCAGACAACGGTTACACCTTGAACGCGGCCAACGAGATCGAGGGCTTCCTATTCAAGGGCGTGGATGCCGAGAAAGAGTATTACAAGACCGGCAAGTTCGAGTATGTGAACACGGGCGGTTACTACTACTCATTGCCAGGCGACCCGCTGCGGGCCTATATCGATACCGTGGCTGAAGTGCAACGCGCCATGGGTTTCCAGAACGAGAAGGATCACCCAGAGGTCGCGCCAGCGCAATTCGAGATCAACTACAGCTATGGTGAGGTCGTGGCCGCAGCCGATACGATTCAGCTCTACAAGCTCATCTGCCGGCAGGTCGCGACAAGCCAGGGTATGACAGCATCCTTCCTGCCGAAGCCAGTCGTCGGCGTCAATGGCAGCGGCATGCACACCAACATCTCAGTCAGCAAAGGTGGCAAGAATCTGTTTTGGGATCCAAAGGGCGAAGAGAAGCTGAGCAAGCTTGGCTGGAACTTCGTCGATCGCATCTTGACCGCTGGCAACGATATCTGTATGCTGCTCAATAGCAGCGTCAACGCCTACCGCCGCTTGGACCCGCACTTTGAGGCGCCAAACCAGATCATCGCCTCACCCGTGGACCGCGGCAGCATGGTGCGTATCCCGCTTGGCAACGAGCGGAGCAGCCGGATTGAAGTGCGCTCGGTCGGACCCGACTCGAATCCATATCTCGTCATGCTGGCCGTGTTCAAGACGGGCCTAGAGGGCGAGATCAGCAAGGAAAAGGGGCTGCGCCAAGCCAAACGCTACCTGCCGGATAACATCTATACCGCGCTGGACCACTTCCGCAAGTCGTCATGGGCGACGGAACTGTTGACCGAGGATGTCAAGGCGCGCTACGCCGACTTGAAGCAAGCCAGCGCCGACCGCTGCCCGCGCCAGCTTGGCACGTTTGTCAAGAGCCAGGAAGTGCAATATCACCACGAGGTCTATAACCAGGCCTTGTGGAATATGTTCTAAACCTGCCGATCTAACCCTGGAAACGGGGTAGGGCAGTCACACAAAACTGGCCCCGCACATGTCAATCTGACGTGTGCGGGGCTTTTTGTGTCTCCGCTGTCTCACGGAGCCTGGGGTGAGGCCATGTGGCTTGTCACTGCACGCTCGACCAACCTTTCTGTGCCGAGCATCAAGGAAGACCGCGCCCATTAGCCGCTCCCACAACACGGGCGCAAGGCCTATAGTAGGTCCCCTATGAACATCATCCCCCGGCCAGTCTCTATCACCACGCTTGACGACCCAGCCTTACACTTGGGTCGCTCAGGTCAGTTCAGCCTAGGGTCTGATACGCCGATTGTTGCCGATTCGAATGCACGGGCCAAAGCCGAACAACTCGCCGGGTGGTTACGACCCGCGACTGGTTATGCCCTGCCGGTGGTGGCGGCCAGTGACAAGCCGTCCATCACACTGACGCTCGATGCAACGGGTCAAGATCTTGGTGCCGAGGGCTATGCCCTTACCGTGCGGCCCCAAGGCGTCCAAATTAGGGCCCAGACGGAAGCGGGCTTGTTTTACGCGGGTCAAACGTTGCGTCAGATGTTGCCTGAGGCGATTTTTGCCCGTCATCCAGTCGCAAATACCGCTTGGGTGATGCCGTCTGCCGAAATCATCGACAACCCACGCTTTGGCTGGCGCGGCATGCATTTGGATGTAGCGCGCCACTTCATGCCGGTCGACTTTGTCAAGAAGTACATTGATCTACTCGCGCTGCACAAGATGAACGTGTTGCACTTGCACCTGACCGATGACCAGGGTTGGCGGCTGGAGATCAAGAAATACCCGAAGCTTACTGAAGTCGGCGCATGGCGCAAGGAAACGCGCGCCGGAAACGAGCGCGATGCAGCAGGCTTTGATGGCACGCCGCACGGTGGCTTCTATACTCAAGCCCAGGCGCGCGAGATCGTCGCCTACGCCTCTGAGCGCCATGTAGCTGTGTTGCCAGAGATCGAGATGCCTGGTCATACCCAAGCGGCCATCGCCGCCTATCCAGAACTGGGGAACACCACTGAGCCACTCGAGGTGTTCACCCGCTTTGGGATCAACCCACATGTCGTCAATGTCGAGGAAGGCACCGTCACCTTCTTTCAGGATGTGCTGCGGGAGGTCATGGATATCTTCCCAAACCCATTTATTCATATCGGTGGTGACGAGTGCCCCAAAGAAGAGTGGCGCCTGGGCGCACGCGCCCAAGCCAGCATCCGGGAGCTGGACTTGAAGGACGAGGACGCCTTGCAGAGTTGGTTTATCCGGCGCATGGACGACTTCCTCACGGCCCATGGTCGCACGCTGGTTGGCTGGGACGAAATTCTGGAGGGTGGCCTCGCGCCCGGCGCGGTCGTTATGAGCTGGCGGGGCGAAAAAGGGGGCATCGCCGCTGCCAAAGCCGCTCACCAGGTGGTCATGGCGCCCAACACCTATACCTATTTTGATTACTACCAAGTCGAGGAGAGGGCAAATGAACCGCTGGCGATCGGTGGCTACCTGCCGCTCGACAAGGTTTACAGCTACGAGCCAATCCCATCCCAACTGACCGCAGACGAAGCCAAATATGTGCTCGGCATCCAGGGCCAACTGTGGACGGAGTATATGAAGACGCCCGACAGCGTCGAATACATGGCCTTTCCGCGGGCCTGTGCGCTGGCCGAGGTGGCCTGGTCGAGGCGTGAAGGCAAGGACTTCACCGGTTTCTTACAGCGCCTGTCTGCCCATCTGCACCGGCTGACGGCGTTGGGCGTGAGGTATCGGCCCGGATGACATCACCGGCTGACGGCGCTGGGTGTGGGGTATCGGCCCGCACCAGGGCAGGTCAGGTGCTGTCTTGACCCACCATGCCGCTCAATGTGAGCAGTCTCGACATTGGACAGTGGGCTTGACAGGCAGTAGGGCATGACGCTGTGGTCAAGAGTGCGTGCCATGCGCCGGTAATTTGCAAAGAGAAGAGGTGACCTATGCAACCGTTGTTCGCTCGAAACACGCTGCAGCTGAGTGTCTGGGTAGCAAGCGTTCTCATCTGGCGCGTCATGGAAGAGGGGGTGGGTATCTGGTCTCGCAAACGTCTCCGGGCCGGCGCCCAGCGCCAAGATAAAGGGTCGTACATCATCCTCCTGTGTCTGATCGGGATTGGGAGCGCCCTGGGCGTGTATCTGGCCTTTCAGGTTCCTGCCACTGCAATAACGAGTGCAAGCGTTTTGATCTTCTGGTTTGGGATTGCCCTGATCTACGCCGGGATTGGATTGCGTCTGTATGCCATCATCACGCTTGGGTCTTTCTTCACGACGACAGTGGCCATCGCAGCCGAACAGACGGTCGTTGCGGCCGGTCCCTACCGCCTCATCCGCCACCCCTCCTATACCGGTGCCCTCATCACCCTGCTTGGAATTGGGCTCAGCTTGACGAACTACTTGAGCTTGCTCGTCATCATGGCCTGCGCCCTGATCGGCTTCTCCTACCGTATCCATGTCGAAGAGCAGGTCCTGCAGGCGCATCTAGGCCAGCGCTATCTTGACTATATGCGCCACACAAAGCGGCTCATCCCGTTTGTGCTCTAGTGATCCGACCACTTCATTCTGACGAGTGAACTTCAAGCTTGTGCCAAGAAATGCGCCTTTGAGATGCAAAACTAAATGGGCAGACCACTAGCGTAGCGTTTGCGCAACTGGAGGCGGAATCGTTCATCCAGAATCAAAATTGCAGGGGCGGTTGAAGCCCAGAGCGGGTTGAAATGCAGGAATGCCTCTCAAAAACAGCGTAGCACC
>Ga0075021_10002122_pt1 | contig 10305 bp, 8 predicted proteins | sample ColStrG_CSR_2012_FD_72749 | JGI IMG/M metagenome (GOLD analysis project Ga0075021, IMG submission 72749) | Freshwater sediment microbial communities in response to fracking from Pennsylvania, USA - Cold Stream Run_MetaG_CSR_2012 | ecosystem: Environmental > Aquatic > Freshwater > Creek >... | reverse complement strand
ACCATGTTCAACGTCTCTGCGGCCTTGATTGTAGCGTCTGCTCCTTGACTGAGTGGCGCAGCGACGCCGATCTTTGCGACGAGGACGAGCGAGAGCGCGCCGCCAGCCACCGCTAACAGAGTCAACTTGGTCATTGTCTCTCCTCCCTATCAATTGTCTTCACCACACCCTCACGTGTCAACGCGAGCCGTAGTCTAGATGCGTAGCATCGACGGCCTAGTTGATGGCAGTGTTTTTGGCCCGCATTACAAAGTTGGTTGGAATGGTTTCACGAAAACGTTGAACCGCAGTTAGAACTTGATCAGGAAGTGACGACTGCGGCGTATCGGCAGATGCCTGCTTTACGCCCGCCACCATTGAACCGGACGCGCCGATTCCCAACATACCAACGGCAGCTGCGCTTCCCTTGAGGACCGTCCGACGTTCCACCATTTTCCGTTCCATTGTGTCCTCCTCTTTCGCGAAGGTGGCGGTCGGACGAGCGAACGAAGATGAAGCGTCATTTGCTGATTTTGGTCATGTCCGTTGAGTCACCGGATCGAATGCGCGTAGCCGAGCCAGCGTCTGCTGCGAGGACACGTCTGTGCGGACGATGCTCACCGTACCAAGCTTGGCACCAGATCACGTCGGGGGCTATTGTACTTTGGTACAGGTATGTGACAGTCGAATGGTAGTGCGGATTCTAGATTAGGGGCCGGGACAGCCGGCTGCGGCTGTTAATCCTGCTCGCGCTAAATTCGCCGCGCACCTTTGCGAGGCCCAGGAATGGAAACAGCTTCGGCGTCTCAGGTAGGCCGCAGATTACGGCCGCTTATTTTGCTGATGCTGCCGAGCTTTGTCCTTACCTCCGCTCGAGTACTGTTTCGGCGCCTCAGTGCCGAGCCGCAAAACCGACCCGACCGACCGACGCCGCGTCCTCATCGCTCGTGCGAGGAGCGGCGACGCGGCTAAACGTAGTTTCTTGTGGCGGCAGTTGCCCCCGCTCCAGGGGGATCGTCACTCTGATGCGGCAGCCTTGAAAATTCAGACCTCTACTCCACAGACGCCACGTACTCATGTCGAGGACAACAACTGGGAATCCGAAGGGCCTTCCTTCCCCCGGAACCAAGCCACATACAGGGTTGGCAGAAAGACCAGCGTGAGGATGGTGGCGACGAGCAACCCTCCCATAATCGCGAAGGCCATCGGCCCCCAAAACACGGTTGGGGCAATCGGGATCATGCCAAGAACCGTCGACACTGCCGTCAACATTATGGGACGGAAGCGGGAGCTGCTGGCGTCGATCGCGGCTTGCCAGATACCCTTCCCCTCAGCGCGTTCGGCTTCGATCTGCCCGATCAAGATGACGGCATTCTTTGTAATCATGCCTAGTAGCGCGAGAATACCAAGAATAGCGACGAAACCTAGCGGCCTACGAGACACGAGCAGCGCGCCGACGACACCGATCAGGCCCAGAGGAGCGACGCTGAGGACCAGGAACAGGCGCTGAAAGCTCTGAAGCTGAATCATCAGGACAGTGATCATGATGAGCAGCATGAGCGGCACGACAGCGATCACGGAGGCCTGCGACTTCTTGCTCTCCTCCACCGTGCCGCCCACGGCGATGTTGTAGGATTGAGGGAGTGTTTTGGTCAAAGCCTCAATGGCTGGCGAAAGCGAGTCGATCACGGTCTCCGGCAAAGCTCCCGGCGCGGCGTCGGCTTGCACGGTCAGGGTCGGGACACGGTCGCGCCGCCACACCCCCGGGTAGTCTTGCGCATATTCGAACGTCGCGAACTGGCTGAGCGGAACCGTGCGTCCACCCGGGAGAGGAACCTGCAGGGTGCGTAATGTTGAGAGCGACACGCGCTGCTCATCGGTAGCGCGCGCAACGATGTCGATCAGATAGATATCATCGCGCACCTGCGTTACAGGAGCGCCCGATATGACCGTGTTGAGGACACTCGCCAGCGTCTGTGAGCTCAGGCCCAGCAGACGAGCCTCATCCTGATCGATCCGGATGCGCACTTCCCGCGTCGGTTCAATCCAGTCAAAATTGATCTTTTCGGCTTGCGGATTCGTTGCAATGATCTGGGCAAGCCTGAAAGCAATATCCCGCACCTGAGCGAGGTCGGGACCGGCGACGCGATATTGCACAGGCCATCCGACCGGCGGTCCAAGTTCCAGCGGGGCGATCCTTCCGATGACGCTCGGAAATTCATTGGCTAGAACCCCCTCGAGCTTGACCCGGAGTCGTTCACGCGCACTCACGTCTTTGGCGACGATCACCGCCTGCGCAAAGAAATTGTTCGGCAGCTGGACATCGAGTGGCAGGTAGAAGCGAATTGCTCCGCGACCAACATACGTGCTCCAGCGCCTGACATCCGGGTTCTCCTTGAGGATGGCATCGAAGCGACCTGCCATGGTTTGGCCCGCATAGATCGACGCGTTCTGGGGCAGCCTGAGATCAACCAGAAGCTCGGGGCGGTCCGACGACGGAAAGAATTGATTTGGGATGAGTCGCATTGCGAAGATCGATCCGGCGAAAAGTGCCAAAGTAAGAGCAATCGTCACCCACCTCGCCCGCACGGCGAGCGTAAGAAATCGCCGATACAATTTGAATATCCTGCCGGGGCCGGCAGTCTGCGCGGTGCTGGGCGCAGACAGAATGAAAACGCCGAGCAGCGGCGCAAAGATAACCGCCACGAACCACGATACGATGAGGGCGATGCTGACCACGGCAAAAAGAGAGAAAGTATATTCACCAGCAGAGCTCGCCGCGAAGCCGACAGGGACGAACCCCGCCATCGTCACCAGCGTGCCCGCGAGCATGGCAAACGCGTATGTTCGAAAGGCGAATGTCGCGGCCTGCACCTTGTCGTCGCCCTGCGTAAGGCGGTTGAGCGTAGCATCAGTGGTGGTCATTGCATCGTCCACAAGCAGAGCGAGGGCGATGATGAGTGCGCCAAGCGATATGCGCTGCATATCGATGTTTGTCAGTTCCATGACCGAGAAGACAATAGCAAGCGTCAAGGGAATGGAAAGCGCTATGACTAAGCCGGGCCGTACCCCGAGGCTGATGAAGCTCACGGCTAGAATGATCGCCACCGCCTGCCACAGCGACGTCATGAATTCGGCAATGGCGCTCTCGACCGTTACGGCCTGATCCGCCACGAGTATCGGCTCGACGCCGACGGGCAGATTGGCCTTGAGCCCGTCCATCGCCCGCCGAATGTTCTTGCCCAAGGCAAGAATGTCTCCGCCCTCCCGCATGGCGATGGCAAGGCCGATCGCCTCCTCGCCGTTGACGCGGAACATGGGCTGAGGAGGATCGGAATAACCGCGCCGAACCTGCGCGATGTCGCTCAGGCGCAGAATCCGCCCGCCGATAACGAAGTTGACGTCCGATACATCTTGTTCGGATTGAAACGAGCCGGACACTCTCAGTGACAATGATTCATTTCCTGTTTGAATCGTTCCTGCTGGCCTTACGATGTTCTGCGCTTGCAGCGCAGCGATCAGAGCCGAGCGATCGATGCCGAGGCTGGCAAGTTCCTGCATCGAGAACTCGACGAATATTTTTTCGTCCTGGGCTCCCAGGATTTCGATCTTGGATACGTCAGCGACGTTGAGAAGGTTCGAGCGGACCTTTTCAACGTAGTCCCGAAGTTCGCGATGGGTGAAGCCGTCGGCCGTGAAGCCGTAGATGATGCCGAATGTATCACCAAACTCGTCGTTGAAGCCTGGCCCGACGATACCCGCCGGGAGGGTATTGCGGATATCGCCGATGCTCTTGCGAACGTGATACCAGATGTCGGGCACTACTTTTGCCGTCGTGCTGCCCTTCAAATTGACGAAGATGGTCGTCACGCCGGCAGTCGTGTAGCTGCGGAGGAAATCCAGATTTGGCGTCTCCTGCAGCGCGCGCTCGAGCCGCTCGGTGACCTGCTTGAGCGTATCTTCAACCGTTGCCCCTGGCCACGCGGCCTGAACCACCATCGTCTTGATGATGAAGGAAGGATCTTCGCTGCGGCCAAGCCGGAAATAGGACGTAACGCCCGCGACCACCGCGACAATCATGAAATAAATTACGAGCGAACGGTGGTTGAGCGCCCATTCCGAAAGATTGAAACGCATCATGGCTCTGATCCGAGCAGGCGGACCTTTTGACCCGGGTGCAGAGCTTGGACACCTGCGGTGACAACGACCTCACCGGTATCAAGCCCCTGGGACACCGCGACCTGTGCCTGGTCGAAGCGCAGCACATCGACGTTTCGCATCGAAACCGTGCTGCTCGACGGATCGACGATCCAGACGGCGGGCTGTTGATTGACCCTGGTCAAGGCGGTCGCCGGGATTTCGATTGTCGGGGTGGAATCCATTTCCATGCGTCCGGTCACGGTGGCGCCGAGCCGCATCGCCGGCGGCGGATCAGTCAAGCCGACCTTGACCTCGAAGGTCCGGGTCACAGGGTTGGCCTGGGGCGCGACCTCGCGGACGCGCCCGTGCGCAGTCACCGCCGGATCGTCCGTCAGGCTTACGACGATTTGAGGGTCGGCAGGCGCCGATCTGATCAATTGGGCCGGCACGTCGAAGACCGCATCGCGCCCGTCCTTGCGCGCAAGCCTGAAGATCATCTGCCCAGCTTGAACGACTTCGCCCGCCGAAGGGCCTATTGCCGTCAAAACTCCGGGCGCATCGGCCTTGAGCTCGGTGAAGCTGACCAGATCGTGTGCGGATTTCAATTGCGCTTCGGCAGAGTCGACCTGTGATTGAGCGGTTTGCTGTGCCTGCGTCGCCTGATCATGATTCGCGCGCGTGGTCCAACCCTGTTTCAGGAGAGTGTCCTGACGCTCGAAATGATTTTGAGCCTGAGTCAGCTGCCCCTGGGCAGCCGCGAGATTGGCTTGCGCCGCCCGCAACGTGTTCATCTCGTTCTGCGGTTCGAGACGCGCCACGACCTGTCCAGGCTGCACCCGATCTCCGAGCTTGCCGCTGTTTTCGAGGAGCCGGCCCGAGATGCGGAAGGCCAGGGCTACCTCGTCCTCCGCTTCGATGCGGCCGGTCAGCGTTATCGGCACGCCGGCTTCGCGTCTCTCGACCGTTACGGTCCGAACCGGACGGACCTCCGGCGCTGACGTTTCAGCTTCTGGCTGACACGCTGCCAGTATCGACGGTAGAGCCAATACCAACAACGCGGTCCGAGACACGCGACATGTTGACTTCACTTGGCCAATGCAAGTCATAGCTCACCTTTCTCTTCGTGGTCCCGTGATCTTGCCTCGGTTTTTTTGACGCTTTGTAACTTTCATTCAGTTCACAACGGCGATCTGCGTGCGGACGATTCCGACCACTACAATTTGCCTTCATATGCCGATTATTTAGCCTGAAGATTTCTGGTCTCGCCGTATCGAGGCTGCGAGCATGAGGAAATCGAAAGATGCCTTCTCACAGAGTGGACAGCATGCCCGAACGGCGCACGTTTACCACTTGCCGCCATGAGCTCATGAGCATGCCCGCAGGGTGGCATGGCGCTCTATGTGCCGGGGCCCCCGGCCTATCGGACAGCCAACCATGGGACACCGCTCTGTCTTCACTGTAAAACATGCTCGTTCACGACTGGGTGCTCCCCGCGCGGGCCCGCCGGGCGTTACGCGGAAAGAATGATTCCACCGCGTCCGGCAAGGAGAGAGGGCCAGACGCGGAAGATCCATTCCCCAAATCGTGACCGATTTCATCGGCCGGCCGCTCTTGGTGCCGAACTGGCCGCCTTAGATTCCGGACATTCCGGGCATTAAAAATTACCACCTTCCAAATTCGTTGGCTATTGTACCAAAGGACAATACCCCTATTCATATTCTTTGTTCTAACAAGTTAGAAAATATAGGGAGGACGAATGAAATGCAGCTGACTCCCAGAGAGTTTGACAAGCTGCTCATCTACATGATGGCCGACGTTGCGCTGAAGCGGAAGGCTAAGGGCCTCAGGCTCAATTATCCAGAAGCCGTCGCGATCATATCAGCGGCTGCCCTGGATGGCGCACGCGCCGGGAAGGCAATCGAAGACGTAACCAAGGATGCAAGCACTGCGCTGACCAAGGCTGACGTCATGGACGGCGTCGCCGATCTGATTCCGATGGTGCAGATCGAGGCCGTGTTTACCGACGGCAGTCGCCTGGTGACGGTGCACACGCCGATTCAGTAAGGCGTTGCCTGACAGGAGGTTAACATGGCCGGATCAAAAGTGGGGCCCGCCGTAGCGGCCGATGTCGACCCGGCGACCGCAGACGTGCCAGTGGGCGGTTACGTGTGCAGTTCGGCATCGATCACCTTCGATGCGGACCGGCCGGTGACGACGCTCACGGTACGCAATTCCGGCGACCGGCCGATACAGGTGGGCTCGCACTTCCATTTTTTCGAGGTCAATCGCGCACTGGAATTCGATCGCCCTGCGGCGTTCGGGCTGCACCTCAACATCCCGTCATCCACGGCGACGCGGTTCGAGCCCGGCGACGAGCGCGAGGTCCAGCTGGTTCCCTATGGTGGCAAGCGTGCCGTCTATGGGTTCAACAATCTCGTCGACGGTCCCACTGCAGGCAAGGACGCCGCCACGCTTAAGTCCAAGGCCGTGGCGCTGGCGGCGCAGCGAGGCTTCCGCTCGTCGTCAGGGAAGGCGTGAGACGACGACACCGAACCAAGACATTCGCCGTCCGTTTTCTTGAATGGGTTCCCTCATGGCTACTATCTCTCGGCAAGAGTATGTCGGCCTATTCGGTCCCACGGCCGGCGATCGCGTCCGCTTGGGCGATACGGGGCTGTTCGTTGAAATCGAGCGCGATTTGCGCGGCGGCTTCGGCGACGAGATCGTCTTCGGCGGCGGCAAGAGCATGCGCGAAGGCATGGGGATGGACAACCAGGTGACGCGTGCGGGCGGGGCTCCCGACCTCGTGATCACCAATGTGACGATCATCGACGCGGTGTTGGGAGTGGTGAAAGCCGATGTCGGGGTCAAGGATGGCCGCATCTGCGCCATCGGGAAGTCTGGCAATCCGCAGACGATGGATCGAATCACGCCCGGCCTGGAGGTCGGTTTGGCCACGGACACCATTTCAGGTGCGCATCTGATCCTGACGGCCGCTGGCATAGACACACATATTCATTTCATTTCTCCGCAGCAGGCGCAGGCGGCGCTGTCCAACGGCACCACCACTTTGATCGGCGGCGGCACAGGCCCTTCGGACGGCTCCAATGCGACCACGGTCACATCGGGTCCGGGGAACATCGGTATGATGTTGCGCGCCTTCGAGAGCTGGCCCGTCAACGTGGGCATCCTCGGCAAGGGGCATGGGCACGGCAAGGCCGCTCTGGTGGAGCAGATCGAGGCCGGCGCGGTCGGCGTTAAGTGCCACGAAGACTGGGGCACCACCCCGGCAGTGCTTCGCTCCGCGCTTACCGTCGCGGACGAGATGGATGTCCAGGTATGTATCCACACCGACACGCTGAACGAATCCGGCTTCGTCGACGACTCGATCGCGGCATTCGAGGGTCGCGCGGTCCACTCGTTTCATACCGAGGGATCGGGCGGTGGCCACGCGCCGGATATCATCAAGATAGCCGGCTTGCCGAACGTTTTGCCCTCCTCGACCAATCCCACGCTCCCCTACGGCATCAACTCGCAGGCCGAGCTCTACGACATGATCATGGTGTGCCATCACCTCAGTCCGGATATCCCATCTGACGTGGCATTCACCGAGAGCCGCATCCGCGCCGAAACCATCGCCGCCGAAAACGTCCTCCAGGACCTCGGCGTCATCTCGATGTTCTCCAGCGATTCGCAGGCGATGGGGCGCATTGGAGAATGTTGGTTACGGTGCATCCAGACCGCCGACGCGATGAAGACCGGGCGTGGCAAGCTGCCTGAAGACGCACCGGGCAACGACAATTTCCGGGTCCTGCGCTACGTGGCGAAGATCACGATCAATCCGGCCATCACGCACGGCATCGCCGACGTCCTGGGCTCGGTCGAAGTCGGCAAGATTGCGGACCTCGTCCTGTGGGAGCCGGCGTTCTTCGGCGCCAAGCCCAAACTGGTGATCAAGAACGGCTTCATCAGCTGGGCAGTGATGGGCGACCCCAACGCGTCGCTACCCACACCGCAGCCGACGTACTATCGGCCGATGTTCGGCGCCTACGGTGATGCCTTGTCCGCCACCTGCGTGACCTTCGTCTCGGGGGCCGCGCACGCTGCCGGAATCAAAGAGCGGCTGAAACTCAACCGGCAGGTCATGCCCGTACGCAATATGCGCAAGATCGGCAAGCGTGACATGATCCGCAACTCCGGGACGCCGCAGATAGAAGTGAACCCGGAAACGTTCGCCGTTACCGTCGACGGCGTACACGCGACCGTGCCGCCCTTGAAAACGATCTCGCTCAACCAGAAATACTTTTTCAGCTGACGAGTTCACCGTGGTCGTCATTGAAGCCGTTCTGGGCAATATCGAGGATCCCGAATGGACCGAGCGGTTGTCTGCGGCCAACGTAGATCTGCTCGAGGTTGGCCAGTGGGAAGCGCAGAAAAGCCGCTTCCGAAAGACGACCGCAAAGGGTACCGAGGTGGCGATAGCGCTCGACCGCGGCACGTACATCCGTGACGGCGACGTGTTGCTCTGGGATGCTCAGGCAGCAACAGGCATTGTCGCGCGGATCGACCTGCGCGATGTGATGATCGTGCATCTGGACGGTCTGACGCAGCTCACACCCGAAATTGCGATGCGCACCTGCGTCGAAGTAGGCCACGCGATGGGCAACCAGCACTGGCCGGCGCTGGTCAAGGGCAGCCTCGTCTATGTGCCGCTAACCGTGGACCGCAAGGTGATGGCATCCGTCATGGACACGCACCGCTTCGAAGGCATCCGCTACGAGTTCGTGCCGGGCCGAGAAGTCGTTCTCTCCCTCGCTCCGCATGAATCACGTCGGCTTTTCGGCGGCGCCGAAGGTCCGGTGCACTCGCACACGCATGAGAGCTACGCCGTTGTCGACCCCGAAACAAAAAGCGTGCACGGACGCCCGCCGGTGCGCGTCCACGCGCATTTCGGGACCGATGCTCATTCACAAATATCGCCGGCAAAGCCCGTCTCTGCGAACGACCATGGGGAATGACCGTGTCGGAGCACCAAACAGCGCAGCGTTTCTCGCACGTATGCTGCAATTTGGCGATTCGATGTTCCCCATCGGTGGGTTCTCGTTTTCTTGCGGCTTGGAATCCGCAATCCACAGGGGTGTTGTGGCCGATGCAGCCACTCTCCATGCGTTCACACGCACCGCAGCGGAGCAGGCCGCACGCGGTGACGGTATTGCGCTGATTGCCGCACATCGCGCGGCAGCGGCTGGCGATATCGACGCGCTGATCCGAATCGATGAGCAGGTATGCGCCCGCAAGCTTTCAGACGAGATGCGATCCATGTCGGTACGTATGGGCAAGAAGTTCACGGAAATGGGTGTGCAGGTGATCGGCGCACCGCTGCTTTGCGCCTGGCGCGAATGCATCGAAACTTCCGTCGCTCCGGGATGCTATCCGGTGGCCCTGGGCGTGAACTTTGCAGTGCAAGGTTTGTCGGATCTCGGAGCGTTCGTCGTGCACCAGTATGGTCTGGCGGCGACGATCCTGGGCGCCGCTTTGCGGCTGATGAAAATCAGCCACGTCGAGACGCAGAAGATTCTCTATGAGCTCAATGGAGGCGCGGAAGCCGCCTACGAGAGCGCCGCTGCGGCTCGTTTGTCGGACATGTCGGGCTATGCGCCGTTAACAGAAATCCTGGCGGCTGTGCACACCAAGGCGCACGTGCGCCTGTTCATGAATTGAGCTTTGTTGGAGCGTCGAATGTCGAAGAAAATCACGCGCATCGGCATAGGCGGCCCCGTCGGCTCGGGCAAGACCGCAATCGTGGAGGCCATCACGCCGCGACTGCTTGACCTCGGTATCAAGGTGCTCATCATCACCAACGACGTGGTAACGACCGAGGACGCCAAGCACGTCCAGCGCACCCTCAAGGGCGTTCTGCTCGAGGAACGCATCCTCGGGGTGGAGACAGGTGCCTGCCCCCATACGGCGGTACGCGAGGATCCGAGCATGAACCTCGCGGCAGTCGAGGACCTGGAGCGGCGCTTTCCGGACAGCGATGTCGTGCTAATCGAAAGCGGTGGCGACAATCTGACACTCACCTTTTCGCCGGCCTTGGTCGACTATTTTATCTATGTGATCGATGTGGCGGCCGGCGACAAGATTCCTCGCAAGAACGGGCCCGGGATCACGCATTCGGACATCCTC
>Ga0075021_10002120_pt1 | contig 10307 bp, 6 predicted proteins | sample ColStrG_CSR_2012_FD_72749 | JGI IMG/M metagenome (GOLD analysis project Ga0075021, IMG submission 72749) | Freshwater sediment microbial communities in response to fracking from Pennsylvania, USA - Cold Stream Run_MetaG_CSR_2012 | ecosystem: Environmental > Aquatic > Freshwater > Creek >... | reverse complement strand
CCCGCTGTCAAGGCCGAGCGTAGCGAGCCCGTAGGGTTGCCTTGACAGCGGGCCGACACCTACCTTATTCACACTTAGGAGGGCGAAGCGGACCCCACCGCCTGGCATCGGCTCTTTCTTGGACTCTCCACAGCATCACTTTTTCGCAGCAAGTGTACCCACAGATTCTGCTATAAAGCCGTTTTAAAGAAAGATGCGCAAGCCTGCCACGAATTAGCTCGCAATCTCATACAAAAAATGGACGCCGTCAAGCAAAACCCCGACTTCTCCGCTCAACTGGAAGCCGAACTGGCCAAACACAACGCCAAGAAAGGAACATTCGACGTCGCCATCGCCGCCTAAGCCCGTCGAACCATCGAGGCCTGGGAATTGCTGCGCCTGCGGTGTACTCGTCAGGCTCCTTGACTCCTTGTCTCCTCTTAAAACTCCTCCTGCTTAAACCGCGGCAACAGCAAATGCACCGCTAACAAACTAAACAAATACATACACCCCGCTATGAAGAACAAAGGAGCATAAGACTGATGCGAGAAATCGAGCCACTTGCCGACAGTGGGTTGTACCAACGCTCCGCCTACTGCGCCGCCCAATCCTGCGAGACCTATGACGGAGCCCACAGCTTTGCGGGGAAAACAGTCGGAGGCTATGGTGTAAACATTCGCCGACCAGCCTTGGTGCGCTCCGGCCGCTATGCCGATCAGCGCAACGGTGAGCCAGAAATTGCCCCTGGTAAACGGCACGAAGACAATGGCGATAACGCAACAAGCGAACAGCAGCAAAGTCATTTTGCGCGCGCGCGTCAGTTCCCAGCCGTGCTTCAGCAAAGCGGAAGAAAGCCAGCCGCCGCCAATGGAACCCACATCGGCGGCTAGATAGATGACCACCAGCGGCGGTCCGATGTGCTCCAAATCGACGTGATACTTGGTAGCCAGAAAGCCCGGAATCCAGAACAGGTAGAACCACCAAACAGGATCGGTACAGAATTTGGCGATCAGGATAGCCCACGTCGCGCGTTTCCTGAGCAGTGTGAGATACGGGATTTTTGCCGCCGTCTCAGCCAGCCCGTCGGAACGGATGTAGGCTAGTTCCCCAGCCGAAAGACGCGGATTGTCCTCCGGCTCCCGGTAGATCAATAACCAAACCAGAATCCAGGAAAGGCTCATCGCGCCGGTAACCAGGAAGGCGGAATGCCACCCGAAACGCACAACCACGATGGGAACAACCAGCGGCGCGATCAGCGCGCCTACATTGGTGCCGCTATTAAAAATACCTGTGGCCAGCGCTCTTTCCTTGCGCGGGAACCAATCGGCAACGGCTTTGATAGCGGCCGGAAAATTCGCCGCCTCACCCAGACCCAGCCCTAACCGCGCTACGCTGAACTGAACAAAGTTGCCGGCAAAGGCATGCGCCATGGACGAAAGGCCCCAAACTAAAACGGCCAGCGGATAGCCGATGCGCAGGCCCAGCCAGTCGATCAGCCGTCCGGCAATGGGGAGCATGATGGCATAGCCGACTTGAAAAGCGGCGGTCACTTGGCCGTAGTCGCTATCGGTCCAATGCAGATCTTTGGCGATGGTTGTCTTCAGAATGCCCATCACCACGCGGTCCATGTAGTTCACCGTCGTGGCATAAAACAGCAGGCCGCAGATGAGCCAGCGAAAGTGCCCTAGCTTTGTCTGAAGCTCGGTGGGCGAGGGCGAGACTACTGGGTCGCCTGTAATCATCCCGCTATTCTATCGAGCAGGGTGAAAAATGCTTCTGCTGGCGAATGCCAATGTCTTTGACGGGACCGGCGCCGACGCGCAATCGGCTTCGATTTTGCTCGCTGGAAAGCGCATCGCGGCGATCGGGCCGGACGTGTCGGCGGCGGATTGCCAAACCATAGACTGCCGTGGATTGGCGGCCGCGCCCGGTTTTATCGATATTCACAGCCATTCGGACTTGCAGGTTTTGGAGGGTCGCAAAGAGAAGCTCAAGCAAGGAGTGACCCTGGAAGTGGTGGGCAACTGCGGCTTTTCGCCGTTTCCGCATTCCGGTGATGTGGCGGCGCTTCGCGAGTTTGGATCGGGCATCCTGGGCCGCGTTGATAACTGGGGCTGGCCTGATGCGGCGTCGTACCTCAAGGCGCTGGCTGATAGCGTTTCAAAAGATCGTGTCCTCTCGTTGCTGGGTCACGGCAGTTTGCGCATCGCGGTTTGCGGACCGGGGCAGGGAACTCCTTCGTCCGCCCAGCTTGACCGCATGGCCGGCATCTTGGACGAATCGCTGGCTGCGGGTTGCGCCGGATTTTCTACCGGATTGATGTATGCTCCAGGTTCGAGCGCGCAGGCGCCAGAGCTGGAGCATCTGTGCAAAGTCGTGGCGCGGCGCGGAAAGTTTTATGCGACTCACATGCGGAGCTATGCCGACGGTTTGCTGGAAGCAACCCGCGAACAAATCGCTCTGGCTGAGCGCGCCCAGTGCCGCTTGCAAATTTCGCACTTGCAGGCCGCCGGCCGCGGCAATTGGAAATTGCAGGAGCCTACGCTGCGTGAGATTGAATCCGCGCGGGCGCGCGGCGTCGATGTCGAATTCGATATCTATCCTTATCAATGCGGCAGTACCGTGTTGACGCAACTCCTGCCGCAATGGACGCTCGATGGCGGCAACGGCGCGCTGTTAGGCCGCCTGCGCGACCCCGCCATGCGCAAGACAATTCTCGATGAAATGAAGGCCGCGCCGCGCTATTGGAGCGATGTGACCATCTCTTCCGTGGCGACCGACGTCAATGAAACGCTGGTGAGCAAGACGGTGACGGAAATTGCGGAGCTGCGCGGCGCCAATGCGGAGAACTGTGTGATGGATCTCTTACTCGAAGAAGACGCGGCGGTCAATATCGTGTTGTTCAATCAGAGCGAAGAGAACCTCCGGGAGCTTATCACTCATCCTCTCTGTTCCGTCATCACGGATGGCTTCTATGTGAAGGGCAAGGCGCATCCACGCCTCTACGGCACGTATCCGGAGTTGCTGGGCAAACTGGTGCGCCAGCGCCGCTGGCTCGGGTTGAATGAGGCTATTCATAAGAGCACGGGGAAGCCCGCCGCGCGCTTGAACCTGGCGGACCGCGGCGTGTTGAAAACCGGCAACGTGGCCGATGTGGTGATCTTCGATCCAGAGCAGATTGGCAGCCTGGCCACCTACGATACGCCCAACGTGGAACCGCAAGGCATTGTGCATGTCATCAAGAATGGCGAGTTGACGTGAAGAACCGCCGCTGGCTCGTCCTGGCCTTGATCTTTCTGGGAATTCTGGTGAGCTATATCGACCGTGGCAACCTGAGCATTGCCGCCGAGAGCATCATGCGTGGCCTGCGGTTGCAACCGAACACCATGGGCGTGTTGCTTTCCGCGTTCTTTTGGACCTACGCCGTGTGCCAGATACCGGCGGGCTTGTTGGTCGATCGCTTCGGCGTACGCGGCGTCTATGCAACGGCGTTTGTGGTGTGGTCGTTGGCATCGGCGAGTATCGCGCTCAGCCGCGGGCCAGGCGATATCATTGCCTCGCGTTTGGTCCTGGGCTTTGCCGAAACCATCGGGCCGGTGGCAAGCCTGGCGGTGATCCGCGCTAGTTTCTCGCCCCGTGAGAACGGTGTTCCGACCGCCATCTACATTGCGGGGCAAACACTTGGACCCGCCAGCGGCTTGTTGTTGGGCACCACGCTGCTCGTAAACTTCGGTTGGCGCACCATGTTCGCCGTTACGGGATTGGCGGCGCTACTATGGGTTCCGGGTTGGCTGGCATTCGCCCCGCCTGCTGGAAAGAAAGCCGGTGGCGCGCCGTTAGATTGGTTCGCCATACTACAAAATCCCACTCTATGGGCCATGGCAATTTGGATACTCTTTGCCTCGTACTATTGGTATTTCGTCTTGACCTGGGTACCGGCTTACCTGACGAGCGCGCGCGGCTTTTCAACGCTGGCCATGGGCCGCATCCTATCGGCGCCCTTGGCCTGCATGGCCGTCACCAACATCATTGCCGGCTTCTGGGCGGACCGCTTCTTGAAAAAGGCGGCGTCGCTCTTTCGCGTCCGATTGTGGTTTGCGGCCGCTGGATGCGTCGGTGCTTCCAGCCTACTGCTGCTCAACGTCCTTCCCGGCAACAGTCTGGTGATGCTGGTTCTCTTGATATCGGTGTGCTCCTTTGGCGTGATGAGCGCGAACTTCTGGACGCTCGCGCAGAACGTTGCGCCGCCGGCGAAAGCCGGGCGCGTCATTGGCTTTCTGAATACCGCATCGCAACTCGGCGGCGTGGCCGCCCCATTAATTACCGGCCAGATCTTGGGTCCGCAGAGGCATTTTGCGCCGGCGGTAACCATTGCCGCCATCTGTCCGCTCCTCGCCTTGCTTCCCTTATATATGACAAGCCGCGGAATCGAGGCGCTGCGCAGCGGGTTAAACTGTGACTGAGCCATGGCCAAAACCGTTTTCGGTTTTCTCGTTGCACTCCATTATTTGGCCGCACAATCGCAATGGGCGGAAGTCCGCCTTGCGGTGCGTGACGCCACTGGCTTGGCCTTGCCTTCCGACGTTGCTTTGGTTAGCCAGGCCACGCGCACAGAACGCATCGGCAAGACCAACGACTCGGGAGAATTCGTCTTCCAGCATTTGCCCTTCGGCCTGTATAAACTGACGGTTTCGCATGACGGATTCGCCACTCAGGCGGCAGTACTCGATTTGCACTCGACGCAGCCCCGTAACCTGCGTCTTCAACTGGAGGTGAAATCCGCGACCGCTGAGGTTGTCGTTACCGATACGCCCACCGTGCTCGATCCTTTCCGCACTGGCGTTGGTTACACCGTCGGCGCGCAGCAGATCGCTGAGAAGCAATCGAGCGTGCCCGGCCGAGGATTGCTCGAGTTGATCGACGACCAACCTGGTTGGCTGTTTGAGGCAAATGGCGTGCTGCATCCGCGCGGTTCGGAATACGACACGCTCATGGTGGTCGACGGCGTGCCGATGGATGAAAACCGTTCGGCGGCATTCGCGCCTGGCTTGCAGGCAGCCGAAGTGTCGGCCTTGAATGTGATCACCGGCAACATCCCAGCCGAGTATGGGAGAAAGCTGGGCGGCGTTATTGAAATCACTACCAGCCAGGATATTCGCCAAGGGTTCCACGGCCGGGCGGAAGTGGGTGGCGGGAGTTTTGGAACGGAGAGTGGCTTCTTCGCGGGCGGCTATGGATGGAAGCGTAGCGCCCTCACTTTGAGTGCTTCGGGAGATCATGCCGATCGCTATCTCGATCCGCCGGTGCTTGGCAACTACACAAATACCGGCGGGTCGGATGGTCTCACGGCAGTCTACGATTTCAACGCGAGCGATATTGACCGCCTTCACTTCACTGTGGACCGGCGGCGGAGTTCGTTTCTGGTACCGAATGAGAACTTGCAGCAGGATGCCGGCCAGCGTCAAGATCGCAACTCCGTGGAGGATCTGGGCCAAGTGGCGTGGACCCACACTTTTTCGCCGAACCTGCTGCTGAACGTTCGTGGCGTGTTCGAGGATCTTTCGGCGAACCTTTGGTCAAACCCATTTGCCACGCCGATCATTGCTTCCCAGCAGCGCGGCTTCCGCCGGGGCTATCTGAACACTAGCTTGGCGGGACATTATGGGCGGCACGACGTGAAGGTTGGCGTTGACGCCCTTTACGCCCCCGTCAGCGAAGCGCTGCAATACGAGTTGACTGACCCCACCTTCTTCGACGGCGCTACACCGCCGCGGTTTCAATTTCGCGAGCGCCGGCTCGACCGCGAACAAGCGCTTTGGGCGCAAGACACGATTCGTTTAGGCAACTTGACGGTCAGCGCGGGCATCCGTTGGGATCACTATTCGCTCGCCACGCGCGACCATGCTTTCAGTCCGCGTCTCGGCTTGGCTTACTACTGGCCGAAGACCGGCACTGTACTGCGCTTTTCCTATGACCGGGTGTTTCAAACGCCCGCGCTGGAGAATCTTCTGCTGGCCAGTTCAGCGCAGGTGGATCAATTGAATGACCAAGTGCTCCGTATTCCCGTGCCGCCTTCTCGCGGCAACTATCTGGAAGCGGGCGTCAGCCAGCGGATCTTCGGCAAAGCGCGCTTGGACGCCAGCTTCTACCGCCGCGCACATAGCAACTATGCCGACGACGACGTGTTCCTGAATACCGGCGTCAACTTCCCCATCGCCTTTCGCAGCGCGCAGATCCGGGGCGTGGACGTGAAGCTCGACCTGCCGCGTTGGAAGAATGTGTCGGGCTATCTCAGCTATTCGAACTTGCATGGCATGGCGCAACTGCCGGTGGCCGGAGGCTTGTTCCTTGGCTCCGATGCGGGCGGTCTGCTCAGTGCAACCGACAGCTTCCCCATCACTCAGGATCAGCGCAATACCGCGAGAGCCCGTTTGCGCTATCAGCTGCTCCCGCGCTTCTGGATTGCTTCGTCGGCGCAGTATGGCAGCGGCTTGCCCGTGGCGGTTGCGAGCGATGTCAGTGTAGTCGACCTCGTCGCGCAATACGGGTACCAAATTGTCAGCCGGTTGAACCTAAATGCCGGACGCGTTCGGCCTAACTTTGCCCTCGATCTAGGCGCGGGTGTTGATTTGTGGAAGCACGACCGCTCGTTGCTCAAGCTGCAAGGCGAAATGGAAAACCTGACCAACAAGCTAAACGTCATCGACTTCGCGGGCTTGTTTTCAGGCACCGCGCTTGCCGCGCCGCGAAGTGGCAGCGTGCGCCTGCAATTTACCTTTTAGCCGCTTGCAGCCCGCCTGCGCGTTGGATTCCGGGCACGTTGAGAACGCGCAGGAAGTCCTCATCGCTGCCGTGAAAGCTCGAGATATCCGCATGCAGTTTTACCGGCACAGGCGCGATGGCCGCCGCGAAGTATGACCACACGGCGGCATCGCCAATGCCGATCAGTTCCGCCGGATGCAAAAAGGCCATCGCGGTCAGAATGTCTTGCACGCGGCAGGCATCGTCGCTCAAGTTAAACGTCAGGAAGTGTTCATGCGAGCGGTTACGCGGAGCGACAGCGCTCCCGGTTTGAAAGACATCGATCAAGAGCACCTTCTTGTGTTGTTTCAGCAAAGCGGCTACCTCGGGACTCTGCCGCGCGGCTGCCGCGCCCTTCGCATCGACAACCAAAGCGGCCGGGCCGATCCCTTCAATCAGGATTCCCGGAACGCGATCGCCGATCAACGGGCGGCTAAGTACAATCGCATCGCCGTTGCTCTGGCGCTCAACTTTTTCAGGCCACTCCGCGCCGAGAGCGAGCAAAAGCGATGCTTGACCGGTATTGAGCGCTTTCCATTGCTTGAAAACACCGTCGTAAGAGGCGGCATGTTCCGGCACCGCGCGGCCGGCCAGCGCCAGCATATCCTGCAACATTTCGATGGGAACGTGTTTCTCCGCTATCGGCCCGGCGTCTGCCTGGCCGAGCGCCCGCTTCGCGAAAAAACGATAAACCCCTTCCCGGCTGCGCTGGTTAAAATTGTGCGGCGCATCGATTTGAATGACTTCGACGTTATCCGCTTTTCCGTAGAGCTGATAGATGCGCTGGATAGCCGGGAACTCTTCATGCGGGACGTTCTTGGTCCAATCGCCGGTGGCGGAAACCAGCAGCATCGGCTTGGGCGCAAACATCGCCGCGATCTCCACGTTGTTGGTTCCCACGCGCAAGCCAGGCGCGTTCTCGCAAAAGTCGCCGCCTTGCATGATGGCGGAAACCATGTTCACGGGCGCGGCAAAGCTGAGGCGGTCATCCACCGCAGCCAGCAAAAACGCCTGTGTGCCGCCGCCCGATGCGCCCGTTATTCCCAACCTTGCAGTATCGACATCGGGCAGGGAAGCAACAAAATCCAGCGCGCGAATGGAGTTCCAAAGCTGCAGTTGCAAAGGGCCGAACGACCACAACTGTTCCGCCGCCGTACCGAACTTGTGCGGCGTTTGCATGGTGTCGTTGTAACCAACCATGTCGTACGCGAACACCACGTAGCCTTGTTTCGCCAGATTGATGCCGAGAGCCTGGCCTGAAAACAAATCCTGATTTTCCAATCGTCCGTAGGTCCAATGTCCGTGCGCGTTAAGAATGCCCGGCAGCTTGCCGGCTTTGTTCAACGGCCGGTAAAGATTCCCACCCAGATAGTAACCGGGCAGCGTCTCTAAAAGAACTTTCTCAATGCTGTAGTCTTCACGTTGCAGCCGCCCGAAAACTTCCGCATGAGGCACGCTGGTTTTCGGCATGGGATACAGGCCCGCTGCCGACAAGATCTGCCGCCGCAGTTGCGCCTTGCGCGCTTCCCAATCCCGCAGGTTATGAAAATCGGGCAGCTTGGCGCGCGTGTCGGTATCGGGAGTGTTGGTGTTACGGCTGTCTTGCCCGGCCAACAGAGTGGCTGCCAACAGGATGGTAAAGGCTCGCATGTCAGAACAGCGTATCAATTCGCGGGTACATCCGCCAGTGGAAGGCGCGCGTAGCGAATACGTTTGCGGTTCCAGGTGTAGGTCATGTGAAGATCGCCGTCGCGGCCTTGAATCATCGAAGGGTACGAAAATTCGCCGAGCCCTTCTTCCAAGGTTTGGAAAATGCGAAAGTGTTCGCCGTCGCTACTGACCGCGAGGTTGAGCGGCGTGCGGCCCTCGTTCGTGTTATTGAAGATGAGCACGACCCGTCCATCGCGCAGCGCTACCGCGTCGATGCCGGAATTCGGATTAGGTAGATCGAGTGTGTGAACGGCTGTCCAATGCAACCCCGCGTCAGTGGAATCGGCAACGCAGATCTTGCCGATTTGCTGCGTCGATCGCGCATACAACCGTAGCGTTCCATTCTTCAAACGTACGACCGAGGGTTGAATAATGCCGTATAGCGGCGCGCCGATGGGCCCGATTCTCGACCATGACTTCGCGTTGTCAGTGCTGCGTTCAATCCAAGCCGCCCAGGCATGGTAGCTCTCCACCGAAGTTCCGCTGACAATCGTTCCTTCCGGCAAAAGCAAAGGTTTGGCGCGAATGGGACCGTAAATTCCGGCAGGCAAATGCTCGACGGCAGACCAGGTTTTGCCATCGTCGCCGCTCGAACGCCGGCCAGCGGACCAACTCGACGGATGCGGTCCAAATTTGTAATAGAGCCACAGCGTTCCGTCCGCGCTGTAGAAGAGAACGGGGTTGTAGCAAGCGATATCCGGCTCGCGAACCAATTCGATTGGCTCGCTCCATTTTTTTGCGCTACGCCGGGCGCTCCAGATGGCTACATCCGGCTTGCCCTCGGCCGAACCGCCAAACCAAGCGGCGAGCAGATCGCCGTTTTTCAACTCGACGATGGTTGAGGCGTGCGCGGAAGGGAAGGGCGCGTCGGTATAGATGAATTCTCTCGTTACCGCGAGCATGAGGCCAAGAAGAAAGAGTCCCATGTTAGCGCTCCGGGTAAGGCGAATTCATCAAACCTTCCCAAATGATCCGGTTAAACGCCTCAGCATCCAAGCGGTCTTCCTCGCGAAAATCGAAGCCCTTCGTTTTGGCGGCCCAGTAGCGAGCTGGGTGAGCAATCTTCACCGGCGGCGCAACCAGCGCTAAGCGGCGCGTCGCTGCGCTCAAAGGTAACTGCGTATCCGCCAGCACAGCCGAGGGCTTGGCCTCGAAGCTCCACTCTTTCTGATTCAAGTCGAAAACTTCCGTCATCGGGCGCGTGGTCGCGGTATTCAAATTGAGATGCTCTAGCCCCAACACATCTTCGATCGTGCGAACCATCGAAACCGTGGTGTAATACGTCGACACCACCGCGCCATGTTTCACGTAAGGACCAACAACGTAGGCCGTCGTCCGATGCGCATCCACGTGGTCCGGTCCGTCTTGCGAATCGTCTTCGATGCTGAAAATCAAAGTATCGGACGCATAGCGGCTCTTCGCCACTTTCTCAATCAACCGCGCCACCGCGTAGTCGTTGTCGGCCTGCTGCCGCTCTGGCGTGTTGACGCCTGAAATGGCCGTATCGAAGTTGCCCATGTGGTCAACGCCCAATTCTAGAAGTTCAAACGCCGGCAAATTGCCGCCGCTTACATAGCCGTCGAACTCGCGCTCCCACTCGGCTTCTCTATAGAAATCCGGATAGCCTGGATCGAACCCGCGAAAATAGTGATCGCCGAATTTGTAGAGTTCCGGATTGGACGGGCGCTGCATTTTGATCTTCGCTTTGAACGGATACGGTTCGCGCGGCGCATCGGCCGCCATGTCGCTCATCGCCCCATACTCGCGAAACGTCAAACCGGCGCGCAGCACGGCATCCCAAATGTAGCCTTTACCCT
>Ga0075021_10002119_pt1 | contig 10307 bp, 4 predicted proteins | sample ColStrG_CSR_2012_FD_72749 | JGI IMG/M metagenome (GOLD analysis project Ga0075021, IMG submission 72749) | Freshwater sediment microbial communities in response to fracking from Pennsylvania, USA - Cold Stream Run_MetaG_CSR_2012 | ecosystem: Environmental > Aquatic > Freshwater > Creek >... | reverse complement strand
TGGACGTAGAGGTCGGAGGGATCGATGTTGGCGCGCCAGTACTGGTCATCCAGTCGGCTCGGACCCTCGGTGGTCGAGGACCTGCCGTCGCAGAGGAGCGACCACCGGAAGCCGTCGGCGTCGACCGCCGCGGGCCAGAGTGAGCTCACGTCCCTGTCCAGGAATTCCTCAGCACGCCTCCGAACAATCTCCGTCTGGCGGGTGACGTCGACGCTGCCGACCGAGGGATCGGGGGGCTTCAGGGAACTGCAGAAGTAGGCGATGCTCCGAGGCATGTGCGAAGCGGGCCAATCCTCCACCGGCAGGAGATGGGACATCGACGCCCAGGTGTCGAACGGCTTGACGAATCCACTCACGGTGACGCCTCCCGGTCCCGGCCAACCGAGGGCCGCCTCGTCTTCGTCGAGCCAGAGCTGCAGGGACTGGGTTGCCACCGTACCGAGATGCTCGACCATCGACCGCCATGCCGGGGACTGAGCGACGAGGTCCGGACAGACGTGTGGCACCATACCGAGCGAGATACCGAAGACGACGACATCGAAGTCCCGCCCGACTTCGAGGGTTCGCCTACCATGGTCCCGCCGTGGCGACCAGAAGGACTCGAGGTCCACTCCGGCCGCGGCGGCCGGAGTGAGGAGCTGGTCACGGAGGGGTGCATCCGGCCAGCACGGCAGTCCCTTCACCCGGATCAGGGGGTCGTAGTCGTGGATGCCGCCGGCGAGTTCGGCCTGGACGCCCAGGTCGATGGCGGCGATGCTCTTCCCGTCTTCACTCAGGCGGAGTCCGTCGACGCGGTGGAAGAAGCGGAACTCGACACCCCGCTTCCGCAGTACCTGGTAGAGAGGAGCGAAAATCGCCTCCCCCATGCCTGCCTGCATCTTCCAGAACAGGGCCCCGCGATAGCCCATCAGCATCTTCGTGGCGAGCTGCAGTCCGAGCCCGGCGCTGAACCGGGGGCGCTCGGGATCGGCGTCCTCATAGCCGAACACAAGGTCGTACATGCCTCGGAGGATCGGAGAGGCGAGAGCATCCTGATCGATCCCGTGCGAGGTCAGCCATTGGCGGTAGTCGAAATCATCGATGGCGGCGTATCCCTCCGGCCGGGTGAGGAGGCCGTCGGCCAGGATGCCGGCCAGGTTCGCCGTCACCAGTTCGATGAGCTCGTAGGTGCGGCGGGATCCTGCCCGCGAGAGGACGGTCTGGCGGAGCCCCGTGCGGAGAGGGTCGATGATGGCGGGAAGCGCCTGCTCGAGGTCGCGGCCGAACGGACCCGTCCGGGCCAGATCCACAAGTCGTTGGGCCCAGCTCAAGGGAAGGGTGAGGCCGATCAGGCCCGCACCCTGCAGCACCGTCGCCAACACCTCGGCAACTGCCGGCGCCGGGAGGTGGGGCGGAATCGGGGAGGTGGACAGCCGGACGGACCCGCCGGGATGTCTGGCTGGGCCGGGAAGTGAAGCGAAGAAGTCCAGGAGGAGTCGCAGCGACCGGGTGACCAGGTCTGCCACGGCCCATGGAGTGAACCCCTCCAGGTCGGGGGCGGTGTCACCGGGGCGCCCCGGGGTGGCGCCGAACGAGGCCACCCACGGTGTCCACTGCCCATCGTGGTGATCCACGACGCCGGCGAGGTTTGACGGAGCGACCGCGGCGTCCAATGACCCGATGGGGCAGGCGGGATCGGAGTTGGGACGGTCGAGCTCGTCGTAGCACCGGCGCATCACGTCGAAGGTGTGGTCGTAGTAGCCGAGGAGCACGTGAAGACCATGCTCCTCGATGCGGCCGTTCGGCCCGCGGCTGCTGGCCCCCTTGCCGCCCAGCCGCCACCCCCTCTGGTACACGGTGATGCGGTCGTACCGCTCGGTCCAGTCTCCCTCGCTGAGCTCGAAGGCGGCGGTCAACGCTCCCATGCCGCCGCCCAGGATGGCGACGGAGCGACTGCCCGGAGTGTCCACCTCAGCTGCCGAGGATGGCGTACGCATGGGCCAACTCGGGGCTCGTCGAGTCGGGCGGGAACTGGTCGAGCACCGACCGCAGGATGTCGGCCCAGCCGGCCGGGCGGACGCCGACATCGAGTCGGGCCAAGTCGTTGGCTGCCCGCAGCGCCAGAAGGACGGAGCCCTGCGACTTCCCGGTCTCGATGGCGGCCAGCAGGTCGTCGACGACGGACTGCGTGCGCTCCGGGTGGGCAGCAGCGGTGATCTCGGCCCGCAGGCGCAACAGGTCCGGTAGGTGGATGCGCTCCCCGGACTCCTCGGCTCCGATCAACGCGTCCTCGAGCCGCTCCAGCGCCTGGTCGAGGGCTCCGTTTAAGGCGAAGTTCCGGGAGACGATGCCGAGGAACGCAGGACGGAACGCGGCGTGTCCGACAAGGTCCATGTCGACCTCGCACTGCTGCAGTTCGATCACATCGCTCGGCATGCCCGATTCAGGAACAAGGGTGTACTGGCGTCCGATCACCAGGAAGTAGTCGAATCGGCACTTGGCGGCGATCTCCAAGGTCTGCAGTCCGAACTGACGCGCCCCGGCGGGGTCACCGGTGATCATCCGCAGCCATGCGAGGTAGGTCGAGATGAAGGCCAGGCTGAACGGACCGGACGGGAAGTTGAGCTGTTCGGCTGCAGCGATCGCCTTCTGCTCCCAGTCGACGCTCTCCGCGGTGCGTCCCTGGAGGCCGGCGATGCAGGCCAGGGCGACAGCCGTCACGGGCACCGGATCATGCGGGAGGGGCCAGAACGGTGAGGCGGTGGCGTCGGCAGGCCGTGAGCCGTAGCCGGCCCACGCTTCTTCCAGCCAACGACGCGCATCGTCGAGCTTGCCCCTGTAGAAATCGCTGTAGCCGATGCACGAGCGGATCTCCGGCGCGAACCATGCGGTCTCGGGAGCGGCGAGCAGGTTTGCCAATGGTGCGAGCACCACCCCGGCCGCCTCGACGTCGCCACGGACCAGGTGGTAGCCCCATACGCCGACCTGTGCCGGCATGATCTCGGCCCGACTGGTCAGACGGCAGCAGATGTCGTCCGCCACCCGGAAGTCCTCGTAGACGTCCGGGTATCCGTAGCCGAACAGTGAGCTCACACTGACGGTGCGTGACATCCGAATCATCAGCTCGGTGAGGTCGCGCTCCTCTGAGGCAGGCAGCTGGAGCAGCAGTTCCAGCCCTCGGTCGAGCTGTTGACGGGCCTCGGTGTGACTGGCTGCCGACTGAGCTGCCTGGGCGGCTGCGATGTAGGCCGGGACGGCTCGCACCGCGTCGCCGGCGAGATCGCGATGGTGAGCCACGATGGCAAGGTCTCCCGGGGTGGTGGAGGTTGCACTCAGGAGCTCGGCGATCCGGCTGTGGGTGGAAAGGCGTGAGTCGAGCACTTGGGTCTCATAGGCGGCATCCCGCAACAGGCCATGCCGGAATCGGTAGAGTCCCCGCCTCGCTTCGCCCACAGGCTCGATGATGTCCGCCTGCTCCAGTTGGGCCAGCACATCGTCAATTGGGACATTGGCGATCTGGCGCAACTGGCTGGACTCGAATTCGGCCCCGAGGGTCGCCGCCAGCTGCGTGACCCGCAGATCGATGCCGGGCGACCGGAGGCGGGCGGTGAGCAGCTCCTGGAGCTTGGGGGGCAGCACCTCCCCGGGTGTCGCCGTCAGTGCGCTCCGGGCCAACTCCTGTAGGAAGAGCGGCACACCGCCCGCCCGTTCAGTGATCTCCCGTCGCTGGGCCGCCCCGAGATCGGATTCCTGGACCAGTCTCGTCACGAACGTGACTGCGTCATCTCCGCTGAGTGGCTCAAGCTCGATGTCGACACAGCGTTCGGCCCAGGTCGATGCCTCTGCGGTGCGGCTCGTCATCAGGATCATGACTCCCGGTACGCCCTCGGCCACCATGAGGCCGAGCAGGTCGACCGTCGTCGGGTCAGCCCAGTGGAGGTCATCGACGAGCATGAGGCAGGGTGTGGTCTTGGCGACGTGTTCGAGCCATTTGACGAGGGTCCGCAAGGTCTCGGTTCGGAACGCGAGAGCATCGACCTGGGGCGTGTTCCACAGTTCGTCGAGCTCGAGACCGAGAAGCGTCGCCAGGCGAGGAAGGGTGTCGGCCCGGTCGAGGCCGGCGTCGTCGAGGCGGAACTCAATCTCGGCAAGCCGCTCGGACTGGGGCTGCTCCGGATAGAGGTCGAGTAGCTGCTCCAGCATCCGCCCGATGGGCCACAGCGCCACGTTGCCGTGATAGGGCGAGCAGCGCGCTTCGAGCACGATGCCACCGTCGGCACGGGCTCGTTCGCAGAGCTCTGCGGCCAGCCGCGATTTCCCGATACCTGCCGGGCCGCGCACCACGACCACGGTGTCCTGCGGTGACCGGCCGTCGGGCGAGCCCTCTGCGACGCTCTGCCACGTGTCCTGCAGGATGCGGGACTCTCGTTGTCGTCCGACTAGTGGGACCGACCCCACGAGGTCCGGACCAAGTCGTGCGCCAGCGACCGTCGCCCGCAGGACGCGGTAGACCGGCATCGGGCGAGCGATCCCCTTGAGGATTCGAGCACCGACCGGCTCTATGTCGAAATGCGGACCGACGAGTTGCCGGGTGGCGTCGCTGATCACCAGTGTTCCGGGCTCGGCTTCGCCCTGCAGCCGAGCCGCCACGTTGGCGGCCGACCCCACGATGTCCGCGGCGTCGGCCGCGCCGGTTGTCAGTCCGGTGACCACCACAGTGCCAGAATGGATACCGACCCGGATAGAGGGCACGATCTGGTAGCGCCGACGCAATTCATTGCCCGCATCGGCCATCCCGTCGATGAGTCGCAGACCGGCGAGTACCGCTCTACGCGCGTCGTCCTCGTGCACGTTGGGGTAGCCGAAGCAGGCGACGACCCCGTCCCCCTGGAACTGGAGCACGCGACCGTCGAGCCCCTGGACCACGTCGGTAGCCACCTGCCGGTACAGCCTGAAGACATTGCGCATGATTTCGGGCTCGGTGACGTCGGCGAGATCGGTGGACTGGACGATGTCGGCGAAGAGGAGAGTGACGAACGCCCGCTCGCCCTCGGGCAGGGACTGTTCGAGGCGGGCCCGCTCGACCAGGGTCTCAACGCGCTGGTTGCCAGGGTCCACGGCCAGGACGTCTTCGGCGAGTTCGAGCACGCGGGGCCACGAGCTCGCGGCGGCCGCCGCGTCCATGGACGCAAGCAGCCGGTCGATCAACAGGGCCAGCCGTGCCTCTGCCGATTCCGCCTCGACAGGACCTCCGCCGATCACGATTCAGGCCCTACGCGGCTGGTGATGCGTTGCTCACGTAGAACAACGCAGGCACGTGGTCTGTCGTCCCGACCGTCAGCTCGCCCTCGTAGAGGCCACACGGCACGTCGGTGGTGTCCGTTTGGACGGTGACATGCGTCGCCCCCACACCAGGCCCGGCCGTCGGCGGGTCGACCCGGAGCGACGACGCCTTGATCGTGTGTCCATGGAGCCCGACCCGATGAAGATCGCTGATCGAGACCTTGGCGCTCGTCGAGGGGGTCGGCAGGATCATCGCCGTGTGCTCGATGGTTCGCCCGGTCCGGGCCGGGTTGCTCCCGGCCGTGGGTTGGACATCCGCTTCCGACCAATTGGCGGTGGCTTCCATGCCGGCTTGCCACGCACGGGACCAGTCGCGAGCGAGTCGCTGGAACAGGCGTGTGCTGTCTTCTGCGGCATCCTGCTGCTTGTACTTGCCCGACCAGAGTCGAGCGCCGACATCGGACGCGTACTGCCCGTAGAACTCCGCCATGTCGGTGACGGTGCTTACCCACTGCTCCGCGACACCGCCGGTGAAGGCCGCCGAATCAGCGGGGGCTCCGGAAGCCTCTGGGTTGGGGTCGCCCACGGAGCCTGGCGTCGGGTCGACCGAACCCCCGGCGGCCCGCACGGTCGCCACGTTGACTGCACGCTGCACCCAGGTGCCCCATTCCGGGCAAACCGTGGTGGCGAAGGTGTTGAGGAGCGTGTCGGTAAACCCGACGACTTTCAGAGCCTTCACTTGACGCCGACCGGCGACGTCCAGGGCCATGAGGTAGCCGCGGTCGACCTGCAACAAGTTCCCGATGCTGTGGTCGAGGTCATAGCTCATCGCCGCCCATGCAGGGGTCGACTTGAGGTCGCAGTGGAGAACGGTTTCGAGTCGGTGGCCCCCGATCTCGACGACCTCCAGATAGTTGGCGTGGGTCTGCTTCTCGCCGGAGCGCAGGGGTCCCTCTGTGACCGGACCGGTCGGCCGCATCTCCTTGAACATCTCGCCGCCCCAGGATGGCCAATTGCCAGGTTCGAGCCAGTCGCGGAGATTTTCGAGGGATTCGTCCGTCTCGAACTCGCTGAAGATCCAGACCGCCGGTTTTCCGCTGACGTCGACGTTCACCGCGATGCAGGATGTCGAAGAACTCGCCACGGGCGCCCCTCCCTTCTTCTTCTTAGCCGCCATGAAACCCACCTTCCGTTGGTAACGGTAGCCCACGACGTGCCTACCGGGCTCGGGAACCTCGGCGACGGTCGACCAGTTCAGGGGCTCTGAAACTCGCAGCACCGTCGCGCTGAGGGCGACCGCCTGCTCCTGTCGATACCGTGGGTGCCGAGCATCCCACCGGGCGGCGTTCAACGTGACAGAGGTGATCTGGTCGGCCGATCCCTCCCCCCCTCGTCGGGCCCCGCTCTGCGATCGATCAATCTGAAGGGGATCCCCTCAGACGCGACAGTGTCCACCGGCCCCGCTGCGCCTGAGCCTCAGCGCGACTGAGCTCTCGGCCGGATCCAGTCGCCCTCGACGCAACGGGGCCGGATGACGTCTCTTGCACCCAAAGAACCCGATCGCTACCTCTTGCCCCGGCGCCCGGGAGTTGAGATGATCGGCGGGAGTCGAGCGGAACGACACGAGAACAATCGAGCCCAACAAGGATGGTATGAGGATGGCGGCCTTCGGGAATGGGAACCAAGCGATGACCGATCTTCTCAAGGAGGTCGATCTGTTTTCGGCCTGCACTCGCAAGGAGCTACGACAGTTGCAGTCGTTGATGTCGATGACCAAAGCGAGGAGTGGCCAGGTGCTCGCCAAGAAGGGTTCCCTCGGTCGCGAGTTCTTCGTGATCGTCGATGGAGAGGCCACGGCCACCTGTTCTGGAGAGAGGGTCGCCAAGCTGGAACGCGGGTCGTTCTTCGGGGAACTCGCACTGCTCGATGGTGGTCCTCGGACTGCAACTGTGACAGCCGTAACTGACATGCGTCTGCTCGTGCTCACCCGCAGAGAATTTCAGGAGCTGATCACCTCCCAACCGTCCATCGTCATCAAGATGCTCGTCGAACTCGGGGGGCGCCTGAGGCGGACGGACGAGATGTTCGAGAGAGCACTGCCGGCGATCTAGGGAGACACTGGATTCCTGTGGCTGGCAAGAATCCGATCATGCCTGGAGCTACCGCAGCTGGCATCCGCAGAATCTCAGGACGCTGTTGGATCGAGCGCGATCTGACCAACGCCGCGCTGTTGCCTGGCGCTCGATCGACATCGGCACCCCGCTGACGGTGCCACCTCCTGGATGAATGGACGGCCTCGCCTGGCGACCCGTGAGATGTCGTCGAGATCGAGGTCGCCGACGGTCCGCAGGCTGGGCACCATCTGGAGCCAGGTCGTACCGCACGAGTGTTCCCGGTGGTGTCGACCTCATGGTGTCGCGGCCACCGTCCAGCAATTGTCAACATCTGCACGGTGCCGCACAGCTGGTCTTGACGGACAAATTGGAATGCGGAAGTCTGGTCGAGTGACCGTCGGCTATGAAGTGCGGGACAACATCGCCTACATCAGCTTCGAGCGCCGGGAGAAGCACAACGCCCTCCGCGACGAGGACATCGAGGCGCTAATTGGGGCCTTGAGACGCCTTGATGCCGACGACACTGCCGATATCGCCATCCTCTTTGGCCAGGGTCGCTCCTTCTCGAGTGGGGGCGACGTCAATGCTCGCCTCCAGCGTTCCGTGGATGAAGGATCGACGGCCGGCCGGACCACGGAGCGCGATGCGTTCCTCCACTGCCAGCACTGGAAACCGATCATCGCCGCCGTCCACGGTTACTGCCTCGGCCACGCTCTGGCAACCGCACTCCTCTGCGACCATGTCGTCGCATCTCGCAGTGCGCGGTTCCAGGTAACGGAGACGAAGATCGGCCTGGCGATGCCGGGTTTGATTCCCCAACTCGGCACGCCGGCCTTCGCCTACGACGTTGCCATGACCGGGCGCATGTTCACGGCTGAGGAGGCTATGGCCGGCGGCGTACTGACCCGCCTTGCCGAGGATGACGGGCACGTCCAATGCGCCGAAGGGCTGGCCCACCAGATCCTGGAGAACCCTCCGACCGCCGTGCGGGCCCTCGTCCAGGTCCGTCGAGCGATGATCGTCGACGGCTCAACCCGATATGCGGACGTAGCGCCGGCGTTCGACTGGGCGACGAGCAGCGAGGCCAAGGCGGCTGTCGAGGCATTGCAGCATTGAGGTCGGACTCGAGCCGACAGTGCCACGCCAAGGACCCCGCAGTGCGAAGTCCGCGGTCACCCCCCTCTTGGCATCCGCAAACTGACACACGCAGGATCAGTAGAAGACAGCGTTGTCCGAACGTAGGGTCGGTGACGGACGGCGTTGCTGCCCGATAGGCGCCGTGGTTGACACCTGGTCATGCGGCGGGCCAGAAGCTCATCCTCGACCGTCGCCCATGGTGTTTCGGCTGGGACGTTGTCGTGGCACCGGGGGACCTGCAGTCCAGCGGGCGACGCCGGGCCGCGGGGTATACCATGCGGGGCGCCGCAGCCAACGCACTATGCAATTCGGCGGGAAACGGGACGCCGCAAGGGGAGTCACCATGGTCCAGTGCTCGAAGCCCACAACGTCCACCGGACGGCGCCGTCGGACGCGACGTTGGCTAGCCCTGGCTACAGCCGTGCTGGTGGTGAGCGGGCCCACCATGGTCGAGGCGGCCTCCTCGTCCGGCGCGGCCGTCTCGACCCGCGCCGCAAGCTCCGCCCACCTCACCCCGGCACCGAGCGGCTACTGGCTGGCTGCCGGCGACGGGGGTGCCTTCGCCTACGGCGACGCCGGCTTCCACGGCTCGATGGGCGGCCAGCACCTCAACTCGCCCGTGGTCGGCATGGCCCGGACCCCGTCGTCCAACGGCTATTGGGAGGTGGCGGCCGACGGAGGGCTCTTCGCCTTCGGTGACGCCGTCTACTACGGCTCGATGGGCGGCCAGCACCTCAACTCGCCCGTGGTCGGCATGTCCGCCGCCGGAACGGGCAACGGTTATTGGGAGGTGGCGGCCGACGGAGGGATCTTCACCTTCGGCGCCGCCACATTCCACGGCTCGATGGGTGGACTGCACCTCAACTCGCCCGTCGTGGGCATGGCCGGCACGCTCCTCTCCGACGGGTACTGGGAGGTGGCGGCCGACGGAGGGCTCTTCGCCTTCGGCGACGCCGGCTACTACGGCTCGAAGGGCGGCCAGCACCTCAATGCGCCCATCGTCGGCATCTCCGCCACCACGGCCGGGGGCGGCTACACCATGGCGGCGTCGGACGGCGGGGTATTCGCCTTCGGTGATGCCGCCTTCCGCGGTTCGGCCGGTGGCGTGACGCTCAATTCGCCCGTTGTGGCCATTGCCCAGATCGGTCCGACCGTCGGGGGACGGGTTCTACTGGTCGGGACCTTCCATGGGGTTGCCGGCCAGTACACGTCCATCCAGGACGCGGTCGACGCAGCGCATCCCGGCGACTGGATCCTCATCGCCCCCGGCGACTACCACGAGCAGAACGACGTGAACCGCCCGCCCACGCCGAGTGACGTGAGCACAGGGTGGTTCGGCGGCGTCGACATCGAGACACCCAACATCCACCTTCGTGGCATGGACCGGAGTTCGGTGATCGTGGACGGGACGAAGCCGACCGCGGCCACGGCGTGCTCGAGCTCGCCGGCCGACCAGAACTTGGGCACAACGGTGGCCGGCTACACCGGACCGATCGGCCGCAACGGCATCCTGGTATGGAAGGCGGACGGCGTCTCGGTCGACAATCTGACCACGTGCAACTTCCTCACCGGGTCGGGCGGCGGCGGCAACGAGGTGTGGTGGGACGGCCTGCCTTCCGGGGCCACCTCGGGCCGACTCGGCATCGTCGGCTACTCGGGAAGTTACCTCACGACCACCTCGAGCTTCTACGACCCGGTCTCCAAGGTGGCCGGCGCCTACGGCATCTTCTCCTCGGCGGCGTCACTCGGTGTGTGGAACAACATCTACGGAAGCAACTTCAACGACTCGGGGAC
>Ga0075021_10002117_pt1 | contig 10312 bp, 8 predicted proteins | sample ColStrG_CSR_2012_FD_72749 | JGI IMG/M metagenome (GOLD analysis project Ga0075021, IMG submission 72749) | Freshwater sediment microbial communities in response to fracking from Pennsylvania, USA - Cold Stream Run_MetaG_CSR_2012 | ecosystem: Environmental > Aquatic > Freshwater > Creek >... | reverse complement strand
CCCCGGAGGTAATTCGTATGGCAGCGAGTCAGGTGGTTCTTTATTTTGACAAACAGGAAGACGCGCTGCTCTTTACCCTGGCTGCCAGCTCAATGATCTCGGACGAAGGGCCGGCGGGCGCCGGCGATGCCCTGGTGAAAATTGCCGCCGAGATCCGCAAAGCCAACCGGATCACTACTGAAGGCGTGCTGGAACCCTCCAACTAGCACTTCAAGTGGCCTCTGATAACAGCGCTCCCCGGTGCTGAGTCGAACCTCGCTATTCTCACCCGCTCAAGTCATACACTGTCCAGCGCCTGCCAAGCGTCGGAAAAGCGACCCTACGAGTTCTTTTTCTAAGCACCCGTTTCTTTGCTGTAACAATTCTCCCACGCTCATTGCCTATAGAAATTCCGGGCACGTCTTGGGCCGGGTAACCCAGTACGAAAACCAGTTGGAGGTGTTTGTGGTTCGGGACCTCAAATTTGTAAAGAAGGCTTATGTCGCTCCTTCCTTCGATGTCCATGTCGCCGCGACTGCCAAAGCCGCACTCGAGGCGGGAGCATCGCAGAATCCGCAAGTCGAGGAGATGTTGGTGTTGATCAATCAGCGGCCGGACGAAAAGACCTCCGCTTCCGGTTCATCGGAGCCCAGAAGCCGAGTGCCGTAGGCCGCCGCCAGATTTGTCGATGGCGCAGCAGGTGATGAGACACGAAACAATCCGATGGAATCCCGCCACTGGGGAATGGTTCTGTCCCAAGTGCGGCCGGGCGTCAAGTTGTGTCAGCGAACAAGACGCGCATTCCGAATTAGACCAATACCAATGCGATTTCCCTTGGGTAGAGATGCCTAAAGCTTTCTCTGATCCTATCGGCGAGTGATACGGCAGGACCCGGACCTGAAACGAATGGCCGTCGTGTCCTACAACTTATTCGCGCTCAAGGCGGGCATAAGCCTGTTCCGCCAGGACCAGACCACCCAGGACTCCCGCACGGCCGCCAAGCTGTGGAGGCACCACATATTGATCAATGTCACGCGTCACTTCGGTCGCTCGAACATATCCATTCAGAATTCCAACCAGGTCTTGTCGGATGCGACCGAACAGCTTGGTTTGCCGCAACACTCCGCCTCCAAGCACGATACGTTGCGGTGAGAGCGTGAGCACCCAGTTGGCCAGCCCGTAGGCCAGATAATGCGCTTCCAGCGTCCAAGCCGGGTGATCCGCGGGCAAGTCCTGGGCTGCAATGCCCCAGCGCGCCTCGATCGCAGGGCCGGAGGCCAATCCTTCCAGGCAGTCTCCGTGATACGGACAACCGCCGCGGAACGGATCCTGCGTCAGGTCATGCGGAACCCGAATGTGGCCCATCTCCGGATGCACCATGCCGTGAAGCACACGCCCGTTGATAATCGCGCCCCCGCCGATGCCTGTGCCAACCGTGAGGTACAGGAAGTCGGACAGGTTCTGCGCCGCACCCCAGCGCGCTTCTCCGAGAGCGGCCGCGTCTACGTCGGTATCAAAGCCCACCGGCACTGACAGCGCGTCCCGCACCGTACCTGCAAGATTGAAATTCTGCCACCCTGCCTTCGGCGTGGATGTGACATAGCCGAACGTAAGTGAAGTGCTGTGCAGGTCGATCGGCCCAAAGGAGCCGATGCCAACCGCCTGCAATTCGCCACCGGATTGCTCACGCAGGAACTCAATCGCGATAGCCAGCGTTGCCTGAGGCGAGGTCGTCGGGAACTGGATCGTCTCCAAATCATCCGGCCCAGTTCCAACTCCACAAACGAATTTTGTGCCCCCAGCCTCGATCGCACCGAACATATTTCGATATTCGCCCCAAGGAGTCTGCCACAGAACCCCGTGGGAACAAAATTTAGAGGGGAGGGAGGAGTGACTCGGCTGAGAATTTCAGCCTCGCTATCATCAAGGCATCATCCTGAGCGGCCTGTCAGGCCCTGAAGGATCTGGCGTGTAGCGGATATTGCTCTTCGCCCCAGCGTTTGTCGTGGATGCGCACCAGATCCTTCGGCACTGAAGTCCCTCAGGATGACGTCGTTGTAAGTTATTGTTTCAACCCCGGCCGCGACTTACCCCTTTCCGCCCGATGCCATCTTTTGCGCCTTCGCCCGAACGAACGCGTAGTTCAGCGCCGGGAGTGAATTGAAACTGGCCGCCTTGGCAAAGTATTTCTGTGCTTCGGCACCATCGCCCTTGCCCTGATACGCCTGCCCCAGGCGATAAAGGTTGCGGGGATCCTGTTGGTTGGCTTGTTCAAGTTCGCTGATCGCCAGGCCACAGTCCTTCCTGGCCAGAGCAATCCTGCCGGCCAGTTCGTGAGATTGCTTCAACTGCACCGGATTCTTCGATGCCTCAGCTCCCTGGCGGAATTCATCGGCGTGAGTCTTTGCCGCCGCGTAGTCCTTCCTGGCGATTGCCAGCCCGGCCAGGTTGAAGTGGTGCAAGAGCTTCGCATTGTCCTTGATTTCCTGCGAGAGCGTGGAAGTTTCGACCAACTGCAGGGAACGGTCGAACGTCTGGGAGGCCGCGTCATACTTCTGCATCTCGGCCATGATATTGCCCTTCGCCTGCAGATCTGCCGCCATGGCCGCAACGTCGTTCTTCTTTTCAGCGACGGCGTATTCATTGTCCATCGCCTGCAGGGCTTTGTCGAACTTGCCGCCGTCCGACGCTACCACCGCCATGCCGAAGAACGCCGTGCGGAGTTCGCCATCGTTGCGTGACTGATCCGCCATCTCCTGCAATTCGGCGGCCGCATCTTCCGGCTTACCCTGGTACAGCAGGTCCGCGGAAAGCCCGAAGCGCGACGGCACGAAGTGGGGATCGACCGACAGCGCCTTCCGGTACTGCGCGATCGACTCATCGAACTTGCCCATCCTCAGCAGCAGCTCCGCATAAGAGTCATAGGGATTCGGATCGTTGGGAATGAGCTCGATATATTTCTTGAAAGCCTGTTCGGCGGTGGGATAGTCCTCTTGCTGGCGGTAGGCGTAGCCCAGCATGTTGTAGGCAGGCGAGTAGCTCGGGGCCAGCACGGGCGCTTCCTTCAAGTGCTCCACCGCCCCGGCATAGTCCTGCTGGCCAAAGTCGAAGGCTCCCAGATTGAAATGCGCCCGCTCATCATTCGGATAAGTTGCAACCAGCTTTTCGAGATATTCCTTCTGTTTCACCACTTCGCCGTTGGCGCCTGCCTGGTTCGCCAGAATGAGAAGTTTCTCTCCGTCGGAAGCTTTGTCCGCCAGGCTGACCGCCTTGTTCAGATGCTTGAAGAATTCCTTGGCGGTGGGTGCGGCATTGGCCAGCGCGAGCTCTGCAGTTGCGAAGTCGGGATCCAAGGCGATGGCCTTGTCAAAATGCTGGATGGATTCCTGGGCCAGAACCTTTTCCGAGAGATCACGCCCTTGCAGATATTCATTCCTGGCATCCTCTGACTTGGCGGTGATGGGAATCTTGCCGTCGGAAGCAGCTGCGGACCCTCCGCTGTTGCCTGTTTTGTCGCATGCGCTCCAGATTGTTGTCGTGCCCAGCAGAACCACCACGGCCAGCACCACGCGGCTCAGATCAGTTCGACGCATCGCTTTGCTCCTTGGGACTTCGATGAGTGCCTCGATGTTGCTAGACGTGATCCATGCAAGTTTGGATAGCAGCGCAGGCTGGTCTTTGTTGAAGCGGACCAAATCCGCGGCCACATAACACCCAACAAAAGACCTGCTCTGTGGCGATGGTCGTGGTCTAAATGCGTTGATGGAGGATGGGCTGGCTGGTGTGGTCGCGGGCGGCTCGCCCGCGTAGAGAAGATGCAAGAGAAACGGCTAGGCCGCGGCAAGATAAACGTAGCGCAGAATAAACAGCACCGTGAGGATCCAGACCAGAATATTGATGTCGCGAATTTTCCCCGCCGCAATCTTCACCACGGTGTAAGAGATCAGCCCCAGGCTGAGGCCGGTGGCAATGCTGAAGGTCAGAGGAGTGGCCAGCATGGTGATAAAGGCCGGCACGGCTTCGCTGAAATCCGCCCAGTCGACGTGCGCAATGGACTGGGTCATCAACGCGCCCACCAGAATAAGCGCCGGGGCGGTGGCGTAGCCGGGAATCGCAGTCGCCAACGGCGAGCAGAACATGGCCAGCACAAACAGGGCTGCCACCACTACGTTGCTCAGTCCGGTGCGAGCTCCTACTGCGATGCCGGCGACGCTTTCAATGTAACTCGTCACCGTCGATGTACCTGCCAGCGATCCGAAAATGGTTCCTGCCGCATCCGCCAGCAGCGCTCTTCCGACGCGCGGTATTTTCCCGTCCTTGATGAAACCGCCCTGCTCGCAGACACCTACCAGAGTACCCACATTGTCGAAAAGATCCACAAACAGGAAGGCGAACAGAATTTCGAGGAAGCCCAGATGGATGGCGCCGCGAAAATCAAGCTGCAGAAAAGTAGACGAAGGATGCGGCATCGAGACGATCGCCGACGGCCACTTCGAGATGCCGCGCAGCATGCCCATCAGGGCTGTCCCGACAATGCCGATCAGGATAGCGCCGTTGACTTTTCTCGCCATCAGGACGAGGGTCAGAGCGAGACCGAAGCAGGCGGTTTGCACCTCGCGGTCGGCAAAACTGCCCAGGCCAACGAACGTAGCGGCGTTTGCCACCACCAGTTTTGCATTCCGCAGGCCGACGAACGCAATGAAGAACCCGATCCCCGTTGCGGTGGAATGCTTCAGGCAATCCGGCATGCCATTGACGATCTGCTCGCGGACTCGCGTGACCGTGAGCAGCAGAAAAACAACGCCCGAAAAGAAAACCACGCCCAGCGCCGTGCGCCATGGCACGTGCATGCTCAAGCAAACGTAATATGTGAAATAAGCGTTGAGCGACATTCCGGGAGCCAGTGCGATGGGATAGTTGGCGTAAAGCCCCATGACCAGGGTTGCAATCGCGGCCGAAAGGCAGGTCGCGAAAACTACACCGTCGAGCGGCATCCCCGCCTGGGCCAGGATTTGCGGGTTCACGACGACGATGTAGGCCATCGTCAGAAAAGTGGTGAGGCCGCCGAGAACCTCCTGCCTCACGGTGGTGTGGTTCTCGGTGAGCTTGAAATAGCGGTCGATCAATCGTTGTCCTGGGTTCTCAGCTTCCGGATTCTCAACAGCCTGGATTCGCAGCCAGCGTATTTAATACTCGATCTTGTTGGGCTTTTCTTCCCATGCGCGAAACGCTGCCAGCGCCTCTTCACGCATCATTTGAATCATGGGAATGCCGCGCAGCGCGTGCGCCTGAGCGATTTCACGATAGATGAACGAGTCGTCAAAGCCGACTTTGGACGCATCCGCAGCGAAGCCGCCGTAGTAGACTCGTGACAAACGCGCCCAGTAAATTGCCCCCAGGCACATGGGACAAGGTTCGCAGGAAGTGTAGAGTTCGCAGTCTTTCAGTTCGAAGCAGCCAACCTTCCGGCAAGCCTGGCGTATGGCAAGCACTTCTGCGTGCGCGGTGGGATCACTGGTCCGGGTCACCTGATTCACACCTTCAGCAATGATGCTGCCGTCTTTCACGACTACAGCGCCGAACGGCCCGCCTTGTCCGGAGCGGACATTCTCAATCGCGAGTTGAATGGCGCGTGCCATGAAAGCGCTGCTCATAATTCCCGGCCTGCCAGCGCGGCGCAGCCTCGATTCTGTTCGCCCACAGCGCTGGAGCAAGCAAGTATAAGCGGAGGCCGGAACTGCGCAAAACTTTTCTCCTCTCGAATTCTCGATGATGCCGAGTTGAAAAAGTGAGGCTGTCGGGATACGCTTTGGCTCTTCATGCCCACGCTCCCTCGCGGAACATACGATTGATCCAATGGATTCCCAAGCCTTCATCTGCCGGCGAGTGGTTACCTCGGAAGGCATCCAGCCGGGCGCCATACTGGTGGAAGGCGAGCAGATTCAGGCCGTCGTCCCGATGGGACAAGTTCCGCTCAACTACGAGACGCACGATTTCGGAGATGCCGCCATTCTTCCCGGGCTGGTGGACTCTCACGTTCACATCAACGAGCCCGGACGAACCGAGTGGGAAGGGTTCCGGACCGCAACGCGGGCCGCGGCAGCGGGAGGTTACACGCTGCTGGTCGACATGCCTCTGAACTGCCTCCCGGCGACGACGACCGTCTCCGCACTTGAAGCCAAGCGTGCCGCAGCGGATGGCAAGTGCCGCGTAGATTGGGCGGCCTGGGGTGGCGTAGTCCACGACAATCAGGCAGACATCGAAGCCCTAGCGGCTGCCCGCGTGCTGGGGTTCAAATGCTTTCTGATCCATCCCGGGATCGATGGTTTCACTATGGTGACTGAGGAGAATCTACGAGCAGCTCTCCCTCATGTTGCGCGGACCGGCCTGCCATTGCTGGTACACGCCGAACTCGCTGGTCCAGTGGATGCGGCCACCGAGCGCCTGGCCCATGCCGATTGGAAAAGTTATGCCACGTACTTGCAATCGCGGCCTGACGAAGCGGAGCTCTTGGCCATTCGCATGATGTTGTCGCTCTGCCGGGAATATGATTTTCGCCTCCACATCGTTCACCTCTCGACCTGCAGGGCGCTGCCGGAACTGCGAGCGGCGCGCCAGGAGGGACTGGCGTTCAGCGTGGAAACCTGCCCGCACTACCTACGCCTGACTGCGGAAGAGACTGCCAATGGTGCGACCCTGCGCAAGTGTGCGCCCCCCGTGCGCAGCCGCGAGAACCGTGAAGCGTTGTGGCAGGGTCTGAAAGAAGGCGTGATCGATCTGGTGGCCACGGATCACTCTCCCTGTCCGCCGGCTATGAAACAGCTTGACGAAGGTAATTACAGAACCGCGTGGGGTGGCATCTCAAGCCTTTCTGTGGCGCTTCCACTGATGTGGACCGAGGCCGTACTGCGAGGCTTTACGCTGGTCGATATCGTGCGTTGGATGGCAGAGGGTCCGGCACGGCTGGCCGGGTGCCATGGGCGCAAGGGTCGCATCGCCGCGGGCTACGATGCGGACCTGGTTGTGTTCGATCCGGACACACAGTTCCAGGTGACCGATGAGCGGCTGCACTGCCGTCATCCAGTGTCCCCTTATCTGGGAGAAACCCTGCGCGGGGTAGTGAAGGCCACTTACCTCCGAGGACGGCCTGTGTTTGCGGAAGGCAAATTCCCGGGAGAGCCGAGTGGCCGCGAGTGGCGCCGCTAATCAGCCGGTACCAATCTTGCACGTTTTCCTTCACAATACTCTAAGTGATTATGTTGTCCACCCTGGTGGCGAGGCGGCTTTTGGGCATTCTGCGGTCTTGGGTGGAGCAGCGCGTTAGCGCTGCATTCCAGCCGCTATTTACCATCGCGGCTTCAGCTGTTGAGGTAACGACCATCGCATGACCAATGACCGCATCGTCGGCTCGTCCGTCCCGCGTAAAGAAGGACGCGACAAGGTCACCGGACGCGCTCAATATGTCGATGACATGGCCCTGCCGCACATGATCTACGGGGCCACGGTTCGCAGCCAGATTCCGCGCGGGCGAATCAGGAAAATCACTTTCAGCCCGGAAATCCCCTGGGACGAGTTCGTGATCGTCTCGGCAAAAGATATCCCCGGCAAAAATGTCGTTGCGCTGATCGTTGACGATCAACCCTGCCTGGCGGACACAATGGTTAACCATCCCGAGGAGCCGATCCTTCTGCTGGCCCATCCCGACCGCCACATTCTTCCCAAGGCGGTTGCAGCGATCACAATAGAATACGATCCCCTTCCCGCCCTCTTCACTATCGAAGAAAGTGAACGCCATTCTGAAATCATTTGGGGGACGGACAACACTTTCAAAACCTATCTGGTAGAAAAAGGCAACGTCGATGGCATCTGGGAGAAAGCCGACTACATCGTTGAAGGTGAATACAGGACCGGCGCGCAGGAACAGCTTTACATCGAGAATAACGGAATGATCGCGGCTTTCGATCCGCAGCAGGGCATCACGGTGTGGGGCTCGCTGCAGTGCCCCTACTACGTGCACAAGGCTTTGATGGGGCTGTGCGCTCTGCCGGCAGACAAAGTTCGCGTCGTGCAAATGGAGACTGGCGGCGCCTTTGGCGGGAAGGAAGAATATCCGTCGATGATTGCAGCGCACGCCGCGCTGCTGGCCATCAAGTCCGGACGGCCCGTGAAGATCGTCTACGACCGCATGGAGGACATGGCCGCCACCACCAAGCGCCACCCGTCGCGAACCCGTCACCGAACGGCTGTGACGAAAGACGGAAAGATCCTGGGCGGAGAAGTTGAATTTGCGGTTGACGGTGGGGCCTACACGACACTGTCGCCTGTGGTGCTTTCGCGCGCCACAATTCATGCCGGCGGCGCCTACCTCTGGCCCAGCATCCGGGTCCGTGCCAGGGCCGTAGCCACCAATGCTCCGCCCCACGGTGCTTTCCGCGGCTTCGGAGCGCCGCAAAGCCTGTTTGCGCTGGAGCGGCACATGGATCGCATCGCGCAGGTGGTTGGCCTTTCGCCGGTCGAGATCCGGCGCAGGAATTTCCTTAAGCCCGGGCAAACGACCACCACGGAACAAACCATACGCGAACCCATCGATCTACAACACCTTCTCGATCGCGCTCTCGAGCTCTCTGACTATCAGGCGAAGAAAGACCGCTTCGCAAAACAGAATCAGGTTGGCTCGATCCGCAAGGGCATGGGTATTGCAGCTTTTTTGCATGGCGCGGGATTCACCGGTTCGGGAGAGCGCTATCTGAGTTCTGTAGTCGGCGTGGAAGGATGCGATGATGGCAGAGTCCGAGTGCTGGTCTCAAGCACGGAATTTGGCCAGGGAACCAAGACGGTGCTTTGTCAGATCGCGGCCGAGAGTCTCGGGCTCCCCTATGAGGACGTGGGAATTGCGCAGGCGGACACCGACGTGGTGCCAAATAGCGGCCCAACAGTCGCGTCGCGAACCGTGATGGTAGTAGGAAAACTGGTTCAGTCCGCAGCGCTGGGAATCAAGCAGACGCTGACCAGTCGCGGCATGCTGGGCGACTCTTATTCATCCGAGGAGTTTCGTGCCGCGTGCCGCAGTTATGTTGCCGCACATGGCGAATTCCGTTCGTGGGCACGCTACGAAGCGCCGAAAGACGTCTTCTGGGACGACGTAAAGTACCGCGGGGAAGCATATGCGGCGTATGCCTGGGCAGTCTATGTCGCCGAAGTGACGGTCGACTTGATCACCTGCAACGCGTCGGTAGACGACTTCGTCGCTCTCCAGGAAGTGGGGAAAGTTCTGCATCCGGTCCTGGCCCGCGGGCAAATCGCAGGTGGCGTCGCGCAGGGAATCGGTTATACGCTTTATGAGAAAGTGGTCTGGCAGGATGGGCGCATGCAAAACGGCCAAATGACGAACTACATCATGCCCACTTCCGCCGACCTGCCTAGCATTCGCGTCTTCTTCGAAGAGATGGGAAATGTTCACGGCGCGTTTGGCGCGAAAGGAATCGGTGAACTTCCCATGGACGGCCCCGCACCGGCGATCGTCAATGCCGTGGAAGACGCGCTCAAAGTTCGTTTCGATTCCATCCCCCTGCTTCCCGAAGATATTTTCGAAGCGCTTGCGGCTAGCTCGGAGCGCGAGAGTGAGCCTCAGCACGCCGGCGGAGAACGATGACCGATTCTGTCGAGAACCGTTCCCCAGTCGAACTTTCGTTCACCGTCAATGGCGAGCGCAAGACCATGCGCGTCTACCCCATGGAAAGATTGCTGGACACACTGCGCCATCACCTCGGATTGACGGGCGCAAAAGAGGGCTGCGGAGAAGGCGAGTGTGGTTCGTGCTCGGTGCTGATGAACGGAGCCCTGGTCAATAGCTGCCTCATCCCGGTTCTCCAGGCCAGGGACGCAAACATCGTTACCATCGAGGGACTGGCGGCAGGCACGCAGCTAAGTGCGCTGCAGGAGGCCTTTCTCGACTTCGGCGGCGCACAGTGCGGTATTTGCACTCCGGGAATGATTCTCGCCGCCTCTCATCTTTTAGATAGGAAGCCTGAGCCTACGATAGAAGACATCCGCGAAGGACTGTCGGGAAATCTTTGCCGTTGTACCGGCTACATCCAGATCTTCGAAGCTGTGGCCGAAGCGGCGCGGCGCCGGGCAACGACATGAGGTCCGACCCCGCCGACTACCAACTGGTCGCACCGGCCAGTTTGCGGGCCGTGGTATCACTTCTTGCTGAAGAGCCCGGCGCGTGGCTGCCCATCGCCGGGGGCACGGATGTGATGGTGCAGTACGCGGCCGGAAAACTTTCCGCGCGGAAGCTGGTGAGTATCTGGAACCTTCCTGAGTTGAGGCG
>Ga0075021_10002116_pt1 | contig 10317 bp, 8 predicted proteins | sample ColStrG_CSR_2012_FD_72749 | JGI IMG/M metagenome (GOLD analysis project Ga0075021, IMG submission 72749) | Freshwater sediment microbial communities in response to fracking from Pennsylvania, USA - Cold Stream Run_MetaG_CSR_2012 | ecosystem: Environmental > Aquatic > Freshwater > Creek >... | reverse complement strand
ATATATAGTATTGGGCTAGCTGGCAGCATGAGCCCGGATTGCGTGGAATTCGATGTTACCTGGGACGAGCTACGATGCGGGTTTCGCGGGGCAGGCCCTCTTGAGCACCGAATCTTCGAATGGCGTGACCCAGTTGTTGGCTCGCTGGAGTCGCGGCGACGCTGTAGCCCGGGACGCGCTGATTCCTCTGGTTTACGACGAACTGCATCGCTTGGCACGGCACTTTCTTGCACGGCAACGTCCGGGGCACACGTTGCAGAGCACGGCGCTGGTGCACGAAGCGTACCTGCGGCTGGTGGGCCCGTCGCCCGTGCGTTTCGAGGATCGGGCGCATTTCTTCGCAGTCGCCGCGCGCGTCATGCGCCACATTTTAGTGGACCACGCGCGGAGCCGGAGTGCAGCTCGTCGCGGCGGCAACAATTTCACCATGGTTCTCGACGAAACGATTGCTGTTCCGGCAGAACGCGAAGTAAACGTCGTAGCCCTCGACGACGCCCTAAACCGGTTGGCGGCTTTGGATGCGCGACAGGCGACGATCGTGGAGATGCGCTTCTTTGGCGGTCTTTCTATAGAGGAAACAGCGACGGCACTTGAGCTGTCGCCATCAACGGTGAAACGGGACTGGATCGTGGCCAAGACCTGGATCCGCCAATGCCTCGAGGATCGCTAGCCATCGCACCAAGCCTCGCGGAGCAATGGAAAGAACTTCAGCACGGAGCGCCGCATGAACCCTGAAGTTTGGCGCAAAGTTTCCGATGTCTTTTCGGATTGCCTCGTCCTGCCCGAATCCCAACGTACTGCCTTCCTCGCGAAACTCGAAACAACGGATCCCGAAGTCACAAAGGAAATCCGCAAACTTCTCGCGAGTTACGCTCAGGATGACCAATTTCTAGAGAAGCCTGCGATTCAGGAAGCAGCGGGCATTTTCGACACGGTGGAACAAGCGGCCAAGCAGGGAGCCTCGAGCGAACTGGAGCCGTTTGCGCCCGAACTACGAATGCCCCGATCGCGCAGTAAATCTCGCCGCAGCACACCTGCGTTCTGGTGGCTGATGGGTGGCAACGTCGTTGTCCTCGGCTGCTTTGTTTTTGCGCTGTGGGCTATTGGGGTCTACGGCAGTAAGACTGCAAGAGTCGGTTGGCGGGCGGAGTCAACCGTCCGAGGTCACGTTGTTACGGTGGTGGACAATCCTGGGCCCGCCGCCGGGATTCTGCAAGTTGGAGACGAGGTGCTGGACACCGAGCGTCAGGCGATACGGATCGGCCAACTTGCGGAGGTCACACCTGGTCAGACCTACACCTTGCGGATTGCGCGCAACGGAGAAACGCGCGAACTGGTATTGAAGAAGGAAATCCTTCCGTTCAATCGATGGAACGTTGACGCGCTCTCCTACATCGTGGTCAGCCTGACTTTCTTTATTACTGCCATCGTTTTGTCGGTGTTGCGACCTGGGCCTGGGATCATCACCCTAGCCTGGGCCGCGTTAGCGGGCGAAGCGCTGACTTTGCTTTGCATGCTGGTCGACTCGTGCATGGACTTTCTTCCGGGTCCGGCGTTTGTGTTTTTCTCCGGGATGATCCTGATCGACGGTCCTCACCTGGCGTTTGCGTTCCAGTTTTACTCCAGGATGTTTCCGGGGGAACGGCGCGGAAGGCTGTCAGCATTCCTTGTGGCGCTGTTTTACGCATGGGCCGTTGGCTGTTCGGTTTTGTTTCGCATTGTGATCAGCCGGGCGCCGCAGTCTCCGATGCTGTACTACCTCTGGGTGCGTCCCCGCCTCTGGTACTGGGTGGTGAAACTGGACTCCGCCTTCTATCTCGTTGCACCACTCAGTATTTGTTTGGCGGTAGGCTATAGCTATTTTCGAGCGCGAAACGTGGAGGAGCGCCGTCGTGCCCGGTGGATTGCGGCAGGTTCGCTAGCGGGCATCCTTCCGTACCTGCTATTGCGTTTTGCCGAAACGGTTGGCATACAGAGCGCGGACTATTCCGGGCCACTCGGGATCCTTCCCGCTGCGCTCATCCCGGTCGCGACAGGCTATGCCATCCTCAAGCATCGCTTGTTCGACATCCACGTCGTCCTGCGAAGGGGGCTGCAGTATTTGGTAGCCCGCAACATCCTCCGCATTGTCCTGGCGCTGCCAGCATTGGCCCTGCTCTACTCACTAGTGACGAATGCCAATCGAACTGTTGGCGAGGTCGTGCTGCACAATTCCATATTTATTGCGCTGGTGGTTCTCATCGCCATCGTTCTCCGGTTTCGTCAGCGCCTGGGAGCCTGGCTGGATCGTCGCTTCTTCCGCGAAGGGTATAAGCAGGAGCAAATCCTGCTCGCTCTAATTGACGATCTGCGCAATCTCGACTCGATTCCGGAAATGGGTGAGCGGGTTGCGCTGAAGCTTACCGCCGCGCTGCATCCGGAAAGTGTTTACTTCTTCTATCATTCGCCCAAAGAACACGCGTTTGTCCGAGGCTTTGGAACCGACGAACGCGCGGACGGGCTGCAGATACCGGAGGGGTCGGCGCTCCCGGCTCTGCTGACGAACAGCGATCGGGCCATGAGCGTCGAGTCGTTTCCCTCGGACGGGGTGCCACTGATGTCGTGGAGTTGGCTCTACACTCTGCGCATCGATTTGGCCGTCCCCATGAATCGGGCTGATGGTTCTCCTGTGGGCTTTCTCCTGCTGGGGCGCAAGAAGTCTGAGGAGCCGTATTCGCCGACCGACCGGAGTCTCCTGCTCGGCCTGGCGCGCGCCATGGCCGTGAGTTGCGAGAACCTGCTGCTGCAGGAGCGCGTGCTCAACCAGCAGCGTTCGAATGAACAGATGCGTGCCCGTGTCGAAGGCATCAGCACCGCATGGTTGCAGGAGTGTCCTGACTGCGGACGATGTTTTGATAGCTCGGTTCGCACCTGCTCCATAGACGGAACAGATCTCGTTCTCTCCAGCCCGGTCCATCGCCTGCTCGATAACCGATACCGCCTCGATCGAGTGCTAGGCCGGGGCGGCATGGGAACGGTGTTCGAAGCGCTGGACTTGCGCCTGAATCGCCAAGTTGCCATCAAAATCGTGCAGGCCGGCCGCACGACCAATCCTGCATGGCTACGCCGGTTTACGCGGGAGGCGCGCGCCCTGGCCAAACTCAACCATGAGAACATAGTGCTGACCCACGATTTCGGTGTCGTCGAGGACGAAGTGGCCTATTTGACCATGGAGTTCGTTTCCGGCACGACCCTGCGCGCGGAGCTGGATCGCGGCCCCATGTCACCCTCCGCAGCGGCGGAGGTGTTTCGCCAACTGCTGGAGGGCGTTAAAGCCGCACACGTCGCCGGAATTGTGCATCGCGATTTGAAACCCGAGAACGTGCTCATGACCCGCATGCACGATGGCTTGCGCCGCGTGAAGATCGCCGATTTCGGAATTGCCAAATGGCAGGTTCCGGATGTGGAATCCGCGAGCCTTACGCTTCCCGGTACGATTGTCGGTAGCCTGCGCTATATGTCGCCCGAGCAGCTTGACGGCCTGCCGGTGGATGCCCGAAGCGATTTGTTCTCCATAGGCGTCATGGCTTTTGAGGCGCTTACCGGCAAGCCGCCGTTTGCTGGAAGCAGTTACGCCGAACGGATGGCTTCGATCGCGCAAGGCTCCGAACGCCTTGGGTCAGCTCTTAGCAGCGCGCCAGCGTTGCGCGAGACGCTGTGCCGGTGCCTCGCTCGCGAACGTAACGACCGCTTCTCAACCGCTGCCGAGCTACAAACGGAACTCATCCCTCGGATTGCCGATTCGAGAGTGGAATTCCACGGCAAAACCGAAGAATGTGCCTGAACTCGGCCTACCCGCCTGATCCCCCTTTTTCTGCCATCTCGAAGTGACTCCCCGGCCCTGCCTTGTCTCAGGAGAACAGAAAAGCACAGTATTTTTGCTCTTGATGAAAACTAACCGCGAAAACCCTGTGTTTTCTCCCCTCAAGCAAAAATATTATCTCTACAATCAAGTCATCGAGCCGCCCGCAGTTCATTTTCAACCTAGCGCGCTGCCTGAGCGACAAGGAGATCACCGTGTTGTCGGAGACTTTGGTTGGAGCCCTAAAACCCTATTCAATTGGGGAGAAACTCCGTGCCCTCCGCTTGAAAAAAAGCATGGGGCTAGTTGAGTTGGGACGGCACACCGCATTGTCGGCGGCTTTGCTGTCCAAGTTAGAGCGTGGCAAGCTGTATCCCACGCTGCCCACTTTGCTGAAAATTGCCATGGTGTATGGAGTTGGATTGGAATATTTCTTCACCGATGAGCGCCACCGGCATGTGGTCGCGGTGGTTAGGAAAAAAGATCGCCACCGCTTTCCGGAGCGCCCCGGCACGACCGACATCTCTTATTTCTTCGAGAGCCTCGATTACCCGGCAACGGACAAGAAGCTAAGCGCCTACCAGGCGGATTTCCAGCCGATTGCTAAGGAGAAACTGAAGCCGCACAGCCATGCCGGCGTGGAGTTAATCTGCGTCATCAAAGGTACCCTGAACATGAGGATCGGCGCTGATGAGTACCAGTTGGAGAGCGGGGATTCGATCTACTTTGATTCGATCCAACAGCACACTTATCAACGCCAGGGTGTTCAACCCTGCAGTGCCATCGTGGTGACCGCTCCTTAGAGCAGTGCGCTTGCGCAGCCCTCCATTAGAGTATTCCTATGGCATCCGGGATCAATTCGAGTACGATGACGGCGCCCCCGCCGACAAAAGCTGGTTACCACTTCCCGCCCGGTTTAAAACACAACCTGGTTTGGTATGTGTATCGGAAGTTTCGGCCGTTTGATCCCATCAGCCTGTTTCAATATCTGGCCGCGGAATACGGCGACATTGCCCACTACAAAATCGGTACCCAGCACATTCTCTTTCTGAATCGGCCGGAATACATCCGGGAAGTGCTGGTGGTGCAGAACGACAAATTCGTGAAAGAGCGAACCGTGCAGCGGATGAAGATGCTGCTGGGCGAGGGCATGATTAACAGCGAAGGGCAGCAGCATCGCGCTCAGCGCAAAGCGGCGCAGCCAGCGTTTCACCGTCAAAGGATCGCGGCCTACGCCGAAGTTATGACCGCCGAAGCTTGCCGCCTAAGTGATGGCTGGCGCGACGGCAGTCAACTCGATAGTGCCACAGAGATGATGCAGCTTACGCTCCGCATCGTTTCGAAAACGCTATTCAATACTGAGTTGGGCGAGGAAGTTGAAAAACTGACCGACGCGATCAACCGGATCATGGGTCTCTACAACTATCTTGTGGCGTTGCCTGCGGTGGAGTTGCTGGTGCATCTGCGTGTTCCGGGCATAGCAGATTTCGCGCCCGCCAAACGAAAGGTCGACTCGGTGGTGTACAAAATGATCGACGCGCATCGCCGGCGAGGGGAACCCAGCGGAGATTTGCTGGACATGATGTTGCGCGCCGAGGAAGAAATGCCTGAGCTTGCGGGTACGCGCCAGCAGTCTTTGCGCGATCAGGTCATTACGATATTTCTTGCGGGCTATGAAACGGTGGCCAACGCCCTTATCTGGACCTGGTACCTGCTATCGCAAAATCCGGAAGCGGAACAAGCGCTGCACGCGGAGATCGATCGGGAATTGGGCGGGAAAACACCAACCATGGACGACTTGCCCCGGCTGCGGTATACAGAAGCGGTTCTGGCGGAATCCATGCGGCTGTACCCGCCGGCGTGGGCCATGGGACGGCGGGCGCGCGAGGACTTCTCTCTCGGAGAGTATCGGCTACCGGCTGGAACAACCGTCCTGGTCAGCCAGTTTGTGACCCATCGTGATGCGCGGCATTTCGTCGAGCCAGAACGATTTGTACCCGAGAGATTCCTGGCTGGCGGCCGGAATACATTCCCCAAATTCACCTATTTCCCCTTCGGGGCTGGGGCGAGGCAGTGCATTGGCGAATCGTACGCCTGGATGGAATGCGCGCTGGTACTCACCACTCTGGCGCAGAAGTGGCGGCTTCGGCTGGTGCCTGGACAACGGATCGAGCCGCAGGCGCTTATTACCCTTCGCAGCAAGTATGGAATGCGGATGCAGGTTGAGGCTCGCCAGCCAGTTGGCGGGATTTAGAGCGGGCGGCCGAGGGCGGCCGCCCGTACGCTGGCTTACGACTTTACCAGCACGCTGCCTGTCATCTTCGGATGCAGCCGGCAGAAGTACGGGAACTCTCCCGGCTCGGTGAAACGGAACTGGAACTTCTGATCGGTATCCAGTGCCGAAGACTTGAACTTTCCTTGGGAACTGTCCACCGTGTGGGGAATGTCGTCGCGATTCGTCCACGTCACTTGCGTTCCCGTTTTCACGGTCACCGGAGTGGGCGTGAATGAGAAATTATCGATCTTCACGTCCGAGTCGGACTCCGCCGACGCCGCTGCGGGAGCCGAGGCAGCACCAGCGCCTCCGGAGGAATCGAGCGGAGAATCCACGATCGCGAGACTTGAGCCGCTTACCAGGTAATTCACGTCAGTGATGCCCAGTAGGCGCTGCAACTGCTCGGCGGGTACCTTCATTGGGCCTGCGGAAGGAGCTGTCCCGGGCGCGGGTTGCGGGAACGCGGTAGACATTGCAGTATGAAACGAGACTTTGCCCTCAACCTTCTGCATGACCTGATGAATGTGCCCATTCAGAACCGTTACAGAACCGAAACGCTTCACATAGGATAAAGCCTGTTCGCTGTCGTCGGTACCCCAACCCCATTCCGGGTAGACGGTCCAGAGCGGAATGTGGGCGAAGAGCACGATGGGTGTGCTCGCCGAACGTCCCTTAAGATCGTCCTCCAGCCATTCCAGCTGCTCATGGCCGAGTGATCCCAGGCCCCCGGCCTTGAGGTTCGCAACGTTTACCAGGCCGGCGAAATGCACTCCCTTGTGATCGAAGCTATACCAGCCGTTCCCCTTCGAGCCTTTTCCGAAGCGCTGCAGATATTGCTCGCCGTTGTCCGTTAGCATGTCGTGCTCGCCGGGCACGAAATAGATCTGTTTCGTATTGAGGCCCTTGAGGGTCTGATCGAGCGTGTCGAATTCGGTTGGCTTGGAGAGATGACTCAGGTCGCCGGTGTGCAGGATGAAATCCGGCTTCTGGGGCAACGCGTTGATCTTGTCGATCGCCTTTTGCAGCGTGGCGGTAACGTCGGGGTTCGCGGGTTTGTTGAAGCCGATGTGGCTGTCGCTGATCTGCGCAAAGCTGAATCCGGAAGCGTTGCTCTGGGGCTTGCCTTTGGCAAACGCTTGCGAAGTCGGAATGCCGCCGCTGAGCGTCCAAACCAGACCAGTTCCGGCCCACGCCATACATTTCAAGAAGCCACGGCGGTCGACGCCGTCGTTGTTGAGATCCTGCAGATTCTGATCGATTACGCCACTGACGAGGCTTTCTGTTTTGTTCGGCATACTTCCTCCTGGGAGACTGGTGGAATAACTGAAGCGTTTCGTGTTTATTCCCGGCCACAGAAAAAACTAGCCCGGGAGGTTGACGCCGCTGAGGAATCCGCCCAGATGTCCTGTAATAGCAACCAAGGCGACTGCCACAAGCTCGACCAACAGACGGAAAGTGGGAAGCGGAGCGGACTGGCGTCTGGCGCGCCAATGCAGCCACCAAACCAGCCAGATCGCCACGACCGAAAGGCAAGCAAACACGAGATGCAGCGGGAGGACTCCCTTCAGGGCCTGCCCCTCGAGCTGAAATCGCCATGCCAAAAGGCCCGTTGCGATCGTGGGAATTGCCGCAATGGCCGCTCCCAGCAAGTTGAAATAAGCGGCGTCTGCCAGCGATTGTCGTTTGCGCCAAGTTGCCAGGACGTCAAACGCCACTCCCGTAAGGAAGAGAGCGATAGGAAAGTGAACCAGCACCACATGCTGCGCGTGCTTAGCGAAAATAGCCGTTTTGAGATCGAATGGATTCGTCATAGGCTGCAAAACTCTCTACCGGCTGATTTATTCCGCAAGAGTTTGGCCGCGAATTTCCTGGAATATTCGGGAATAAAAGTAATGTCCTCTGGTTTAACCTAGTGGGCATGTCCGAGGCGGCTCCCCCTCCATCGCGATCGCCAGGAGAACAGGCACGGATGTTCGAAGAACTCGCGATGCCCCTCTTCGACTCCTTGTACAACTTCGCGCACTGGCTCACGCAAAACCGCGACGAAGCCGAGGACCTCGTGCAGGAGACCTACGCGAAAGCCTTACGCGGCTTCGGCTCTTTCCAACTCGGCACCAATTTTCGAGCCTGGATCTTTCGCATCTTGCGTAACACGTTTCTGACCTCGCGGACGGGACTGAAGGCAACAATGACGGTGCCGTTGGAGGTGGAAGAGGGGGCGAAGGAACTCGCCGTTGAAGCTTCCACCCCGGAAACGATCCTGATCGAGCAGGCGAGTCAGGAGACCATGCAGAACGCGATCGCGCAGCTTCCGGTGCACTACCGCGAGGTTCTCCTGCTTTGCGAGGTGGAAGAAATGTCATACCAGGACATTGCCGAGACGATCGCGATTCCCATTGGCACGGTGATGTCGCGCTTATCGCGCGCTCGTAAGCTACTGAGAGAACAGTTACTTACGCGGTCGCGGAGAGGATGAACTATGGCTTGTGATTCGTGGCGGTCGCAACTCGACGCGTACTTGGACGCAGAGCTTTCTCTCGACGAGATGCGGAATTTCGACGCGCACGTGCGCAACTGCCCCTCCTGCGCTGCTGAAGCTCTGGCGCGAGTGCAGATGAAGCGGAGCGTGCGTGCGGCTGGGCTGCGTTACGCTCCAAGCGCAGAATTCCGCGCTCGGATGCAGCGCAGCACAGCGCGTAAGCCGTGGAGAATCAATGGATTGGCTTGGGTGTTTGCCACAGCCGCGATGGCGCTGCTGGTAGTAGTTGGCACCGGCCAATGGGGTGGGCGGGAGGCGCGCGCGACGCAAGTCTATGGCGAAGTTGCCGACCTCCACGTGGCAGCTCTGGCCGGAACGTCTCCGGTGGACGTCGTTTCGACCGATCGGCACACGGTGAAGCCGTGGTTCCAAGGTAAGATTCCCTTCGCTTTTGACCTGCCGGAGCTGCAAAATACCGATTTTTCGCTTGTTGGTGGGCGGATGACCTACCTGGATCAGGCGCCCGGCGCCCATTTGATCTACCTGGTGAGAAAGCATGAGATTTCGGTGGTGATCTTCCGGGAGGCGTCGCTACGCGGGCTGGACGCGGGGTCTCATGCCACAAAACAGACGTCGTTTAGCCTCGAGACGTGGACGCAGGGCGGTCTGCGTTACTTCGTCGTCGGCGACGCAAACGCCGCCGACATCGCGAGCTTGGCGAACCTGTTTAAAGCGGCCGGCGCATCCTGACGCGCGGGGCATCCTGCGCACAGGAGTCAGATTTTGTGACCAAGGTGATGTCGAACTGGTAAAGGCCAGTTCCAGCAATACATCCATTCCCGCCCCATTTGCCTCTTAGAATGAGTAAGATAGTGCCGAACGGAGATTCTGTCGTCTCTCCCTCTGGTCAGGCCTCCCCGCCGCAACGGTCAGGCTCGGTGGAAGTGCCTGCCAAAATCTAACTACTATGTTTTGCAAAGAGTTACGGGTGATCGGTCCCGCAGTCGTGGTGGCAGTGCTCGCCTCGCTCAGCGTTGCGCAGTCTGCAACCCGGATTAGCCTGGATCAGGCCATCGACCTCGCGCTGGCCCACAACCACGCGCTTCTCGCCACCCGGACGACGATTTTGCAAAATCAAGCCCAGGAAACCACAGCCAACCTCAGACCCAACCCAACGCTCTCCGCTGACAGCCAATTCCTGCCGTTTTTTAATCCGCAGAACTTTTCGGCCGACAATCTCGATCAGTTGCAGCAGTTTGACCTAGGGGTTGGATATCTCTTCGAGAGGGGGCGTAAGCGGCAAAGACGGCTGCAGGCAGCAAAAGACCAGACGGCCATGACGCGAGCCCAGGTCACCGATGCCGAGCGCACGCTGTCGTTCAACGTGGGGCAGCAGTTTGTCAACGTGCTGCTGGCGGAATCGACGCTGGATTTTGCCTTGCAGGATCTCAAAGCGTTTCAGCAGACAGTGGATATCGGCGAAGCGCAGCTTAAAGCTGGGGCTATTGGAGAAGGGGACTATCTCAAGATCAAGCTGCAACTGCTCCAATTTCAGACCGATGTATCCTCGGCACGCCTGGCGAGGGTGCAGGCTCTGGTAGCTTTGCGCCAGTCGCTAGGATTTAATGCCGTTCCGGAAGACTTCGATGTTGTGGGCGATTTGAGCTACGAGCCATTGAAGGTGAGAGTCGAGGATCTGCAGGCGAAGGCGCTGAATGAGCG
>Ga0075021_10002113_pt1 | contig 10322 bp, 11 predicted proteins | sample ColStrG_CSR_2012_FD_72749 | JGI IMG/M metagenome (GOLD analysis project Ga0075021, IMG submission 72749) | Freshwater sediment microbial communities in response to fracking from Pennsylvania, USA - Cold Stream Run_MetaG_CSR_2012 | ecosystem: Environmental > Aquatic > Freshwater > Creek >... | reverse complement strand
GCCGTCGAACGAGGGACCAGCGGGGCCGGTTCAACCGGACTCGGCCTGGACATCGTGCGCCGGATGGCTGCGGGCGCATCCGGGCACCTCTCTCTCGGCCAGAGCCCCGCGGGCGGGGCCCAGATTCGCGTCACGCTCGGCGCCCCCCAACGTGCCGGGGCCACCATCACCGAGCCGCGAGAGCGCTGAACGCCCCCAGCCCGAGGGTGAGAACTTGGTGAGGATAGGTGGTCGCGGGCGGACTTTGGGCGCCCGAGGCCCGATAGTGGGGTCATGAGCGCGCCAGATCTCCGTGACCGAGGCCTCCGTAGGGTCTCACGTCTCACCGGTTGGCTGGCGGCCGCCGGCCTCGTCGCCGTGGGCGCATTCGCCGGACTCTTGGCCCGCCCGCAGCCCTCATCGCCCAAGGTCTCCACCGCCGTCGACCCGGCCACCGCCGCCGACCAGACCCCCACGACGACGTCGGGCAAGTCGTCGGGCAGCTCCACGGCCAAGTCGGGTTCGAGCCAGAAGGCCTCGCCCCCGATCACTGCCCCGCGGCAGCCCCCGGTGCAATCGCGCCAACGCGGCCCGGCGGTCTCTGGCGGTTCGTGACCACCGCCGGCCTCTCGCGGTGGCGAGTGTTGGGCACGAACGCCCTGTTGATGACGGACGATCCGCAGGCGTTAGCCACGGCCCGTCAGGCCGCCGATGCCGAGATCGACAGCATCGACATGACGTGCAGCCGCTTTCGTGTTGACTCCGAGTTGAGCCGCCTCAATGCCAAGGCGGGACGAGCGGTGACGATCTCACCCGTCCTGGCCGAGGCACTGGCCGTTGCGCTCCGGGCCGCCGAGCTGACCGGCGGGCGGGTCGACCCCACCGTCGGCGCCGACCTCCGCCTGCTCGGCTACGACCGCGACTTCGCCTCGGTACCCACCGACGGTCCCGCCCTGCCGATCCACCTGGAACCCCGGGGTGGGTGGCAGTCCGTCGCCTTCGACCGGGTCCACGCCAGGGTGTGCGTCCCGGCCGGGGTGGAACTGGACTTCGGGGCCACGGCCAAGGCACTGGCTGCCGACCGGGCCGCTGACGCCGCGGCCGAGGCCATCGGAGCGGGCGTGCTGATCAGCCTGGGCGGCGACATCGCGGTCGCCGGCGCGGCCCCGGCCGAGGGCTGGAACGTCTGGGTCACCGACAACCACGCCGCCGACCTCGACGCCCCCGGCGTCAACGTCGCCATCCTCTCCGGTGGGCTGGCGACGTCGAGCACCACCGTGCGCCGCTGGCGACGAGGCGGCGAAGTCATTCACCACGTCATCGATCCAGCCACCCGCCGACCCACCCTCGGACCGTGGCGCACCATCACGGTGGCCGCAGGCAGCTGCGTCGACGCCAATATCGCTAGCACCGCCGCCATCGTGATGGGCCACGAGGCACCGGGGTGGCTGCGCGGCGAGCGGCTGCCGTCGCGCCTGGTGGCCTACGACGGCACGGTGGTGACGGTGGCCGGATGGCCTCAGGACGACGACGCGCCGTGACCGCCGTCCTGTCGTCATCGGCGCTGTGGTACCTGACGCGAGGCGCCGGACTCGTGTCGCTGGTGCTGCTGACGTCATCGGTCGTGCTCGGGATTCTCCAGGTCCAACGGTGGGCCAGCGAGGGCTGGCCCCGCATGGTCGTCGCCGGCCTCCACAAGAACCTGTCGTTGCTGGTGTTGGTCTTCCTGGCGTTGCACATCGTCACCGCCATCGCCGATGGCTACGTACCTATCCACTGGATCTCGGTGGTGATCCCGTTCACGTCGCCCTACCGACCTTTGTGGCTGGGGCTGGGCGCGATCGCCGTGGACCTGCTCCTCGCGCTGATCGTCACCAGCCTGCTTCGCTCTCGTCTGAGTGTCGGGACGTGGCGGTTCGTGCACTGGGCCGCGTACGCCTGCTGGCCGGTGGCATTCGTCCACGGGCTCGGTACCGGCTCCGATGGGCGGGTTGGTTGGGTGCAGGTCGTGGATGTGTTGTGTCTGACCGCCGTGGTCGTGGCCACCACCTGGCGGTTGGCCACCGGTTGGCGGAACGAGCCGGCGCGGCGAGCGACAGCCTCCGTGGCCATGGGCGTCGTCGTAGTCGCCATGGTCGGATGGGCGGCGGCGGGCCCGACCAAAGCAGGCTGGGCCCGGCGGGCCGGGACCCCGGTTGCCCTCCTCGCAACTGGGACCACGACCGCCGACGCTGGCGGCCAGGGTGTTCCCGCCACCAGCGGAGCGGCGAACGGGCTGACGATCCCCGTCAACGCCACGCTGGCGGGCACGATCACCCAGAGCGACCAGTCCGGCGGTGGCGCCCGGGTCGTCATCGACGGCACCCTCACCGGCACCCAGGATGCTCCCCAGGACGGCGTCCTGCATATCGAGATCGACGGGACCGCCACGAACAACGGTGGTCTGCGCATGAGCTCCAGCTCAGTCACCATGGGCACGGCCGACCACCCCAACCAATACCAGGGCACCATCACCCGGCTGCACAACACCACGCTCACGATCCAGGTCCACGACTCGGCCGGGACCGTGGCCTCGGTCGACGTCGAAGTGCAGATCGACAACGCCGCCGGGACCGTTACCGGGACCGTCGTCGCCAGCAACGGGGCGCCCCCCGCGGCCCCTGCGGGCGGGGACGGCAATTGACATGGCCGCACCGATGAACCCGCCCCTCGCCACCGGCATCGGGCCGCGCCTGCTGGATCTCCCGGCCGCGGCCGACCTGGCCGCGCACCGGGCCCGCTTCGGCCCGCTGCCAGCCGACCACGGCCAACTCATCGCCCGGGTCGAGGCCGCCGGGCTCCGCGGCCGGGGTGGGGCGAGGTTCCCCACCGCGGTGAAGCTGGCCGCCGTGGCCCGTCGCCGTCGCCCCATCGTGGTGGTCAACGCCACCGAGGGGGAGCCCGCGAGCGTGAAAGACAAGGCCCTGTTGCATCGGGCCCCGCACCTCGTCCTCGACGGAGCGGCGGCGGCGGGAGCCGCCGTCGGGGCCCGCGAGGTGATCGTGGCGGTCGAGCGGTCGGCGGTCAGCACCCTGCAAGCGACCGAGGCCGCCGTGGGCGAACGCCGGGCGGCCGGGATCGACCGCCTCATCGTCCGGGTGGTGGGCACCCCCAGCCGGTACGTCGCCGGAGAGGAGACCGCGCTGATCCATTGGCTCAATGGCGGCGAAGCGAAGCCCACGCTCGTCCCGCCCCGGCCGTTCGAACGGGGGGTCAACGGCCGGCCCACGCTGGTCGACAATGCCGAGACCCTCGCTCATCTCGCCCTCATCGCTCGTTTCGGGCCCCAGTGGTATCGCCGGGCCGGTACCGCGGATGACCCGGGGACGACCCTGGTAACGGTGACCGGCGCCGTGACCCACCCCGGCGTCTACGAAGTTGAAGGCGGCTCCTCTCTGGCGGCCGCGGTCGAAGGGGCCGGCTCGAGATTGGACGACCTCCAGGCCGTACTCGTTGGGGGGTACTTCGGATCATGGATCTCCGTCAGCGAGGCCAGCCATGTCACGTTGGGCGCCGCCTCGTTGGGGCTGGTGGGGGTCGCCCTGGGATGCGGCGCCCTGGTCGCCCTCCCCCGCGGCGCCTGTGGGGTGGCCGAGACGGCCCGGATCACCCGCTGGATGGCTGATCAGAACGCCGGTCAATGCGGCCCCTGCGTGTTCGGGCTTCCCGCGCTGGCCGACCAGCTGGCGGCCATCGCCCGGGGAGGACGGTCCGTCGACCCTGCCTACCGCGAGCTGTCGGGCCTACTCCCGGAGATCGAAGGGCGGGGTGCCTGCCGTCATCCTGATGGCGTGGTCCGCCTCGTGCGCAGCGCCCTTCGGGTCTTCGGCACGGAAATCGGCGAACACCACCATCGGGGCCCGTGTGCCCCCAGCGGCCCGTGGCTCCCCACGCCAACCATCGGTGGCTGGCGATGAGCCTGCACCTGGTCGTCGACCCGATCGGCTGCAGCGGCCACGGTCTGTGCGCCGAGCTGTTCCCGGAGCGGGTCCGCCTCGACCGGTGGGGCTACCCCATCATTGACCCCGCCGCTATCCCCCCCGAGCTCGAACCGCACGCGCGCCGAGCCGTGGCCGCCTGCCCAGATCTGGCCCTTCGGATCCAAGTCACTTCCGGAGAACCCGCCAGAGACAACGCCCGCGGTCCACACAACTAGCGGTCGCGTACCTCCGCGCCAAAAATCGACGAGGCCCCGTCGCAGCGGGGCCTCGGGGATCACAGACAGCGCAGAGCTATCCGGTTGTCCTGATTACTCTTCTTCGTCGCCAAATGACATTTGATTCATTCTCCTTGGACGTATGGGAGCACTCTACAGGGCGGTGAACACTCCGCCGATTCATACGATCTACCTAGGCCTAGGCATCGGCACACGTGGGGAGCTACTTAACCATCATGCTGTTGCCTACCTCGAACGTGCCACCTTGGATTGAGCTGTCGGGTCGGTGATAGCGCATCTCGAACTGTCGCCCGAAGTTCGACATCGAATCCGTCGCGTAACAACGGAGGACCAGATAGGTGCTCTCGCCCGTCCAGATCTCCGCCAGGTTGGCGTTGATCCGAACCCTACGAGCGAATCGGTTCTCCGGGTCACGCCGGCGATGACCGGGGAGAAGCATGATCCCGCCGCTCAGCATCAGGGGTATGGGCGTCAGGCGGTTGATCGGGCCGTTTGCGGCCTGCGCTTGGCGAACCTGGAACAACTGCAATTCGATGTCGACCGCCGCCCGCCGGCTCTTGTTCACCAGCTTCAACGAGTAGTGGTGCTCCTCGTCGACGGCGATCTCCGCGATGACGGGCGAAAACTTCAGTCTCGGACGACACAACGACATCAGGGCCAGGAAAACCAGGGCAGCAAGCAGCCCTGAGATGACGCCCAATACCAGTGTCGACACGCCGCCTTCTCCCGCCTTGCTGATTGCGCCGAGCACAATCTTTACCACAACTGCCCGCCGGGACGCTTTTTGGCGGGGGAAGCTACCGATCGGTAACGTGCGCGCTATGACGATCAAGAGCGTGGGCATCGTGGGGTCGGGGATCATGGGTTCGGGCATCGCCGAAGTGGCGGCCAAGAACGGCCACACGGTGGTCCTCCGCTCCCGCCAACAGGCCTCCGCCGATGCGATGGTGACGTCGCTGGAAAAGTCGCTGGCCAAGCAGGTCGAGCGGGGCAAGTTGTCCGAGGAAGACCGCGACGCCACCCTCGCTCGCGTCACCGCCACCTCGCGCTTGCACGACCTGGCCGACTGCGACCTCGTCATCGAGTCGATCGTCGAGGACCTCGCCACCAAGCAGGAGCTGTTCCGCGAGCTCAACGAAGTGTGCAAGGACGACGCCATCATCGCCACCAACACCTCGACCCTGCCCGTCATCGACATGGCCATGGAGACGACCAAGCCCCACAAGGTGTGTGGGGTCCACTTCTTCAACCCTGCTCCGATGATGAGCCTGGTGGAAATCGTGCGCCCGCTCACCGCCAGCGACGACACCATCGCCGAGGTCAGGGCATTCGCCGAGGCCTGCGGCAAGAGCCCCGTCGAGGTGAAGGACCGGGCCGGCTTCATCGTGAACGCCCTGCTCTTCCCGTACCTCAACAACGCCGTGCGCATGCTCGAGAACGGCACCGCCAGCCGCGACGACATCGACACCGCCATGAAGGGCGGCTGCAACTTCCCCATGGGGCCGTTGGCGCTGCTCGACCTCGTCGGCCTCGATACCTCGCTGGCCATCCTCGACGCGCTGTACACCGAATTCCGAGATCCGAACTACGCGGCGATGCCGCTGCTGCGCCGCATGGTGACGGCCGGCCAGCTCGGTCGAAAGTCCGGCCTGGGGTTCTACGACTACGCCAAGTAGCCGCGGAGAGCCGGCGGTGCCCATCGAGCCACCGGCCAGCCCCTGGGCCTTTCCTCCCGTCACCGACGCCGATGAGGCCGGGGTCGTCGGGGTGGGGGCCGACCTCGAGCCGGGGACGCTGTTGGCGGCCTACCGATCGGGCCTGTTCCCCATGCCGGTCGACGGTGGCCCGCGCGTCGCGTGGTGGTCGCCCGATCCCCGCGGCGTCATCCCCCTCGACGGGCTGAGGGTCACCCGGTCATTACGCAAGGCCTGCCGGGCCTTCGAGGTGCGGATCGACACCGCCTTCGGTCAGGTGATCGGTCACTGCGCGGAGCCGAGCCGGGACGGCGGGTGGATCAATCGAGACGTGGTCGGTGCCTATACCCGGCTCCACGAGCTCGGTTGGGCTCACAGCGTCGAGACCTGGCAAGACGACGAACTCGTCGGCGGTCTCTACGGCGTGTCGATCGGCGGGCTCTTCGCCGGGGAGTCCATGTTCCACCTCCGTCGAGACGCCTCCAAGGTGGCCCTCGTCGGTCTCGTCGAGCGCCTACGCCAGGGTGGCGCCGCCCTGCTCGATGTGCAGTGGACGACCGACCACCTCCGCTCGCTCGGGGCCGTCGACGTCCCCCGCCACCGCTACCTCGACCGACTGGTCGAAGCCCTCGCCCTCCCCGTAGACCCCCTCCTTCGTGTGGCGCCAGGACCCCCGTAAGGGGGTCGTAATGCCACAGGAACTGGTGTTTTGGGGTGGATTGGCTAGTCCCCGACGCGGACCTCGTCGCCCACCGTGATGGTGCCGACGGCGGTGACGCTGCCGTAGACACCGAGGTTGTTGCCATGCTCGGCGGCGAGGGCGCGAAACACGCCGACGTCGCGGTCCAGACCCGGGCGGTCGCCGAGGGCAGCTTGGGAACGGACGGGCATGGCGCAACGGGCGCAGGCTCCCTCGACGCGGACCACGGCACCGGCCGATCCGGCGATCAAATCGCGGCCGATCCACGTGTCCTCGACGAACCCCGACTCCGGGCCGGCATCGAGCACCACGTTGGGGCGGAAGCGGCGGACGTCCCAGACCGACTCGGGTCGGAGTGCGGCCATCGCCGCCAGGCTGGCCGTCGTCAGCATGTGCAAAGGAGCCGAGTCGAGGAAGGTGCCGGGGCGGGCCGGCCAGGCGAACAACTCGGCCGAGTCGTCGACCGGGTCCGGACGAAGCTCGAACTCGATGGGCCGACCGGCACCAGCCGGATCGGCCGGGCACGCCAATACGACATCCCGCCCGAGCCAGCTCGACAAGACCGCCGCCGCGTCGCCATCCCCGGACGAGATCTCGCGACCGTCAGGCAAGGTGATCACCACCGTTTCACCAATGGTGCGGGCGCTGGCCTGGAACAACTCCGGCACGGCCTTGGCGCTGAGCACGTAGCCGGTGGCGATGTCACGCAAGCCGAAAGTCCGATCGCCAACGACGCCGCCCGCATCCAGCTCGATCGACATCACCTGCTCGCCCTGCATCGACTTCACCGGATAGCGCCACGCCTCGCGGACCAGACCCACGACGTGTGCATCACCCATGGCGCCAGAATGACAGGCCCGCGGCTCGGGTGGGAGCATGGACGCCATGGCACCAGCAGCCGACGGACCGGCCCCCGCACGCGACAAGCCATGGCTGATGCGCACCTATTCGGGGCACTCGACGGCCAAGGCGTCCAACGAGCTGTACCGCACCAACCTGGCCAAGGGGCAGACCGGCCTGTCGATCGCCTTCGATCTGCCGACCCAGACCGGCTACGACCCTGACGACCCCCACGCCCGAGGTGAGGTGGGCAAGGTGGGCGTTCCGGTGGCCCACCTCGGCCACATGAACCAACTGCTCGACGGCATCCCCCAGGGTGAGATGAACACCTCCATGACCATCAACGCCCCGGCCGCGTGGATGTTGGGGCTTTACGTGGCCAATGCCGAGAACCACGGGGTCGAGTCGCGAGCGCTGCGGGGAACCACCCAAAACGACATCGTCAAGGAGTACCTCAGCCGGGGGACCTACATCTTCCCGCCACTCCCGAGCCGCCGGCTGATCGTCGACATGATCGCCTTCTGTGCCGAGTGGATCCCGAAGTGGAACCCCATGAACGTGTGCAGCTACCACCTCCAAGAGGCGGGCGCCACGCCGGTGCAGGAGATCGCCTACAGCCTGGCCACCGCCATCGACGTACTCGACGCGGTGCGCGACTCCGGCCAGGTCGAGCCCGACAGGTTCCCGGCTGTCGTGGCCTCCATCTCGTTCTTCGTCAACGCCGGCATCCGCTTCGTGGAGGAGACCTGCAAGATGCGGGCGTTTACCCAGATGTGGGATCGGCTCACTGAGGAGCGCTACGGCGTCACTGACCCGAAGGCCCGTCGATTCCGCTATGGCGTCCAGGTCAACTCGCTCGGCCTCACCGAAGCCCAGCCGGAGAACAACGTCCAGCGCATCGTGTTGGAGGCCCTCGGGGTCACGCTGTCCAAGGACGCCCGGGCCCGCTCCCTGCAGTTGCCGGCCTGGAACGAGGCGCTGGGTCTGCCCCGCCCGTGGGACCAGCAGTGGTCGCTGCGCATCCAGCAGGTGCTGGCGTTCGAAACCGATCTGCTCGACTACGACGACATCTTCTCCGGAAGCCACGTCATCGAAGCCAAGACGGCGGAGCTGATCGACGCCGCCCAGGCGGAATTGGACCAGGTGCTCGCCCTCGGAGGCGCGTTCGAGGCCATCGATGAGCTCAAGGGTCGGCTGGTGTCGTCCAACACCGAACGCACCCGGCGCATCGAGTCGGGCGAGCAGGTCGTGGTGGGAGTGAACGCCTACACCGAGACCGCCCCGTCGCCCCTCGGCGGCGAGGAGAACATCATGAAGGTCGACGCCAGCGTGCAGGACGAGCTCATCGCCGACGTCCAGGCGTGGCGCTCCGAACGTGACAACGATGCGGTGAAACGCTCGCTCGACGAGTTGCGTCGCGTGGCCGAATCCGGGGCCAACATCATGCCGGCGTCGATCGACCTCGCCCATGCGGGGGGCACCACCGGCGAGTGGGCCGGGCTTCTGCGCGAGGTCTTCGGCGAGTACCGCGCTCCCACCGGAGTGGCCGCCGCCGCCGGCCTGGGAGGCCTCTCGGCCGCGCTGCGCGAGACCGCCGAACGGGTGAAGGGTCTGCCCGGAGGACCGCCGCGTTTCCTGGTGGCCAAGCCCGGACTCGACGGTCACTCCAACGGCGCCGAGCAGATCGCCGTGGCCGCCCGCGACGCCGGCATGGAGGTCATCTACCAGGGGATCCGCCTTACCCCCGAGCAGATCGCCTCGGTGGCACGCGACGAGGACGTCGACGTGATCGGCCTCTCGATTCTGTCGGGGAGCCATCTGGAACTGGTCCCTGATGTGCTCCGCCTCGTTCGCCAGGCCGGGTGCGATGCTCCGATCGTCGTGGGCGGCATCATCCCCGAGGATGATCGGCCCCGCCTGCAGACCCTCGGGATCGCCGCCGTGTACACGCCGAAAGACTTCGAGTTGGGGCGGATCATGGCCGACATCGTGGAGATCGTGGTCGCCTACCGAAGCGTGTGAGGGGTCCACACGGGCCGCGAGGCATGAAATCGCACAGAATCCGGCCGAATCCTGATGATTCCGGGCTTGAATCGAGCCGAACTGCGCCGATTGATTCGGGTGGACCGCCGTGCCGTCATCGGCCTTACTGTCGGGCTCCTGGGCCTGGCGCTGGGAGCCGCCGCCGCTATGTGGGACGTTGTCGCGCTCGGGGTGATCGCCGGGGCCATCGCGCTCGCCGCGGGAGTGGTCATCGCCCGCCTGGTGGGCCGGCTACGAAATGCCGACCAACGGGTCGATGAACTCGAAGGCAAGGTCGACGAGTTGGAAGGCCAGGTCGAGAAGGAATCTGAGGCCCGCACCGACCTCGAGACCAAGCTGGCCAGTCGAATCCAACTCACGGCGGTTCGTCGCAATTCCAGCGGCGACGCCCTCACTGATGCCGCTACCGGCCTGTTCAGCGAGGGCTATTTCACGGTCGCCCTCGATGCCCGGATCGCCGCCGCCCGGCGCCAACTCGAACCGGTGGCCGTCGTGCTGCTCGAGGTCATCGAGGGGCTCGACTCCGGCCTGCCCCGGCCAGCCAATCCGAAGACGGTCGCCGAATGCATCAACGAGACCATCCGCGAAGCTGACACCGCCTGCCGACTGCTCGACGGTGGCTACGCCCTGGTCCTCGAAGACACCGCCGAGAACGGCGCCATCTGGACGGTCGAACGGATCCGCCGGCGCATCACCAATCAAGCCTCCGGCCTGACCATGTGGGCTGGTGTGGCCTGCTACCCGGCACACGGATTCTCCACCGACGAGATCCTCGATCGGGCGGACAATGCGTTGGACCTGGCCCGCGAGTGGCGCCAGGACCGTATCGAGGTCGCCAACAGTGACTGAG
>Ga0075021_10002110_pt1 | contig 10328 bp, 7 predicted proteins | sample ColStrG_CSR_2012_FD_72749 | JGI IMG/M metagenome (GOLD analysis project Ga0075021, IMG submission 72749) | Freshwater sediment microbial communities in response to fracking from Pennsylvania, USA - Cold Stream Run_MetaG_CSR_2012 | ecosystem: Environmental > Aquatic > Freshwater > Creek >... | reverse complement strand
CGAGCGCCTCGACCCCATCCAGCGCATGCCACGTGCCGTCTTTCTGGGCAGCCTCGACCTTTGCCATGCCAGCCGGCATCATCAAACCAGCTGCGATCAACCGCTCGACCCGCTCTTTGTTTGGCTTGCTCCAGCCGGAGCCACCTTTGCGTGGCGCGAAATACAGCAGGCTGCGTTCCTCATCCAGCTTGTTGCCCTTACTATCCACCCAGCCAAAGCACAGTGCCTCCTCGACTGCTTCGTCATATTCCATACGCGGCTTGCCGGTGGCCTTTTTGAAGCTGACCAGCCATACACCTTCAGTCTGGGTGTGATGGGCTGTCAGCCAGGCGCGCCATTCGGCACGGGTTTTGGGGTGAACGGAGTTTGGAGGTGGCTTAACCATCGGTCATGCAGTCTGATCAGACAGGCTGCGTCAGCGTCGATATGCGATAGGCATAGTTGCGCTCGGCTAACTTTAGCAGAGCCATACTCACGCCCGACTTTGGCACGGTAATTTTGAGCGCGACACCCGTCAGGCGCCCGAGTAGTGCAGATAAGTCTTCGGCACCAGATGCACTGTCCGGGCCAGATAGTTCGTTCACGATCAATTCGCCTGGCGCATGATCCCTATCACGCACGTCACGTATGTAACGATCTTTGAGGAACTGCGGGCGTGAGTCTCGCGTTTGCACCAACTCGACCCCCAGTAGTGTGCCACAGGTATACGATAGTACGAGCGCTTGCCCATCCGCACCAAACCAAATCACGTCTTGGTCGTGCTTCACATCGCGCTCGACAAGTTGCAACGACATCGCCCGCTGCATGACCGTGATCTGCTCACGAATGCGCGCTGCACGCTCAAACTCCATCCGTTCCGCATGCGCCCACATCCGCGCTCGCATCTCACGCACAGTCAGCGCCGGCGGGTGCGACAAGAAGCTCACAGCGCGCTTGACCGCCAGCCCATACGCTTCGGCTGTAATGAGCGCTTCACAGGGAGCGCTGCATTTATGCATATGCAGCAACAGGCAGGCATATTCAGGCAGCGGGTGGCAGACACGCAATAGAAACGTCTCATTCACATAGTCGAGCAACGTCGTGCGGAAGCGCCAACTCGGGTATGGCCCAAACAGGCGCTTGACAGCCCCTGGGCCCATACCTTCCAGCGCCCAATTCATGCGCTGCTTTTTGAACGGCACAAATCGCGGGAATGGCTCATTGGTCAGCGCGATGTAGGGATAACCTTCATCGTCGGCTTTAAGCAGCACGTTGAAGCGCGGTTTGTAGCGTTTGATCAGGTTGTTTTCCAGAATCAGGCTTTCAACTTCGCTATTGACTAGAATCACCTCAATGTCGCAGATGCGCTCGACTAGGCGGCGGGTGCGGCGCTCTTTCCGGCCCGCGTTGAAATACGACGCCAACCGCTTGCGCAGATCCTTGGCCTTACCGACATAGATCACTCGTCCACGCACGTCCTTCATCAAATAGCAGCCGGGCGTGACCGGATAACGCTTGTGTTCGAACTCGAACGGCATCGGGCCGATGTTACTCGAACAGGCGTTCTGTGTCGAGCAGGGCCTCTAGCCCGGCGATAGAGAAGCCCGCTAGCGCACTGTGTACAGTATGCACCCGTGAACAACAAGGCCACAAAGATGGCAAACGCCGCACAGACTGCGCCCTTCCCACCCAGCCAGTCACCCCTCATCCTCGCGCGTGATTACAGTTTCATCCTGGCTGGCGCGATCCTGCAGGCGTTGTCGGTCGTGGTGTTCCTCGCGCCAGCGGACCTGGCGCCTGGCGGCGTCACGGGTTTAGCCCTCATCTTCAACCGCGCCCTGCCCCTGCCCGTGTCGATCGGCGCATGGACGCTCGTGCTCAACCTGCCGTTGTTCGCGCTTGGCGTGCGTCACCTAGGCGGCGTGCAATTCTTGGTGCGAACGATCGTCACAGTCGTGCTGTATTCGGCCTTGATCGCATTGTTCGAGCGCCTTGGCGTCCGGCGAGTGACAAATGATATCCTGCTCAACACGTTGTTTGGCGCGATCGTCGGCGGCATCGGCCAAGGGATCGTCTTTCGGGCCCAAGCGACGACCGGCGGCACCGATATCCTGGCACTCCTGCTCGTGCGCTGGCGGAGTGTGCCGCTCAGCCAAAGTTATCTGGCGACCGATGCGGTCGTCATCGCGCTGGCCGTGTTTGTGTTTGGCTGGGAGAAGGCCTTGTATGCCTTGATCGGAATCTACGCTGGCGGCCTAGCAGCCGAGGCTGTGGCCGAGGGTGTGCATGTCAGCCGCACCGCAACGATCATCACCAATGCACCGGACGCCGTCGCCCAGGCCGTCATGACGCGCATGGGACGCGGCATCACGCGCTGGATGGGCAGCGGTGGCTATACCGGGGCCGAGCGGCCGATCTTATTTGTCGTCATCAGCCGGGCCGAGACGGCCACGCTCAAGGCCATCGTCAGCGAAGCCGACCCCGATGCGTTCGTCGTCATCGGCCAAGCGCAGGAGGTGTATGGCGAAGGGTTCCGGCAGTTCGACCGTCGCTAGCGCCGACTCTACCGTGCTGACCCCACACCAGCATCGTAGCGCAGCAGTATGCCGAAGGATCAACATCGTGTCGCATTTGACCCGCACGCATCGGCCGGCGCACTCGCGCTCAAGACCCGAAAGGAATCAGGTCTACGGGTTGTCGCGCACACCCGCGACTAACCAGGTGGGACCAGCGCGGTGTGTATCGGCTCGATCCAGGTCTTGTTGGCCCGGTCGTATACGCCAAAGCCGGCGCCGAATTCCCAATAAGCCCAGGCAAACCCGCGCTGCTCGGCTTGGCGAGCCACGTAGGCCGTCCAGCGTTGCCGTGACACCCTATCGCCATATTTGCCATACGAGCCAAACTCACCCATCCACACCGGAATTTTGTTGGCTTTGGCCCATTGGGCGACTTGGTCAAAGTCGAAGTCAACGTTGACACGATCCCCGCTGTCGCCCTTCCATTTCGTGCCGATCCATTGATTGCTGCCCTGCACCCATTCCGCACCTTGGTGTGTGAAGGCGAACGGTTGATAGTAATGAAACGTGGCGATGAGATGCGGGTCGTCCGGCCGCTTCATGCCTCTCAGCGCCGAGGGCCCGCCCCAATCTGCGCCCGTAAAGATCACGTTCCGCTCCGGGTTGGCTTTGCGGATGACGGCCAGCGTATCGTCGAACAACCGCTGCCAGGTCCCGGCGGTTAGTGCGCCGTTCGGCTCGTTCAGCGGTTCCAACACCACCGCGGCGGGGGCATCCTTGTAATGAGCGGATATCTGTTCCCACAACCCCAGAAAGCGGTCGTGCTCTGGGTCGGATTGCTGGACGATCTCGTCGTAGTTATGCATGTTGACGACGATGTTTAGGCCGCGCTTGAGTGCGTTGTCGACCGCCCAATCGACACGGGCTAAAAACGCCGGTTCGATCGTGTAGGGCGCCTGCCTTAATGCGTGCCCCGACCATTTGACCGGCAGGCGAATCGTCGCAAAGCCGCCACTCTTGACCAGGTCAAAAAAGCCCTCCTCAAGCGTCATGCCCCAGTCGCCTTCCTTGGGCGCCTCAAGGGCGTTGCCGAAGTTCACGCCACGGCTAAACTGCTTGACTTGCTCGAAGGGATCGAGCACGTGAAAGCCGGTTGCAGGCCTTTGACTCAGTGCGGGCGTGGCGACCACAGATGGGGGCTGCGTCGGCTGCGCCCTTGGCGGCGCTGCACAGGCACCCAACGCCACGCTTGCCATGCTTGCTAGGACCGCGCGTCTTGTCACACGCTTTGCTCGACTCATATGGCCAGTTGTATCACAACCGAGACTATTGACGTCACGGCTCGCGGAGATGTGGCGGTATCCAACGGCGCCAACAACCGAAAACAGCCGAGCGGCCTGTAGGCAGCATCAGGATAGCGTGCGAATCGATGCACATGACAGCCCAACCAGGGCCGCGCTGAACATGAGCCCGCCACACACGACGAACACGGCCGAGGCGCCCCAAACGTCTGTGGCACTGCCAACCAACACAAAGCCAAGCGGCAACAGGCTCTGGACACCGAATAGGTTGATACCAGAAATACGACCCAGCATAGCGCCGGCGATCTTTGCTTGCAACAAGCTGTCCCACAGCACCTGACTAAACGCCAACGTAGCACCCAGCCCACACATCAGCCCGCCCAGCGCGGGCATGGTCGTGGCCAGACCCAGCATCATCGTCAGCACACCGGCCGCCGACAGGCCGCTGTAAAGCAGTATTCCGCGGCACTTGGCCGGGGTCAAGATACCCAGGGCTGAAGCGCCGGCGAGCGAGCCAAGCGAGAACAACGAATACAGGGCGCCGAGTGAGATGACGCTAGCGCTGGCGTGATCTCGCACAAGAAATGGCAAGGCCACATTGACCGCGCTTCTGCCGGTCATATTCAAAACGGCAAGCAGCATGATCGTAAGCGACAGCCAACCCGACTTCCGAACAACGCTGAAGCCTGCACACACATCCTGCAGGAGGTCGCCGTGGTGCGCCGGTGCAGCGACCTCGCCACGAGTACCGATGCCGCGCACCGCGGATGGCAGAAGACACATAGCTGAGACCAAGAACGAGGCGGCGTCTAGGAAGAATGCCCACTGCCCGAGACCAAACCCGACGACGAGGGCCCCAAGAGCTGGCCCAAGGACGCCACTGACCTCAGCGCCAAGAGTTGTGAGCGCATTGGCGCTGGGGAGAAGCCGGGCGGGCACAACTTCGGGCATCAGCGCGGCGTAGGCGGGTGCGAAGAATGCGTTCACAACGCCAAATAACGCGCTGATGAGGCACACAGGCCACACGGTGAGGACGTCTGTGAGGACGTCTGTGACGACAAGCCCGGCCATACACAGGGTCAGCCCGCAGCGGAGTAGGTCCGATAAGAGCATCACCCAGGCGCGTGGCAGCCGGTCCACAATTGCGCCGCCGATCAAGAGCGTCACGATCGACGGCACAAACGCACAGGCCGCAACCAAGCCGCTCGCGCTCGCGGAGTGCGCTTTTTCGACGATCCACCACACAAGCGCTACTTGATACAGCCTGTCTCCGAAGCGCGACACGGTCTGACCCGCCCACAACCAGGCGAACGGGCGACAGGATAAAGCGTTTAGTGCATGCATGAAAACGACGTTGCCCCAGACAATCGACTGTCTGGGGCAACGTCGCTACGTGCAAACGTCTGATGCTGGCTTGATGGCAAGCCCGGAAGCAGTTTTGTTACGCCCGTGCCGGTGACGGCAAGGCCGGGATACCCATGACGTTCTTGAATTCACCGCTATCGAGCGTCTCGCGGTCGAGCAATGCCTTGGCCACCGCCACCAGCTTATCACGATTGTCCACCAGTAGCTGGCGGGCGCGCACATAGGCGCGGGTGATGATGCCGGTCACTTCGCTATCAATCTTCTCGGCCACCTTCTCGCTGTAATTGCGGCCCTCGGCGATCTCGCGGCCCAGGAATACCAGGTCGCTGCGCTCACCGTAGCTCACGGGCCCAAGCTCTTCGCTCATGCCATACACCCGCACCATATTGCGGGCTAGGTTCGTAGCCCGCTCAAGGTCGCTCACCGCGCCGGTCGTCACGTCCTGGAAGATGATCTCCTCAGCCGCCCGTCCAGCCAGCGCATACACGAGCGTGGCTTCCATGCGCTTCTTGCTCATGTAGCCTGTGCCCTCTTCATTCTCCGGCGCATACCATGTCACACCACCGGCTTGTCCGCGCGGGACAATGGTGACTTTTTGGATCGCTACCCCCGCTTCCGGCGTCAGGGCAGCCGCCACCGCGTGACCTGCCTCGTGATAGGCGGTGATCTCTTTCTCGCGTGGCGTCATCAGCCGGCTGCGACGCTCGGGGCCAAGCGCAACCTTCTCAATCGCCTCTTGCAGCTCGGGCTGGCCGATCTCGGTCTTGCCGGAGCGGGCCGTCAAGATCGCCGCCTCGTTGACTAGGTTCTCAATATCAGCCCCAGTAAAGCCGGGCGTCTGGCGCGCGATCACGTTAAGATCGACATCAAGCTTGAGGGGCTTGCCGCGCGTATGCACCTTGAGAATCGCTTCCCGGCCTCTGACGTCGGGCGCATCCACGGTGACGCGCCGGTCAAAGCGGCCCGGACGCAACAGGGCCGGGTCGAGGATGTCGGGGCGGTTTGTCGCGGCCGTGATGATGACGTTTGTGTCGGTGTTGAAGCCGTCCATCTCAACCAGCATCTGGTTGAGCGTCTGCTCGCGTTCGTCGTTGCCACCGCCCAAACCAGCGCCGCGCTGGCGGCCGACGGCGTCGATCTCGTCGATGAAGACGATGCAGGGCGCGGATTTCTTGGCCTGGTCAAACAGATCGCGCACACGGCTAGCGCCGACGCCGACGAACAATTCGACAAATTCCGAGCCACTCAAGCTAAAGAACGGCACACCGGCCTCACCAGCCACCGCTTTGGCCAGCAGCGTTTTGCCTGAGCCAGGCGGGCCGACAAGCAGCACGCCTTTGGGGATACGGGCCCCCAGCTGAATAAACTTCTCCGGGTTCTTGAGGAACTCGACGACTTCGACCAGTTCCTGTTTCGCCTCGTCGCAGCCTGCGACATCAGCAAAGGTCACGACCGGGTTTTCACTGGCCATCCGCCGAGCTCGGCTGCGGCCAAAGCTAAAGGCTTGATCCGCCCCGCTCTGGGCCCGGCGCATCGTGAATAAGAAGAATCCACCGATGAGCAAGATTGGCAACAAATATAACAATACGCTGGAGATTTGGGTCACAAAGGGGACCGGCAGCACGGTGTATTTAATGCTGGTCAAGGCCTCTTGCGTCACGCCCAGGTTGTGGAGCAACTGGCTGGCGTCGACATTTGTCTCCTTGCTGACGTTGATAGGCGTCGCCGAATCCTTACGGATACCACGGATCGTCGTGCCATCGGCCGAAATTTCAATTTCGGCAATATTACCGTTGTTGATCTGATGCACCAGTTCAGAAAGATCCGCGTCTTGTGCGCGCCGCGTCGTCGTGGCAAACTGCATAACCGCGTAGGCAATGACCAGGGTGATCAGGATGATCGGGATAATGTTGTTTCGCAAACTCTTGGGCATCTTGACTAAGGTCCTTAAATCCGATCCTTTCCAGATTTACTTACGATTTTTACATGTCCGGCTGTCACGCCTGCTAGGCTCGAGATGACAGCGTATCTGTCCATTGATTGCCCCTTGCAGGCATTGCTCACGGGCAGAGATTCAACGCTAACATTCGTATATTAGTTTAGTGTGAGACTTTAACCCAACTCAAAGCAAATCCACCCACGGCCTCACCCCCATTGTCTAATGGCCGCCGGGCTGCTTTACCCCTCCAGTATACGGCCTATTCCAGTTCAAACCATGCTTCCAGACTACCGCGTGCGTCAGCGCGACTACCTCTTAGAGATCATCCGGGCACTGACCTCCCGCCTAAATTTGAACGACGTGCTGCGCATGATTTTGCAGCAGTCGACCGAGATTTTGAACGGACATGCGGCACTACTGGCCTTGGTCGAGCCAGACGGCGGCTATCGCATCCGCCAATCCTATGGTATCCCCGACCCGCTACGGGCCCAGCTCGAGCCCACATTACGTGATATCCGCAACGTGGGTGAGGCCGCGCACGCGCTAGAGGACAACCTGGTCAGCATCGCGGAGCGGCTTGGCCTGGGGTTATGGCAAGTGGTGTCGCTGCCACTCAAAATTGGCCGGACGGGTGAAGAATTTCTGGGCAATCTCTACGTCTTTCGCATCCGGGGCGGCGAATTCAGCCGGGATGACCGGCGCGTGTTACAAAGTTTCGCCGAGCAGGCGGCTATTGCCGTCAACAACGCCCGGCTCTATGAGCAACTCGGGCAAGAGAAACGCCGGCTGGACGCGATTGTCGAGTTCAGCGCCGACGGCGTGGTGATCATGGACGGCGCTCACCGTATTCAGAAATTTAACCAGACTATGTCCAACCTGACCGGCACTTTGGCCCAGGATGCGATCGGTCAGCGGTTCGAGGATGTGGTGCAGCTTGTTAAGAAACGCGAGGGCACGACGCTGGAAGAAGCCGAAGCGGGCGGCTGGCCACTGGTCGGCACATCGCATCCGCTGCTTGTGGAAGGCGAGTTAAAGCGCTCTGACGGCAGCCTGGTGAGTGCCGAGATAGCCTATGTCGGGCTGTTCGACCGGGAAGGGCACCTAGCCAACATTATCGCCAATGTGCACGACCTGACACGCTTTCGTCTGGCGGATGAGATGAAGAACACCTTTATCTCAGCCGTATCTCACGAATTAAAGACGCCGGTCGCGTTGATCAAAGGCTACGCCAGCACACTCCGCCGGAGCGACGCCAACTGGGATGAGAACGTCATGCGCGACAGCTTAATGGTGATCGAAGAGGAGTCAGATCGCTTGGCGGAATTGATCGAGAACTTGCTGGACGCCTCACGCGCGCAAGCGGGCCACTTTAAGCTGACGCCGGTAGAGCTGGACATTGATGACCTGGTGGTGCGCGTCACGCGCAAGCTGGCGCCCCAGACCAAGTCGCATAAAATCATCGCCGATGTGCGTCCGGACATGCCGCTCGTGTTTGCCGACGAGGCACGTGTGACACAGGTGCTCAGCAACCTCATCGGCAACGCCATCAAATACTCACCTGAGGCGAGTGAGGTGCGCATCACCGCTCGCGCCACACCGGGCGAAGTCATCGTGACGGTCGCCGATCAAGGCCCTGGTATCCCAGCCAAAGAGCAAGCCCTGATCTTTGAACGCTTCTACCGTTCCGAGGGCGCGATCAGGCGCGGGACACCCGGAACAGGGCTCGGTCTGTATCTGACCAAGGCCATTGTCGAGTCGCACGGCGGCCGGATTTGGGTCGAGAGCGACGGCAAGAAGGGCTCACGCTTTAGCTTCAGTCTGCCGCGGGTGTCATAGCCCGCGGGGCATCGGGCAGGCGCTGGTCATGACCAGCCCGTCCGAAGGTGGTCGAGGGGCCAGGGGCCGCATCGGCCTACTTACCCAGCTAAAGACCATCGCGCAGAAATCGAAACAGGCGCGATGATGCCCCTGATCGCTCTTCGATCGGCTTGAACCCCATACCGATGAGACACCACACGACTGCGCTTTGGGTTGCGTGTCCGTTTACCTGATCCCTTCGCGCCGGCCGCCGGCACCCGGCACTGGCACCGGCCAGACTGTCGGGCGGCACATATGGCGCTTCCCAGCTCAAAATCCCGGCTGAGCGCCCGTCAGGTGCGTGATCGAACGTGTGGGCATAACCGTGCGGTTGGTCAAGTACAATCGCGCGCCGAGGCCAAACCGTGTCACCCGCCCCACCTTCGAACCTGCATGTCAGCACCCATCCGCTTGCCCTGCACAAACTCACGATCCTGCGTAACCAGAAGACCGAGCCCAAGAAGTTCCGCGAAGTGGTGCGTGAACTGGGTCAGATGCTCATCATTGACGCGACCGCAGACCTGCCGCTGAATACCGAGCCAATCGTGACACCGATGGGTGCAACCAGCGGACATAAGCTGGCAGATCATATCGGTTTGATCCCTATCTTGCGCGCCGGTCTGGGTATGGTCGAGGGGGCGCTGGACATGTTGCCCAGCGCTGAGGTGTGGCACATTGGTCTGTATCGTGATGAGCACACGTTACGGCCGGTGGAGTATTATAACAAGCTGCCCATCAATCCGACGGTTCAGGTGTGCATCGTGCTCGACCCAATGCTCGCGACCGGCGGCAGCGCCGTGGCAACCGTCGACATCCTCAAGCGCTGGGGCGCTCAACGCATCAAGTTTGTTGGTCTAATTGGTGCGCCGGAGGGCGTTCAAAGGCTCAGCACCACCCACCCTGATGTGCCCATTTACCTGGCCGCGCTTGATGAGCGGCTCAATGACATCGGCTATATCGTGCCCGGCTTGGGTGACGCGGGCGACCGGCAGTTTGGCACGGCCTAAGCCTGACCTCACCAGGGTCTAATCACCCATGAATACCTGTTTGGTTTCTGAGTTTGGATTGCGGATTTTCGGTTGGTACCCGACTTCCTGGTTGGTATCAATCACCATCTGAAATCTAAACGTACACGTTTGCTATTTTTGCTTTTATGGTTCATCTCATTGAGACTGTGTTAACCACGCTGAGCCAGGGGCCATTCCCATTCCTGGCTTACCTCGTCGTTGCTAGCATTATCTTCGCTGAAAGCGGTCTGTTCCTCGGGTTCTTCTTGCCGGGTGACAGCTTGCTCGTCACGGCCGGTGCGCTGGCCGCGCTGACACCCAGCCCATTTAACATCTGGATTCTCTTGCCGTTGCTGTTTATCGC
>Ga0075021_10002109_pt1 | contig 10330 bp, 6 predicted proteins | sample ColStrG_CSR_2012_FD_72749 | JGI IMG/M metagenome (GOLD analysis project Ga0075021, IMG submission 72749) | Freshwater sediment microbial communities in response to fracking from Pennsylvania, USA - Cold Stream Run_MetaG_CSR_2012 | ecosystem: Environmental > Aquatic > Freshwater > Creek >... | reverse complement strand
CGCCGGGCGATCTCGCGGTAGTCGCGCGTGACGAAAGTGTCGCGCCCGTAGACTTCCTTCATGTGCCCCAGGCGCCCGTCGTAGCAATCGCAGGCCGCTACAAGCTTCACGCCCGGTAGCGACGTGGCCATGCGGGCGTCGCCCTGGCCCATGCCGCCCGCGCCGATTAGTGCAATCTGAATCGTGTCGTTTGGTGAGTACATGTTGCGTCCTTAGCCTCTGATCTTCATGCTGGCCGGGTCCCACTCGACAACACGGTTTTCAAAATAACTCAAATTGGAAAGCAACGCCGGGCCAGCCGCGCGGAATCCGAAGATCGCGTCTTCGACTACGGGCTTGCGCGAACGGACGGCCATGGCGAAGTTCGCGTGATGATCCACATGGTCGCTGTATTTCGGCGGCGCGCGATAGACCATCTCCCTATCGGCGTTCATCGAGCTTGGCGATGGCTTCATCTCCGCGTACTTGGCGTGATAGTTATCGAGAAACGTCTTCTGCTGGTCGTTGGAAAACGTGCCGATGGTATAGCCCGGTTCGGTTTCGGGTGGCGCGCTTGTCACCGTGACATTATTGCTCACGGTCATGATCCCTTCGCTGCCTGTGAAACGGAATCCCGAGCTTTCCTTGGCGCCGCTCTCAAAATTCACGCGCAAGACTAAATTGAAGGCTGGGTGTTCAGCCGTTTGCGGGTAATCGTAAAGGCCAATCATGACATCGGGCACATCGCGCCCGTCGTTCCAAAAGCGCAGGCCGCCGGTGGCGAACACGCGCGTGGGCCCGATCGCTCCCGTGATGAAATGCAGTCCCGAAAAGAGATGCACGAACAGATCGCCCGCCACGCCGGTTCCGTAATCGCGGTAACAGCGCCAGCGGAAAAACCGGTTGGGGTCCCAATCTGTTTTCGCGGCGCGCCCTTGAAACGTGGTCCAGTCGCAGGTTTCCGTATTGGCGTCCGGCGGCACCGCGTATTCCCAGGCTCCCGTGGCCGAGTTCCGGTCCCACCATGCTTCCACCATGTTCAACTTGCCGATAGCGCCCGCCTGGTACAACTCGCGCGCCTTCTTGTAAATCACCGAACTGACGCGCTGGCTGCCCACTTGCAGAATGCGGTTGGCGCCGCGCTGCGCTTCCACCAGGGGCATGCCGTCGTCCACCTGCTGCACCATCGGCTTCTCGCAGTAGACGTCTTTCTTGGCGTTCATCGCATCGACGGCAATCTTGCGATGCCAGTGATCGGGCGTGCCGATAATCACCGCATCAATATCCTTGCGGGCCAGGATCTCCTCGTAGTTCCGAGTGGTGAAGATCAGCGGCCCGTAAACTTCCTTCATGCGCGTGAGCCGGCCGTCGTAGCAATCGCAAGCCGCCACGAGCTTCGTCAGGCCGGTTGCTACCGACGAACGGGCATCTGCCTGCCCCATGCCGCCGCAGCCAATGAGCGCAATCTGGATCTTGTCGTTAGCGGAGGCTTTCGCCGGCTTCGTTTGGCCCGCCAGCACAGGCATGCCGAGGCTGGCGACGGCCGCGGTGGTCAGAAATTCGCGTCTAGAGGTCACCCTCTATTTTTTATCAGATGACGCGGCTGGCGTTGTGGTGGCCGGCGTGGAAGTGGAGGCGGGTTTGGAACTATCTGAAGACTTCTCACTGCTTTTCGATTCTTTCGAATCCGCGGAAGCGCTTGATCCTTCCTTATTGCTGGAGGAATTTCCGCTGTCTCCGTCTTTTTTTCCGCCGTTGCCGGCGCTGCTTCCGCTTTTGGCGTAGTCGGTGATGTAGAAGCCGCTCCCCTTGAATTGCAGCGCGGATCTGGAAATGAGGCGATGCACCGGTCCGCCGCATTTTTCGTGGGTGGCCAGGGGTGTGTCGCTAAACTTCTGTATCAATTCGAAGACATCGCCACAGTTTTCGCATTGATATTCATAGAGAGGCATATTCGCGAACTATTTTTCCGGCTTTTGAAGGGGCGTCGGGCTCTTGTCGACAATCGGATGGTCAGCATCCGGCGGGCGGATCGGCCCGTTCGTATCGCCGGTCAATTGCGCAATCGTAGTTTTTCCCGTTACCAATTCGATCGATTGCTTTAGCAGATTGTCCTCGGTGGGTCTGGTGGGCGCGCCGGGAACCGGGTTGCCGTCCTGATCCAGCTCCGGCGTGCTATCGTTCTCCGCCAGTTGTACTGAGGGTGTGACGCCGCCATCTTGAATGGCTTTGCCGGAAGGGGAGTAGTATTTCGCCACTGAGAGAATCACCGCGCCGCCATCGTCCATTTGAATAGTCTTGCGCATGCTGGCGTCGCCGTAGCTGCGCTCACCGACAACTTGCGCCCGCTTGTCGTCCAGCAACGCGGCGGCGGCTATCTCAGCGGCCCCTGCCGTCGCGCGGTCGGTAATTACCACCAGTGGCCCCTGCCAAACGCTATCTTCCGCTTTGGCGGTGAAGTCCTGCTTGTCGGTTTTCTGGCCTTTCAAGTAGGCGATCTCGCCGCTCTCCAGAAAGAGGTTGGCCAGTGGCACGCCTTTCTCCTGATCGCCCGTCGAGCAATGCCGCAGATCGAGCACCACGTATTTGGCGCCCTGCTTCTTTAGATCTGCCAGTTTCGTCTTCGCTTCGTCCACTCGATTGCCGGCCAGGCTGGTCACGTGCAAATACCCCACCTCGTTGGGCATCATCTTGCCCAGAACCGCCGGGTAGGAAACGTTTGCGCGAGTTAGAGCGATTTTTTCCGGCTCGGGATTCTTCAGCCGCAACACGGTAACGGTGATGGTTGAGCCGATGTCGCCGCGCAGCAGTTGTTCCGCATAGGCGAGCGGCATATCGCGGGTGGCAACATTGTTGATGCTTTCAATCAAATCGCCCGTGTTGATATTCGCTTTGTCGGCTGGGGAGCCAGGTAGCGCATCCACTACCGCCACATAACCGTAGCGCTTGGCCAAAATCAGTCCTACGCTCGCTTTGCTGGTATCGGCGCCTTTCTCGTATTGGCGGTATTGATCGGCATTCAAATAACTGGCAAAAGGATCCACCGATTCCAGCAGTCCATTGATGGCGCCCAACGTGACGCTCTTCATGTCGGGTTCTTCGACGTATTCCAATTTGATACGCTCAAGCACTTCGGTGTAGACCTTCAGGTGCCCGTAGACATCGTCGCGCTCTATTGCGCGGCCACTGCGCGCACCGACTAAAAGCAGCACCACAATACAGGTGGAACCGCCGACTATCATCCATCTTAAGTTGCTGTTCATGAAGGAAATACCGAAGGTTGCTTCAAGTATAGCGAATAGAACCGCCGTTACGCCTATGCCCGAGGATCCCGAAGGGAAATTATCTTGATTTTTTCCAGAACTTGTGTTTTCCGTCCGATATTCATCTAAGGGACATTGGAAAATTACCAGCATGGCAGAGCCCGCTAGTCCGCCCATTATCGTCATCAAAAGAAAAGGCGGCCACGCCGGCGCTCACGGCGGCGCTTGGAAAGTGGCGTACGCTGATTTCGTCACGGCCATGATGGCTTTGTTCATTGTCCTCTGGCTCCTCAGTACAACCGCCGATGTGCAGAAGTCGGTCTCTGCTTACTTTCGCGATCCTAAGGGAATCGGCAACCAAATGGGCAGTTCCATGACGGGCAATGGCGAAAGCCTGAAAATCGTCAAAAGCAACATGAACCTGCTCAAGGGCAAGATTGAACAGTCTATGAAGAGCAGCGCCAAGATGCAAGCGCTCAAAGACTACGTGCAGATGACGGTCACCGGCGAAGGGCTCCGCATCGAACTCCTCGAGTCGGATAAGGGCATGTTTTTCGAAAGCGGGCAGCCAGTGCCCACATCCCTGGGCAAAGATCTGCTGTCGAAACTCGCGCCCATTCTCGGCGAAATGCCGAATTCGCTGGTGATTGAAGGCCACACCGATGCCAAGCCGTTCGATGGCCGTAGATATTCGAATTGGGAGCTTTCCATAGGCCGCGCCAACGCTGCACGAAATATTCTGCAAAAGGCGGGCCTACATACCGCCCAAGTGCTGCAAGTGCGCGGCTTTGCCGATCAGCAGCTTCGCCTGCCGGAGCAGCCGGAAGATGCGTCGAACCGGCGCATTTCCATCATCGTTCAATATCCGCATGTGAATGAGCCGGAAGAGCCGAAGGCGAAGGGCGGAAAAGAGGGTGAAGGCGGGGAAGAAGGCGCGGAGAAGACATCCGTCAAATCACATGCAGGAGCGGATCACGCCAAATAGAAATATAACCGCGCGCGTGAGCAAGCCGCCTTCGGAGGAAAAACTAGACGACTGAGTCCCGATTCGCTACGCTAGGCGATCAATGCTAATCTTGCCAAAGCCAGAATATCGCCATTCGCCGCTTCTTTAATGATTTGAGAAAAGCTCTGGGAAGTCGCGGGTTGGGTTTGCCTGGAACTCGCGAGTATCCTCTGCGCCTGACCGCTCAACTGCACGGTGTCTTCAGTGGGTGCCGCTGTTTTCGTCGAGAATGGCACGCTGCGCACGGCTGGGTATTGCGCAACAAAAGTATTCGAGTGTGTAGATGATATATCTCCAATCATCTGGCCGCATCTCCTTCCAAGTGGCATATCGGCTACCTAATCTGGAATTTCGAAGTTTTTTCTTATTTTCCTGCGGACATTCGTTCAGGCCGCCGACACCGCCTTAGCCTCTTTCCCCTCCCGGGGGAATTCGAGCGTAAACACCGCGCCCGAACGCGACCGGACACTGAGTGTCCCACCGATTTGCTTAGCGAGAATATCCGCAATCGGCAATCCCATTGATTTCGAGGCGTTCCAGTCGAAGCCTTCCGGTAATCCCACGCCATGATCGGAGACCGTGAGGCTGACTCGCCCTCCCTCCGTTTCGCTCAGTTCAACCAGGATCTCGCCGCCCTGGCCGCTTGGATACGCATATTTAACCGCGTTCGTGATGAGCTCATTCAGGATGAGGCCGCAGGGTATCGCCTGATCGATGTTGAGACGCACGGGCGAGGTATCGAAGCGGCTGACCATTTGAACGGCTCGCTCGTTAAAAGACGAGAACACGGCGTCGACCAGCGCCCGCGTATACTCCCCGAAGTCGATCTCGTCCATTTGCTGGCCGCCATAAAGGCGCTCATGAATCAACGACATCGAATACACCCTGTGCTGACTGTCCTTCAGCGCGGCAGAGGCTTCACTGTCCGTTAAAGACTGCTCTTGGATTCGCAGGAGGCTGGAAATAATCTGTAAGTTGTTTTTTACCCGATGATGCACCTCCTTGAGCAAAGTCTCTTTCTCGTGCAACGAGCGGCGCAGATCGTCTTCCCTCGATTCCAACAACTGAAGCGAATGCCGCAGCTCCGATGTACGGCTCAAGACTTGCCCTTCCAGCCTTTCGTTCGACGTCTTTTGGTCGTCGATGTCCAGGGAGGCGCCAAACCAGTGGAGAATATTCCCTTCGTGATCGCGGAACGGGACGCATTGCGCCAGCAGCCAGCGGTAACAGCCGTCTGACGCGCGCTTTGCCCGGAATTCGAGTTTGAAGGGCGCGCCGCTGGAAAATCCACGCGCGCCCTCTTCCACGCATCGGGGCAAATCGCCGGGGTGAACGATCGAATGCCAGCCCAAAGCGCTGGCCTCCTCAATGGTGTATCCGCTAAACTCGCGCCAGCGTTCGTTGCAATAGTCGATCCGGCCGTCCGGTGAGGTCCTCCAAACAATTTGCGGCATGGCATCCGTTTGCTCGCGCAACCGCCGCTCGCTGTCTTGAATCTGCAGCTGATGCGCCTTGCGCTCGGAGATATCGACGTCTAAGCCGCGAATCTGGATGGGTTTGCCTGTTTTATCGCGGACCACCACTCCGCGGCAAGTGAGCCAACGGACTGACCCATTTGGCCAGACCACGCGAAACTCGATATCGAGAAACCCGGTCTCTTCAAGCGCGATCCGCACCGCCCTGCCGATCGATTCAGCGTCACCTGGATGCTGCCGCGCCGTGAACCACGCCGCCGGCTCGGGGCCTTCCTTGCCCGGATAGCCGTAGAGGGCCCAAACGCTTGGATGAGCGCTGAGTTCATCCTTGGCAATATCCCAAGACCAATCGCCGACCGCTCCTGTGTTAAAAAGCAGAGAAAGCTGCTGTTCTCGCTGGCGCAAACGGCGTTCACTTTCGGCCAGCTTGAGTTCCTCCGCTTTGCTTTCATCGATGTCGGTAAAGGTGCCGAACCAGCGGGTCACTGCGCCGTTTGTCTCGATAATCGGCTCGGCCCGCCCCAAGTGCCAACGATGCCGCTGCCGAGCGGCGTCCCACAGCCGAAGTTCCGTTGCGAAGGGCTGAGCCACCGAGCGCGCGTCCAGCCACAAGGGCAAGTCGTCCGGATGCAGAACATGCTGCCAGGCGTTTGGGCTATTTTCCCCATTGGACAGGCCGCTGAGCAAATACCAACGGCGGTTGCAGTATTCAAAATCGCCAGCGGCATTCGCCGTCCATACAATCTGCGGCATAGACTCGGCCAGTTCACGAAAATGCCGCTCACTGATCGCCAGTTGTTCTTCCGCTAGTCGGCGCTCTGAGATATCGAAGCTCACGCCGGACATTCGAATCACCCGCCCGTCTTCATCGACGGTCGCGCCGCCCTTGCCGGCAATCCAGCGGATGCGGCCGTCACCATGGACAACGCGGAATTCGGCGGAAAAATCGCGTCCGTCGCGCACCGACTCGGCAGCTTTCCGGCTGAGCATCTCCTGGTCGGCCGGCAGCACGATCTTAAGGAAGTCCGCGTGATTGTTCAGGCGGCCGGCGCTAACGCCAAAAATCCGCTCCACCGGGCCCGACCAGTTCACCCTGTCGTCCGGCAAATCCCAAGTCCACACGGCCATCCGCGCAAAGTCCAGACCGGTATGGAGTCGGTGTTCCGTTTCGCGGATTGCTTTCTCAACCAGCGCGCGGCGATTCATTTCAAGCCGTAGCGCTTCGGCTTGCTTGCCGATTTGCGAGGTCCTATCCGCGACGCGCTCTTCCAGCGCCGCGGTGTTGGCCCGCAGATCCGCTTCCAGTTGAGAGCGCCTGCGGATCTCCTTGCGCAGGAGAACCAATCCTAAACCGGTCAACAGAACGGCGATAGAACCGGCGGCGGTGACCGTTCTCCGCATGCGCTCTAACCCTTGGCCGTTGGCCTGCAAGCGGCTCGCCAGATCGCTTTGCCGGTGGGCAATCAACGCCGCTGCGGCTGCTTCGAGGCGGTTCATCAGGAATAGGCCTTGTTTCGACGTTACGATCGCTACTGCGTCCGGCAGTCGGTTGGCGCGGTCAAGCCTGATGGTTTCCGCCAGTTCGGCCAGTTTTTCGCTCGTGGGCGTAAGCAGGGCGTCGGCCTCGATTCCGGGTTCGGAATCGCGCAGGCTCCGGGACGCGCGGCCCGTTTCCTCAACTCCCCGCGTGTAAGCATCCAGAAATGAGTCGTCGCCGGTCAGCAGAAATCCGCGCTGGCCTGTCTCGGCCTTTCGAACGGACTCTACGATGCGGCGAACGAGCGCGATCCGCCGGGAGGTGCTTTTCGCGTCCGACTTGGCTTCTACGGCGGCGTGGGCGTGCATGAAGATCGCGGAATCGACAAAAGCGAATAGCAGGAAAAGTCCAACGAGCGCGAACGAGGCGACAGTGGTTGGGAGTTGGTCGTAGGAACGGCCCGATCTTGCCCAAACGAGGGCGCCCGCGCCGATGCTTCCGACGCAAATAGCGATTTCAGTGGTGACCGCCATCTTCAAGAGAAGATCGATCCAAGCGCTACCGCTCGATATGCCCGCAAATGAAGCCATTAGCCCAAGAACGCCGATGGATGCCGCGACGGTGGCAAGCAGAGCGGACAGCATTAAGGAGCGCCGGCTTGGCTTGGGCTCGGCCATCAATACCAGAATGCCTCCCAAAAGCAGGAGCGCCAACGCGGTGAAACCAGCCATTCTGATGGTTTCAACAGGCGCGGGCGACGCCACGGCGGCGGTGATGCCTGGAAAAAGACGATGGAGGGAAAACCAGGTATTAGTGGCCGCGGCACTCAGGTAGGAGCCGCCCAAAACCATGAGCAAAGCGCCTAGCCGTCGCTGCAAATGGAAGATTTTCCGCGCCGCTGTTGCGAGTGCTACGCCAGTCAAGGTCAAGCAGACCGCCGTGTCCGCCGTTAACAATGGAGTGCCAGGCAGCACTCGCAGAAAGGCGCGCCAATGGAGCAACCAGCCGCATAGCGAAAGCAGACCCATGCTGAGCAAGAACAAAGACCCAAAGCGAACAATCCGCAGCGCCTGAAAGGGACGAAGCAGGAATTCCGTAGCGAATTGAATGCGGGTCTGGGTGTACATACAGAGATTCCCAAGGAGTTGGGTGAAGGAGCGTGCTTGATTGGCGGCACGCAACGGTACCGTTTGCGCTCTGGACAAAAGCCGACGGTGTATCGCCGCAGGCGTGTCAGGGCGGATTCTTCCCTTCAACTATACAACTGAAGGATTGCTTCAGACTGTGGCATCTTTGGTCTAAGCAGATGCCTGTCGCCGCCCTCTACGATATTCACGCGAACCTGCCGGCGCTCGAAGCGGTACTTCAGGATCTTCGCCGGGCTGGCGTTGACCAAGCCGTAATTGGAGGCGATGTGCTGCCAGGACCCATGCCGCGCGAAACCATCCAGTGTTTGTTGGACCTCGACATGCCGCTGCGATTCATCCGAGGAAACGGTGACCGTGAGGTTCTGGCCTTAGTGCAAGGCGGAGAAACGGGCGGTGTCCCGGAGCGCTTCCGGGAGTCGATGATGTGGGTGGCGCGGCAGCTTAACGGAGATGACGAACAGTTGCTAGTTAGTTTGCCGGAAACGCTCCGTTTGCGGATCGGCGGTTTGGGAGAGGTGTTGTTTTGCCACGCCACGCCGCGCAACGACACGGAGGTGTTCACGCGGCTCACCCCGGAAGACCGCCTCTTACCGATATTCGAAGGACTTGATTTGCCGCTCGTGGTATGCGGCCACACCCACATGCAGTTTGACCGAATGATCGGAGGAACCCGGGTGGTGAATGCCGGCAGCGTGGGCATGCCATTTCAGGAACCGGGCGCCTATTGGCTCCTGCTTGGAGCCGAGGTTGAGCTTCGGCGCACCCCGTACGATTTAGCCGGAGCCGCGGCGCGGATTCGCAAGACGGCATATCCGCAAGCTCGGGAGTTCGCGGCGCGCAATGTTTTGCAGCCGCCATCGGAAGAGGACATGCTGCGGGCGTTCAGCCGAGTTGAGTTGCGTTGCGTTAGTTAGGCCAGTGCGGCGCGGGTGGGTGTTCAATCAGTTCAAAAGGAAGTCGGGCGAGATTTGCGACAGGCGCGGACAACCCGCCAAACCCATCGTCATCTCAAGTTCCGTGCGCAAGATCTCCACAATGCGCGCGACGCCCAGCGCGCCGCCGGCCGCGAGACCGTAAAGATACGGCCGGCCGATCATCACAGCGGATGCGCCCAGAGCAAGCGCTTTGAACACGTCGATGCCGCGGCGCACGCCGCCATCAAGCAGCAAAGGAACTCGTTTGCCGACACGTTTGTAAATGGCGGGGAGGGCGTCGATACTGGCGGGCACGGTATCCAAGCTCCGGCCTCCGTGGTTCGAGACTACGATGCCGTCGCAGCCGAGGTCGGCGGCGGCCATGGCGTCGCCTGGATTCAACACGCCTTTCAAAAGCAGGGGAACGTTGATGAACGAGCGGAGCCATTCAATGTCTTTCCATGTGACGTCCGCGCCGTGAGTGACCGAATAGATATTGCGGCCGGCGGGGCGGTGCGAACCGGAGGCGATACCCGTGCCTAAGCGCGAAAGATTGGCGCGCTCCACGCCGGGCGGCAGTTTGAATCCGGCGCGCAGTTCGCGATCGCGCGGGCCGTTCACCGGAACGTCGACCGATACGCAGATAGCTTCGCAGCCGGCCGATAGCACGCGCTGCACCAGTTCTTTGGTAAAGCCGCGGTCGGTCTGAATGTAGAGCTGAAACCAGAGCGGCCGGCTGGAAGTCTGGCGCATGACTTCGTAAGCCACGTTCGAAAAAGCGGCCGCCACGAGTGTCGCTTCACTCAGATCCGCGCCGCGCACGGTTTCCAGTTCGCCCTCCGGATGCGCCAGCTTGTGATAACCGGCCGGCGCCAGCAGGATTGGAAACGGATGCTCGCGGCGCAGCAAGCGGACCTTGGTATCGATGTGGCTGACATCCACCATCACGCGCTGATTGAGCTTGATGCGGTTAAAGGCGAGACGGTTTTCGGCGGCGGTGAGGCCAGCACCCGCGCCGCCCGCGATGTATTCCAGCGCCTGCGGCGGCATCTTGGTGGGCGCTAGACG
>Ga0075021_10002107_pt1 | contig 10333 bp, 11 predicted proteins | sample ColStrG_CSR_2012_FD_72749 | JGI IMG/M metagenome (GOLD analysis project Ga0075021, IMG submission 72749) | Freshwater sediment microbial communities in response to fracking from Pennsylvania, USA - Cold Stream Run_MetaG_CSR_2012 | ecosystem: Environmental > Aquatic > Freshwater > Creek >... | reverse complement strand
GGTCATAGAACAGGGCCGCCGTGTCCTCCTCGTCCAGGACCCCGTCCGCCAAGGCCTGGACGAGCATGCGGGATGCCGCATCCACGCCTCTAGCTCCTCCCTTCCATCTCGAAGTTGAACCGGCCGGACTCGAACAGCCCCACGCAGGCGTCCACGGCAGCCGGATAATAGAGCAACCCCCGGTTGCGTTTCACCTCGCCCAGGGCGCGCTCCAGGCCCAGGGCGGCCCGGTAGGGCCGGTGGGAGCTCATGGCCTCCACCACGTCGGCCACGGAGAGAATCTTGGCCTCCTCGCTGATGGTGCCGTTGGAGAGGCCCGCCGGATACCCCGAGCCGTTCAGGCGCTCGTGGTGCTGCAACACGCACTGGGCCACGGGCCAGGGGAAGGGGATGTTCTTCAGAATGTCGTAGCCCACCTCGGAATGGGTTTTAATGAGCCCCATCTCGATGTTGGTCAGGGTGGCGGGCTTGGCCAGAATCTCGGCAGGGATGTATATCTTGCCGATGTCGTGCAGCAGCCCGGCCACGCGCAGGCCCTCCAGGCGTTCGCCCTCGAAGCCGAGCTCCGCCGCGATGGCCGTGGCCAGGGCGGACACCCGCTGCTGGTGGCCCGCCGTGTACGGGTCGCGCTTTTCGGCGGTGACGGCCAGGGCCTCCACCGTGGCCTCCAGGGAGGCCCGCAGGTTGGCCACGTATTCCTTGAGGTTGTCCTCGCTCTTGACCCGCTCCGAAATGTCGCGGAACACCAGCACCGAACCCGCCGCCACGCCCCAGTCGTCCACGATGGGGGAGACGTTTGTCTCGATGGGCACGCTCTCCTCGCTTGTCCGCTGGAACCAGCAGGTGCGGCTGCCGAACCCGGCCATGCATCCCTCGTCGTGGTGGAGCAGCTCTTGCAGGGTCTTGCCCTTGACGTCCTCCAGCTTCACCCCGAGGAACTGTTCGGCCACGGGATTGAGGAACCGGACCAGCCCTTCGGCTCCCGTGGTGACCACGGCCTCGCCCAGGCTTTTCAGCGTCGTGGCCAGGAGCCTTTCCGAGAGGATCAGCTTGCGGTCCGTCTCGTATTTGTAGACGGCCATCTCGATGGTGGTCTGGAGCTCTCTGTCTTCGAAGGGCTTGATGATGTAGCCGAACGGGTTGGTGATCTTGGCCCGCTCCAGGGTCTGCTGGTCCGCGTAGGCGGTCAGGTAGACCACGGGGATGCCGAAGTTCTCATTGATGAGGCCCGCGGCCTCGATGCCGTCCATCCCCCCTTCCAGCATGATGTCCATGAGAATCAGGTCCGGCTTGAGCTTGCCCGCCTTGTCCACGGCGTCTTCGCCGGAGCTGCTCACCCCGGCCACCTCATACCCCATGTATTTGAGGCGGCTTTGGATGTCCAAAGCCACGATGGCCTCATCCTCGACCACGAGTATCCTGCGCTTTTGCATAGCGATTCCCGCTTCATATTCCCGGCCAGCCGGGATGTTGCACGATCGGCGCCTGATACCGCCGGGACATGGAAACAGCCCCCGGCACGGACGGTGGCAGGGCTAGGCCATGAGATCCTTGAGGGCTTCCAGAAGCCTCGGATGCTTGAATTCGAAACCCAGTTCCACCAGACGTTTGGGGAATGCGCGGCATCCGGTGAGCAGCAGCTCGTCCGCCATTTCCCCGAACGCGATCCTGAGAGCGGCCGCCGGCGCGGCCAGGCCGCACGGCCGGGACATTGCCTGTCCCAGGCGGCGGCAGAAATCGAGATTGGAGACGGCTTCGGGGGCCGTCAGGTTGTACGGCCCGGACGCGCCATCGTTCTCCAGAAGGAACATGATGGCGGCGATCTCGTCGTCCATGTGTATCCAGGGGAATCCCTGCTCGCCGTCGCCCAGCGGGCCGCCCACGAAAAGCCTGAAGGGGGCCAGCATCTTCTGGAGCACGCCGCCGCCGCGTCCCATGACCAGGCCCGTGCGGATGACCACCCGGCGCACGCCCATGTCTTCCACCGCACGCGTGGACGCCTCCCAGTCGAGGCAGATGCGTGTGAGAAATCCCGTTCCGGGCGCGGAGGATTCGTCCACCGGGTCATCGCCCGTGTCGCCGTAATAGCCCACGGCCGAACCCTGGATGAACACCCGGGGCTTGACCCGGGCCCCGGCCACGGCTTCGAGCATGGCCCGCCCCGCCTGAACACGGCTGTCCAGGATCATTTGCTTGCGCCTGGGGGTCCAACGCCTATCGGCGATACTCTCCCCGGCCAGGTTGATCAACGCGAAGGCTCCGTCGGCCATATGGCCCCATCCGTCAGCCGAGCTGGCGTCCCAGGGGACGTACACCGGCAGCGACCAGTCGGGCGCGCCGGATGGTCCCGGCATGGCCCCTCGGGTCAAAACCGCCACCCGGTATCCCCTGGCCACGAGCTTCCGGCACAGCACCCTGCCGATGAAGCCGCTCCCCCCGGAGACGATGACGGATTTCGAACTGGTTGTGGACGGTTCCTTCATAATATCTGGAACCTATGGGAAAAGTCTTCTCGTGGTCAATAGGAGAAGTCGAGCTGGTATCTGACGGGAGCGACGGCGTCGAAATTCCAGAAGAATAGCGCGCCCTTGAGCCAGGATGAAATATCCTGGCGCACCAGGCGGATTTCGAGGGTCAGGGAGTAGGTGTTGCCCCTGGCGAGCTTGTCCCAGCCGCCGAGATCCATGGACATGCTCCCCCAGGCCTCCTTCATGACCAGCGAGAGGTCGCGGCCCCGGTAGTGCTCCTGGCGCCCCCCCGGGAGAATGACCTCGAAGGGCCCCCCGTCGTGCAGGATGACGCTTGAGAGCATCTCGGTCCGGGCCACCTCGGTGTTCCAGGAGTACTCCATCTTGCGCGTCAACTTGGCCTTGCACTCCAGGGCCAGGGATTCCCCTTTTTCCAGGGCCTCGCGAACGGCGTCCACGGCTTTCAGGTCCACGCCGAAGCGCACCTTGACCCGCCCTTCCTGGTTGTCCACCACCAGGTTGGAAAGACCGATGCCCTGGGCGTACGCCTCCGTGCGGCAAACCGCGCAGAACGCAAGCAGGAAGAATATGAGTAAGTGCCGGCGCATGTGAAACCCTTGCTTTAAACCCAATCGGCCCCTACATTAAGCCCGGGCCTTTGACAACAGCCAAAGCCGGGAGTAGCCTTCGGGCCACCGATGAACCGCATCCGATTCGTCTTTTTCGGGGACGTAAAGACCCCGTGGGCGGCCCAGGCCTGCCTCCATTATACGGAAGGCCTGTCCCGCTACATCCGGCACGAAACCACGGTGCTGCGCGACGCCAAGGACGCCAAGGACCTTGCCGTGCGCAAGCGCAAGGAAGGCCAGAGCCTGCTTGGAGCCCTGGGCCCCCGCGACAGGGTCATAGGCCTGGACGAACGGGGCAAGGCCCACGGTTCCCGTGGTTTGGCCGCGAAGCTCTCCCAGTGGATCGACGACCCCGGACGCACGGCCTGCTTCGTCATCGGCGGCCCCTTCGGCGTAAGCCCTGAAGCCGAGGCCCGCTTCGACGAGCGCCTGAGTCTCGGCCCATATACTTTGCCTCACGAACTGGCTCGCGTCGTGCTTCTGGAGCAACTCTACAGGGGGATGAGCATCCTTGCGGGACACCCATACCATCATGATTGACGCCCTTTGGCCCATTCTCCCCTCGACTTTTCCTGCGGAACATGTTCTCAAGCGCCTTCGTCCCGGCGTTGCAAAACGGTTCGCGGACGCGGCCTCATCCAGTCTTTTTCGAACTCTTTGGAGCTGACATGTCCTTTCCGTCCCTCTCAATCGGCGACCTGAGCGTCCGCATTCCCATTGTCCAGGGAGGCATGGGCGTCGGCATATCCCTTTCAGGCCTGGCGGCGGCGGTGGCCGAAGCAGGGGGCATCGGCGTCATCGCGGCCGCCGGCATCGGCATGAGCAGGCCCGGTTACGCGACCAAATTCATCGAGACCAACAACGAGGCCCTGCGCGACGAAATCCGCGCCGCCCGGGAAAAGACCACCGGCGCCATCGGCGTCAACATCATGGTGGCCCTCACCAACTACGCCGAACTGGTCTCCACGGCCGTGAAGGAAGGCATCGACGCCATCTTCTCCGGCGCGGGCCTCCCCCTGGACATGCCCGCCCACCTTCCCGAAGGCTGCAAGACCAAGCTCATCCCCATCGTCTCCTCGGCCAGGGCCGCCGTCATCCTCTGCAAGAAATGGCTGGCCAAGTTCGGCCGCACCCCCGACGCCTTCGTGGTGGAAGGTCCCCTGGCGGGCGGACACCTGGGCTTCAAGCCAGGCCAGATCGACGAACCCGGCCATACTCTGGAGACCTTGGTCCCGGAGGTGATCGAAGGCGTCAGGCCCTACAGCGCGCCGGACGGCAAGTCCATTCCCGTCATCGCCGCCGGTGGGGTCTACACCGGGGCGGACATCCTCAAATATCTGCGCATGGGCGCGGCAGGCGTCCAAATGGGCACCCGCTTCGTGGCCACCGAGGAGTGCGACGCCGACAGCGCCTTCAAGAACGCCTACGTGAAGGCCCGCGAAGAGGACATCGTCATCATCCAGAGCCCCGTGGGCCTGCCCGGCCGGGCCATCCGCAACACCTTTCTGGAAGAAGCCTCCAAGGGCAACCGCCGCCCCAAGGTGTGCCCCTTCAACTGCGTCCATTCCTGCGACCACACCACCACGCCCTACTGCATCATGATGGCCCTCATGAACGCCAAGAAGGGCCTGCTGGACCACGGTTTCGCCTTTGCCGGACAGAACGCCTGGCGCGTCACCGGGATCGTTCCGGTCAAGGAACTCATCCAGGAACTGGAAGCCCAGTACGACCTGGCCGTGGCCGCCGGGGCCTAGCCCCAGCGCCCGGCGCCTCCACCGAGACCGGCCATGCCCATGTTCGACACCGCCTATCTGGAGAAGCTGGAAGCCTACTTCGCTTCGGGCGATCTGGAAATGGATTTCGAATACGCCGACGAAGAAAAACGCGGCCGCATCCTGGACTTCCTGGAAAAACTCATGGACCTGGCCGATCAGGCCGACCAGCAGGCCACCAAGCTCATCTTCAAGGACGGGCTCGATCAGATGCTTGGCGCGAACACCCAGAAATAGCCCCTCTGCCCCCGGCTGGGGTAGGCCTTGATCCGGTCCAGGGAGAATCCCTCCGGGACAGGCCCGTCCGGCTCCGCAACGTTTGAAAACACGACCACCACCGGGAACCGGCCTTGTCCATCCGCAAGCGCGGTTTCCGGCCTATAGCCCGACGCCGTTTTCAGAAATTCCCGCCAGGGCTGGAAGGCCCGCGACAGGCACACCTGGGGGCTTTCGGCCACCACTCCGGTCACGGCATCGCAGCGGCCCTCGAAGATCTCGGTGCCTGTGAGGCGCATCATGGCCACGCACTGGCGCAGAAACGCCGCCCGCTTGGCCCTGGGTTCGATCAGCACGTAGCGCCCCTGGCTCCAGAAGAGCCTGAGCGGCACGCCGGGAATCCCGGCGCCTGCCCCGAAATCGAACGTCAGCGCCCCGCCGGGGAGGTCCAGTTCCTCCAGAAGGTCCGCCAGGTGCCAGCTGTCCGCCACCAGCTCCGAGAGCATGGGCCGCCACTCGCGCGGGCCAACCAAGTTGGTCTTGCGGTTCCAGGTCTCAAGCAGGCCCAGGTAGAGGCAGAGGCCCGCGGCCTGCCCGGGGGTCAACTCGCGCCCCAGGGCTTGGGCCGCCGCCGAAACTTCGCCTGGCGTTGGGGAATTGGTCGTCATGGGCCGGGATATGGCCCAAGAATTGACGCCCGTCAAAGGATGCTCTACCAAAACCGGCGGACAGCAATGTCTCATTTATCCTTCAAGGAGCCTTCACTCGTGACCACCACCGCAAACGGCGTCGCCGTTCTCTTCCCAGGACAGGGTTCGCAGGAAAAGGGCATGGGCCGCGACCTGGCCGAAGCCCGCCAGGATGCAATGGACCTCTGGAAGCTGGCCGAAAAGACCTCGGGGCTCAAGCTTCGCGAAATATACTGGGACGGCGACGACGCCTCCATGGCCGACACCCGCAACCTCCAGCCCGCCATGACCGTCACCACGCTGAACCTGTGGCTGGCGCTCGAGGGAAAGATCACCCCCATGGGCCTGGCCGGGCACAGCCTGGGCGAATACGCCGCCCTGGCCGCCTCGGGCGCGCTGCCCATCCCCCAGGTGCTGGAGCTTACCAGCCTGCGCGGCAAGCTCATGGCCGAGGCGGGCGGAACCGACGGGACCATGGCCGCCATCCTCAAGGTGTCACTGGAAAACGTGGAGCAGATCGTGGCCCGGGCCGCCGAGGTTACCAAAGGCGTCTTGCTGGTGGCCAACTACAACACCCCCGGCCAGTACGTGATATCCGGCCGCAAGGACGCCGTGGACCAGGCCGCCGGCATGTGCAAGGAAGTGAAGGGCCGGGCCATCCCCCTGGCCGTGAGCGGCGCGTTCCACTCGCCCATGATGGCCGAGGCCGCCGCCGAGCTGGAAAAGGTTCTGGCCAAGGCCGACTGGCGCGCCCCAACCGTACCGGTGTTCGCCAACGTCACCGGCCAGGGCGAGTCCGATCCGGAAAAGCTGAAAAAGCTGCTGGCCAAACAGATGACCTCCTCGGTGCGCTGGATCGACACCATGGGGGCCCTGTACGAGGCCGGGGCCAGGACCTTCGTGGAGATCGGCCCCAAGGGCGTGCTCACCAAGATGGTCAAGCCCAACCTGGACGGCAAGGACGACGTCACCGCCCTTTCCGTGGCCAGCATGGAGGCGGCGGGCGCGTTTACGTTGGCCTAGGGGAAAGTGGAAAAGAGAAGAGAAAAGATGCCTCCGGCGGCCAAAGGGACTTCGTCCCTTTGGAATCCCCTTTAGGGGGGTGGTTCGAGAGCGATACGATGACGCCCTGCGCAGGCAGCGGCGTTCAATGTGAGAATCAAGGCGGAAAAATGCGCGCGCTGACCCATTTGAGGAGCCTTCTGGGCTCCATTCTGGAGAAGAAAGGGGCCCAGTGGCCCGACAAGGCCACCATCGAGCCCCCCAAGGACAAACAGTTCGGCGACATGGCCTGCAACATCGCCATGCTCACCGCCGGGAAGCTGGGCAAAAAGCCCAGGGAGCTGGCCGAGGAGCTGGCCAGGGAACTCTTGGAGGCCGACCCCGGCCTGCAAAAGGTCGACGTGGCCGGACCGGGATTTCTGAACGTCACCTTCGCCCCCTCCTTCTGGCAGCAGACCGTGGAAGAGGTGCTGGAAGCCAAAGAGTGTTTCGGCAAGTTCAACCTCGGCCGGGGAGCCAAGGTCCAGGTGGAGTTCGTCTCGGCCAACCCCACCGGCCCCCTGCACATCGGCCACGGGCGCGGCGCGGCCGTGGGCGACGCCCTGGCCCGCATCCTGCGCGCCATGGACTACGAGGTCGCAACCGAATACTACATCAACGACGCGGGCAGGCAGATGCGCCTTTTGGGCGAGTCCATCTGGGTGCGCCTGCTTGAGCTCCTGGAAAAGCCCGTCGCCTACCCCGAGGACTGGTACAAGGGCGAGTACATCAAGGATTTGGCCCGGGAGCTGATCACCTTGAAAGGCAAGGCCCTGGCCGACCTGCCCCCGGCCGAAGGCCAGGACATCTGCTACGAATACGGCATGAAGGCCATCCTGGACGGCATCAAGAAGGACCTGGCCGACTTCCGCGTGGAACACCAGGTGTGGTTCTCGGAAAAGTCCCTGGTGGCGGCCGGAGCCGTGGAAAAGACCCTGGCTGACCTGAAGGCGCGCGGCCTGGCCTACGACAAGGACGGCGCGGCCTGGATGGGCACCACCCAGTACGGCGACGACAAGGACCGGGTGCTGCGCAAGTCCACCGGAGAACTGACTTATTTCGCATCCGACATCGCCTACCACGCCAACAAGTACGAGCGAGGCTTCGGCACCGTGGTGGATATCTGGGGCGCGGACCACCACGGCTACATCCCCCGCATGAAGGCCGCCGTGCAGGCCCTGGGCCGCGACCCGGAAGACCTGAAGGTCATCCTGGTGCAGCTGGTGAACCTCATGCGCGGCGGAGAGCAGATCGCCATGTCCACCCGGGCCGGGCAGTTCGAGACCCTGGCCGACGTGTGCGCCGAGGTGGGCGTGGACGCGGCCCGCTTCATGTTCCTCTCGCGCAAGTCCGACAGCCACCTGGACTTCGACCTGGAGCTGGTCAAGCAGCAGTCCATGGACAACCCTGTGTACTACGTGCAGTACGCCTTCGCCCGCATCTGCTCCCTCTTCGCCAAGGCGGCCGAGCGCGGCGTGGTAAGGTCCGCCATGTCCAGGGAGCTTCTGGCCCGCCTGGACACCCCGGAGGACCTTGACCTGATGCGCTTCATGGAGCAGTATCCCGATATTCTCGCCAGTGCCGCGCTGAGCTTAAGCCCCCATGTGGTGAGCTTCTACCTGCGCGACCTGGCCGGGCTGCTGCACCGCTATTATACGATGCATCCCGTGCTGACCGCCGAAGGCGAGGAGCTCATGCAGGCCCGCATGCTGCTCCTGGAGGCCGTGTCCGTGGTCGTTCGCAGCGGCCTTGAGCTTCTTGGCGTGAACGCGCCGGAGAAGATGTAACCGTCCGGCCATGAATTCATGGCCGTATTTCATTAGATTACCCAACTGCTTCAGCCTGCCCGCGCCCTTCCGGCGCGCGGCGGGAAGCCTCACCCCTGAAGCCGGAGTGCCGCATGAAGGTCGTGGACCGTTTCAACGTATCCAAACAGCCCGACGGACCCAGGAAATTCTGCTTCGAATTCACCGGGCCGGGGCTTGTTTCCGTGGTCGTGGTGGCGGTGCTGGGCATCGTGTGGGTGTTCATCCTGGGCGTGCTGGTGGGCCGGGGCTACAAGCCCGAGAACGCCGTGCCCCAGGTGGCCCAGATCATGCCCTCCGCCCCGGCGGCGGCCCAGCCGGAAAACACCGAAGCGCCCACCGTGCTGAGGCCCGAGGAGCTCCACTTCCAGGACACCCTCCAGGGCAGAAAGCCCGTGGAGACCGTGACGGTTGATTCCTCCAAGAAGCCCGGCGAGGACAAGGCTCCTACCGCCGCGCCCCAGGGCGGCGCGACTCCCCTGGCCCCGGCCGCAGCTGCCCCGGTTACGACCACCGCCCTGGAAAAGACGCCCGCCCCGCTGCCCAAGGGCAAGGTGGCCACCGCCCCGGCCCAGCCGGACAAGAAGGCGGCCCAGGCCGACGCCTCCAAGCCCAAGGAGGTGAAGGACCCCAAGGACGCCAAGGGGCAGAAATACTCCTGCACCTACCAGGTGGCCGCCCTGGACAAGAAGTCCCAGGCCGACTCCGAAGTGGACCGGCTCAAGAAGAAAGGCCTCAAGGCATCCGTGGAGGAGGTGAAGATCGACGGCAAGACCCTGTACCGGGTCACCGCGCAGGTTAAGGGGACCGAGGCTGAAATCAAGCAGACCCTGGAAAATGCCGGGGCAAAAAAGCCTATACTTCGCGATAAAAAATCCTTATGAGTCTGTTCCCCCGCGAAGCGGGGAGGCTCTCCCACGGAGGACTTCGAATGTTCGGACAAACGTTCGTCCCGACCAAAGCCTTTTTCACCCGAGGCATTGGCCGTCACAAAAATAAGCTGCAATCCTTCGAGCTGGCTCTTCGCGACGCCGGGATCGAAAAACTCAACCTGGTGTACGTCTCCAGCATCTATCCGCCCAACTGCACCCTGCTGACGGTTGAAGAGGGCACCGCCCTGCTCAACCCCGGGCAGATCACCTTCTGCGTCATGGCCCGCAACGCCACCGACGAGAAGGGCCGCTTCGTGGGTTCCGCCGTGGGCATGGCCTTCCCCGCCAGCAAGGACAACTACGGATACATCTCCGAGCACACCTCGTTTGGCAAGGACGAAAAGGAAATCGGCGACTTCGCCGAGGACCTGGCCTCCACCATGCTGGCCACCACCCTGGGCATCGACTTCGATCCCGAGACCGCCTACGACGAACGCCGCGAGATCTACATGATGTCCGGCAAGATCATCGAGTCCAAGTCTCTGCCGAGCGTCACCCAGGGCGTCAGCGGCATGTGGACCACCACCATCTCCGCCGTGGTGTTCCTGCCGTAAGCTTGCTCACCAAGTGAATGAAAGCGCCCCGCCCGTGCGGGGCGTTTTCGTTTGGAGCGCACATGGATAACGGCTTCACGCGCATGTTTGCCCGGCTCTTTCCGCCTTGCGGCAAGCAGTCCGGGCAAGGCACAGGCCAAGCGTCCGCCCTCTCGGACCACTTCGACGGCCGCCATTTCCATAATCCCTGGGGCGACGAGGACCGCGGCTTCCTCGACCTACTCCGC
>Ga0075021_10002106_pt1 | contig 10333 bp, 10 predicted proteins | sample ColStrG_CSR_2012_FD_72749 | JGI IMG/M metagenome (GOLD analysis project Ga0075021, IMG submission 72749) | Freshwater sediment microbial communities in response to fracking from Pennsylvania, USA - Cold Stream Run_MetaG_CSR_2012 | ecosystem: Environmental > Aquatic > Freshwater > Creek >... | reverse complement strand
GATCTGCGCATCGACGTCTACCGGTCATCGGGTAAGGGCGGCCAGGGTGTCAACACCACCGACTCCGCGGTGCGGATCACCCACCTGCCCAGCGGGATCGTCGTCACCTGTCAAAACGAACGGTCTCAGCTGCAGAACAAGACTCGTGCGTTACAGGTGCTGGCCGCTCGCCTGCAGGTTTTGGCGGAGGAGCAGGCGGTGGCCGACGCATCAGCGGATCGGGCCAGCCAGATCCGCACGGTTGACCGCAGCGAACGCATTCGCACCTACAACTTCCCGGAAAACCGGATCACGGACCACCGAATCGGTTTCAAGGCACACAATCTCGATCAGGTTCTCGACGGCGACCTGGATGCGCTATTCGATGCGCTCAGCGCCGCCGACAAGCAATCGAGGCTGCAACAGGCATGACCGCCCTGCGGCGCGCAATCGACTCTGCTGCGGTGCTTCTCGCCGAAGCCGGAATCGACTCGGCGCGTTGCGACGCCGAGCAGTTGGCCGCGCACGTGGCAGGTACCGACCGCGGCCGGCTGGCACTGATCGACTCGCCCGGCGACGAGTTCTTCGGGCGCTACCGTGACGTCATTGCGGCGCGCTCGCGGCGGGTGCCGTTGCAGCATCTCATCGGGACGGTTGCGTTCGGTCCGGTGCTGCTCCACGTCGGCCCCGGTGTCTTCATCCCGCGACCGGAGACCGAAGCCATCTTGGCGTGGGCCACCGCGCAGCCCCTGGCAGCGCGGCCGGTGATTATCGATTTGTGCACGGGCTCTGGGGCGTTGGCGGTGGCGCTGGCCCAACACCGGCCCGTGGCCCGGATCATCGGCGTCGACGACTCCACTGCGGCGCTGGAGTATGCGCGTCGCAACGCCGAGGGCAACGCAGTCGAACTCGTCCACGCCGACGTCAGCGCACCGGACCTGCTCACCGAACTAGACGGACAGGTCGATCTGGTCGTGGCGAATCCGCCCTACGTTCCTGACGGTTCCGTTTTGGAAGCCGAAGTAACCCAACACGATCCGCATCATGCGTTGTTCGGCGGCCCGGATGGCATGGCGCTGATAGTCGCCGTCGTCGCCCACGCCGGCCGCTGGCTGCGTCCCGGCGGGCTGTTCGCCGTCGAGCATGATGACACGACGTCGGCACAGACCGTCGAATTGGTGGCAGGAACCGGACTTTTCGACGACGTCGTTGCCCGGCGAGATTTAGCCGGGCGGCCGAGGTTCGTGACAGCCCGAAGGAGGAGCGCATGACGCGCGTCGGCGACGATGCAGAGCGAAGCGATGAGGAGGAGCGGCGCCATGACGCAGTTTTTCGACTGCGCTGATCCCACCCAGCGTTCGCAGGGCATCGCCTCGGCGTTAGGGGCGGTCAAAGGCGGGAAACTTGTTGTCATGCCGACGGATACCGTCTACGGCATTGGTGCGGACGCTTTCGACAGCGCCGCGGTGACCGCGCTGTTGGCGGCCAAGGGCCGTGGCCGTGACATGCCCGTGGGCGTGCTGGTCGGCTCCTGGCACACCATCGAGGGTTTGGTTTACGCCATGCCGGCGGGGGCCCGCGAGCTCATCCGCGCGTTCTGGCCGGGTGCGCTGAGCCTGGTGGTCGCGCAGGCGCCGTCGTTGCAGTGGGATCTCGGCGATGCCCGCGGCACGGTGATGCTGCGGATGCCGTTGCACCCGGTCGCCATCGAGCTGCTGCGCGAAGTGGGGCCGATGGCGGTATCCAGCGCGAACGTGTCCGGTCGCCCGCCGGCGGCAAACGTCGACGACGCGCGCGGCCAACTGGGCGATCTCGTCGACGTTTATCTCGACGCCGGCCCGTCCGAACAGCAGGCCGCCTCCACGATCGTCGACCTCACCGGGGTCGCGCCGCGCGTCCTGCGAGCGGGTCCGGTCAGCGTTGAGCGGGTCGCCGAAGTCCTCGGGTTGGAGCCGGCGAGTCTGATCGCGTAGTGGCGGGCGCGCACTGGCTGTGAAGTCCCGTCAGGGTTTTCGCACTGCTGGCACGGGCGGCCAGGGTAGCGCGGGCATTGTGGCTATCGAGCTCTCAGGTTGGTGAAGTACGGTCTCGAGGTGTCCAGCGATGTAACCAGCCTTGCCGGTGGTTTGTTCGCCTTGTCCGATCGCAGCGCTGGTGTCCCGCTCCGCGAGCTCGCGCTGGTGGGACTGACCGCGGCGATCATCACCTACTTCGCGACCGGGCCCGTGCGGGTGCTCGCCACACGACTCGGAGCGGTCGCCTACCCGCGGGAACGCGACGTGCACGTGTCGCCCACCCCACGGATGGGCGGGCTGGCGATGTTTCTGGGCATCATCTCCGCGGTGTTTCTGGCATCCCAACTTCCGGCGCTCACCCGCGGGTTCGTCTATTCGACGGGTCTGCCGGCTGTCCTGGTGGCGGGCGCGGTGATCATGGGCATCGGACTGATCGACGACCGTTGGGGTCTGGACGCGCTGACGAAGTTCGCCGGTCAGATCACCGCGGCCAGTGTGCTGGTCACCATGGGCGTGGCCTGGAGCGTTCTCTATATCCCGTTCGGGGGCGTCGGCACCATCGTGCTGGACCAGGCCTCGTCGATCCTGCTCACGCTCGCCCTGACGGTCTCGATCGTCAACGCGATGAACTTCGTTGACGGACTCGACGGACTGGCCGCCGGGCTGGGCCTCATCATGGCGATGGCGATCTGCATGTTTTCGGTCGGTCTGCTCCGCGACCATGGCGGTGATGTGCTGTTTTATCCGCCTGCCGTGATTTCGGTGGTGCTGGCGGGGGCGTGTCTGGGCTTTTTGCCGCACAACTTTCACCGGGCCAGGATTTTCATGGGCGATTCCGGCTCGATGCTGATCGGCTTGATGCTCGCCGCCGCCTCCACGACCGCCGCCGGCCCGATCTCGCAGAACGCCTACGGCGCCCGCGACGTGTTTGCTCTGCTGTCGCCGTTCCTGCTGGTGGTGGCGGTCATGTTTTTCCCGATGCTCGACCTGCTGCTGGCGATCGTGCGACGAACCCGCGCGGGCCGTAGCGCATTCAGCCCCGACAAGATGCATCTGCATCACCGGCTGCTGCAGATCGGTCATTCGCATCGCCGGGTGGTGCTGCTGATCTATCTCTGGGTCGGCATCGTCGCTTTCGGGGCAGCGAGCACGATTTTCTTCAACCCTCGCGACACCGCGGCGGTGATGCTGGGAGCAATCGTGGTCGCGGGTGTCGCGACGGCGATCCCGCTCGTGCGTCGCCGCGACGACCTCTACGACGAGCAGTAGTAGCTTATGGTAAGCTGCAGCTAGAACCCCGAAATCAACCTCGCGGGTCGCCGGCCAACCGGCCCATCGGAGGCTCATCCGACCGTGCCGGTTCACGACCGACATAGGGAGCTACCCCTTGGGTAAGTCCAGCGCGACGACTGCGATACGCTCGGCGGGCCACCGATCAGTCGGTGCGATTTCCACTCCGCCAATCCGGGATTGAGGTGCTTCAGTGACGACACCAGCGCAGGACGCGCCGTTGGTGTTTCCCTCTGTTGCTTTCCGCCCGGCACGCCTCTTTGTCATCAGTATTGCGCTGACGGCGCTTGCGACGCTCGGCGCCGGAATGTCCGGTCAGCTAATGCTTGGGGTGTTCTTCGGCATCGGTCTGCTGCTGGGTTTGCTCAACGCCATCCTGGTGCAGCGTTCCGTGGGATCGATCACGGCCAAAGACCAACCGATGAAAAGCTCGATGGCCATCAACTCGGCGGCCCGGCTGGCCATCATCACCGTGATCGGGCTGATCATCGCGTTCGTTTTCCGGCCGAATGGTCTGGGCACGCTGTTCGGGCTGGCGCTCTTCCAGGTGTTACTGGTGTTTTCGACCGCGCTGCCGGTTTGGAAGAAGCTGCGCACCGGGGAGCATGTGACTGCTTCCGCCGCCTCGGACAGCGGCGCACTCAAGGGATCAGAAGGGAACGCTGGCGATGACTGAGTCGATCCTGGCCGCCGCCAAGATTGAGGTGGGTGCGCACGACACCCACGACTGGTTCGGGCTGCCCGTCAACGTCGACACAGTGCTGTCGACCGCGATCGCCGCGGCGATCGTGATCGCCCTTGCCTTTTTCTTGCGCGCCAAGGTCACGTCGAGCGGCGTACCAAGCGGAGTCCAATTGTTCTGGGAGGCCATCACCATTCAGATGCGCGATCAGATCGAGAGTGCCATCGGGATGCGGATCGCTCCTTTCGTGCTGCCGCTGGCGGTCACCATCTTCGTGTTCATTCTGATCTGCAATTGGCTGTCGGTGCTTCCACTGCAGTACTCCACGCCGGCAGGACAACCCACCGAGCTACTGAGCTCGCCGGCGGCGGACATCAATTTCGTGCTGGCGCTGGCTCTTTTCGTCTTCTTCAGCTACCACGCAGCGGGGATCTGGCGTCGCGGCATTATCGGGCACCCGATCAAGGTGCTCAAGGGGCACGTGGCAATCCTCGCTCCGATTAACCTTGTCGAGGAAATCGCCAAGCCGATCTCGTTGTCCCTCCGACTTTTCGGCAATATTTTCGCCGGCGGCATCCTGGTGTCCCTGATCGCGCTCCTCGGGCCGTGGGTCATGTGGGCGCCCAATGCCATCTGGAAGTCGTTCGATCTGTTCGTGGGCGCCATCCAGGCGTTCATCTTCTCGATTTTGACCATCTTGTATTTCAGCCAGGCCATGGAGCTCGAGGAACATCATGACTAGGCCACCAGGAATTGGCTTGACCCACACACGATTACACAAGCCTGGTAGACCGATACCAGTTATCAAGGAGGATTAGGAATGGCACTCGATCCACAAATCGTTCAGGGCGCCCTCATCGGCGGTGGCCTGATTATGGGCGGCGGCGCGATCGGCGCCGGTATCGGTGACGGCATCGCCGGCAACGCGCTGGTCGCAGGTATCGCACGGCAGCCCGAGGCGCAGGGGCGCTTGTTCACACCGTTCTTCATCACCGTTGGTCTGGTCGAGGCGGCTTACTTCATCAACCTGGCGTTCATGGCGTTGTTCGTCTTCGCCACCCCCGCCGGTTAATTCGGCTGTGATGGGTTTTGGGTGCGTGAAGTGAACCCTGTTCTTCTGGCCGCCGAGGAAGAAAAGCACAGCATCTTCCTCATCCCCAACGGCACCTTCTTTGTCGAGCTGGCCATTTTCCTTGTCGTCCTCGGTGTCATCGGCGGCTTTGTCGTTCCGCCGATCCTGAAGGTGTTGCGCGAACGCGACGCCATGGTCAACAAGACGGCCGGCGACAACAAGAAGTCAGCGGAGCAGTTCGCGGCGGCCCAGGCCGATTACGACGAAGCCATGAAGGAAGCCCGAGTGCAGGCGTCGTCGTACCGCGACAGTGCCCGTGCCGAGGGTCGTAAGGTCGTCGAAGAAGCCCGCGCCCGCGCCGAGCAGCAGGTTACCGAGACGTTGCTATCGGCCAGCGAGCAATTGAAGCGAGAGAGGGATGCCGTGGAATTGGATCTGCGGGCCAACGTGGGGACCATGTCGGCAACCTTGGCCAGTCGAATCCTCAGTGTCGACGTAACCACCTCCGCTGCATCGAGGTAACTGCCAATGTCAACATTCTTCGGCCAGTTGGTGGGCTTCGCGCTCATCGTGTTCTTGGTGGTGCGTTATGCAGTACCGCCAGTGCGCGGTCTGATGACGGCTCGGCAGAATACGGTGCGCCAGCAGTTAGCGGACGCGGCCGGCGCCGCCGAGCGGTTGACCGAGTCAACGACGGCCCACAGCAAGGCCGTGGAGGCCGCACAGTCGGAGGCAGAGCGCGTCGTCGAAGAAGCCAAAGTAGACGCCGAACGAATATCTGCCCAATTACAGGCCCAGGCCGAAATCGAGTCGGAACGCATCAAGGGCCAGGGCTCCAGCCAGGCCGAGCTACTGCGGTCCCAGCTGAGCCGGCAGCTTCGTCAGGAGCTCGGCCTCGAGTCTGTACGCCAGGCAGGGGAATTGGTGCGCAGCTTCGTGGCCGATGCGACGCAGCAGTCGGCCACCGTCGATCGCTTCCTGGATGAACTCGACGAAATGGCGCCGACGGCGGCCGACGTCGAGTATCCCCTGATGGCCAAGATGCGTTCGGCCAGCCGGCGGGCGGTGGTCAGCCTCGCGGACCGCTTCGACACCATCGCCAAGGACCTCGACACCAAAGGACTGAGCACTCTCGCCAGCGAGCTGGTCGAGGCAGCCAAGTTGCTTGTCCGCGAAGTCGTCGTTACCCGCTACCTCACGTTGGCCGCCGAAGACTCAGAGCCCCGGGTCCATTTGATCGAGCGGTTGCTGGCCGGCAAAGTCGGTGACCCCACACTCGATGTGCTGAAGACGGCGGTTTCGCAGCGCTGGTCAGCCAACCCCGATCTGATCGACGCCGTCGAACACGTCTCGCGGCAGGCGTTGTTGGAAGTCGCCGAACGTGACCATCAGGTCGACGATGTCGAAGACCAGTTGTTCCGGTTTTCCCGCATCCTCGACGCACAGCCACGGCTTGGCACCCTGTTGGGCGACTACACCGTTCCGGCCGAAGGTCGGGTGGGGTTGCTGCGCAACGTGCTTGAGAGCAGCGGCGGCGCAATCAATCCGATTGCGGCAGCGTTGCTGTCCCAGACGGTCGAGCTGTTGAGGGGCCAGTCCGCAGAGGAAGCGGCGCTGTTCTTGGCCCAAGAAGCGGTGGCGCGCCGCGGCGAAGTCGTCGCGCAAGCCCGTGCTGCGGCCGAACTCAGCGATGCCCAGCGCACTCGCCTCACCGAAGTGCTCAGCCGCATCTACGGTCATCCCGTGACAGTGCAGCTCGAGATCGACGTAGCAGTGCTGGGTGGGCTTTCAATCGCCGTGGGTGACGAGGTGATCGACGGCACGCTTTCGTCCCGTCTGGCCGCGGCCGAAGCTCAGTTGCCCGACTGAACACGAACTAGTCAGCAGAAATAATCAAGAAGGAAGACGAAAAGCTATGGCCGAGTTGACAATCTCCGCTGATGACATTCAAAGCGCGATCGAGGAGTACGTAGGGTCCTTTACCGCCGACACCTCCCGTGAGGAGGTTGGCACGGTCATCGACGCCGGGGACGGCATCGCCCACGTCGAAGGGTTGCCGTCGGTAATGACCCAGGAACTGCTTGAGTTCCCGGGCGGAGTCCTCGGTGTCGCACTCAACCTCGACGAGCACAGCATCGGCGCGGTGATCCTCGGCGATTTCGCTGACATCCAACAGGGACAGCAGGTCAAGCGCACCGGCGAAGTGTTGTCGGTGCCCGTCGGGGACGCGTTTTTGGGCCGGGTGGTCAACCCGCTGGGTCAGCCAATCGATGGGCGCGGCGACATCGAGACCGACACGCGGCGCGCGCTGGAACTACAGGCGCCGTCGGTGGTGGAGCGGCAGAGCGTGAAAGAGCCCCTGCAGACCGGGATCAAGGCCATCGACGCGATGACCCCGATCGGCCGCGGCCAGCGCCAGCTGATCATCGGCGACCGCAAGACCGGCAAGACCGCAGTCTGTGTCGACACCATCCTCAACCAGCGGAAGAACTGGCAGACTGGGGATCCCAAGAAACAGGTGCGCTGCGTATACGTTGCCATCGGGCAGAAGGGCACCACCATCGCCAGCGTGCGCCGAGTCCTCGAGGAGGGCGGCGCGATGGACTACACGACTATAGTCGCGGCGCCGGCCTCGGATGCCGCGGGCTTCAAATGGCTTGCCCCGTATACCGGTTCGGCGATCGCTCAGCACTGGATGTACGACGGAAAGCATGTGCTGATCGTTTTCGACGACCTGACCAAGCAGGCCGAGGCATACCGCGCCATCTCGCTGCTGCTGCGCCGTCCGCCCGGTCGCGAGGCCTACCCGGGCGACGTCTTCTATCTGCACTCGCGGCTGTTGGAGCGGTGCGGGAAACTCTCGGATGCGCTCGGTGCCGGCTCGCTGACCGGTCTGCCGATCATCGAGACGAAGGCCAACGACATCTCGGCCTACATCCCGACGAACGTCATCTCGATCACCGATGGGCAGTGCTTCCTGGAGACCGACCTGTTCAACCAGGGTGTCCGGCCGGCTATCAACGTCGGTGTCTCGGTATCCCGCGTCGGTGGCGCGGCGCAGATCAAGGCAATGAAAGAAGTGGCAGGAAGTCTCCGTTTGGACCTGTCGCAGTACCGGGAGTTGGAAGCCTTCGCCGCCTTCGCTTCTGACCTGGACGCCACGTCCAAGGCGCAATTGGAGCGCGGCGCGCGGCTGGTCGAGCTGCTCAAGCAACCGCAATCCCGGCCGATGCCCGTCGAGGAACAGGTGGTTTCGATATTCCTGGGTACCGGCGGTCACCTGGACTCGGTTCCGGTGGAGGACGTCAGGCGGTTCGAAACCGAGCTGCTCGATCACATTCGGGCCTCCGAAGAGCACATCATGACCGGGATCCGGGAAAGCCAGAAGCTTTCCGACGAGACTTCCGACGCTCTCGTCAAGGTCATTGACAACTTCAAGAAGGGCTTCGCCGCAACGGGCGGTGGATCGGTGGTCCCCGAAGAGCACGCCGAGCCGCTCGACGAGGACGAGTTGGGTAAGGAATCGGTCAAGGTGAACAAGCCGGCACCTGAAGAGAAAACGAAGTAGCACACATATGGCAGCCACACTTCGCGAATTGCGCGGACGGATTCGCTCCGCCGGCTCGATCAAGAAGATCACCAAGGCCCAGGAGCTGATCGCGACGTCGCGTATCGCCAAGGCGCAGAGTCGGCTTCAGTCGGCCCGCCCATACGCCGACGAGATCACCCAGATGCTCACCACATTGGCCGGCGAGGCCGCGCTCGACCATCCGTTGCTCGTCGAGCGCGCGGAACCGAAGCGGGCCGCGGTGCTGGTGGTTTCCTCCGACCGCGGTCTGTGTGGCGCTTACAACTCCAGCGTCTTTCGCCGTTCCGAGGAGTTGTTTTCGCTGCTGCGGTCTGAAGGCAAGACTCCGGTGCTGTACACGGTCGGCCGTAAAGCGTCGAACTACTACACGTTCCGGAACTGGACCATCACCGAGTCGTGGACAGGATTCTCCGAGCAACCCACCTACGACAAGGCCGCCGAGATCGGTTCGACCCTGGTCGATTCATTTATGAGCGGCAGCGGTGGGAACGACGAGGATCAGCGGTCGGACAACGGCGAGGGTGTTGACGAGCTACACATCGTCTACACCGAGTTCAAGTCGATGCTGTCGCAGTCGACGGAGGCCCGCCGAATGGCGCCGATGGTCGTGGAGTACATTGACGAACCCGACGTTCCGCGCACCCTGTACTCATTCGAGCCGGATGCGACGACTCTCTTCGACGCGCTGCTGCCGCGGTACGTGACCACTCGCGTGTATGCGGCGTTGCTCGAATCCGCGGCATCGGAATTGGCGTCGCGGCAACGGGCGATGAAGTCGGCGACCGACAACGCCGACGATCTCATCAAAGCCTTGACGCTGGAGGCAAACCGCGAGCGGCAGGCCCAGATCACCCAGGAGATTAGCGAAATCGTCGGTGGCGCAAACGCGCTGGCCGACGCGCGCTAGGTAGACCCACGAGGAAGCGAAGAAAACGATGACTACTGCTGAAAAGACCGACAAGTCGACAAAGAGCGAGACCAGCGGCCGGGTGGTACGGATCACCGGGCCCGTCGTCGACGTCGAATTCCCACGGGGTTCCGTCCCGCAGCTGTTCAACGCGCTGCACGCCGAGATCACGTTCGAGGAGCTCAAAAAGACCCTCACCCTGGAGGTGGCGAACCACCTCGGTGACAACCTGGTGCGCACCATCTCGATGCAGCCCACCGACGGGCTGGTGCGCGGCACCGAGGTCGTTGACACCGGTGCCTCGATCTCGGTGCCGGTGGGTGAGGGCGTCAAGGGCTACGTCTTCAACGCGCTCGGCCACTGCCTGGACAAGCCGGGATACGGAGAAGACTTCGAGCACTGGTCGATTCACCGCAAGCCGCCGCCCTTCGAAGAGCTGGAGCCTCGCACCGAGATGCTCGAGACCGGCCTGAAGGTGGTGGATCTGCTTACCCCGTATGTGCGTGGTGGCAAGATCGCACTGTTCGGCGGTGCCGGCGTCGGCAAGACGGTGCTGATCCAGGAGATGATCAACCGCATCGCGCGTAACTTCGGCGGCACCTCGGTATTCGCCGGCGTGGGGGAGCGCACCCGCGAGGGCAACGACCTGTGGGTCGAGCTCCAAGAGGCCAACGTGCTCAAGGACACCGCGCTGGTATTCGGTCAGATGGATGAGCCGCCCGGCACCCGTATGCGAGTCGCGCTTTCCGCGCTGACGATGGCGGAGTGGTTCCGCGACGAGGCGGGCCAGGACGTGCTG
>Ga0075021_10002105_pt1 | contig 10334 bp, 7 predicted proteins | sample ColStrG_CSR_2012_FD_72749 | JGI IMG/M metagenome (GOLD analysis project Ga0075021, IMG submission 72749) | Freshwater sediment microbial communities in response to fracking from Pennsylvania, USA - Cold Stream Run_MetaG_CSR_2012 | ecosystem: Environmental > Aquatic > Freshwater > Creek >... | reverse complement strand
CTCGTGCACGCGCGGGATCAGCCGCTCGCGGATGTCGCGCGGGAAGTCGAGATCGATGTCGGGCAGCCCGTGCAGGTCCTCGTGCAGGAAGCGCCCGAGCGCCAGGCCGTTGGTCACGGGGTCGATGTGCGAGAGCCCCGTCAGGTAGCACACCAGTGAGGACACCGACGAGCCGCGCCCGCGCCCCGGCGCGAGCAGCGCGCGCACGGAGCCGGGGCCGCGGATCTCCAGAGCGACCTCGCGCGCCAGCTCGAGCATGTCGTGGTGCAGCAGGAAGAAGCCGGGCAGGCCGAGCTGCTCGATCACCCGCAGCTCCTGCTCCAGACGGGCGCCGGCCTCCTGCGCCGCGGCGCGCGCGGCCGCGGGCGCGGCCGGGCCGAAGCGCTCATGCAGACGCTCGCCGCACAGCTCGGCCAGGCGGCGCGACGCGTCGAGCTCGTCCGCGCCGGGGTAGCTGTAGCCCAGGTCCTCGGTCAGGTTGAACGTCAGCCGCTCGGCCAGCCGCACGGTCTCGCGCACCGCGTCGGGATGGTCGCCGAAGCGGCTGACCATCGCCTGCGGCGCGCTCATCACATGGCTGTGGTTGCCGCGCCGCAGCGGCTCGGAGGCATCGAGCGTGGCGCGATGGGAGAGCGCCACGAAGGCGTCCTGCAGCTCGGCCCTGGCGCGTGTGTGCGCGTGCACGTCGCCGGTGGCCACGCACCTGACGCCCAGCCGGCGCGCGAGCGCGGCGAAGGCGCGGTTGCGGGCGCGATCGTCGCGCGCGTACGGGCGCTGCAGCTCCACGTACAGGTCCTGCGGCCCGAACGCGTCGAGCAGCCGCCGCGCCGCGTGCTCGTCGCCGGCGTCGCGTCCGATCACAGACCGCGCGGCGCAGCCCGTCAGGCAGACCAGCCCCTCGGCATGCTCGAGCACCGCCTCCAGCCCCACCGCCGCGTCCGCGCGCTCGCGCCGCGCGGATGACTCGCGCGTGTGGGCGTGGGCGAGCGTGAGGATACGGCTGAGGTTGCGCCAGCCGCGCGCGTCGCGCACGAGCAGCGTGATGTGGCGGGGCGCGGTCTCCCCCGCGCCGTCCGCGCCGAGCAGGAGATCGACCTCGGCACCGTGGATCGCCCTGACGCCGTGCTCGTCGGCGCACTGCGCCAGCTCCATCGAGCCGGACACCGAGTTGTGGTCGGTCAGCGCCAGCGCGCCGTAGCCGAGCTCGCCGGCGCGCTGCGCCAGCTCCTGCGGCAGCGACACGCCGTCGAGGAACGAGTAGGCGGAGTGGCAGTGCAGCTCGGCGTAGAGGGCCTCGGGCATCTCGAACTCCCCGACCTAGGGGTCCTGGACGAACCAGCAGCCCGAACAGAGGTCGTGGAAGACGACCACGTTGCGCCCACGCGCGCCGACCAGCTCCCAGTAGCGCCGGCGCAGCGGCTCGTCCGTCCACCAGCGGTCCTCGACCAGCCACGACTCGCGCAGCGACTCGATCGCTTCGCCGTCGACCGCCTGCGGGCGCCCTGCGCCCCAGCGCACGCGCGCCGGTCGTGGCGGGTTCAGCGCACGCGCCATCTACTCGGTGACCGGCGCGAGCACCACGCGCCGCTCGGGCACACGCGAGTCGGGGTCGATGAAGATCGCGCGTAGCGCCGCATCCGCACCGGCGACGGCGCGCGCCTGGGCGATCGCCTCGCGCAGACGCGCCCTGCGCGAGGCGCGATCCTGTTCCAGCAGCGCGCCCTGATCGCCGGACGGCGGGCCGAAGCGCTCGACGGCGAGCCCGAGCATCCCGGCCGGGGCGGGCAGCAGCTCCAGGCGCAGCGACAGCGCGAGCAGGATGCGCTCCGGATCGTTCAGCGACTGGCGGAAGACGACGCGCTCGCGCCAGCCCCCGCCGGCCACCAGCCGCGCCGACAGCGTGACGGCGCGAAACGTGCGACCGCGGCGCTCGGGCTGAGCCAGCAGGCGGCCGACGAGCACTCCCAGCACGCGCTTCAGCGCGATGCCCGAGCTGGCGTCGCCGACCTCCATCGAGACCTGCAGTCGCTCACGCGGAGCGCGCACCCGCAGCGGGCTGTCCTCACCGCGGGCCAGCCCATGGGCCAGCACGCCGGCCGCGCCGAAGCGGTCGGCGAGCGCCGCGCGCCCGATCCGCTCGAGCTCGCCGAGCGTGCGCACGCCCAGGCGCGCGAGCGGCTCGAGCAGCATCGCGGTCTCCTCGCGGAAGCCCAGCAACGCGACCGGCCGTCCGGACAGCCAGCGCCGGGCCTGCGGGCCGTCCAGCACCAGCGCCCGGCGCGAGCGCGTCGCGAGCGCGGCCGCCAGCGCACAGAAGCGCGTCGGCGCCGCCCCCACGCGCGCCGGGCGCCCGAGCGCGCGGCGCGCGGCCGCGATCGTCGCCGTCTCAGATCCGTACAGGCCGCGCAGCCCGCGCGTGTCGAAGTAAGCGAGGCCAGGCTCGCCCGGCTCCACCGCCGCGCCGATCGACTCCAGCGCGCACAGCGCCAGCTCCCACGCCTCGGCCACCCGGACCGGGTCGCCCGGCAGCAGCACCAGCTCGGGACAGCGCGCGAGCGCCTCCCCGAGCAGCATCCCGCGCGCCACCCCGCACGCCTCAGCGGCGCCAGAGACCTCCCCCACGCGCTGCTCCGCGCCCGCCGGCGGCGCCAGCGCGAGCGGCCTGCCGGCCAGCGACTGCTGGGCGATCGACTCCTCCCCGGCGGCGACCACCAACTCGAAGCGCGGCAGATACACACAGGCAACCATACGAACGTATGTTCGCATACCGGTCGCCGGGAAGGCGTGCCACCCCGCGATCCGCCCCCCTCCCAGACGAAGAGCCCTTTACGTTTTTTAGAATCATTCGTTTAGACCGAAAAACTTGTTACGGTCGGGCTGCCAGAGCGAGTGACACATCGCCGCCACCTCCGGCGAGCGTCGGCACACCGCCCGCGCCAATCCACCGACTAAAGAGGTTCGTTTGCAATCGTCTCCTCGATACAAACCAGGACTGCTGCTACTCGCCTTCGTAGGCGTCTGCGCACTGTCCTTCGCACTGAACCAAAAACGCGCCAGCTCCAGCCAGGCTGTCGCCTCGTCGAACGTCGTGTCTCGGTTCAGCGTCTTCGCCCGGCCGGTCGCACCGGGCGATGCTCTCCCGAAGCACGCGGGGGTCGTAGCACCGATCACACGCGGTGTGCCGACGAACGACGCGTCGCTGCAGCAATGGCTGACGCTCAACGGCAACGAAGCCTGCGTCGTGATCGAAGGCAAGGACGGCGCGGAAGGAGCCCCCAGCGCGTGCGCGGACATGGAACAGCCTGGTAGCGCCGACGAATTGCTGATGCTCGGGGCCAGCAGCGGAGCTGCCGGTTCAGGCGCCGCCAGAGGAGCACCGAGTGTCCTCGCCGGCATCGCCCCCAATGGCGTCAGCGCCGTGACGGTGACTTACGTCGACGGCGATGCCGTCTCACTGGCTGTCGCCGACAATGCGTTTCACACGTTCACGCGCGGCCGCGCACCGGCCATTCTCACCTGGACCACCGCTGGCGGAGCACGACACAGCCAGAACGTCAGGGGTTCCTAGATAGGCACCACTCGCCACGACCGGGCGAGGTCAATCCATCGTCAGCGGGCCCTCGGCCGAACCGCTGAGGAACTGGCGCACGAACGCGTTCTCGGAGGAGAACATGCGCGCGGCGTCGCCGGCTTCGACGATCCGCCCGCGCCACAGCAGCGCGATGTACTCGCCGATCCGCCGCGCGGAGGCGATGTCGTGCGTGACGACGATGTAGGTGCCGCCGTAGATCGAGTGCATCTCCTGGATCAGCTCGCACAGCAGCGCCGTGCGGACCGGGTCGAGACCCGAGTCGGGCTCGTCGAAGATCACGATGTCGGGCTCCATCACGAGCGCGCGCGCGAAGCCGGCGCGCTTGCGCATCCCGCCGGACAGTTGCGACGGCGCGTCGTCCATCGCCTCGCCGAGACCGACGTCGCGCAGGCGCTGCGTGACGCGCTCTGCGATCAGCGCCTCGGACATGTCGGTGTGCTGGCGCAGCGGGAAGGCGACGTTGTCGAACACGTTCATCGAGCCGAACAGCGCGCCGTCCTGGAACAGCACGCCGATTTTGCGCCGCAGCGCGAGCAGCTTCGGCATCGTCAGGCTGGGCACGGACTGCCCTTTGACGACGATGTCGCCGGAGTCCGGGAACATCAGCCCGATCAGGTGCTTGATCAGCACGCTCTTGCCGGTCCCCGACGGGCCGAGCACGACCGTGATCGTGTCGTCGGGGAACGCGACGTTGAGCCCGTTCAGCACCGGCACACCACCGAGGCGCTTGTACACGTCGTGGCAGCGGATCGACCACTCGCCGGCGTCGGGGTCGCCGGCGAGGTCGAGCTCGTCGGAGTGGTATTGGAAGTCGTCGGCGGTCATTTGTTCGAGGGTCCGTAGACAACGTGCGGGAACTGGCTGCTCTGTCCGTTGTAGCTGAACGGGCCCTGCTGCAGGCACTGCGGGGCCGGCACCGCGTTGGCGGTTTCGGGCGCGTTGGCGACTTTGAACTTGATGATCTGCTGGATCAGTTCTTCGGAGATCGTTTCGTTCGCCGGTCCGCTGACCGCCGGGGCCGAGTTGGCGCACGCGCTCGAGCTGAACACCGACAGCCCGCCGGCGAGCGCCTTGTACGCGCCGGTCAGCGGGTAGGCGTTCGCGCGGTCGGTGCCGATTCGGTTCGGGTACACCGCCAGGCTCTCCGGGCTGAGCACCTGCATCGAGGTGAGGTAGTGCTGCTTCGGACCCTTCTGGCCGCCGATCGCTTCGATGTTGCCGTTGCCGACGCTCGCCTGCGAGGCGGCGGTGACGTTCGCGAAGAACGCCTGCAGCTCCGGCACGTAGCTGCCTGTGTACTGCAGGAACGGGTCGAGGTTGTGCAGCACCGGCCTCAGGTTTTCGAGGATCGGCACGGTCAGGTTGAGCGTCGTCTTGACGTCCGGCAGCCCTACCTTGGCGGCCTTGGTCAGCGGGCCGAGCGCCGTCAGCAGCTGGTCGAACGGCGGCGCGAACGGCTTGGCGGCGGTGAGCAGCGAGGACAGCTGGCGCTCGACGGGGCGGAATTCGTCCAGGAATGGGCTGGTGTTGGCGGCGAACTTGTCGAGTTCGCGCAGCGCGACCGTCGAGTTGTGCTCGAACGGCGGCAGTTCCCTGAACGCCTGCGCGAACGCCTGGCTGCTCTGCGCCGCCGCCGCGAAGGTGTGTTCGCCGTTGGTGATCAGCGATTCGAGCTCGTGGTCGCGGCCGGCGAGCGCGTTGAACACGACACCGGTGTTGCGCACGACCGCTTTCAGGGCGCCCTCCTGCTGGGCGAGGATCGTCAGCAGCTTGTTGGTGTTTTCGGCGAACGGTTCGAGCGACGCGAAGTCGGCGTTGATCTGTTCGCCGCGCCCGTGGATGCCGATCGCGACGTACTTCTGCCAGATTTGGAAGTCCTTGCGGGTCTTGGGGTCGAATGCTTTGAGGATGTCGTCGAGCGTCACCGACGGCTGGACCTGGCTGTCGGCGAGCTGCGCGCCGTCACCGAGATACGGCCCGCTCTGGCCCTCGGGGATCAGCTGCACGTAGGTCTCCCCCAGCAGCGTCTTCTGGCGCAGGATCGCGTGCATGTTGGCGCGAATCGGCGCGTAGCGCGTGGCGACTTCGATCGTCGCGTGCGTGCGCCCGTCCTTGCCGAGGCTGAGCGAGATCACGTGCCCGACGTTGACGCCGCTGATGCGCACGTCGGACTGTTCGGCCAGCGCCAGCGTGCGCGGGAAGGACACCGTCACGCGGTACCCCTTCGGCTTCAGCGGCAGCGGCCCGCCGAAGGACTCCCACAGGAACATCAGCAGCCCGAAGCAGCTCAGCACGAACAGGATGATCACGAAGATGTTGCCGAGCGTCGGCGCGCGCTTCTGCATCAGCCGTTCGCCCCCTTGGCGCCGGCCGCCGACGCGAACGGGTTCTGCGACAGGCCGCTGAACGCGCCGCCGCTCGGCGCGTGCGTCGCGCCGCGCAGGCTCGACGTGATCGGTTCACCCGTCGGCGTCAGCAGTTTCAGGTGGACGCATTCTTCTTTGGTCGGCGGCTTCAGCAGCCCGATCAGCAGGTTTACCGTCGGGTTGACTTCCGAGACGCCTTTGAAGAGTTTGATGATTTCGCAGTTGAAGTACACGAGCGTGCGCCCGACCGGGCCGTGCGCGTCGGCGGTGCTGAGCACGCTGTTGAGGTTGTGGTTGCCCCAGTCGAGGAAGAACAGGAAGCCGCCCCTGCTGGCGCCCGGGTTGTAGGCGAGCTCATTGAAGAATTCGTTCAGCACCGAGAAGCTGACGGCGAGCTTCGGCAGCGCTTCGCTGAACGGCTTCGTCGCCGGCGCGATTTCGTTGACGACGGGCAGGATTTCGCGCGCGAACGGGCGGATCTCGTTCTTGATCACCGGCGTCGTCTTCAGCGCCAGCTGCTTGGTCGCGGCGTTGGCAGGTGCGAGCGCTTTGGCGAACGGGTCGAGCGCGTGCAGCGTCGGGCCGACCTTGCTCGAGGCGACCCCCAGCTTGCCGATGTTGACAGCAGTCGTGTGCAGCGCGCTCGGCAGCAGGTGCAGCGTCTTCTGCAGGTTCGCTTCCTCCTTGGCGAACGTGGCGAACACCGCGTTGGAGGCGTCGACCAGCTGCGCGATCTGCGTGTCCTTGGTGCCCAGCGCTTCCATCAGCAGACTGAAGTTGTGAATCGAGTGCGCGATGTTTTCGTGACGCCGTTCGAGTTCGCGGGCGATCTCCGCGCCATAGCGGGCGGCGGGGTCGAAGCGCTTGAGCGTCGCCGACAGCGACGCCGCGTTGTTCTTCAAGCCTTCGCCGGCGCCCGCCAGCAGCGCCTGCAGGTAGACGCGCGTGTCGGCGTCGAGGCCGGCCAGGAACTCGTCGAAGTTGACGTTCGGCGCGGTCTGCGACACCGGGATCGTTTCGCCGCTCTGCATCTTGCCGGTGGACGGCGAGCCGGGGTTGACCTCGACGGTGATGTCCTGCAGCTGGGTCTTCGGTCGCAGCAGCAGCGTCGCGTCGTGGTAGATGCGCGCGTACTTCGGCGTGATCCTCATCGTCACCGTGGCCACGCCGTTGTTGAGGTTCACACTGCCGACTTCGCCGATCTTCGCGCCGGCGATCGTGACCGCCTGGCCCTGCCCGGGGGTGACGGCCTGGGCGGTCTGGAAGTCGGCCTTGAGCGTGTAGTAGTTGCGCCCCAGCACCGGCACCCAGCCGGGGAGCTTGAGGTTCTCGTGCGCGAGGATGTAGCCGCCGACGGCCGCCGCGATCACGATCATCGTGACCATCGCGATGAACGCCGTGCGGTAGCGTTCGATCTGCTCGCGGACGCTGAGTCCGCCTTCGTGTTTGTGCCCCTTCTCTTCCGGGGCGCGGGGAGTGGGCTCGGGGGTCTCGGCAGAGGCCATCATCCACCCCCGTCCGCCGGGCCCTGCGAGAGCGGTCCGTTGAAGTTCGGCAGCGTCTGCTTGTAGCACTGCACCAGCGGCTGGTACGGCGGCTCAGACGTCGGATAGGCCGGGCGCGTGCCCTGCGGCGTCAGCGGCGAGCGGGTCAGCAGCTGCTGACCCTTCAGTTTCGTTTCCAGGATCGACGTCGGCTGGGACTTCAGCGTCTGGCCGCTGTTGCCGACGAGGAACTTCACGAACGTGCCGTTGCCGTCGAAGCTCTGCCCGATCCCGGCGAGACCGACGAGGCTGTACCAGAACTCCTTGTAGTCTTCCGCGCCGGACGTCGAGTTGCCGTCCTGGAGCTTGGTGTTGCCGGCCGGGATCAGGACGTTCGTGAGACATTTGTTGAACAGGTCGCTCTGCTTGTACAGCGTCGTCTGTTCGGCCTCCAGCTGGGCCAGCGGCGGCGCCGCTTCGACGAGGCCCTTGGCGACGCCGCCGACCTCGCTCGGCGCGAGCGACGCCTTCACCTGTTCGATCCACGGCAGCGTCGCCGCGACGGTGCTCGGAGTCGATTCCACGCCCGGCAGGATGTCGTGGGCGAACGTCTCGGTCGGCTTGAACGATGTCCGCAGCTGGACCAGCCCGCGGCTGATCGACGCGAGCGACGTGGGCAGCTCGGCAATCGTTGCTTTCAGCGGCGCCGACTGCGCGGCGAAGGCGGCGAAGAACGTGTTGAAGTTCCCGATCAGTTCGCCGAGCTGCTGCTCGTGCACGTTCAGCGCCGAGGTGACCTTGGCGATGCCGGCGATCAGTTTGGAGATGTCGTGCGGTTCGGTGCCCGTCAGCGCCTGGTTGATGACGGCCGCGCCGCGCAGCGCGTCGGGCGCGTAGTGATAGGTGTCGTTCAGCGCCTGCGCCGCGTTCAGGCCGTGCACCGGCGGTTCCTGTTCGGCGTTCTGAGCGGGTGTCGGCTTGGCGGTCAGCGCCTTGCCGTATTCGATCAGGAACGTCTGCAGGTTCGCGCGCGTGTCGGTGTTGAGCGCGTCGAGCACCTGGTCGAGCTGCACGGGGTCGGAGGTCTGCGTGATCGGGATCGTGTCTCCCGAGGAGACGCTCGGCGCCGACGGACTGCCGGGCTGCAGTTCGACGAACGAGTTGCCTTCGAGGAAGATCCGCGGGCGGATCTTGAGCGTCGCGTCGGAGTGGATCGGCAGCCCGCGCGATTCGATTTCCATCGTCACCAGCCCTGCGTTGCCCTCACGCTTGACCGCGCTGACCTTGCCGACGTCGACGCCGGCGATGCGCACCGGCGCCTTCGGGTGGATGTTCACAGCCGTGCCGAACACCGCGTTCAGGCGGTAGCCGTGTTTGAACGGGATGTGCTTGGTGAAGCCGAAGTACGCGACGAGCGCGACCAGCACGACGACGATCAGGCCGGTGCGCACCGGTTTGTAGCGCTGCAGCTCGACGACCGGGACTTCCTCTTTGCGGTGCCACCAGCGGCTCATTTGCCCGTCCCCTTGCTCAGCCCGAGCGCCTTCAGCGTGCTGGCGGGGTATTTTTCGGCGAACAGGTTCGTTTCGCGCGTGGTGAATTCACGGTTCGTCGCGACCGACGCCGCGTTGCCGATCACAGTCTGGCCGGGCAGGTAGGTCTCGTTGCCCGCTTCGCACAGGTTCTTCTGGCCGGGGCCGGCGACGTTCGGGTAGGGGTTGACGTGGACGTGGTTGTTTTTCAGGTCCACCAGACCGGCGCTGCCGGCGGCGTGTTCTTCGGATGGGCCGTTGGCGGGCGCCGATGACGGGTAGCCCTCGTTGTTGACACCGGTCGGTGCGAGCACGATGCCGGTGCGCGCGAGCGTCCCCACGCCGACGTTCTCGGTCTCGAGGTTGGCGAGGTTGCGGAAGGCCAGCGTGAGGTAGTTGCACGAAGCCTGCGCCGGCGCCAGCCCGGCGAGCAGCGGGTTGGCGACTTCGAGCGTCTGCGTGAAGTCTTCGAAGCTCGGCGGGATGATCGGGTTGTTGGCGAACGCCGCCAGCGCTTCGGCCGATTCGCGCGTCAGCCCGTTCAGCTTGGTCGCTTCGCGCAGGTTGATCGCGCCTTCGTGGAAGGCGTGGCCGAGAATCGGCGCGACCGTCACGAGCGTCGCCGCGCTGGGGCGCAGCAGGCGCATGAACTCGGTCGCCTTTTCGGTGAACGGCGCCTGGTAGGGCAGCGAGTGGATCGCCTGTTCGAGCGACGCCGGGCCGCCCAGGGTGGCGAGTTCGAGCGAGCGCGTGACGCTCGCGAACGCGGTGAAGAACGTGTCGAGGTCGCTGTAGTAGTTAGCCTGCGCCTCGGCGACCGGCGCCGATTGCGATGCGACGCGGTCGAGCGCGACGAACAGCCCATGCAGGTTGGTCGACGGTTCGGCCAGGTTGTGAAGCACCGGCACCGCGTTCGTCACCAGCGGGACCAGTTCGTGGATCGTGTTGTTCAGCCCCAGTCCGCGCGCGGCGAGGCCGTTGCCGAAGTTGACCGTGTTGATCTTGATCGCCGTACGCGTCTTCTTGTCGAACATGTTGAACAGTTCGTCGATGTTCACCGGTTCGGTCGTCTGACTCACCGGGATCGTGCGGCCGGCCTTGATCGTCGCGCTCGAGTGGCCCATTTCGAGTTCGAGGTACTTCAGCCCGATTGCCGAGACCGACTGCACGATCGCCTTCGTGTCAGCCGGCAGCGGTTCGACTTTTTTTTCTAGCTTGAGGTTGGCGATCGCGTGCACCTGCCCGGTGCGCTTGTCCTCGTGGATCGAAAGCGAGCTGACGACACCGACGCGCGTGCCGGCGATGCGAACCTGGTTGGACGGCTGCAGGCCGGCGCCCTCGGGCAGTTCGACCTTGATGT
>Ga0075021_10002104_pt1 | contig 10336 bp, 10 predicted proteins | sample ColStrG_CSR_2012_FD_72749 | JGI IMG/M metagenome (GOLD analysis project Ga0075021, IMG submission 72749) | Freshwater sediment microbial communities in response to fracking from Pennsylvania, USA - Cold Stream Run_MetaG_CSR_2012 | ecosystem: Environmental > Aquatic > Freshwater > Creek >... | reverse complement strand
TCGAGCCGGATTCACGGAGATCCGAAAGCTGCGGATGCTTGTCGTCGCGGTTCTCGACCTGCCGCGAGAGCTGCGACAGCGCCACCACCGGTACGTTGAGCTCCTTCGCCAGCGCCTTCAGCCCGGTGGTGATTTCGGTGATTTCCTGGACACGGTTGTCGGAACGGGATTTCGAGCCGGTAAGCAGCTGTAGATAGTCGACGACGAGCAGATCGAGACCCTTTTGGCGCTTTAGTCGTCGGGCGCGTGCCGACAGTTGGGCGATGGAAATGCCGCCGGTCTGGTCGATGTAAAGCGGGAGCCGCTGGATGTCGCGCATCGTGTCGACGATCCGCTGAAAATCCGCTTCGGTCACGTCACCGCGCCGCATCTTGCTGGAAGCTACGCCAGATTGTTCCGCGATGACGCGCGTGGCGAGTTGTTCGGCGGACATTTCAAGCGAGAAGAAGCCCACTTGTCCGCCGTCCAACGTCGCTTTGGATCCATCCGGCTTCATTTCGCTTCGATAGGCTCGGGCCACATTGAAAGCGATGTTGGTCGCCAGGGCGGTTTTCCCCATCGCCGGTCTTCCGGCGATGATGATCAAGTCGGACGACTGGAGACCTCCCATTTTGAAGTCGAGATCGTTCAACCCCGTCGCGACGCCGCTTAAATGGCCGTCGCGCTGATAGGCCTTGGCGGCCAAATCGACCGCCAGGGCCGCGGCGTGCGTGAAGGCCTGAAATCCCCCGTCATACCGGCCTGATTCCGCAATTTTGTAAAGGTTCCGCTCGGCCTCCTCAATCTGTTCGCGCGGCGAGGAGTCGATCGGCGCGTCGTAAGCCACGTTGACCATGCTCTCACCGATGCCGATCAATTCGCGTCGCGTGGCGAGATCGTGAATCGCGAGCCCATAGTCCTTCGCGTTGATGATCGCGGTGGCGTCTGCGGCGAGCCGCGCGAGATATTGCCCGACAGTCAGGCCGCCGAGGTCCTGATCTCCCAAAAAAGTCTTGAGCGTTATCGGAGACGCGAGCTTGCCCGCGCGGATCAACAGCGAGGCGTGTTCGTATATCCGTTTGTGGATCTCCTCAAAGAAATGCTCCGGCCGCAAGAAGTCCGAAACTCGGTCGAATGCGTCATTGTTTATGAGGATGGCGCCCAAAAGCGCCTGTTCGGCTTCGATGTTCGAGGGCGGCACGCGAAAACTCGCAGCCGCTTGCATCGAGTCTCGGCGGGCAGGCAGATGTTCGACGGTCGCCAACGTGCTCTCTCTCGTGAAATTCGCAATGCGCGGAAGCCAGCGGAACGAATCGCACTAGTTTTCCGAGGATATCCCACACCGCGCCAAGCGACCATATTTCATTGACGAAGCTATGCGCGACTGGCGAGCGCCACTGGTCCCCGCCTTCAACAGGGGGGGCAAAATCAATTTGCTTTGGCGCGAAAGTACATTGACTCTTTCCGCCTGCGAAAAGCGAAGGAATTAAGCGGAGCGGACGAGCCGTGCGCTCGCGGCGTCATATTCACGCTTCAGCCGCGAGACAAGTTCGGCGACTGAAACAACCGCTTTCACTGCGCCAATGCCTTGTCCGCTGCCCCAAATATCCTTCCACGGCTTTGGTCCTTCGGCCCCAGCTTTCTCGAAATTCATCGTCTTTAGATTGTCCGTTGGCAAACTGTTGGGATCGAAGCCGCCCTTTAGGATTGAGGTCTTGAGATAATTGCCGAAAACGCCAGTGAACAAACTCGTTCCCACGATGTCGTTCGACGCGCCGGCGACGATCGCTTGCTTATATTCCGCGCTGGCGCGGCATTCGTCGGTCGCGATGAAAGGCGAACCTATATAGGCGAAATCCGCCCCGATCGCCCTTGCTGCGAGAACGGCTCCGCCGGTCGCGATGGCGCCCGAAAGCGCAAGCGGGCCATCAAACCAGGACCTGATTTCTTGGATCAGGGCGAACGGCGAAATTCTTCCGGCATGCCCGCCGGCGCCGGCTGCGACGGCGATGAGGCCGTCGGCTCCTTTTTCGATCGCCTTGTGGGCGAAGGCGTCGTTGATGACGTCGTGAATCACGACGCCGCCGTAGGAATGAATGGCGGCGTTGACGTCCTCACGCGCGCCCAGCGACGTGATGACCAGCGGAACCTTCCGTTTCGCGGCGGCTTCAAGGTCATGCTCCAGGCGTTCGTTGGTGCGATGGACAATTTGATTGACCGCGAAAGGCGCCGACGGTTGGTCAGGATGGACCTTGTCATGGGCGGCGAGGGCCTCGATGATTTCGTGCAGCCATTCATCGAGTTGGCTCGCCGGCCGAGCGTTCAAGGCAGGAAACGAGCCGACGACCCCAGCTTTGCATTGCGCGATGACCAATTTCGGATCCGACAAAATGAAGAGCGGCGCGGCGATGACCGGCAGACTCAATTTACTTCTCAAGATTTCCGGCAACGCCATCCAAATCCCCTCTGGTCGTTTCAACCGCCCGATCGCCGGCGGCGTCACGTCGGCTGCGTCAGCCATCCGGATTTGAAGCCGGCGCCGTCCCCGCGCGCAAGCAAAGGGGTCAAATACATTAGGAGCGCCTCGATCTCTTCAAAAACGCGATGCGGCGGATTGACGATGACGATACCCGCACGGCGCAAGGCCGGCGCCGGTGGCGGGGCACGGCCCACGTCATGCTCGAAGTTGGCGACATTCGGACGCCCCAATTCCTTAAGCCCGGAGAGAAATGCCGCGTCCTCTTCCCGATCCTTGATCGGCCGCCACACGATATAAGTCCCTTGCGGCCATTTCCCGAGCGCGATGCGTAAGGCGGCGTCGACCCGTCCATGCTCCCCCGGTTTTTCGAACGGCGGATCAATCAGCGCCAGCCCGCGGCGCTCCTTCGGCGGCGTCTGCGCACCGAGCGCGACATAGCCGTCCAGAGCGCCGATGCGCAAGCGCCGATCTTTGCCGAGCGCCTGCTCGAGCGCGCGGCGCTCGTCGGGATGCTTTTCATTAAGCGCGATCACGTCCTGGGCGCGCGCCAAGCGCTGTGCAATCGCCGGCGACCCCGGATATGCAGCCGGCCGATGGTCCGCGACGTCCGGTCCGATCGCATCCAAGTAGGGCTTCAACAGTTGTGCGATGTCGGACGGTGGCGGCGGCGCCCCCAGAAGTCGGGCCACCCCATCCCGCCATTCGGGCGACCGCTGCGCACGCTCTCCGCTCAAATCATAGCGGCCCGCTCCGGCGTGCGTGTCGATATAGCGGAATGGAGCGTCTTTGCGCGTCAAAGCCACAAGCGCCCGGGCGAGAATCGCGTGTTTGACGACGTCGGCGAAATTGCCCGCGTGGAAACCGTGGCGGTAGTTCAATGCTCAGCGCACCGGGGCGACCGTCACTTGTGGCGTGCGGCAACTGTGCCCAAGGACCTTGGGCGGGCAAACTGCGAAGGCCAGCAGGTCCTTCGAGACGCAAATGCGCACGTCGACAAGCTCGCCGCGACTGCACGTGACGGCCAAGTTGTCGGCATGGAGATTGGCGTTGTCGTTGATGAACGCCTGCTCGATGTCATCCGGCGAAAAGCGGAGCGCCGCGTGCGGAGCCGCGAGAACCGCCGGGATGATGATTTGCGCGCGCAGATATTTCACCGCCTCGAAATAAGCCTCCGGCGTGTAACCTGTGCACGTGCCGTGTTTCTCGAACTCATAGCGCGCCAGGCTGGCGTTGGGGTACACGCCTTGCGTCGCCTGCAACGCCGCGGGCGGCACGGACGCATAGCCGCAGTCCGATGGGTCCGCAGCGTAGCGGTTATCCGGCCAAAGACCATGGACCACAAAGCCAAGACCGGAGCCCGCCGCGCATTGGTCAGCCGATTTGGAGTCGCCGCCCGTGTCGCAGAAGCCCGGTGACCAGGAAAGGGTGAAAACGTAGAAGTCGAACGCGCCTGATGCCACCTGCGCCGGCGCCGGCGTCCCCGCCTCTGCCGGGGCGGCAAGAAACGCGAGCACGCCGAGCGCCGAAGCCAAATAGACGCGTCGCGCCGAAGAGAAAAGCGTCATATCTAGCCTCTTTTCGACTGTTCAGGCGACGCAAGAGCGTTCAATAACGCGCCTTAAGTCCCATTTCGGCCAATCGACGCTCAGCGAAGGGGCGCAAAGCCGAACACGCCGGGGCGTAAGCCAAATTGCGGTCAAAGCCGACGACGCACCACTCGACACCATAGCTCCATCCTATGATGCCGAGGTCCGATTGCACTTGATAGTCGACAGTGACTCGCCGGCTGTCGTCCAGTTCAAAGCGCGCGACGCAATAGCGGCGCGGAATGTAGGCCAGGCCATTGGCTCGATAACCTATCTCGACAATGCGCTCCGTCGCGCCGAGCCTGTGCGTGGACCCCCAAAATTCGCTCTCTTTTTGGGCGAAGCGATCGCGAATTCGGTCAAGGACCGCTGGATCGTCGCAATTGGGAATTTCGGCCGAAAATGGCGCGAACCGCTCTTCGTTCGGCACGACTATTCCCGCAGCGCTCGCGAGGGATTGGCTCGCGAAAAGTGAAAGCAATGCGAAGGCGGGCAAACGCATCGTATTCCCCGATGAGTTGGATTCGAGGCAACCAGAATGGGAGTTCGCGGCTATCCGGTCAAGGTCCCGAACGCCGACGATTTCGGTTAGTTCAGTCGATTCCGCAAATCATTGATTTCGCGGTGGACAAGTTCGTCGCCCGTTTGCCCAGGAACTGCGCCCTTTAGGACTATTTCCGACGCTTTGGCGGCGCGATCGGCCGCAGCGGACCGGACGTCCGCCGCCGCTTGCTGTTCGGCGAAGGCGATCTTTGCCTCCGCTTGCTTCGTGCGTCGGGCGACGAAGTCATTCATGCGGTCGGCGGCCTCGGCGGCCAAGCGTTGAGCTTCTGCGCGCGCCTCCGCGACGATTTTGGCCGCGGCGGCGTCCGCTTCGACCCTCTTCTTTTCGAAGCTTGCGAGGAGCGCGGTCGCCTCTTCTCGCAGCTTCACGGCTTGCGCCAACTCGTCGGCGATCGCCTTACCGCGCGCGTCCAGCCCCGACAGCACCATCTTGTGGGCGCCGAAATAAAAAGCTACGCCGACGAAGACGATGAAGCCGAGTAGTACGTAAAATTCGGCGCCAAACGCCATGTGTCCCTCACCTAGCTGTTCTTGGCGGCGGCAAGCGCCGACGCGACCGTGCCTGAATCGACGCCCTTGCCGAGCAACCGCTCGACGATCGCGCCGGTCGCGTCCTGCGCGATTTGATCGACGTTCGCCATCGCCGCGGTGCGCATCGCATTGATGCGGCTCTCGGCATCCGCCAGCTTCGCGGCGAATTCGGACTCGACTTGCCGCTTCTGGACGTCGGCTTGTTGCGCCGCGTCGTTGCGCGCGTTCTGCGCGAGCCGCTGGGCCTCGGCACGAGCGTCCGCGAGCGATTTCTCGTGCGCGGCGGCGGCTGCGTCCGCCCGCTGCTGCAGCTTGGTCGCGTCGTCGATGTCCTTGGCGATGCGCGCCTTGCGGTTCGCGATGACCTCGCCAACTTGCGGAAGGAATCTTCGAGACATGAAATAGTAAAGAGTACCGAAGCACAACGCCAACCAAAGGAGTTGCGACGGAAAGGTTCCGCTTTCGAACGGCGGAAAGCTCGCTTTCGCTCCCGCGTCGTGGCCGACTTCGGCGCTTGTCGCTTGCTGAGCCATCCTCGAAAACCCCGAAATGGGAGGCTGCTCGGTCCCGAGCCGCCTCCCGAGCCTGACCCCGACGGACGATTAGACCGCGAACAACAGCAGGAATGCGATGAGCAGGGCGAAAATGCCGAGCGCTTCGGTCACCGCGAAGCCGAAAATCAGGCGTCCGAACTGCCCGTCGACGGCTGATGGATTGCGCAGTGCGCCGTTGAGAAACTGACCGAAAAGCGTGCCGACGCCTATGCCTGCGGCGCCGGTGCCGATGGCGGCCAAGCCGGCGCCAATGTATTTGGCGGCAAGCGCGAGTTCATGCGGTTCCATTCAAAACTCCTGTTTTGCTATCGATCTTTTGATCATCAGGACGGCGCCCGATCAATGGCCGCCGGGGTGAAGCGCGTCGTTGAGGTACATGCAGGTCAACATCGTGAACACATAGGCCTGCAAGAAAGCGACGAGCAATTCGAGGGAAAACAGACCGATCGTCATTGCGAACGGCAATATCGCGAGCGCTTTGACCGCCGCGCCCGCGCCCAACATCATGACGACGAAGCCGCCAAACACGTTGAGAGTGATGTGCCCGGCGAGCATGTTCGCGAAAAGACGGACGGAATGGCTAAGGGGCCGCGACAAGAAAGAGATTATCTCGATCATCACGACAAGCGGCAGGATGTAGATAGGCACGCCGGACGGCACAAACAATTTGAAGAAGTTGAGGCCGTTTTCATAGACGCCGATCACGACGACCGTAAGGAACACTAGCAGGGCCAGAGCCACGGTGACGATGATGTGGCTCGTCACCGTGAACGAATATGGGACAAGGCCGATGAGGTTGCAGATCAATATGAATAGGAAAAGGCAGAACACTAACGGGAAGAATCGCATGCCGGCTTCGCCGGCCGCAGAGCGCACCATGCCGGCGACGAACTCATAGGCCAACTCGGCGAGGGATTGCAGACGGCCGGGCACGCCCTCACCTCCGCGCGCGCCGATAGCCATGAGGGCGAGGGCGATCACAACTGCCAAGATCATGTAGGCGGACGAGTTTGTCAGCGAAAAATCATGGCCGCCGATCGTGATCGACAGCAGTTTCGACAGCTCGAATTGTTCGATCGGATTGATCGCCGGTCCGGCTTCGGTCGCCAAAAGGATAGTCCCCGCCTCGTCAAACGCTCACGCCGGTCGTGAACAAAGTTCCCGCCCTACGGCGCCGCCCCCTTTATAGGGCGTGCCCGCGCGAGACAAGTGTGATTTCTCGCCTATTTTTGCGACTTTGGGGTCACATTTCGAAGCAACCCAACGACGCCGGCTGCGACCCCCAGGAGAAATAGGAGGATCGTGAAGAGGGGACGGGTTCCCGCCAATCGATCAATTCCAACGCCGATCGCTCCCCCAAAGAGCACTGCCCCCACGAACTCCGTCGCCCCTTTCATGCCTTCGCCGAGGGCGGAAGGGCCGCTTGCGTGCGCGCCATCCTTCAGTCGGTTCCGCTCCGTCTCAATATCCATTTTGAGGGCGCGAAGCCGTTCATCGATGTCGGGGGGCCCGCCGTCGCCAGATATCGTCATGCAATCGCCTTTTTGGGCAGGAAGTCTCTATAGAGCAGGTTTGAGCCAAGTGACGAAGTCCCACACGCTGCTGTGATTTGCGCGAATGGGTCACATATGGAAATTCGCTGGGCTCAAGAAGGCGGACAATGAACGAAACGGTCAATCCGTCGCAATTGAACGTCCCCTCGCCGGCGCCTTTTCGCAGGCGGTGGTGGCGAACGTTGTTGACGCCGCTCGTTCTGGGCCTAGCCGCCTGGTTGGCATGGCAATATTTGGACCGCGCAGAGGCGCCCGCCCCCGCCGCCTCAATGTCTGCTGGCGGGGCTGCCGCAATCGGGGCGCCGACGACCGTCCGCGTCGCCGCGGCGGTTGCGGGCGATATCCCGATCACGCTCGTCGCTTTAGGAACCGTCACGTCGCTGGCCACAGTGACGGTGCATTCCCAAGTTTCCGGGAAATTGCTCGACATAGGATTCAAGGAAGGGCAATTCGTGAAGGCGGGCGACTATCTCGCGCAAGTCGATGCAAGTCCCTTTCAGGCCACTCTGTCCCAATACCAGGCGCAACTCGCTAAAGACCAGTCCGCAGTCTCCCAGGCGCAAAGCGATCTAGCGCGGTATCAGACCCTCAAAAGCCAGAACTCGATCTCACTGCAGCAAGTCGACGATCAGACTTTCCTTGTCGCGCAAGACAAAGCGGCCATGGCGGCGGACCAAGCTCAGATCGACGCCGCAAACCTGAACATCAGCTATGCGCATATTGTCGCGCCCATCTCTGGCCGCCTGGGTCTGCGGTTGGTCGACGCAGGCAACTACGTGACGGCGGGAGATCCGACTGGAATTGTCGTCATCGCGCAAATAAGTCCGATCAGCGTGGCCTTTTCAATCCCGGAGGCCAACTTGCCGCAAGTCGCCGCGCGATTGAAATCGGGGGCCAAGCTCCCGGTCGACGTTCTCGACCGGGCCAATCTTAAGACGATCGCTTTGGGAGAACTGGAGACGTACGACAACGCGATCGACATCACGACAGGCACCATCAAACTTCGGGCGATCTTCGACAACGCCGACGGGACCCTCTTCCCCAACCAATTCGTCAACGTGCGACTTCTCGTCGATACGCTCGTGGGCGCCACGCTCGCGCCTTCCGCCGCTGTGCAGATCGGCACAAGCGGAAACTTCGTTTACGTCGTCGGCGACGACTCGAAGGTGGTCGTTCGTCAGGTCGCTCTCGGTCCCAGCGATGGCGGGCGCGTCGCGATCCTGTCCGGGCTCGCGGCCGGGGAGCGCGTAGTGATCGACGGCGTTGACCGTTTGCGCGACGGCGCAAAGGTAGCCGTCAGCGGAGGGGACCCAGGTTCGACCGCCACACCGACAGGCGTTGGAACCAAGCGGCCGAGCGGTCAAAGAACGCCAAAAACGGGAGCTGACGCAGGGGCGTCCGCTACAACGCCGACGCCGCAATCCAGCGCCGCGCCGGCGAATTAAGAACGGCAATGAACCCGTCCCGCCTCTTCATCGAGCGCCCGGTCGCCACTACGCTGTTGATGCTCGCGATCATGTTGGTCGGGTGGGCGGCCTATAAGCAACTGCCGGTATCCTCGCTGCCGGAGGTCGACTACCCGACGATACAGGTGGAAACATTTTATCCCGGCGCCAGCCCGGAAGTGATGACTTCAGCGGTGACCGCGCCGTTGGAGACACAGTTCGGCCAAATGCCCGGTTTGGCCCAGATGATGAGCCATTCCTCCGCAGGCGCTTCAGTGATCACCTTGCGCTTCGACCTCAACTTGTCGCTCGACGTCGCCGAGCAGCAAGTGCAGGCGTCGATCAACGCCGCCGGCAATATGCTGCCGGCCGACCTTCCCGCGCCGCCGATCTACGCGAAAGTCAATCCCGCCGACGCGCCCATCCTCACGCTGGGCGTGAGCTCGAATATTTTGCAGCTTACGGAGGTCGAGGACCTCGTCGAAAATCGAATCGCTCCGAAAATCGCCCAATTGCCCGGCGTCGGCTTGGTCAGCGTATTGGGCGGACAACGCCCGGCCGTGCGCATACACGTCAATCCTGGCGCTTTGGCGTCCGTCGGTCTGAACCTGGACGACCTGCGCACGACGATTGCGAACCTCAACGTAAACACGCCTAAGGGATCTTTCGACGGGCTCCAGCAGAATTACGCGATCAATGCGAATGACCAGATCCGCGATCCTGGCGACTATGCCAAATCGATTGTCGCGTACCGAAATGGAGCCCCTGTCAGACTCGCGGACGTCGCGCGGGTCGTTATCGGACCAGAGAATTCCCGACTCGCCGCTTGGGTGAACACGACGCCCGCCATTATCGTCAATGTCCAGCGGCAACCAGGCGCCAACGTCATTTCGACCGTAAACGCGATCCAAAAACAGTTGCCGACGCTGCGGGCGGGCCTGCCGTCGAACGTCGAGATAAAGCCCCTGACCGACCGCACGATCACAATCCGGGCGTCGGTCAACGATGTCGAGTTCGAACTCGCGTTGGCTCTCGCCCTCGTGGTGATGGTCATCTACCTGTTTCTTCGGAACCTCTCCGCGACGATCATCCCCAGTCTCTCGGCGCCCCTTTCGCTCGTCGGCGCCTTCGCGGTGATGTATGAGCTGGGATTCAGCCTCGACAATTTGTCGTTGATGTCGCTGACAGTCGCGACGGGGTTCGTCGTCGACGATGCGATCGTCGTCATCGAGAACATCTCGCGCTATCTTGAAGCCGGAATGCCGCCCAAGGAAGCGGCGCTCAAGGGGTCAGGCGAGATCGGCTTCACGATCATTTCGCTCACCGTGTCCCTCGTCGCCGTCCTCATCCCTTTGTTGTTCATGGGCGACGTCGTCGGCCGTCTTTTTCACGAATTCGCGTTGACGCTCGCGACGGCGATCGTGATCTCAGCGGTGGTGTCCCTCACTTTGACGCCGATGCTCTGCGCCCTTTTGCTCCGACCAAGCGCGGCGGCGGCGGGCGCAGGTCACGCCAGCGGCGGCCGAGTATTCCGTTGGCTGACTGACCGTTACGAGACGGCGCTGAACTTCGCGCTCGACCATCGCCCGACTACGCTGGCATTCTTCTTTCTCAGTTTGGCGGCGACAGTCTATCTGTACATAGA
>Ga0075021_10002102_pt1 | contig 10338 bp, 10 predicted proteins | sample ColStrG_CSR_2012_FD_72749 | JGI IMG/M metagenome (GOLD analysis project Ga0075021, IMG submission 72749) | Freshwater sediment microbial communities in response to fracking from Pennsylvania, USA - Cold Stream Run_MetaG_CSR_2012 | ecosystem: Environmental > Aquatic > Freshwater > Creek >... | reverse complement strand
CTATTATGACTGTGCATACGTATGCAGATTTTGGCATAGAAATCTCAAACGTCAACTGGGTCTCATTGACAGCCGATGCGCCTTGCGCTAATGTAGTCGACATTCTGCTGGCTGTAGTACCGCCAAAGTTGCGCTGCGCCGGACGCGCCTACGACACAAGACAGTGCCAAGCCCAGCTCATGATAAAGATCGCGCCTGCGCCAGCAAGCACAGGGAATCAGGCAGTTGATGGGCACGATGCAATCACCGTCCGGGCGGCATGCACCGCTTTTGCGCGGGGCTGGCGAGTTGCGCTCGGCGCGGGCGAAGGCCAATGCATGAGGCCCGAGCGGCAAGGCCCGAGACACGAGGAGCGACTAACACCATGAGCAAAAAACAATTAACCGTATCAAATGGGTCCGCGGCGGAACTTGCCCAAACGGGGGCAAATGCCCAGTCGCGTTTTGCGCGCCCAAAGCTCGACCCCAGCCTGATGCCCCGGGACTTTCAGATCTCGCTCTCGGCCAGAGGCGGCACCGATCACTGGTTGCTAAACCCGGGTGATACGCAGTCGCACACCCGGCTGCACCCGATGCGCGGCTTCGAAGACCAGTATGTCGATATCATCGACTACATCCTGCGCATCACCCACCGGATTTGGGAAGAAAAACACATCGGCTACATCTACGACACCTATGCGCACAACGCCCACGTGCATGACGACTACGGCCTGCAATATGGCCGGGACAAGATCGTAGCCGATACCGTCCATACCATCAACGCCTTTCCTGATATTCGCCTATTTGCCGACGAGATCGTATGGGCCGGGAACGATCGGGTTGGTTTTCATACCTCGCACCGCACCGTCATCATCGGTCACAACACCGGTTATAGCAAGTATGGGCCACCAACGGGCAAAAAGGTGGTCTTGTGGTGTATCGCAAATTGCATTGCGCTGGAGAACGAAATCTTCGAGGAATGGGTGGTCTACAACACCTCGAGCCTGCTCTCACAACTTGGCTTTGACCTGCGCGAGAAGGCCCGTGAATTCGGCAACTTAATGGACACGAGTGCGCTGCGGGAGGCGCGGGCCGGCGAGCCACAGCGGCTGCTGGGCCAGGGCAAACCCGCCCATCTGCCACCCGCGCCCACCGGTCACTTTGACGTGCAGGATTTTCTACACCGGACCTATCACTACCTATGGAACTGGCGTATGCCCGGCACGGTCGATGAGGCGTATGCGCCAAACCTGCGCTTTCATGGCTCGACTGATCGCGAATACTATGGCAGCGGAGCCTACGCATCGTTCGTCTTATCGCTGATGGCGATGTTCCCGGACCTGGTCATGCAGATCGACGATCTGTATTGGATGGGTAACGCTTCGGACGGGTATCTGGCGTCGGTGCGCTGGAGCTTGGTTGGAACACACCGCGGCATGGGGATCTATGGCCCGCCGACCGGCCGCCAAATCCACATGTGGGGTGTTTCACAACACCACATCCGCCACGGCAAGATCGTTGAGGAATGGATGGTATTTAACGAGTTCGAAGTGATGCAACAGATTTACCGAGACTGAAGCCCCCCGCGCTGATCTCAGGGGCTGGTGGCTTATACATCCGAGGGGGCCAGGATCACGGCCAAGACCTAGGCCGACTGCCGCTGGACCAGTTCGCCTTTGAAAAGCTGCAGCAGCGGTATCTGACTGGCCGGTGCATTCGGCTCAGTCAGGAGTCCCAGCGTCGCGTCAATCATGGCGTCGACTGGCTCCCGAATCGTCGTCAGTTGATACGGCGACCAGCTGGCCATCGGGATGTCGTCGAAGCCGGCCACCGCCACGTCGCTCGGCACGCGCAACTTGAGGTCACGCGCCGCATCAAGTGCGCCCAGCGCGATGATGTCGCTGGCGCAGAACACCGCCTGCGGCCCTGGCTTTTGGCGCAGCAGCGTGTGCGCGGCGGCATAGCCGGCATCGTAGCTGTAGTCAGCCTGCGCACTTGTGATGTCGGCGATACCGTGTCTGCGCAGGCGATTCACGAACCCTCGTTTCCGCTCGGCATTTGTCGAACTGTTGCTGTTGCCGGCGATAAACCCCATGCGCTTGTACCCCGCCGCGACAAAGTAATCCGCTATGGTGCGCCCGCCGGCCACATTGTCGCAGCTCACGGCTGGCATGCCAACGCCTGGCAGGACGCGGTTGAACAGGATGACCTGCGTGCGCTTGCTTGCGGCCTGTAAGAAGGGCTTTGAGGCGAGTGTGGCCGAAGTCACGATCAAGGCCTCGACCTGGTATTGCAGCGCCTGCAGCAGGATGTCATCCACCTCTTGACCCAGGGCAGCGTTGAACACCAAGGCCTGTCGCCCGATGGTCTGCAACTCGTGGGCGAGTTTCTCCAGCACATACGCCTGGTATGGGCTGGTTATGCCCGCCATCACCAGTCCCACGATGTGCGTCTTTTGCCGGATCAGGCTGCGTGCGATCGCGTTGGGTGTGTAATTCAGCCGACGGGCCGCCTTCATCACCCGGTGCCGCATCCCGTCCGACACGCTGGCGTCGGGGCTAAAGGCCCGCGATACTGCCGACTGCGACACACCCGCCATGCGTGCGACGTCCACCGAGGTTGCTTTGCGCGTGTGTTTTGTGCGTTTCATAGGGTCATAAATGTCATGTGTGTTGTGCGCGCTGGCGCTGGCCTGGCGCATGTGCTAGGCCAACCTCTTGGTTGTACACAACAATTCATCGCCCGGCTGGCCTACCTGCGCCGGGTTGGAACACCCGGTGTTCAAACTTGCGACCTGCGGGGCCACGCGACGACGCGTAAAGCTGTGGTCTGCGACCGTTGCGACGGTTACTCAATCGCGTCGGAATAGACCGGCGGCAATGCGCCCGCACCTTAAAGGCGCAAACAGAGTTACAGGGAAGGGCGGGCGCGCTGGGTTGCCAGTGGCAATAGGCAGCGCCTAACGCCTAGCGGCCATTGACCTTATCCGGCTCGATCACATACATCCGCCGATCTTGGTTGCTGTTTCCAAAACCTTGATAGACGGGATTGCCGGTGTATTTTTGGGATAGGTGGTTGATGTGGTCGCGTGCACCCTGGCTTTCGTCACGCACTTCAACCACATGACCACGTACCTCAACCCAGTGGAACGCCTGCTGCGGATCAAGGATCAAGACCGCAACCTTGCTGTTCTTCGCCATATCTCTGGCCTTCTTCGTCGCGGCTGGCGCGTTCACGCGCACATAGGTGCCATCAAAGTCAAACCAGACTGGAACGGTGTGTGGTTGACCGTCAGTCCCGACCGTGCTCAACGCACATATGATGGGCCGCTCAAACAAATCCAAAACTGTCTCCGGTATCTTTGCAGTCATAGCAATATTCTCCAGCCGCCTAGTGTAACCAGTTCCCCGCTACCTGCCTGCCTGCGATGCTAGTGGGCCGGTGAGCCGGTGGGGAGACGACATCCAGGGGCACCCGGGTGATCATGTGACTCGTCCAGGGCTGCACAGGGTGTTGTTGACCATGATGGATGAACGCACAGGGCGATATATCCAATCGAACATGCAGTACCATATAACTCGCACAAGACGCACAAGGAGGAATGCTGGCTTGCGACAATCCGGCGCAAGGGTTTGAGCAGGTGGCCAAATAAAGCGTATGACCGACACGAATGTGTCCACGACAGCACCCGGGCCGCAAACAACTGCGGCAACACTACCGGAAGGGCCAAAGGTGCCCGAAGGGCCTCGCGCTCAGGCTGGGCTTCAATCACCAACGCTTACTTTCTGGCAGCGCACCTTCGCTGCCTTGCAATATCCCAACTACCGGTTGTGGTTTATCGGTCAACTGGTGTCACTGGTGGGCACTTGGATGCAGACATCGGCCCAGGGTTTCCTTATCTTCAAGTTAACCCATTCGACCATCTTTCTGGGCTATGTCGGTTTTGCCGCTGGCCTCCCGTCCTTGCTTTTCATGTTGTTTGGCGGGGTGATTGCGGATCGGGTGCAGCGTCGCAACCTGCTGGTGATCACACAGGGCACGATGATGGTGCTGGCCTTTATCCTAGCCGCGTTGACTTTTTTGCAGCTCGTGCAGCCATGGCACATTGTGCTGCTGGCGCTGGCGCTTGGCACAGCCAATGCGTTCGATGCCCCCGCATCGCAGGCGTTTGTCCTGGAACTGGTCGAGCGCAAAGAATTAACAAACGCCATCGCCCTCAACTCAACCCTATTTAACCTGGCCACGGTCGTCGGTCCAATTGCAGCCGGGTTAACCTACGCAGCGTTTGGCCCAGCGTGGTGCTTTACCTTAAATGGGTTGTCGTTTGTCGCGGTCATCGCAGCGCTGGTGAGGATGAAGCCGCCGGCCCGTGAGCTCGTCGCGCGCGGACAGTCAGCGCTCACCCAACTCAAAGAGGGCGTGCACTACACGCTTGGGCATCCTCTCCTGCGGATCTTGATGATCGTCCCGGCGGTTGGGATTGTGTTTAGCGCGACCTATGCCACGCTGTTGCCAGCCTGGGCGTCGGATGTGTTGGGGGGCGATGCCGCTGTCAATGGCTTGCTGCAATCGGCCCGGGGTGCTGGCTCACTTTTGAGCGCGCTGATGATCGCGGCCGTCGCGCATTTTGGCCATCGCGGGCGGTGGTTGACGGTGGGCACGGTTGTATATCCAGCGCTGTTGCTCGTTTTTGCGGCCGTGCGCTGGCTACCGCTGTCTCTGGCTGCGCTGGCGGGCGTCGGCTGGGGTGGCATGGTGTTCTACAACATGGCCAACACGCTCGTCCAATCGCATGTGCAGGATGAGTTGCGTGGCCGGGTGATGAGCATCTATTCCCTGATCGTGTTTGGGGGTATGCCCCTGGGGGCACTGTGGTCCGGCGCCGTGGCCCAGCTCATTGGCCCACCGCTCACGATCGTGATCAGCGCCTCGATTTCGCTGGCGTTTGCCGTATTCTTTTGGGTTCGCGCGCCCCAGTTACGCCGGTTGGCGTAAGCGCCGAAGGGAGTGATCATGCCAGTCGTCACAATTTCACGTTTAACAGGCAGCGGTGGGGCGCAGATTGGCCAGCACCTGGCCACTCGGTTGGGCGCAAGCTACCTCGATCGGGAAATCATCCAAGTCTCAGCCCAGCGTTTAGGCATTCCTGACGAGCGCGCAGCGGAGCACGACGAGCGGGGCGATAGTTTCGCCGAGCGTCTGGCGCGGGTGTTATGGGTGTCGAGTTCATCACTCGAGTCCATGAGTGGCCCACCCCCATCGGTCCCCTTTGAATCAACAACCGATGCCTTCGCCAGGGTGACCCGCCAACTGGTGCTACAGGCCGCGGCTACCGGCAATGCGGTGATCTTCGGTCATGGCGCCCAATTTATCCTCGCCGATCAGCCGCAGGTGTTGCACGTCCGCTTCGTGGCCCCGCTCCCAGACCGCGTTGCCCGCGTGATGCAACGCGAAGGCATAGGCGCGACCGAAGCCGAACGGCGGGTGCGGGCCGAAGATCAGCGCCGGGCCGGCCACATCCGCCAGTATTTCCACGCGGATTGGAACGCGCTTGATCCCTTCCACCTGATTCTCAATACGTCACGCCTCGACGAATCAGCGTGTATCCGGCTGATCCTGGACGCGCTTGAGGAACTCAAAAACAAGGGGCGGTCATGATGGCATACCGTCTGCCGCACCGATTGATGCGATGGCTACACAAGATGTAAGCCTGCTTTAGCGACTATGCGCAGGCCGAGTAGCATTTAGATGGGAAGCAATTCACCTAGACATTTGCTCGGCGTTTACCGGTGCCTGCCTCATCCACGCGGCTAAGCCAGTCAGCCCGTGTTGCAGATCAGTCTGAGCCGAGAAGCGCAAGGTTGCGGCTGCCGATGTGACATCGGCCCCCGAATGCAAGATGTCGCCCAGACGCGGTGAGGCAAATCGTGGCGCAAAGGCCGTGCCCAGCACCGCGTTCAATGTGCTTACCAACTCGATCAACGACACCGAGCGGCCGGTGGCGATATTGATGACCGCACCGGCAGGTATACCCGCCTCACTCGCCGCCAGCAGGTTAGCGCGCACCACATCAGCAACATAGACGAAGTCACGTGTTTGGCAGCCGTCGCCAAATATGACCGGTATACGACCAGCCGACATGAGGCTGATGAATTTGGCGATCACGCCGGCATAATCCCCATGTGGACTCTGCCGCGGGCCATACACATTGAAGTAGCGCAGAAACACAGTCGATAGGCCGTAGACGCGCGCAAAGGCCGCGCCATAGTTCTCACCCGTCAGTTTCGCCGCCGCATAAGGCGACAGCGGCCGGGGCAATTCGGTTTCGCCCAGCGGTACGTTCGGGTTATCGCCGTAAACTGCAGAGGTCGATGCGCAAACGACCCGCCGTACACCTGCATCGCGCGCGGCTACAAGCACGTTGAACGTCCCGCCCGCCGTTACGCCATGGGTGTTGACCGGATCGGCCACCGACTGCGTGACCGAGACGATGGCCGCTTGATGGATAACGCATTCCACGCCACGCATGCATCTTTTTACGGTCGCGAGGTCGCGCACGTCGCCTGGGACGACTTCGACATCGTGAGCAATATCGGTCAGATTCGACGCATTGCCCGAGCTGAGGTCATCCAACACGCGCACAGTGTGTCCTGCGTGCACCAAGGCCTCGACGATGTGTGAACCGATAAAACCTGCCCCGCCTGTTACAAGATAGTGTGCCATTGTGATTGTCCCTTTTGGGGTGTTGGCATATCGTTGATGTCAACACCCGCATAATTCGTGCGCCCAAACTCTGAGCAAATGATTCAGCGCTACGGCTATGGCCGCGCCATTCAAATACAGACACCCAATCCCGGACTCGCTGACCCGTCGACATGCGGGCTGCATTTCCCGCTTTTGACGCAGGCCATGCCAGGGCGAGTGCCTACCCAGATCCGTTGCCACGGGTAACGCATGCGGCGGTAAAGCCGGGTGTAATCACGCCCATGCTGAGTGGCACTGGCCTGTGCGCCAAGGAAGACGTCCTGGCCAAGGAGTGAGGGATCGAGCCTTAACTCACGGTCTACTTCTGCTTGGCACGTTTTGAGCGTTTTGAGCATCCGCTTGGTGTCCCCGGCCGCGACAAACCCGACCGGCACAAGCGACGTATCCGCACGACTCTCCAGTAGCGTCGTGTCGGTCAGATCGATCCGCTGACAAGGGTGATTGGCTTGATTGATGATGACGGTGATGTCCATGTGACATGCTGCTGCCGTGGCGATCAGGCGACCTAAGGAGCGTGAGGCCTGGTCCGGCTGGGTGGAAATAGCTTGGCACCCATTATCGCAGCCGCTGTGGATCCGGCAGGCTGAGATCGATAGCCTGCGTGCATCTCAAAGAGATGGCTTTGGTGTGACTGGGCTTACCAAGAAGCTTGGCGCTCGTCCAGCTTGTTACATACAAGACACGCTCGCGCCGTTATGCCGCGAGTGACGGATGCAACAGCACACGCCGCTGGCGACGTCAAACGGCCGTATCGATTGCTGATGGCAGGCAGCGGCCATACAAGACCTTAGTCAGCAGCGATTTCCACCCGGCACGACCAAGCCGGATGAGCAGCTGTGCACCTGCATGTGCGCGGCGATGTATCCATCGTGCCCCTGATATCAACCCGGCCTGTGTCTCTTGGCCGGATTGGTGCCGGAAACATGCGTGATGCGTGCGATGCGGGTGATCGCGATCGGTGGGGTCAGCCGTTGGTAGGCCATTTGCGCAAAGCCAGGCTCAGGGACGGAGCCAGTGAGGCTGCAGGGTGACTGTTGGATCGCACGTACCACCGCCATATCCACCGTCACCCGCCCAAAGGCAGCGAAACCCTGCCCATCCGGGTTGCGTGCACCGCCGAAGTCGAGTTCAGGCTGATTGTGCACGCAAATAAAGAAACTCGACTGCGCCGAATCGGGCGCATATCGCGACATAGATAGCGTGCCGTCCAGATGTTTGAGCCCCGTGTCACATGTGCGCTCAAGCGCGATAGGCGCATACCGCTCGCTCAGACGGGCGTTGTTGACCTCGGCTTGCACAGCCTCGATTTTGACGGGCACGTCAGGCTGGTTGTCAGGGCGCACTGTGCGGAAGAACGCACCGCCATTGAAAAAGCCGGCGTCGAGGTAGCGGAGGAAGTTGGTCACTGTGTGCGGGGCGGCGCTGTCATCAAGTTCCGCTACGATGGCGCCCAGGGGTGTGTCAATTTGAATGGCGATCATGTGCTGGGTGTACTGCGCGAGTAGGGACTGACGGGGCTGACGGGACTGAGGGAAAGTGTGACCCAGTGACGCGTCTTCGATCGCCGTTGGAAAGATGGCTTATGTGCATTCATACAGGGAGAACAATACAAGCGGTGCGTTTTCGGAACGTATATTCGCGCAGTTGGCCGGCTACAGTGTCACGATCATCGTGTGGGTATGCAGATGAAGGCCGTCATTTACCGGCCGATCATCATCATCCACAACCCCATCCAGCACCGGCGGGCATCACTGGCCTGTTTTCGTAGCGTCCGCCCAGCCATACCCTGGAGGTCTTAATTTATATTACACGGGTGTATAATACATGGGTGTAATATAAATGAACGAGATTAAGCTGATTGACCGCGAGCGCGAGCTGGGCATCTTGAATAAGCAACTTGCCGGCAGCAGTTCCCGTCGCAAATCCGCCTTTGTCATGATGTATGGCCGGCGGCGCATCGGCAAGTCCACGCTGCTCAAGGCCTGGGCGCAGCGCAGTGGACGCCCATTTACCTATTGGGCAGCAGGCAAGGGGCTGGCCGAGGTGCAGATGCGCAAACTCTTTGGCGCGCATATGAAGAGCAAAAGCACCACAAACATGCGTTTTGACGCGTGGGATGCGGTCTTTGAGCAGATTGCGGCGCTGATCGGCGACCAGCCACATATCCTGATCCTGGACGAGATCACCTATGCGGTGAATGCCGATCCAAATTTTTTGGCCGCGCTGCAGCACGCCTGGGATCAGCACTTTCAGGACAGCGCCGTCACGCTGGCGATATGCGGATCGCACTTTCGCGCGATGAACGATCTCTTTCGCGAGGGCAACCCGCTGTTTGGGCGGTTTACGCTGCCCATCGAACTAGAACCGCTTGGGTTTGCCCAGATGCGCAAGTTCTTCCCAAAGTGGAGCGTAGAAGAGCGGGTGGCTGCATATGCCATCGTCGGTGGTGTCCCAGAATATTACGAGTGGCTTGAACCCGAGCAGTCGCTGCTTGAGAATCTGCGCACACGCGTGCTCAAAAAGCCCAACCCGTTTCTGGTCGAGGGGCGGTTCTTGCTGCACGACGCGCTTGAGCAGCCAGCGTCCCATCTGTCGGTCATCGAGGCCATCGGCGCGGGCAACACGGCGTTTGACGACATCCGGCTGGCCAGTGAGGGCGCCAGCAACAAACTGATTTCGTACCTGGACCGACTACGCGATCTGCGTCTGGTTGACCGCTCGATCTCGACGCTGGTGCAAACCAGTAAGCGCAGGGAAGCCAAGAACGGCCGCTGGATGCTGGCCGATCCGTTTTTGCGTTTCTACTTCCGCTTTATTGCCCCGGCGCTAGAAGAGGATGTGTTTGACGAAGCCGGGATGACCCAGCTGGTCTGGACGCATCTGCGTGGGTTTGTCGGCAAGACCGCATTTGAGGATTTGTGCCGCGAGTGGGTGCGGCAAGCGAGCGTGAAGGGCAGCGTGCTGCCGATGCGGCCGACTAGCGTAGGGCGGCACTGGAGCCGGTCGGTTGAGGCCGATGTGATCGCGATCAACTGGCAAGATAAATCGCTGCTGGTCGGGGAGTGTAAGTGGGACGATGATCTGGTCACGCGCGAACAGGCGCGCAAGCTGGTCGAGCACACCCAGCCCGCGGTGCTGGCGGATCTGGCCCGGCAACTTGGCGCGGCGGATGTGACCGACTGGCAGGTGCATGCGGCCTACTTTGCGCGCCATGGGTTTACTCAGGAAGCGTCCAAGTATCTGAAGACGCAGTCGGTGCTAGCGCTGGATCTGAAGCGGATTGACGCTGAGATTGAGTGATGTGTATATCAAACGCTGTGCAACTTTGAATACTAGATCCAGTGAGCGTAAAGCCCATGAACATCAGCTTTGGTTCCGAGCTGCCCAACGTTTTAGATACCGTAGAAACAGTATTGAAGGACGCATCAGTTAGCGCCGTCGTCCACGTCACCTCGACCGGGATACCCAGCCCGTAAGTGGCCGTGGCCCCTAAAACGGCCACCTTTCTAGGGCAATGGTGTTAAGTTAAGGTTAAAAAACCGGAAATTCGCAGCAATCGGGTTATAAAAGGAGTCATGAATTACGTTAAGAAGAG